>Ga0307478_10001162_pt1 | contig 23712 bp, 21 predicted proteins | sample atmos_gasesECM4C_2_FD_203713 | JGI IMG/M metagenome (GOLD analysis project Ga0307478, IMG submission 203713) | Hardwood forest soil microbial communities from Morgan-Monroe State Forest, Indiana, United States - atmos_gasesECM4C_05 | ecosystem: Environmental > Terrestrial > Soil > Temperate...
CCGGATAGGCATTGAGCATCCGTTGAATTGCCGAGTCCAGCATAGGCAGCAGGGTGCAGGAATTGGTTAAGTTCGTCAAACAAAATCTGAGGTCGGAGCCAAGCGCGATAAATAGGTGAGGGGCGATTTCGTGCGATCCTGGGGCTGCTCTGGCATAACCGCAAAGAGCCATGACAGGACGCTGGGAACTAAACGATGAACAGTGGACGGCGGTGGAACCAGTGCTGCGGCCAGCTCGGCGAGCGGATAATCGCGGCCGCCCGTGGCACGATACCCGGGCGGTGCTTAACGGGGTGCTTGTTGACAGATGGTCTTCAATCGTGTGCCGTATTAGCCGCTTCCACCGGCTCAGATGGTCTCGCAAGACTGTTCAGAACTGCGTCACAGACTGGGCGACGGTAATCCTGATAGCCTGTACCGTTCTTCAAAATTGATCTTGCAATCTAAGCGGCGCACGACGGTTGACGGGTGGCCGTCAGCATATCGAAAGTCACTGTGCCTCAGCAGCTTCACGCTAACTCCGATCCTCCTGTTGAGAGTTGCCCACGGCTCGTTAGCCGGGGGGTGACACCCTTTCGTCCTCTCAGACTTTTTTTTGCCGCGGTGGAATAATCTCCGGCCAATCCAGTTTGGATAGCTACAGGACTTCTAACTTCAAGCCGCACTTCTCGATCGGTCGACGGCTTTGAGGAATTGAGGTCAACAAATCAGACAGCTTACGTCCCACACCTACGTAAGCGACTGTGTCCTTTGGAGGAACGCTCATGCTCATGCCCCATTGGAGGAAGGTTCTCCTTTGTTCTTGCCTTTTCGCAGCCGTGGCCGCGTTGGGTACGGGACTCGCCAGAGTCGCAGCGAAGTCAGCAACTGAAGCGCCCGCCGGTTTTAACACCCCCAGTTTCAACAGTGCACAAAGCATCAGCAACGGAATCGTCGAGCCACCCGGAGACTCTTTTGCTCGGGACCAGCAGGTCTATGAGGAAAACAAGGCAGTCGCGGATGGGCTTGGACCGGTGTACAACGCCACCAGCTGCGTCGTTTGCCATCAGAATCCGAATAGTGGATCCGCCAGCCAAATCACAGAACTTCGGGTCGGACACAATGACACAAATGGCAATTTTGTCAACCCCACAATCTTCATCAACGACGGAAAAGACACGATCACCGGCAGGTCTATTGTCAATGATCGCGCTATCGGTCCGGAGGCACAGGAGCACATACCTGCGACCGAAAACATTCGTACGTTACGCGCTGCCCTCAACACCCTGGGGGATGGTTTTGTAGAAGCAATAAACGACGGAACTCTGATTGCAATCGCCGAAAAACAACCCGAGCTGACCGAAGGTAAAGTTCATGGGGAGGTGGTGCAGACTCCGATTTTCGAGGCTCCCGGACAGACTCGCGTCGGACGCTTCGGCTGGAAGGACCAGCACAGCAGTTTGCTCTCTTTTATTGCCGACGCCTATCTCAACGAAATGGGCATCACGAATCGGCTGCGCCCGAAAGACGTTACGACCGTGCTCAAGACCACGACAGACCCGGAAGATCAACCGGATAACCTTGGCTTGGCTGACATCGACCACTTTGCTCAGTTCATACGCGGCACAATGGTACCACCGCGCGACACAGTGCTCGCTACGACGCCCGCAGCCTTGAAAGGTGAAGAGCTTTTCCGGCGGGTCGGTTGCAGTGTTTGCCACGTCGAATCCATAACGACGGCTCCTGTAGGGACGGTCATCGATGGCGGCATGTTCACTGTTCCGGAAGCCCTGGGGGATAAAATAATTCACCCCTTTAGTGACTTTTTGTTACATGACGTCGGAACCGGAGATGGCATTGTCCAGGTCGGACCGCAAGACACGGCCAACAAACTGCGAACCGTGCCACTTTGGGGTTTGCGCACAAAAGCGCGCTTCATGCACGACCTGAAGTCGTTATCTCTTGACAACGCTATCTCACGTCACGATGGCGAAGCACACGATCCTGCACAACGCTTTAAGGAATTGAGCCCTGAGGATAGGAACGCTTTGATTACTTTCTTGAACTCGCTGTAAACGATAGTTACCAGTTCTTAGCTACGAGGTGTGGGGCTGCTAGTGGATGGCTTGTGGCTGCAGTTTGATGCCAGAAGACTCTTCTTCCGTCGTGCACCATGCTCACGCCCTTCAGCGTAACTGTGCCTCCCTGTTAAAGGCGAGCACAGTTCACGCACGTCCATATGCCGTGCACTGGTGCCCTGGCGCCTACACAATCTGGCGCCATTTTTTGCTAACTCTGTAACTTTTATCGGCCGATAGTTGTCCTATTACGGCGCGGCGCTTCAGCCATCGGGAATACATTGTGTGCTTCAGTTGTCTTATTGGTGAAGTGAGCTGCGACTCAAACTGTGGGAGCCAATGTAATGGGTAAAGTACTGCGCACGCTATTTATGGCCGGACTTGCAATGGGTTTGGCTTCGTCAACAATCAGCAAAGCACAAGATGGAAACACAAACCGTGCAGGCGCTGTGTTTGTTATGACCAACAACGTAGACAAGAATGAAGTGATCGCATACCGCCGTGCTAACGACGGCGCGTTACAGGAAAGCGGAAGATTCGCCACCGATGGCCGGGGAAGCGGGGGTAACAACGATCCCTTGGAATCTCAAGGGTCGTTAACACTCAGCCAGGATCACTCGCTGCTGTTCGCAGTGAATGCGGGTAGCGGCAGCGTTTCCGTGTTTAGCGTTAACGGTTCCAATTTATCGCTGGTGGACAAAGTGATCTCCGGAGGCAGCGAACCAAATGCCGTGGCGCAGCACGGAAATCTGGTGTACGTGGTCAACGTAGGCGGCAGCAGCAGTGTCGTTGGATTCACACTGGATCATGGCAAGCTTAAGCAAATTCCCAATTCCACTCGCTTTCTTTCCACGAATAATTCGGGTGCGGGAGGGTTAGCGTTTAGTACGGACGGCAGGTTTCTGGTTGTAATAGAACGCTTGACCAACGCCATTGACGTTTTCGGTGTCCAAGGCGATGGCACTCTATCTCCGATCGTGGTAAACCCGAGTGCGGGCCCTGGCGCATTCTCGGTGAGTTTTGCTTCGAACGGAGCGGCACTGGTTTCCGAGACGGGCCCTTCTGGAGTGGCCAATGGCTCGGCTATCTCGTCCTATGAGATCGCAGCCAATGGCACCCTCTCTCCTATCAGCACCAGCATTCCTACGTTGGGAGCTGCGAATTGTTGGAATGTGGTCACCCCTGACGGCAGCTTTGTCTACACCTCCAATGCCGGTTCGTCCACCATCTCGGGGTTTGCAATCGCGAACACTGGGGCATTGACCGCGCTGCCGGGAACGGTGGTCGGCACGAATCCCGAGGGATCTACCAATCTCGATATCGCGGTCAGTTCCGATGGCAAGTTCATTTACACCTTGAACTCCGTCGCTGGGGCGATCGGCATCTTTTCCGTCCAGAAGGACGGAACGTTACTTAATGTTGGGTTTGCCAGCGGCGTCTCACCGCTCAGCGGCTTTAACGGAATAGCAGCGTTCTAACGTCCACAAATTTCTCCTGCGAGTTGCGGTGTCACCATCGCAACTCACAGATTTTTGTCTAAAGTTGAAAGGCACTTTCGAAGCTACCGAGTATTCACAAATACAAACACTATTGTCTTAAGGAGATTGAAATGGCTGGTGCTAAGTTGATCGTAATTTACCCTCGACCCACAGACCTTGAATCCTTCGAGCGCGTCTACCGGAACGAGCATGTGCCCATGGCCGTCGAGAAGTTGGCCGGCAAGACTAAGATTGTGGCGAGCAAAGTAGCTGGTTCCCCGCAAGGTGCGCCGCCTTTCCATCGCATTGCAGAGATCCATTTCCCAACCCTAGAGGCTCTGCAAGCGTGCGCCGCGTCGGACGGCGGCAAACAAACGATCGCAAATGCAGTGGCGATCTCCTCCGGCGGTGCACCGATTTTTTTGGTTGCCGAAGAGGAAACGTTTGTGTTCCTTGGAGATTGAGGGGGGCAACTAACGAACGATAGTCTTCCGGAGAATTGCGCGGCCCCCGCGGATTGGCGGGGCAGCGGCTCCGGGAGAATGAGCCCACCTACGGAATGCGCCAGAATGGCTCAGGGCACAAACTTATAGCCCAGGCCGTGTACTGTGAGAAAGTGTGACGGGTGCGAAGGGTCGTTCTCCAGCTTCTGCCGGAGCCTCAGCATGTGGGTGTCCACCGTCCGTGTGCGGGGGTAGCTCTCGTACCCCCAGACTTTATCGAGGAGTTCATTCCTTGAGATCACGCGTTGGGCGTTCTTCGTCAAGAACTCCAGTGTCTTGAATTCCTTTGGAGTAACCATGATTTTTTCGCCTGCGCGAGTGATCTCGGTCTTGGAAAAATCCACTATCACGTCCGCAAAGACATATACGCCTTCCGGATTAGCGCGGGATGAACGCCTGATTAGCGCACGTAGACGCGCAACAAGTTCCCTTGGACTGAACGGTACGGTCACGTAATCGTCGGCACCCATTTCCAGCAGAAGGACCTTGTCTGCAACATCCGAGCTCCCGCTAAGAATTACGAGGGGCAGGCCAGGAATCAAATTCGCAATTTTCTTGCAAAGATCAGACCCTGAGGACCCCGGACGAGGTAGATCGAGGACCACAGCGGCTGGCGTTCCTTGGCGAAGTCTCTCCAAACCACAAACAACATCGAAAGCGACATCGACCTCATATCCCTCCGAGGAAAAAAGGCACTGTAGAACCTTCCGCAAAGCACTATCGTCCTCGATGACCAAAATCCGCCCCATTGGGGCGAGTCGCAGTCCCGACAGTGGGGTGTTCAAAGTGGCTGCCAAGGTAGCAGTTGCCATAGGGTTTTCCTGTTTCTGCTCGATTCCCGGTTGCTTTATGCCTCAGATATCACAGCGCATTATCGAAGATCTCTGCTCTTCAGCAAAACCCTCCAACGTGGTTGCTGCGCCTATCTCAGCAATCCGATAACAACAGGCGGCGGGCCAGCCAGCTATTTTGCAAGTCGTCCAATTTCCACAGTTGAATCGGCCCAGGTCACGGCCCGCTTTGCTATCGTCAGCCTCTGCTGCGATGGCATCAGATCCTCAAAGGCGAGCCAAACGACTCCCTGTGCGAAGGCGTAAGGGTTCCATTTAGTAAGCCTGATTTCTCGTCCCACGAACCATATTTCGTTCTTGTCGGCCCCCAGTACAAGTCTGACCTGGGGATGAAGAGGGTGCTTGATGTCGAATTCCCGTTCGACGACCGAACACGCCGATGAGTAAATCTTCTCCGGTTCTGGAGTAGACAATCTCTCCTTGTGCTTGTTATCAATCGTCAAACCGTCCTGTGCCAAGCCCGCTCCTGCGAGGGCTAACACGGAAAGGGCGAATTTCACTGCAGTAAGCATGTGAGCCTCAATTCTCTACATTTAGGGCCGCTCCGGTAGCCTTCTCGCGCGTCGAGGCGTAATGAGACCGCTCTTTCGATAGTGGTGCGTGCGGACCGCTAAGCAGTGACTCGCGAACCGCCTTCCGCGCTCTTGCCAGGCGCGACATAACAGTTCCTACCGGGATCGACAATATTTCCGAGATCTCCCGGTAAGACGCATCTTCGACATCGCACAGTAAAAGGACCTCCCTGAAGATGAGCGGCAGTTGCTCGATTGCGTTCCGAACGGCATCTTGTTGGGAAAGGTCGATCAACAGGGACTCAGGAGTGGTGGAGGTTGCGGACAGCACCGGGATGTCGTCCTCCGAGTCGATCTCAACAGTCAGGCGTCGATCGAGTGTTGAGCGTGAACTTAGAAAAGTGTTCTTCAGGATTCGGAACATCCACGCGCGAAAATTGGTGCCAGGTTGAAACGAGGCGAAACCGCGCAAAGCCTTCAGGTAGGTCTCTTGTACGAGATCCTCGGCATTGCTCTGGTTGTGCTCAAGCCATCTCGCGAAGTTGTAAAGCGAATCGAACTGGGGCATCGCTAATTCGTCGAACCCTGCCAACGGTTGATTGTCCTGGGAGGAGGACGCCCCAAGTCGGACCATCCCTTGAGAGCCAAATCCAATACGCCTCATTTGCCTTCTCCTGAAACAGCTCGAACCCCGGCTGCAGCCCAATCTGACGTGCTAGTCGCTCGGCGTCAATTAACTTGGGACTTTCTCTACATATCCAACTCATAATCTGTTAACTTATTACTGGCTAAGGACTTAGCTCTACATGTATCCTGAGCCCGAGAGTCTCTGAGCGCGAAATGCTAGACTTTCGTGAAAAGCCAAAGTGCGTAATGGAATCCCTGCCGCCGAACTCCGTCGTTCGATTCGGAACATACGAGGTTTCTTTGCAGTCGGGCGAAGTGCGAAAGGCGGGTTTGAGAGTTAGAGTGCAGCAGCAGCCGATGAAACTGCTGGAGGTCCTGCTGGAGCATCCGGGCGAAGTCGTCACCCGTGAGGAACTGCGCAGCCGAGTCTGGCCGAACGAAAGTTTTGGTGACTTCGATCAGGCTCTCAATATCGCTATCGGGAAGCTGCGGAATGCCTTGGAGGACTCGGCTGAGAATCCGCGATTCATCGAGACTCTTCCGAAACGTGGCTATCGCTTTATCGCGGACGTGTCAGTCCGTGATGCAGGCGCCCGTCCAAAAGTGCCGGAATCTGTAGCTGGTAATCTGCCTGGGTCACAAGAAAAGAAGACAGAACCTGGGCATAGGCTCCAAGGCGCCGGGTTGGCTGTTGGTCCCAAACGCCGGGTGTGGCTAACCGGTCGGGTCATCGTCGCCGTGGCGTTCGTCCTGAGTCTGTCGATTCTCTCCGTTTGGCTCTTTCGTTCGCGTGGCCCTGCGCCCGCGGGAATCCAATCTTTAGCAGTGCTTCCGCTGGAAAACCTTTCTGGTGACGCTTCACAAAATTACTTCGCTGACGGCATGACGGATGAGTTGATCACGGACTTGGCGCAGATCAGCGCTTTACGGGTAATTTCCCGCACCTCTGTAATGGTTTACAAAGGCGCGCGCAAGCCTCTACCGCAGATAGCTCATGAGCTGAACGTGGATGCCGTGGTAGAAGGCACAGTGCTCCGCTCCGGCGACCAAGTGCGCATCACGGCGCAGTTGATCGAGGCCTCTACCGACAAGCACTTATGGTCCCAGAGCTATGAGGGTGAGTTGCGTGATACCTTGGCGCTCCAGAGCCGGGTGGCTAGCGCTATTGCAGATCAGATTCGGATCAGTTTGACTCCGCAGGAACAAGCGGCGCTGAAAAGCGTAAAGGTTGTCAATCCAGAAGCCTACGAGTCCTATCTTAAAGGTCGCTACTTCTGGAATAAGCGAACGGCGGATAGTCTAAAGGCCGCCCTTGCTTATTTCAACCAGGCAATCGAACAGGACGCGAAATTCGCCCAAGCGTATTCTGGCTTAGCCGATACTTATGCTCTCTTGGGAGATTGGCAGTACGCGGTGATGAGGCCCAAGGAAGCGTTTCCCAAAGCGAAGGCGGCGGCGATCAAAGCCCTGGAATTGGACAGCACTCTCGGCGAAGCCCACAACTCGCTGGCCTTCGTTTTGGATGCCTTCGACTGGAATCTGGACGCTGCCGGGAAAGAATTCCGGCGAGCTATCGAACTGAAACCAGGCTATGCAACCGCTCACCATTGGTATGCTTGGCACTTGAGTCTATTGGGTCGGTTTGACGAAGCTATTACAGAAATGAGAAAAGCGGAAAACCTGGATCCGCTATCTCTTATCATTAACGCCGATTTGGCAGAGCTCCTTGTCATTGCGCACTCTTATGACGAATCCATACGACAGAGCCGCAAGACGATCGAAATGGATCCTAATTTTGCTCTCGCGCATAATCAACTGGCCGAGGCGTACCTGCAAGAACACATGTACGCTGAAGCGGTCGCTGAACTGCAAAAGGCGCTCAAGCTTTCTGGGGATAGCCCAACATGCATAGCCAATCTTGCTCGCGCCTACGTCGCATCCGGCAAGCGGACCGAAGCGGCAAAGCTGCTAGACGATCTGAAGAAGCGCTCCAGTTCTGGTTATTCGGATGTTTCGGAGATTGCCATGATCTATGCAGCTCTCGGAGATACAGATCAAGCCATGAATTGGCTCGAAAAAAGCTACGAAGAGGGATTTAACCCAAGCGTCTTGCTCCGACCGGGCTTCGATCCCCTCCGCTCCGACCCGCGCTTCCAAAACCTTCTGCGCCGCATTGGCCTTCCCGGGTAAAGGTTGCCCTCTTTGTGCGTTCAGCGAGACCCTTTTCAGCGCTGTCGCGTGTTCGTGATGTACGTCCAATGTTTGCTAGGTAACGTCTTCAGAGGGATGCGGAAGCAACGGTGCCAACCGGCTGGATTTGGTGCCTAACCTGCCTTCATTGTCCTCGAGGAAAAGCCACAGCACGCCAAATAGCCGTCCGTGGCATAGAAAACGACTGTCGCTGCGTTAAAAGCCGTGCCCGTAAAGATCCTCCGGAGGAGGGCTCCCCAGACAGATTAGCTGGTTCTTCGTCTGGGTTGGGCGGCCACTTGGTCGCGGTTCGGACGCAGATCCTTCACATCTTCGTAATAGACACGTAAAATCTCAGCCACACTCCAGGCCTGAGCAATACATCCGCATGGGCGATGAGGCGCGTCACCCTCGAAGATCTCCGAGATATGACCTAACCCAGCTTCCGCGAGGTGAGACTCCAGGGGAGACAACCAGGCTTGCGCTTGGCACCGGGCCACCTCGCTTCCTCCATTCACCTTTAGATACGCGGTAATGAACGGTCCTAGCAGCCACGACCAAACAGTTCCCCGGTGGTAAGCTCCGTCGCGATCTGACGGGCCACCGGTGTACCTTCCGTGGTATTGCGGGTCGCCCGGTGCGAGACTGCGAAGTCCGAAAGGGGTCAGCAGGTGTTCTTCAACTCTCTCCACCACGCTTCTGGCGCGGTCCCGGGGCAGCATGCTGTGAGGGAGGCTCACGGCGAAGATCTGGTTGGGGCGGATGGATGGATCGGGCAGTCCGCCGTTTACCACGTCGTACAAGCAACCGAGCTTTTCATTCCAAAAGAGCCGGTTGAAACTCCACTGCGCGACGGCCGCCATGTGGCGAAAGCGCTTTCGCGCAGCCTCGTCTCCGAAACTGCCGGCCAAGTCTTCCATAATACACAGCGCGTTGTACCACAGAGCCTGGATTTCAACAGGCTTGCCCCGGCGCGGTGTTACCACCCAGTCGCCGACCTTGGCGTCCATCCACGTGAGTTGGACTCCCATTTCGCCGGAAGCCAGCAAGCCGCTGGAATCCGCTTTGATTCCGTAGCGCGTCCCGCGAGCGTGCCAAGAGATGATGTCAGCAAACCTGGGATAGAGTTCATCACGGACGAACTCCAAATCGCTCGTGTACGCAAGATACGCGCGAGCCGCCTCGAAAAACCAGAGAGCCGCGTCGACTGTATTGTATTCCGGTGTTTCGCCCGCGTCCGGAAAACGATTCGGCAACATGCCCTGATCCACGTGCTTTGCGAAGGCGCGTAGGATACTACGCGCGACATCATACTTGCCGGTCGGCAGCGTGAGGCCTGGCAGGGCGATCATGGTGTCGCGACCCCAGTCGCCGAACCAGTGGTAGCCGGCGATGATCGTTTGCTCGTCGCCACGCGAAACCAGGTATTGGTCTGAAGCAGCGGCGAGGTTCTGGGCAAAGCCATCCTCAAGGGGGGATGCCACGAGCACTTTTCTGCGACGTGTGATTTCCGCACGTCTGTATTCGACTGCTTGAGTAACATCACGCCGCTCTGTGGAGGCGATGATCGTTGCCTGCCGGCGCAAGCGCAAATCGAAAAACAGAGAAAAGGGGTTGAAGAGATCTTCGGAACAATCGAGCCCGCGTTCGCGCTCGGCGTCATATTCAAAGTTGCGATACCAATCGCCTGTTTTCCGTAGCTCGATGGCGTTGTGCGCAAGGTACAGGCTCGGCAATCCGCGATAAGGAGTGACACTAGCCAATCCGCAACGTTCTTGCACCGATGGGTTAATGACGTCGTTTTCGTGGGTCGTGCCATGATAGTCCCGGAATGCAATCAACGGACGAATTTCCAGCCGCATGTGCTTCGGTACTTGCGGACGATTGTTCTTCCTCAGTTCATAATGAATCACCGCGCTGTTGTCGCGGTGAATCATGAACACGGACTTCTCCATCTCGATGCCTTCTACTTCATAGGTAAATACTGGGAACGGGTCGAGGCGAAACTGTTTGAGATAGTGAAAGCCTTTCGGGTGAATAACACCTCGATAGCGGTTGGCGGACAAATCGAAACGCTTCCCATCGATCCAAAGCGTCTCTTCGAGCTTGGAGAGGAGGACCAATCGGCCGACAGGTGGTTTGGTGGCGGCCACCAGAAGCCCGTGGTAGCGGCGGGTGTTCAAACCAACGATGGTTGACGAAGCAAAACCGCCGAGCCCGTTGGTTTCCAGCCACTCCCGGCGAAGAGCAACTTCCAGATCACCCCACGCCTCCCGTTCGAACTGAATCATAATTCGTCCTTGCCTTCACCGGTGGTAACTACGGAAATGTGCCAGCGTGGGTGCGCATCTATCTAGGTACGGAAGCGCCGTCCCACGATTCAATTCCGCTGGCTGGTGCGGTGGCAGCCGCAGGCTCAGTTTTATTGTTTTTCCGGAATTCACCGCTCTGTTGCATTAGCTTGGTGACAACGCCTGTCCATCCGGTTTGATGACTGGCGCCTACTCCGGAACCGGAGTCGCCGTGGAAATACTCGTAAAACAGAATCAAGTCGCGCCAATGAGGGTCCGTCTGGAACTTCTGCAAGTTGCCGAATACCGGTCGTTGACCCTTTTCGTCACGAAGAAAGATGTTTGTCATCCGGCGCGACAGCTCATCCGCCACGTCCCACAACGTCTTCATGTTTCCCGATCCAGTCGGGAACTCGACTTTGAAATCGTTACCCAGATAGTGGTGGAACTTCTGCAAGGATTCGACCAGGAGAAAATTCACCGGGAACCAGATGGGACCGCGCCAGTTCGAGTTGCCGCCGAATATTCCGGTCAACGACTCGCCCGGTTCATAGTCCACTCGGTGCTCGGTTCCTTTGACGTGAAGTACGTAAGGATGTTCGCGATGGAACTGGGACAGCGCGCGAATCCCGTGCGGTGATAGAAACTCAAGCTCGTCGAGCATGTAGCTGAGAATGCGGCGAAGCTGATCCTCATTCGCGATGGACAATAACCGGCGTTCACCCATCCCCTCGCTGCGCATGCAAGCGAAATTGTCCGTGAGATCGGGACGGTTATCGATAAACCATTCCAGACGTCGCTTAAAGTCGGGCAGCCGATCAAGCACTTCCGGTTCCAGAGTCTCCACTGCAAATAGCGGGATCAATCCCACCAAGGAGCGGATCTTCATTGGAACGTGTGAGCCGTCAGGTAGCTTCAGCACATCGTAGAAGAAACCATCTTCTTCGTTCCAGAGTCCTATGCTGTTGTGGCCGCGATGGCTCATGGCATGCGCAATGTAGACAAAATGCTCCCAGAATTTGCTGGCCACGTCTTCGTAGCAGGGCTCCTCTTTGGCCAGTTCCATTGCGATAGCCAGCAAATTCAGGGTGTACATGGCCATCCAACTGGTTCCGTCGGACTGTTCGAGATAGCCGCCGGTAGGCAGGGGGGCGCCGCGATCAAACACTCCGATGTTGTCCAATCCGAGAAATCCTCCCTGGAAGATATTCATACCTTCCGCATCCTTGCGGTTCACCCACCAGGTAAAGTTCAACATCAACTTATGGAAGATGCGTTTCAGGAACTCACGGTCTCCTCTGCCTGAGCGCTTCTTGTCGATCTTGTATACGCGCCACGCGGCCCAGGCATGCACGGGCGGATTAACGTCGCCAAAAGCCCACTCATAAGCGGGTATCTGCCCGTTAGGGTGCATATACCACTCGCGGAGCATCAGCGTGAGCTGCTCTTTCGCGAAGTCAGGGTCGACCAGGGCAAGCGGAATGCAGTGGAATGCCAGGTCCCAAGCCGCATACCACGGATACTCCCACTTGTCCGGCATGGAAATCACGTCAGCGTTGTACAAGTGAGTCCACTGATGATTGCGGCCTTTCCTTCGCGCCTCGGGTGGGCCTGGGTTGTCCGGGTCGCCTCGCAACCAATCCTTGATAACGTAATGATAGAACTGCTTGGACCAGAGCATCCCCGCAAAACCCTGGCGCATGACGTTCTTCGCGTCTGCAGAGAGATCCTGAGGAATGACCGTCGCGTAAAATTCGTCCGCCTCACGCCGGCGGAGCGCGAACGTTTTCTCGAAGGCGTCAAACGCGTTCTTTCCTTTGAAGTTCGAGTCGGCAAGTCGCATCCTTATTACAACCGTCTCACCTGAACCGACTGACAATTTGTAATGTGCGGCCGCTTTCGAGCCAACATGCTCGGGATTGACCGATTCCTTGACACCGTGCACGATATGGTCATTGATTCCGTCTTTGACGAAGCGAGCAAGATTCTCAATTCCAAATAGCCGTCGCGCATTTGTCTCGTTCTCGGTAAAGAGAAGTTCCGGAGAGCCTTCACAATGGAGCCAGCGGGTTTCGGACTGAGTTTGGCTCACCTGAGAAAGGTTCAGTTCAATGACGGGATTGGGAGCGGGGCGCGATTTGTGCAGCGTCGGGCGTCGGTCACGGTGTCCCCAGGACCACGTATTTCGGAACCAGACTGTGGGCAGAACACGAAGATTGGCGGCATCCGGGCCACGGTTTGTGACCGTGATCTTGATCAGAATGTCTTCGACATCGGCCTTGGCATATTCCACGAACACGTCGAAGTAGCGATCTTCTTCGAATAAACCCGTATCGAGCAGTTCGAACTCTGGTTGGCGCTTGTCGCGGCGGCGATTTTCCTCCACCAATTTCGCATAAGGAAACTCCGCTTGGGGGTATTTGTAAAGATACTTCATGTAGGAGTGCGAAGGGGTGCTGTCGAGATAGAAGTAGTATTCCTTCACGTCCTCGCCGTGGTTGCCTTCGTTTCCAGTGAGACCGAAAATCCGTTCTTTCAGAATTGGATCACGTTCGTTCCACAGTGCGAGGGCAAAGCAAATCATCTGTCGGCGGTCACTGATTCCGGCCAAGCCGTCTTCGTTCCAGCGATAAGCACGGGACCGGGCGTGGTCGTGTGGCAGGTATTCCCAGGCATTCCCGTGCGGGCTATAGTCTTCACGCACTGTGCCCCATGCACGTTCGCTGAGGTAGGGACCCCAGCGCTTCCAATGCTTTTTGCGCGTGCGAGATTCGGCCAGTCGAATTTCCTCGTTTGTCATGACAGTTTTCGTATTTCAAATCGGGCTTAGCTGAGAAGCAAACTCATCCGCAACTTGCAAATCGCCTTGCCGAGGGCCGAGTCCGGTATCGTTCACCGGATCGTCGATGCTTGAATCGCCCTGCAGAGACTGGGATGGCAAATCGTGGACAAGATCAAGGTGCCAATCGTTTCTGGACAGCGCGGTGTGGACGTTGCTACTCACATCTCCTCCTACTTCTTCTCGATCTCGGTTGCGTGCCATCGGTTTGGCGCAACACTGTCCGCCTATGAATCTTCTTTCGGGGAGATTTGCTCTCGGTTTAAGTATCCCCATTCGGGTCACCGGGCGTAACCGCATCCGTGGACCGATACCACCCGTCAGACTGAAACTAGAACTGCTCTCATAAATAGATCTTTGGCAGCAAGACTACTTACAGGTGATGAAGCTATGGTAAAGATAGGGGCGTTTCGGACACTTGAGCTTCCCTCTGGTTACTGAGTGGTTCGATCAGTCCGATGCGCCCCTCCAGTCTCTTCTGTCCTTCGGCGGGCGTATTTGGCATTTGCTGCCCTAAGATTACGAACGTGCGCAAGAGTCGAATCGCGCCCTTTGGTGAATACCCGGCCTCCATGGCGAGTTTCACGCCTTCGCGGTCGGCTGCTAGTTCGTTGTCGTGCCCATACCCGGGTAGAAAATCCTCAACCTCGAGCTCTTCCAGTTTGTCAGTAGAAAGATGTTTCTCCGCAAGAACTTTGATAAGCCGGTCGCGACACTGATTGAGAGCAATGTGCTCGACCTCATGTCCGAGCACTGCGGCCAATTGATCTTCGCTGTCTATATACGCTAGGATGCCGCCCCCGACGAAGATCTGCCCTCCGGGCAGACCCACCGCGCTCTTGAAGGCAGGGCTCGGATCGAAGTGAAAACGATAGGGAAGTTTGCGCTGTGCGTGAGCAGCAACCCTGTCGCCCACGGCCTGCGTGTATTCGTCGATTTTCGTCGTCTGGGGAGTGGACCGCATCCCCTCCTTTTGCGCAAATTCTTCCGCCAGGATTTGTCCCGCTCGGACCTCATCTGTCTCCGTAATTGAGACTGTGGTTCCTGAGTTTTGCCCCCGTAAGACGGTGGTTAGCAGCAACACTAGCAGTAGCTTCTTCATAGTTCCCATAGATTCCTAGCACCTTGCTTCATTGTTGAAGAACAATGAGCCGGAGCGTCGCGAGTGATCTGCTTACCGTTCTGCACCCTAACAAGTTCGAGCGGCAGTTTCTGCGTTGTCATGGTCCCCAGCCGGAGCTTCCTTTGCCAAGTTACAGACAGCGGAAAAGGGTTTTCATGCAGGCCAGGCGAACTATCAACGCATCTCGCAAACAGCTAAGTAGATTCTCCATCATTTATGAGACCGGTTCTAAAAAGTGGCAACTAAACTAGAATCCGCCCCCGTCGTCACATGTATAGCCAAGCTCCCATCATGCACGGACCCTAGAAGCCACACATCGCCCGGTGATGAGACAACTCCAGTCCACAGAACATCACAAGCAAACCCGCCTTTCGTTGGGCTGGGACTGGATGCGACTGCCCAACTGGTCCCGTCCCAGTGCAATAGCAGTGTCATCTGGTGCCCCGATCCGTCGGCCGCGAAGTAGGAGCCAAACGCCCAGATGTCGTTGGCCGAATTCCCCGTCAATCCAAGCAAACGGTTCGACTGATTCGTGCTATTCGGTCCAACATTCGGACTCGGTACCACCGTCCAACTAGTGCCGTCAAAGTGCTCGATCAACGTCAGAGTGGCAGCCTGTTTCGGAGGCGCGACCGGCGTGGAAAAGCCCACCGCCCACACGTCGTTCGGCGCCAGCGCCAGCACGGCGTTCAACTTGTTTGTGCCTTCGCCTACGTTGGGAGTCGCCACACTCTTCCAGTTCGCGCCATCCCAATGCATCGCTGAGGTGTCAATTTTGTCTGAACCCTTGAATCCCACCGCCCAGGCATCATCCGCCGAGGCGGCGGACGCTCCAAACAAAAACTGATTGTCCGATTCTAAAGTTGTCGCCGTCCATTCTGTGCCGTTCCAGTGCTCGAAAAGGGACGAGACCAGCCCGTTGCCGAGGTTCACGAGGCTACCGATTGCCCAAACGTCATTCGCCGAGCTAGAGGTCATGGCGAAGACATCCGCCCGGTCTTTCTTCCCGAACTTGGGACCCGGAAACGGGCTCCACTTGGTTCCATTCCACCGCTCGATCACCTGCCCTTGATGCGCCCCGTCTATCACGTTTCCCGCCGCCCAGGCCAAAGTCGGAGAAATATCGACCACTCCCTGCAGAAAGCTGTTGTTGTCACCTTTGATCATTGGAGCAGAAAACGCTCTCCACGCGCTGCCATCAAAGTGGATCGTCGACTGCCCTACCGCCCAAATATCGTTGGGAGAAGATGCCGAAGCCGCAAAAAGCTCGCTGTTGGGGTTGTCGTTCGGGGTTGCGACCACTTCAAAACTCGAGCTAGCCTGCGTTTGTCCCTGGGCCGGCAAGTCTTGAAACAAGGCAACACTCAACCCGAAGAATGTTAGCGCGCTAAGCGTAAGTCTCACGATTCCACCTCAAAGGTGCTGACTTAAGGATGTGTCGGTTTTGACCTTCACTAGCTGATAACTAAACGCCAGTCGCTCTTATTCCCTGCTTAGCGCTATCTTTTCGAACGAAGCCTCAGAACGAGGGCAGGTTCAGCCTCCAACAGACGTCTAAAGCGTTGAAGGTTCTCTAGGACGTTGGGATTTTCCAGTCGAGAACCGGACTAGGCCGACAGGACAACCGTTCCTTCAGCCCGGCTCACACAAGGCAGTACATATCCAGCATCTTTTTGCTCAGCCGTCAGCCCAGCTTCGACGTCCATCTGGACGGTGCCACTTAGAACCCGCGTAGCACACGTACCACATTGGCCCTGGCGGCAGCCGAACGGAATCTCGACGCCGTTTCGCTCTGCCAGATCCAGCAGCGTACTTCCGGAAGAAACCTGGCAAACTTTTTCCGAGTGAAGAAACACGACAGTCTCGACTGCACCGGCTTCCAGTGGACGAGACTCAGTGGCCGGTTTGCTCTCCCCAAAACTTTCCTGAAGGATCCGGTCCTGGGTTACGCCAAGAGTCAAAAGAAGCTGGCGCGCGTTGTCCATGAATCCATTGGGGCCACAGAGAAAGAAAGTCGGTGAATCCAGATCGGTCACGCTCTGGGAGACAAATTCTTCAGTCAGGCGCCCGCTGCGCCCTTTCCAGGCTGGATCCGGTCTCGACAGGCACAATTCACACTTGAAGTTGGGAAGAGACCTGCTGAGCCTCGACAGCTCGTTTTCGAAAATGATGTCCGCACCCGTGCGCACACAGTATAGGAGCGTCACAGGAGTAGCGAGTTCGAGATCGTCGATATAACACAGCATCGAAATCATGGGTGTGATTCCACTTCCAGCCGCGATGAGAACTATGCTCTTATGGAGTGTCTCGTCAAAGTAAAACCGTCCGTACGGCCCGCTTGCTTCCACCGCGAGACCTGGCCTGGCACAGTCATTAAGAAAAACCGATACACATCCATTCTCCATGCGCTTGGGCGTGATTTCCACATAGTTCTCGCGGATCGGCGAGGAGGAAATGGTGTAAGACCGCCGTACCCGTTGGCCATCGATCATCCATTGGAACGTCAGAAACTGTCCTGGCTTAGCACAAAACCGTCTTTCGCCAAGAATCTGGAAGCGCAGCGTCTTGGTGTCGTGCGTTTGCTGCTCGATGTGTGACAGCAGAAGACGCATTGGGCTGTTCGCGTTTTCGTGGTTGATTAGTGGGGTCAGTCGCGCGGGAATCTCCGGAACGCCCGATGACTCCACGGACCCACGGGGCTGCCTTCTCTTCCTAAACACCAAGGCGCACTGGACCAGGCACATTGCAACGACCATGCCGGTCGCGAGCCTCAGCACCAAGCTTCCAGGATTCGCCGAACGAAGAAGTTCGGAGAGGGTGGGAATGGACACAAGTGCGAATGAAATTACGAAGATTGCTATCCCCAGTACCTTCAGCGACGAATGGCTATGCTTGTATCGCCGTGCGATCAATATCTTCAGGAAGAGCAGAGGCACGAGGACGAGCACAAGTGCAATATGCAAAACCAGGTGCGTAGGGAGATGACCGGTTATTCCTACACCTACAAGTCTCTGACTCATGCTGTAGGCCATGATGCAGAGCAGAATAACAAACAGGTACCCACCCACGCGGTGAACAGCGATCAAGCGGCTTCTCGTCGATGCGCTGCGCGAGGGCTGTGAAGCCTCCAGCATCACCACTACGTTGGTGGCAGCCAGGGTGACGAAGGCAACGCCGGCCACAATATTGGAAATACTTAACATAGCTTTCTCTGCGCCGACCTCGTTTGCCCAAGACAGGTGATGAATGCGCGCCCTATTCACGCCACAACGACGGCAATCTACTTACGTCCACGCTCGGAGTCGTGACCCGAATCTTATGTTGGGCGCTAATCGCAGTTTGGCATGGGCTGTATTGCTTCGACGAGCTGCACTCATGCCTGCGTATCACTTTGCTGGTGTGACACGATCCAGACTTCATCTCCATTCGCGACCTAAAACAAGTTGCGACCCGAGTCCTGCAAAATGCTAGTAACCCCGTCAAAGTTCTGAACGGTCCGCGAATGCGCGGGATCGCTTACGTCGAGCACGCGAACCGACTCGACAACGCCGCTTCCGTGAGGGCCTTCCCCGTTTCCAGTTGCGAGGGAAACGCCTGCGGTCGCGGAATTCTCAGCCGTTTCGAAGATTGCGAGTCCGAAACTCACCATGGTCAAGTTCTCCAAGGGCATTTGGCTGACCACCCTTTTGTAATTCTGTGCGAGTGATCCGGGCCTCATCTCGCTTTCGTTTAATTTGACCCGTCGATCAACCGGAGTGGCATTCCAATCGACTCCGCGCCCGAATGTGCCTCTACTGACGGTTCTTGGACTTTATGGAGGAACTTCAGATCCAGAACAATTGTCGTTTGGTTACCCATCGCGGGACTGCCTTGAGGACCGCTGTAATCTTCTCCCGCGGAGAAGGGCACATCGCAGTTGTTATCGCGAGTGGCTGTGACTGTTCCAGTGCATGAGCAAACGCTATAGTCCTCTCCGACTGTACAGGGAGTGGAATAGTCTTTGTTCTGCACGACAGGTGGCCAACTTGTCTCTTTTATTGCACCCAGCACTTTAGAAAATGCCTCACGCTCGACGCGTGCTGACCCCACAATCTCCAGCACTCCTCTTTTCTGCACCGTTGATGCAGTCAACGGTCCCGATAAATGGTCGGCGCTCACACTCGGGAATACGAATGTAATTTCGCGAGTCTCATTGCGAACGACAGGATCGCCGTAAACCGGCCCGGCATAGTGTTCAGTCGGCGACGCTGTGACGTCGTGGTCCACGTGGGTCAACGTAAGATCTCCGACGACTTTCAACCTGCCGTTCTGCGTCCTTAGAATGCGTCTGGACTTGAATGTCAGCATGGTCTGATCCGTCGCGTCCGGAACGTGGCCGATGGACAAGGTGTCCTCGGCACTGAGCGCGTGCCCCCAGTCCTCATCCGCAGGATAAATAGTAAGATCAAAGAACGAGGCGTCCAGGTCGTTTGTGTCCAGCTTTACATTCCCGGTCACACGTGCGAAACCGGGCCTCACCAACTCTGAATTCGCTCTAGCGCCTCGAAACACTCGGGCATTGGAGGTGCTGGCGTCGAGGATCCAGATATCACTGGCAAGAGCCAGCGAAGTAATAAAGAACGCCGCGGACGAAAATTTTATAGCTCGATGTTGCATCTTGTATACCTTCAATCCCGCATTCGATCCATTTCAATTGGAATCGTCCTTCGACATCAGGAGTACTTGCTCTCTGTTAGTGTTAACAGGCATCAAGCCGGATTTATTCCAAAACTGGATTTCTGGGCTTTACCATCCATCTTTGCGATATCGCCGACGCTAGTGCTTTCTCTCAGTCCAGCGAAATAGATAGGCCGCCCAGTGATTAGGACGACCTTTAGGTCTTTCTGAGTTCTCTTCTTACAGCCCCGGCAAACACGTCGAGTTCTCGCAAAACCTCATAAACGATCGTGATCTTTAGGATTTGTCATCACGATGGCGCCCGTCTCGATCACATCCGACACAGTCACTTTATCCCTGAAAGCGAAGGTCTCCTTCACCTGCTCGCGCTGATGGTCGCTTTCATGGCTGACCGCTCGGAGAGCTGCAACAACCGAACCAACGATAAAAGAAATGATCAGTAAAATCAGAGCACTCCAAGAAAGACCAAACAGCAACTCGATCATGCTGTCTACCATTCGCACGTCCCTCCGTGTCCAGTGGCATATGTCTGACGCTCGCGCATTCAAAGAATAGGCGAACAGATTGCGATAGAGCCTGCGTCCTGAGAGATTCCGACTCTCCAAACACGGCTCCCTGACTCCTCAAATAATCCAATGAGGCCCGCAGTGGTTAATCGGTGCCAAACTGCGTTGCAGGCACTACATACCACCCGCGTTTTGGTCAAACACTAACCCCTCTTTGTGACGACCGAAACGTACCTCATTTGAGCGTTGACGTACCCGCGCCTGTCGCTTCGGTCACGATTGCGTCCTGTGCGACTTGATCGTCATTCGTCTTCAACGTTCCTGGCGCCGTGATCACACTCTTCCCGTTCTGCTGGGAACTCACCTGTACCGCAGGGCCGCTCCCTTGCCACTCCACTTTCTAGTTGCCAGGTTTCAGTTCTGTATCGCCGATTTGCACGGAATCAAAAACCTCGACCGAATGAGCGTTGTTGCCCGCGGCGTAGGCACTTCCGCCAAACCCCAGCACCCAAGTCAGACTAAGTACCGCCGTGAAATACGATGTTTTCAATGATTTGTCCTTATTACAATGTTCTGACTGTCACTGTTGATAACGGTGCTTGCTCGGCTTCATTCCCGAGGCGTCTCTTGATCCATTGCAGTGTGGAAGGGACAGTTGGTCGCGCCTCATATTTATTTTGGATCGTGGAATCCCCACAGTCGGTGAGGCAAAAGGTACGTGAAGCCCACAAACCCTTCCCACTGCGTCGAGGAAGAGGTAAGGCCGTGATCGAATCCGGCATCCAGTACAAGATTTTTCCTGACCGGGCACGAGACCGCCCACAAATTCCCGACGGCATTTGTGCTAGTGAGTGGCTGCGTGAAATGCCAGAGTTCGCCTGCGAATGTCAGCCGTCCCAGTGGGTGTGAGATCGATAGGGTCTGGCCGAATTGTCCTCGGCGTATTATGCCTTTAGTCTGTTCGGAGAAAATGCCGTTGATATCGAAGTGGAAGCCTGCGAGGTCGTCACTCACCAGGATCAACGCACTATTCCTGAACGTGCCGATGTCGATTTCCGGCGCGGGACTCGCGTAGAGACGGCGAATGTAGCTAAGGCTTACGGTAGGTTTGTGCCCCTCCCCGGGCAATACGACTGCCTGAAATCCGGCGAAGACCTCGCCCGGGCGGCTGCCTGAGAGAGCATCGCCGGTCGCTCCACTTGCTTGAGCTAGTGGTTCCGATAGGGCCAGCAACTGTAGGCGGGATGCAACGGTGAGCTTGGTGACCTGGTTAATGCCAAATAGCGTCGCGAACTCGGGTGAGGTTTCGGCATAGAGTCCGCCGTTCTCAAATTGCAGGTAGCCCACGGGGGTCAATGTCGCGGGAGTTGAAACCGTGGGACGACCGGGATTCGCCTCCGGTGTTTCCACGGTAGACGACTGCGCACCAACCCGCACGACAAATAAGAGTGCAGCCACCCCCACAAAGCCGCAGCGACGTAGTCTTATCAAAACAGGCTCCAGAAAGAACTGAGATCGCACGCCGAGGCGTTTCTTTTGTTGTTCCTTTCTGGGCTACACACGTAGAGTCAGAAATGGAGGCGAATAACAAAGTGCTCCAATAACCGTCGCGCTGCAAAACGGGGGGAGCCCTTACTCACTTCACCACGACCTGGCCAGTCATTTTCGGATGGACCGAGCAGTAGTAGGAATAGGTTCCTGCCTTGGTAAACGTGTAGGAGAACTTTTCATCCGTGTCCATCACCTTAGACTTGAACACACCGTCTGTGCTCACGGCCGTATGAGGAATGTCATCACTGTTTGTCCAGGTAACTGTCGTTCCGACCGGTACCGTGATCGCCTGCGGCCCAAACACGAAATTATCGATTTTCACCGCCACGTCTGCCGTAGAGGGCTGGTCAGTTGCTGTGAGGCGCGATGATCCCGCGAACAGCAGCAGCATCGCAATCAGCACCGGCATTACCACGCCTACCATCCGCACGTTCTTCTTCGTCATTTGTCTGTTTCCTTATATTTTATTTTCTTGCTTGAACCCTGAGATGAGCCGCAGATCAGATAGTTTTCGCTCACTCCTCCACTACCAGTGTTCCTTTCATACTTCTATGGCCTAACCCGCAAACACTCGAGCAGCGAAATTGAAAAGTGCCAGCCTGGGCAGCGGTAAATTCGACAACAACCGTCGTCCCCTTAGGGATTTTCTGATTGATGTTAAAGTCGTCTAGCTTGAATCCGTGATCGTGGTCCGGGGCGGTCATGACTAGCTTGACCTGTTCGCCTTTCCTGACGCGCAGCGAGCCCGGGCTAAATTCGTACTTCCTGAGCGTCACGTGAATTTCATGTACCTCTTGCATCCCCGTCCCCGCATCTTTTGTCACTTGGGCAAATGTCCTTGCCGATGCTGCAGACAAGATCGTGAGTCCTATTAACATCATCTTGTGCCTGCTCACGATGAATTCCTTTGCTTGAAAAGCAGATTGCCGCTCACTAGAGATAACCAGTGTGTTGATCTTTTATTCCATACCTGCCCGGGCGGCAGTTCATCAGGTTCGCCACAGTTGTTCGGGAATTCTCATGTTCGGTTTGTTCCAAGGATCCCGGCCTTATGAGGGAATATCGGGAATATTTTCTTCGGTCCTGCGTTCTTAGTAACAGTGGAAGAACGTGGAGGCCGGCCCCATGCTAGACGACTGGGATGAGCGCGAAGTCTCGTGCCAGAGGTCAGAGCCATGCGTGGGCGCAGTTATATCCCGTGCAGCACGTTAGAGAACATGCGACGATTCTGGGTGTGTCGTCGGCAATGCGGAAGTAATGCTGCCCTGAGACATTTTGACAGAAGACTAGAGGCGTTCGGGTCAAGAAGTGGCAGGAGAGCGAAGGGACTCGAACCCGCGGCCTGCTGCGTGACAGGCAGGCGTTCTGACCAACTGAACTACGTCCTCACTCCCTTTTCATACGGTTAGCGCCAAACCCGCGTGCTTACTGTCTACTTTTGCTATCAACCGTTTCGCCTGCTTCAATCCGTTTCACCGAATATAACCAATTGTCGGTACGAAATGGACAGCATGACCGCCAAATAAGACTTGGCGCCCGCATCCGAACGAGCAAGACCAAGAACATGGTGTCCGGCATAAATCAACTCTCGAACCACCGCGGAACCGACGAATCCGGTTGCGCCCGTAACGAATACTCGCATATCAAAACTCCTTTCCTTGCTTACCGATTGAGTTGAGATGATGTGCAAGCACTTCAGCTGGGATACGGAACCGCAGGTCGGTCAGCGTTTTGCTTTTTCGAATTCCTTAGCCAGTATCTCCCTGACCCGGACACTGAACCCGGCCGGCAATTCAAATCTTTGCTCATCGGCCAGCAAGACGAGCACATTGTGCGTGCTGTCCAGCAACACAGCGCACTTGCGGCACTGCTCCAGGTGGGTCTCAAGCGAGCGCCGCATGCCTGGAGACATGTCGTCATCGAGATAATTTGAGATCTCCCGGCGAACCTCTTCGCAACTCAGGGTGATCATGGCTGTGCCTTTCCGAATCCGAGGTGCTTACCCCAAGAGCGCGAAACGAAGTAATCGCGAGCCATGAGTCGGGCGCGCAACAGTCGAGTCTTTACCGCCGGCGCGCTTATTTCCAGTGCAGCCGAAGTTTCGGCAATGGTAAGCCCGTCGATGTCGCGCAGGATCAGCACTTCCCGGTAAATCTCCGGAAGCGCTTCCAATGCCTCCTCAAGATGCGCCGCGAGTTCCTTTTGTGCGAGGGCTTCTACGGCGATCTCTCGCCACTCGGCGAGCTCAATCGGAGTATATTCATCCTCGTTATCGGGGGATTTTAGAAGCTCAAGAGACACCTCGCGCCTTTGTCGCAGACGCATCCGAGCTTCGTTGGCCACGATGCTCAGTAACCAACTAGAGAATCTTGCCTCTCCACGAAATGTGCGCAAGCCTCTGAACCCCTTCAGGATCGCCTCTTGCGACGCCTCTTGGGCATCGGCCTCGGTCCGCAGAATCGCATATGCTGTGTAGTACACGCGGCGCTCGATCGGTGCAATAAGTT
>Ga0307478_10001164_pt1 | contig 23672 bp, 23 predicted proteins | sample atmos_gasesECM4C_2_FD_203713 | JGI IMG/M metagenome (GOLD analysis project Ga0307478, IMG submission 203713) | Hardwood forest soil microbial communities from Morgan-Monroe State Forest, Indiana, United States - atmos_gasesECM4C_05 | ecosystem: Environmental > Terrestrial > Soil > Temperate...
GTCTTCGTCGAGCAGCAGCGCCTCGATGGGCCGAAGGAACGGAAGGATCAGTTCGAAGCTCATAGCGGGAACGTCACAGCGATGGAAGCCCAGCGGTTAGCCGGGCTTCCGAGAGTGAAGAGCAAGGGCCTATGCGGCCGTTTCCTCCTGGGTTGCATCCTCGTGCTCCTGATCTTCCGGGGCAGCTTTTTCAGCGCGGTCCAACTTGAGGATCGAAGCGACCCGAACTTCCCAGACGCGCTGCTTCGTGTCCGTCTTCTTGCTCTGGTACTCCCGGCTGCGCAGTTCGCCCTCCACCTGGACATGTGCGCCCTTGGTGAGCGTCTTGGCGAACTCTGAGAGCTTTCCGAAGACGGCGCAACGGTGCCATTCGGTGTGCGAGATGTACTTGCCATCCTTCTTATAGGAGGACTTCGTTGCCAGCGAAAGAGTGGTGACGCTGAAGTCCGGGTTGTTTGTGCGAGCTTCTGGGTTGCTGCCGAGAAAGCCGATGAGGGTTACTTTGTTCTGGTACATGATCGTGTCTCCGTTTGTTGAATTCGCCCGTTGTTGCTCGGGTCACATTGGGCGGAGCTTAGCGAGTGGGCTCGGCTCCCAAGTGCCGAAGGTCTGCTTTCTGGGAGGGGCCCGAAAGAAGTTTGAGAGGCGTTCTTTGCCGTGGTTCTCAAACTTGTTTTGGGAGGAACCGAGACCCGAAGGGGCGCGCAATGCGAAGCAGAAGACCGAGCGCCGCCGGGCGCCGGAAAGGCCCCGAAGCTGTGACCGAGCAAAAGACGGGATACATAACGGCAGACACATGCCAGAGCAAAGTTTTCATCTACACACTGGCTGCGGAGGTTCGCCACAATTGCAGTGCGATTAGAGCGGAAATGTCCGCCGTAAGAAGGACGCAATTCGCCTCCGTAGTTGCGCGTCGAAAGGCTCTTGTTCGCCGACTCCACTGGAGACGAGGACAGGTAGGAAAAGCTAGCCGGATTAGCAGTATGAAAGGACATGAATAAGCCTCTGGGCAGGTCGCTGAATCCCTAGCTGAATGCCTGGTCGGCCCGGAAGCGCACGATGGTCAGACCGAGGGGGTTCACGGCAAGCTCATTGTTCTTCACATTCTCCCGAAAGACATAGGTGACGCTGGCTGTCCATCGCTCCCGCTTGAGTTCTGTATGATCCGCGGGGTTCGTGTATACCTTCTCGAACTCGATGCGCGCCGAATACGGCGACTGTCGCAGGTCGTCGAGGATGACGTTCTTGATCTCCACATCGACATACGGCAAGCTGCTGTCTTTGACGTAATTCTGAATGCTGTTGTCCTTGCGTTCCTGGTCGATTACGGCACGCTGCACGTCGCTATTGAGGAAGTAGAGTGATTGCGTTTGATCGCGTTCGATGGTGAAGCGGTTGCGGCTGAAATATAGTTCGGCCCAGCGGGTGAGGTAATACTTGTTCTCCGCTTCCTGCGGGCGATACTGAAAGTTCCGATAGTCGATTGCTTCCGCGTGGCCCACATCGTTAACCCGCACGATCATTGGGTGCATGTTGGCGAGGGCTTGCTGACTCTTGAATGTGAGCATCGCCAGCGCGATACAGACAGCGGCCAGCACAAGAATCGTCACCTTCAAGTAGGTATTCATCACCAGCGGATCGCCGTACTGTTCCAGATAGCGCTCCGCGGCGCGGGTGATCTCCGGGGTGGCTTTCGTTGCGATGCTCATGGTTTCAGTGCTCATCCCTAGTCTCGTTTCTTTCCCTGGGGGTTTACATGACGGCGCGGATTGCCATCATGGCCAATCCAAGGCCGCCACCGTGACCGCCAGTACCGCCGGTGAATAGGCTGTGCGTCATAGTTGGAATTTTGAAAAGGATGTAGATGTTGACAAGTACGAGAAGGACGAGAAGCGGTAACGTCTGAACCATCATTGAAGGGTCCGACAAGCTCTGGCCAAGTTGGAGGTAGTAGTTGGTCAGAACATGAGACAGAACATTCATCGTGGCTGCAGCGACTACCTTATAAAAGCTGAATCCGAGATAGGCCTTTAGCCAACCCCAGAACAGCCAGTCCAGCTTGTCGAAGACAAGAAACGGGATAAAGATCGGCCCGAGTAATCCGATGATGGTTGCCGCAATTGCACCGTAGGCCAAGATGGCAGAAATGATCGCGGCCAGCATAGCTAACAGGAACTGCACTACGAAGTAGACGATCGCGTAATAGGGATTCATCATGCTGTTCAGCATCGACGGCCCCGTCTTGGAAGATGCAGCATGGATTTCGCTCAACATCGAGGTAGAACCATCGGCACCAATCAGGTTCACTAGGCTTGTTGTTCCGCTGTCGATGAAGCTCTTGATGGAAAAGCCTAGTCCAGGAATCGAGCTGTCGTAGTAGTTCACCATCACATAAGCGAAGGTGAGCAGCATGAAGAGGTTCAGAAACCTCCCCATGCTGAATCCCGGCCCACCGTGCGCCGATGCGAGCGCTTCCTGCACGCCGAACCAAACCAACATGATGGTCGCCAATGCCAGGACGATGTGAACTCCCATCGCTGTGATGGAGGGAGCGACCGTCGCTGCAAGCGATTGGCACCCTTGCGCGATCAATTCGAAGAGCCCTGTACCCATGTTCCATGCCCTCTAGTGTTCTTGTGCTTGGGCTTACTCAGTACGCTTGCCTGAGGAGATTCGCCGCCCCGCCGCTGGTTGTTGTTATGTTGGCGTTGTAGTAGCTTTCGTATCCCGCTGAGTCACGGAATGCCGATTTCATCGCGTCCTGTTGCTGCTTTTGGGCAATGATCTGCTGCAGGGCAAGATTGGCATTGATCTGGTTTGCGTCTTGCAAAGTGCGCAGTTGCAGGAGCAGGGCTTGGTTAATGCGCTGCAGTTCAGCCATGATGGTTTGCTGCGACGGGTCCTGGGTCTGGGTTGCGGCCTCCAGATTCGCAATGTCCGTTTGCCTTGCGGCCTGGTTGGCACGAATGGTCCCGAGAGATTGCAGGTTGTTGGTCATCACCGAGTCGTTGATATCAACCGTCGCGCCCTGTGCTGCAATCTGGAGCTGCCCGGCCATACTCGCGGTGCCGTAGCCAGGAATCATGTTATTGGTGTTCGGAACGCTAACTTGTTGGTACGCGGATGCGGCGCCCTTCCCGGTGTTTGCCGAATTGAGCCAACCCATCGAATTGCCGTAGGTATTCGAGATTTGCTGCAGGAGTAGCAAATCAGAGGTTGGAGACAGAAACCGCGCATAGAGCATCCTGGGCGCGAGGATCATCTGATGGGTGAGTTCGTATTGCTGCTTTGCGACGTTATAGGCTTGCAGGGCTGTCGTGGCGATCTTCACCGTGTTGGTGAAGATCTGTTGGCCCTGTTCAATCTGCCGAACTTCGTTGGCGATGGATCTCTGTTCGTTCTCGATCTGAGTGACGGCGTGACCCGCTTGTGTAGGATCGAACACGACGCCGGAACCAAATTGTGCGTTCGCGAGTGGTTGCAATGCCGCCGCCGCAAGGCCAACGGCGAGCACGGTAAGGGTTAGTTTCTTCATTTGTCTCGTCCCTTCGTCGCCGTTGGTTTCGCGATGCTTTACAGCGGTACGGCTTTACTGCTGTGCAGCGAGAATCTCTTTCTGGAGTTCTGCAAGACGTTCTGCCTGCGGCTTGCACCGTGCGTCGCGTTCCTTTTTCTTGGTTTCGAGATCCGCCATCTGTTCCTTGGTCAGCTTCTCTCCTGTCAGCATTCTTGCGGCCCCGGCAGTCTCTGGATCGACGCATTCCTTGGCATAGGCCGGGTATTCGGCGTTGTATTGATCCTGTAACTGTTTCACTTTTGCGGCTTTGCTCTGACAGCCGGCGAGGGTGAGAGTCCACAGAACTAAGAGGGAGAGGGCAACTTTTCGCATGGGGAGCCTCCTTAAAACGTCTGTGGAATAGTGTGGTTCGAGTACGCAGGAAGAAGCAAGTCCTGGGTGAAATACACTTTCACGCGGTGGCCCTCCCGGATCGTGATGGTGGGCGGTATCTGTATGAAGCGGTCAAGGATCGTGGTGGCAGACTGCGAAACACTGCCCGCTGCCCCGTTCGTGAATGCCTGGGAACCGCTCGTGGTAATTGTGCCTCCGCCCTGCGTGATTTGGCTCGCTCCAGCAATCACACCCAAAGCTATTGAGGTACCGAAGATTTGCAGGTAGTGGTTATTAACTTTGTCTTTCAGCCCTTCCTGTCCGATCTGATCGAGGCCCTGGAACTGGTCGAGATCGACGGAGTAACCGTCTGGCATGAGCAGCCGGTGAAAAACCACTGCCATTCGCCGCTGTTGGCCGAAGCCCGCCGCTCCAATCTTCTTCGCCTCGCCTAAAACAACCGTTCCCTCGGGAATGATGACGTGTTGATGATCGTGCGAATACAACGGATTTGAGACCAGAACCTTAACCGGCCCTACTGCGTCTCCATCCAGACGATTCATGAGAACTGTGTCGAGAATCGAGCCCTCGTAGATGAGATAGGGCTGACCGACAGCTGAATCGATATTGGCCTCCAGTGGACGTTTATAGCCTCCGGGGGTGTCCTCCTGTTTCCCTTCGGCTGGTGGGGAGACGAGACTGCTGTTTGTCTGCCGTTCGCTAGGGCCATATTGGGCGGGCATCGTCTGGCCTTGTTGTTGTTGCGGCGGATCGGCAGAGCGGGAGTACACAAGATTGGAAGCGAAACGGGAGTTGTCTGCGCGCTCGCGTTCTTTCGCAGCGATCAACTGTGCCTGCTGTTGCACCGGCGTGAGTTGCATCTGCATGTTGCCCTGCTGCGCTTGCGGGCAGGGCTGGCCCGGAATACAGGGCACGGCAAGACCGGTCGGCCCATAGGCCGCGGCTGCAGCCCGCTGCTGGGGAGTCGCAGACGCGAACGCTGAATCTCCTATCGCAGCGGCGGCCATTGTCGCCTGCTGTTCTTTCTGACGTTCGGCCTGAAGTTGGTTCTTCAACTCCTGCACGTTGTTATCAGTGTTGTCCTGCAAGGTGGGTTGCGGCGGTTGGCCTTTCGCGCTGGCCTGTTGCGCGGGGGTCTTCTTGCCGGACGAACTGAAGAGCGCCGCCACAACCACCAGCAATACCGCGCCCAGATAAACGAAGGTCTTGAGGTTTTTCTGCAAGACACCGTTCGGTAGCTCCAGGTTGCGCCGCAATGTTGGTTCGGCCTGCGGCTCTGTGTGGGGAGTGAAGACGTTCTCGGTCATGACGGTGATCCCTTGCGCGTGAATTCCATCCGCTTCTTGCCCAGCTCCACGTATCCGCTGTCCATGATCTTCGGGATGATGTACGTCCCTTCCCGGAGGTCGTAGGTGACGAGGTTGGGTTTGCCGTCCTTCATCTCATAGACACTGAACTTCTCAGGCGCATTCGTCTTGATGTAGGTGAACCTGTCGTCGTGGTAGATCGACTGAATGTTGAAAGGAGCTTCGTTTGCCTTGTAGGCATAGTCGAACTTGAGCCGCGTCGGATAGGCGCTTTTGTACTCATCCACCGCCTGCTCGACGTGCGATTGCAGAGCGGCAAGCTGCTGCCTCGATTGTTCGAGTTGGGCGGCAGGTACGAACTGCGGAGGGCCGCTGGCGGCAATAATGGCAGAGCGATCGGCGGGTTCGACGATCACTTTCAAATCAGGGGTGGTCGATGTGGCAGAAATGTCCTGGAGGGTGAAACTGTAGATGTTCCCCTTGTCCGTAATGAGATTCAAGTTGGAGCTGATGCCTTGCTTCGCCGGATGCACGAAGCAAAAGTTGCCAACCACGTCCACGATCCAGAATTCCTTGTCACCCGTGGCGGCTTCCATGATGTTCTCGGTGGTGGGAAGTTCGATAAGGGTCGTGTATTTCACCTTGGCGCGGATGGGAACGATGTCCTGCGAGTGATACTGCACCGTGCGCGCGGAGTCCTGGGCGAAAGCACCGATGGAAGAAAAAACCAAAGCGCAATTGACGACGAATTTCAGATGCCGCATAGAGCTCTCCTTAGCGGTTAGTGTTCGAAGTTGATACGGCCAGCGCGCGCGACTGGAACGGATGATCTTCCGCCAAATGGCGGAGCCCATCCGCAATATCGAAGCGGTCGAAATATTCCTGTTTCTTGAGGTTGTCGCGGGCGTTGTTGGTCGCCATCCAGTGCGTGACCGAATCGACATTCAAATGCACTTTTTTCGAGGTCTGCGCCTTGCGAATCAGCATTTGGCCCGGTGGAACAAGGCCGTCGATAAGGTCCAGTTCCGTGTCGTTCAGATGAAACGCCTCGCGATAAACTTCTCGGTTCATGTCCGGGTTGGCGAGGAAGATCTTTGTCGGGCAACTCTCCGCCACTATCGCCAGCATCCCCGATTCCTCAAGTTCTTTGATGGACTGCGTGGCAAGGATCATCGCCGCCATGTGCTTGCGCCAGGTCTTCTGCGCCTGCACTACATAATTGCGAATAGTCTCGTTCTTGATGAAGAGCCACGCCTCATCGAGCAGGAAGAACTTGGAGGTGCCGAGGTTCTTCGGGTCAGTGATCTCATTCGACGCTCGATGCAAAACATAAAATAGCAGTGGTTCCAAAACCTCGGGCGCGTCATTCCAACCGTGGAAATTGAACGTCTGAAAGCTTTTGAACGAAAGCGTGTCCTCGGCGTTGTCGAAGAGGAAGCCGTACTGTCCACCGCGGGTCCAGCGGTGCAGTCGTTCTTTCAACTCGCCAATGATGTTCCCAAAATTCGAAATCGTGCGCTGGTTCGGCTCCAGTACGTAGATGCGCTCGATCGCGTCCCACAGTCGGCGTTCTTCCTTGAAGTCGATTCGGTAACGTTGCTCGTTGCCCTCAATGAGCACCCGGAAGAAGCTAAACAGGAATTGCAAGTTCTCCTTGGTCTGAGGCAGCGAGAAGGGGTTGATGGTGAAGTCCCGCGCTTCCTGACCCACATTGAGATACGAGCCCTTGAATATCGTCGTAAGCGAATGGAAGCTGCCGCCGATATCAAAGATGAAAGTCAGTGGCTTGTACTTCTGCGCGTTCTGCAGCAGAAAAACGCAGAGATAGGACTTCCCACTCCCCGTCATACCGAGAATCAGAGTATGGGCAACGTCGCGGGTGTGTAGGTTGAGAAAGTAGGGCGTGCTGTTGTCGGTTTCGACGACTGCCAGGCACTCCGTGCCGAGATGCGCGTTCGTCTTCTCGCCGGGAAGGATCGTAAACAGAAAAGACAGATCGGCGTAGTTCGTGTTCAGCAGATACAACTGGCGGAGGTTGAGCGCATAATTGCCTGGCACGGTGGCGAAGTAAGCGTTCAGCTGGTTGTAGGTTTCCGCAAACAGATTGCCGTCCGCGTTGGTGAAGACGCCAGTAAACTCGGCCACAAGCTGATCGAGTTCCGTTCGTGACCGGCCATACAGCACAATCGTGAGCGAGAAATCTCCCAGCGATTGACCGTCACCGAGAGCGCGCAAGCAATCGCCAAGATTTTCGATGTCAGCCTGCTTGGACTCGTCCACCAGCACGTCGCGCGGGTTCGTCTTGGTGGTGTCGTTGCCCATCTGCGAGACGAATCCCGTCTTTGACATATTGAAGTGGCGGCGGCGCTTGTTCACTTCTTTGCGGGCCTTGTCCGCGGGGAGCGGCGTCCACTCCGTGACGACATAAAAGTTGGCGGGAATCTTCAGAAGCGCGTCCAGCACCAGGGGTCGCGTCTCTGTGATGGCCTCTTTCAGGGTCAGCACACGGACGATGTGATCGCCGACCCGCAGATGATCGCGTTCGGCTTCGATGTCGGAGTTGACCACCTGATAGTCGAGAAACTGCGTGGACTGCGGCTTCCCGGCAACACGCCAGTCGTCATAGTTCAGCAAGCGGCGGAAAAACGCGAATTGCCCCTGCCGATTCAACACCTCGATTTGCATGAAATCTGCGAGCTGCCGAGCAAATGCCTGCACGTGCTGGTCGAGCCGTTGAAGATCGCGCTCGATATGCGTCCGCAACAACTTCTTCATGCTGTCGTTGGTGAACTGCGATTTGAGTTCGGCAATCGCGCCCTCTGGATCGCGCAACAGGCGAGCTAGCGCCGTGCCGACGCCGGTCTTCGACCGGGCGCCTTCGAGCAGGATGCAGTAGAAAATCTCAACCTGATAGAGATGGTCCCGCTTCGCTTCAAAGAACTTCCGTCGCTGGTCAATAGCCGCCTCGACAATGGGGTCATCATATGTTGCGAACGGTATGTCGGGGCGGTTCGATTTGAAGAGGTATTGGTAAACATGGAAGCCTGGGCCAAAGGCTTTCAGCGCCGCCTCCAATCGCTTCACCGCATACTCCTGCTCCGAGCGGTCAAGGCTTTCGTAGTCCACACCGGGAACACTGAGAACCATGCCTAGATCACCGCTCTTGGTAAGGAAGGCCGTCTCGTTCCAGAAGCCATAGAGATTGATGTGGTCGTTGAGAGCCGCGCTCTCTTTCCAGGGCTTGATGACTCTATCGAGACGCAGCATCACACTACCTCCACGCGGGGAACTTGCTGCTTCGCGGCGTCATAGCGCAGCTTGTAGCGTTCGGACTTTGCCAGGATGCGGAGGAATGCCGGATCGCTGTTCGTTACCCAATGGCCGAAGGCAAAGCCGCCAATGAAGACGGCGATACCTGCGAGGATGGAATTGAAGAGATTGAATGCTCCCACCGCGCCGACGCAAACGAAATAGAAGAGAGTACGCTCCACACCCAAGTAGGTGAGCGGCTTGTGCAGGCTCTTGAAGACTCGATTTGTGCGATGCTTCTGCTGTGCTTTGTCTGGCATAACTCCCTCGTCTAAGCCACGGGTTGACGGTGCCTGGGAAGGGCGCTATACGCCCCAGAGCCAACTCAGGACATTCACCGCAAGTACCGCAATGCCCGTTCCGGCGGCAACGCCGGCCAGCGCCTTCTTTGCGCCGGGTTCGCCGTGCGCGAATCCGTAGCCGCCGATGACAATTGCAACCAAACTTGCAACCTTCGCGATGGTGCCGGTGAAAAGGCTTTGGATCGCGTTAAAGCCGGTGTCGAACGGGGAACCCTGTGCCATCGCGGCGATAGGCACGAGAAAAATCAGGGCAAGAATAACGGCGGCTGGACGGACGTATTTCGACCGAAGAAGCGGCTCGATTTGACCGACGAGATAAGTTTGGGACCAACGTGTCATATGCACCTCCGGCAGGGCCTTAAAGCGGCTGCTTTTAGCGCAAACCTAATCGCACTGAATCACGGTGTCCAATAACTTTTCGGATGGAGTTCATTCCTGGGGGTTATGAGTCCGAAAGGTAGCCATGATTGACCAGCAAAACATGTTGTCGAGGTCGGCATGAGAAGAGCTCCATCGACCTCGCAACAAAGGACATACCCATCGTGGCTTGTACCATTTGCGAGTACGCACATATTTCCTGGGCAACCTGCGGCGATTGTCCTGAATGGCACGAAGACATGGCCACTGGAACCGCTACCTCAAGGGACTTCCTGAAGTTCTTGGCGAATGATTGTCTTTCCGTAAGCCCCGCCTGTTCAACAAGTTCCGCCTCCGCGAAGTGGCGTGAAAACGAGAATCGGATGTGACGAATCGGCCTTGCGCTGTCTTTAATAACCTGCAGGAATGAACTCCATCCGAAAAGTTATTGGACGCGGCTGCAGCAATGAATCAAATTGGTTAACAGCCTACAATCTGGGCCGACGACCCGGAGACACTCGCCCCAAATGACTCTCATTGAGCAGTTGCGGTCCAAAAAGAAAGCGCTGACAGTCGAAGAGTTGGCTGGGCTGCTCTGCATTGCTGTTCGGACTCTGTACAAGGAAGTTGAAGATGATCACATCCCCTTCTTCCGTGTGCGAACATCCATCCGATTTGATCCCCACCAGGTAGCGGACTGGTTAGAAACGAAAATGCCGTCGCATTCTGTTCGGACGCAACGGCGGAGTGAATCAATTGCTCGTGCTTAGGCGTCGGCGATTCTAAGCCTGCCGATGCGTTCGCGTGTCGCGCACGCGGAGAAGTGGACGTGGCATCCGTGTCGAGTACTGCAAATCCTGACAGTACTACAGGCTTGTGAGGAACCTGAAACCCCAGCCGAGGCAATGCTGTAAACAAGCTTAGTGGTCCTATGGTTCAGTGATTAGGCGCGACCAATTGTTCAAGTGATAGACAGGTGCAAAAATAAGTTCATTCTTGAATTCTTCGTAACTTTGCTGAAGTTCTTTCGCCATTGCCTGAGCGGTCTGACCGTTTCTCAGTTGTGCCACTTCCGCTGAACGAGCCAACATAAAATGTTCGCGAGTTTGCGCTTCGTCTAAGTCAGCCAGGTTGGTTGTTCTTGTGCAAACGTCGCAAGGACATCTTAGGCTAGGGAACTTAGAAGGATCCCGTCTTCGTGCTTCGGTCTCAATCTCGATCTTCTTCTTCAACTGGGCAATATAGTACCTCGGAGGAATTTGCCCCTCGACATCGGTGTCTTGATCCACGGATCGCTTTTCTCCATAGCAGATGCCGCAGGCGAAACCTGTCAAACCGAAATGCTTCAACACCAGACAGTACGCATCCCCGTAGAGTGCCACGATGGGCTTTCCGAGAGTCGCTAGGTCTCTCACGAAGTTCCGAACAACCCTCAGTGAGCCTATTTCCGTGGTGCCTGAAAAATCGTCAACCCACAGGAAGAACCCGTCGGGGTTAGCAGTTTTATACTGCTCCACCAACCGCTTCCCCGAAGCCGCCAGACGATCAAGCGGAGCCGCGATCGTGGCAAAGGTCGGCAGATCTGAACTTATTTTCTTTGTCCGCCCGATCAAATCTATGTTGACTGAAACCCACTTGGGGTCCTCGACAGAGAAATAAGGAGCCATCAGCAAGACGGGAAGGTTTTCCTGAGAAGAAAAATCCTTGCCGAGCCTTTGGGCGAATTTTGCATACTTCTTGTACTTGGGAGGGAGACTTGCGAGTGTGGATTTCTGGAAGTTAACGACTTTCGTGACAAATTCTGAGACGAGACGGTCGTTTGCGAAATCTGAAACTTCAAGGGGGCGGCCTGCTTGGACCACGTTCGTAATCAGTTCACCATATGCTTCCACGATTTTGCGGAAGGACCTCTTCATGTCGCCCTTTTGTTTCTTTCCGGCAGCATCTCGCTTCGTGTGGCCTTTACGGTCCTTCACAAAGCGCAATAGTGCGCTCGGTCGTCTCGCGAAGATATAAGTGATTGGATCAATGAAGTACGGTTTTTGGAGAGACCCAATGAACTCCGTGCAGAACTTCGCATAGTAAGAGGCGATGTGGGCAGGCACGACTACGCCAGAGTAAGCATCCCTTCGCCGCTTAAATAGTTCTTTTTCTCGCGTGAGCCCCAACCTGTAAAAATTCCAAGGTGCGCTTTCGGTTGGCAATGGCACGTGTGATAGCTCCTAGTTGTTTCGGCTTTTTTTTGCTGCTCGTGGTCACCAAGAGTCCTTTGACGCGACAATAATGCGCTTCGTGAAAATACCCGTTCGGCACAGCGGGTATGACAACTGTAGCGGTATCACCAACTGAGATCAAGCCCACATGGTATCGCCTAAACGCATCCCATTGTTCTGGGCGAAGGGTCCGTATCCTGGCCTCGGGCAAAGCAGCATAGGAAAAGTGGGCGAATAGTTGATTTATCGCCGCTTGCTTCAAAGCTCCCTGCCAATCCCGCAACTTGATTTCAATGGCGTGCAGTATGTTCAGAGATGAACTGGCGAGCACGAGGTCTACTCGCTTACCGAAGTATGGAACCTCCGCAAAAGCTAGTTGTTGATCAGAAAACAGATCCAATATTGGTAAGTAGAGGGTGGTTTCGTCGTACTTCCGCTTGCGGGTCGCTGCCCTCATTCAGTCGTTCTCCGGCTTAATGATATTGTTGACCACACGAAAGAATCTGCCATCGATATACACCAGCACGGTAACCGCCGATAGAAAGCCCAGAAGAGTAAGCACGAGAAGGAACATCCAAATCCACACGAGCGAGACCGGTACCCTCAACCAAATGTTCGCGATGGGGCAAGCACTCAAGACGATTCCCACCCACAGCGTGATCATGGCGTATTGGCTTGCTGTTTCTAAATACGTGTAATACCTCTTGACCTGATTGGACTTCTCCAGGCTTAATGCCAACTGCTTGATAATCGCCTGGTTCTCAGGTCTGCGGTAGATTTCGAGAACTTCGCCACCTTCTTGCAGGACCGCGTTACCGACCTCCTGATAGTGAGCAGTCGCTTCGTGAATGAACGTATCGTGAAGAATGCTGACCGCTACGTCCCGCTTGCTGTCACAGTCCAAACAAATCGTCTTGCGCCATTCTCTTATCCCCCTGAAGAAAAATGTGAGCAGAATGCCCAGTAAGGAAAATGAAAACGCGAGTACCTCTTTGTTTTGCGCCAAGAACGAGTTCATAGTGACAGAACGGATTTCTTAGCAAAGTTCGGATACTTCTGATACACGTAGCGCAGTAGGTCGAAAAATGGCATGCTGTTGAAACGTTTCTTGATTTGGACTAAGCGTTCTCGCTCATCATCCTGAAGTGCGGCATAAAGCTCCGCCCCGGCTTCGAGGCCGGACGCAGTGAGGCTGTAATCCCGACGCGTTTTTCGCTTCGGAAACCTGATCCCGAAATTCTTGAGGAATGACTCCTCATCTGCGTCTTCATATTCGTTGCCCGTGGGAACTTCACTAACCTGAATCAGTCCTATGTCCTGCGAAAAGTCAACGTCGTCGTAGAGATCATCCATGCAGGGACCGAAGTCGTAGGCTTCGAAGCCGTAAAGGTCTGGGATGGCCTGATAGAAACGGCCTTCCTTCCACAACAGAAAGAGCAGTTTCTGGAGTCGCGTTGTTCCACGCACTGGCTCTCCAGGTTTTCCTTTTAGTCCTGGCGCATAGAGCAGGACCATTAGAACATCCACACCGCTTTCTATTGCTTGATTGTCCGCTGTTGCTTGCTGTTCGCGAGCCATCTTGGTTCCTCCTCCAATACAGATTTTGTTTATGCCGAATTGGACGAAGTGCGGTGCGTGGCTCCAATCGTATCCCGTTTGCAGAACGGATGGAAAGCTAATCTGTAGACGCACCCCGCGAATACACATTATCGATCTTCCTCATGATCCGCTCTGCCCACTGAACCGAAGCGGCTATCATCGCATCGGTTCTCGGGCTACCCTGAGGTCCGCCGAACAAGTCGTCTGCGGTATTCAGGTGACGCGCCACCAAGATTCCGGCTACGATCGCCAGCACGCGCTTACGTCCCTCGTCCATGTAGCGATCGTATCATTTTCGCTTTTCATTCGCTACCGTTTTCGGGATGCTGCCACCGTATCTAACGGCAACGACTCGGGCGTTACATATCGCTAGAATTGGATAGTGATCTGGATGAAATCATCCATTAGTTCTAACAACTGTGTCGTCTAAACCATTGTTTTCAAAGCAGCTAAGTATAAATATTCTCGCGCTTCGCCATTAACCTGGAATTAACCGTGACTTTGATAGTGTATTGCACTTGACATTGACCAGATCTGCGCGACGTGTTTCGTCGCTGTGAGCGGAGTTGACAGACTTGCAGATGTGGGGGTACTATCCGAAGCTAGATTAGCTTGGCTGCAACTGATTGAAAAATAGAAGGTTTTGGATTGGGTGCGTAGCTCAGAAGGAACAGCGGTACGGTTGCCTTTTCGAGAGGGACGCCGTGAGTGAGCCGTTAAGAGCACCGAGCTTCTAACTCGGAGGCCGCAGGTTCGAGTCCTGCCGCACCCACCACTACTTTACCCTGATATCGCGGGAGTGTACAGATGACAATTTCGCTTTCAATTCCGATCGGCAAGGAGCCGAAGGATCTCCGCTACCGAAAAATTCATTTTCCAAATGCCAATGAAGTTGTGTTTGACACAGCACGGAAGGGATTCGTGCCCCTGCCAATTCTGCACCGGAAGCTGATGCGGCACCTTTCTGCTCCCGAATTTAGAGCGTTGGTGTACCTCTCCCTTCGGGCCAGCAAGTACGGAATCTGCTACCCCACTCAAGAGGAGATGGCTTTCGAACTCGGACTGGAGGGCACTAAGAATCTCGTGCCTTATTTGAAGAAACTGGAAGAGAAGAAACTGATTTCCACAAAACTGTCCATGGGCAAGAAGTTCTATCTCGTCCATGATCCCAGGATTGGCCTTCAGCATCTCATTAACACTGGCACGATCCGGGCGGAGGAACTCGAAGAACTCAATCAGTTGTGTTCTGACCTTGGTCAAACCCCCTTCGAGCATGCATCGCAGAGTCCAGCGATAGCGTCGGGCGACGCACCAGCAGGAGAACTCCATGAAGGAGCATGATGCCGCTCTCAATAAGAAATTGCGCTACTGGCAGAACAGGATCGCCCTGACTAAAGCGCTGATGGCGTTCCTGAGGAAACATCCGGCGGTCGCTTCGCGCACCATCAACTGGAGCCTGAGCAAGAAGCCAGCTCTGCAATTCGAAGAAAAGGCATTCATCCGGACGATGAACGTGAAGGCCAAGGACAAAGTGGTGCTGAGGCTTGAGAGGTACGTCGAGGATTTCAGCGACGGCGACCCTGAAAGTCGCGTCGTATGCGACGACCTGTCCGACCTATCACCCAAGCAATTGGCCAAAGTACTCAAGAAAGTGAAAATCGATCTCAGCAAAACAGCGGAGGAATATGAGGATGAAGCGTCTGAGTAGCAAAAGCAAAGCCTCGCCGATGCTGAACGAAGACGACAATTCCGCGGTGAAGCAAGCTCGGCGTTAGGTGCCCTCCCGTCTGTGAAAACCGAATGCCGCTAGGCGAATGCTGCGAGGCTGCCCTTGTCAATCCGGGCCTGTACGTCGCTGTTGCGGACACCTTTGAGATAAACCATCGTCGATGCGATATCACGGTGTCCCATCCATTGCTGCAGGGTGCGAATGTCAATGCCATCCTGGAGGTGCCGCGTGGCATACGTGTGGCGGAATTTATGCAGGAACCAACGGCCACAGTAGGCTCCCTCGGCACAGCGATTGATCTTTACGGTTCCGTCTCCCAGTTTGTGGCTCACAGCGCAATGACCGCAGTTCAGTTTTCCGCGATATGCGACCGTCTTGAGTTTTTCCAACATTGCGCCGTCTGGCCGGCCAGTGGCGCTGGGGAATAGAGGATCGTCCGGAGTCGCGTTTGCGGGACGGAATTTCTGAAGCATGGTCACTAGCTTCTGCGGAACCGGGACCTCCCTCTCTTCCCAGTTCTTCGGTTGAAATCCCCAGTGCGGTTTCGCGGTCACGCGAACCGCCATGTGTTTGAAATCCACATCGCGCCAAGTGACGAAGCGACCTTCGGCGTCACGGAAGCCTGACATGAGATAAAACTTGAAACGCACTTCCTCGGGGAATGCGCAGGCGCGGAAAAGCTTTGCGAGTTCGAAATCCTCATAGATCGGCCGCACGGTTTCGACGAAGCTAGGCCAGTCGGAAGCATTGAGCAGCTTGGCCTTGCCGTGCTGCTTCATTACTTGCGAGATCACGACCAGCTTGTTGTAAATGCTCTTGCCCTTCTGCCCCTGCTTCAGGCAGTCGGTGGCGAAGTCGAGCAGATCCTGGCGCTCGACTTCATCGACGTAGGTTTTTTGGCAGAAAACCTTGAACGAATCTAAGATCGGACGGTAGGTGCGAAAAGTTCTCAGGCTCCGGTGATAGCGCACATACTCGATATAGCCGTCCAATACTGCCGGGAGACTAGTGCGCTGCGGGTTCGGTTCAACTGCCGGTGCACTCGGAATAATGCCATTATGGACCGCGGCCAATTCCGCCTGCTTTATCCGTGCTTTCTCGGCAGCGTCCTGGGCAAGTGCGCCCGCAGCTTCGCGGTGGCGCTGGCCTTGATCCCACCATTCTATGAAGTAGCTTCCTTCAGGATGGTTCTCGTCAGTCCCACTGACGCGGACGTGGTCTTTTCTCACTCTGCCCTTGCTGTCGAACAGAGCCGTAGCAAGGACCCACTTGTCGTTGATTTTGACCTGCTTGAGGAGTTTTACTCGTGACGACCTGGGCATTTGGCGATTCCTTGGATGAACCGCCAGTAGAATCGCCTATAAGGAAGCTAAATGCAAGCAAATAAAGGAAGGCCGTGACAGGGCAGCGTTCTAACCAACTGAACTACGTCCCCACTCGATCGTCATACGGTTAGGGCCAAACCCGCATGGTTACTGTTAATTGGCGCTGTCGCGAAGCAAAGCATCTGTCCATGCTCTGTGAATGAATTGTAGCAGACGGAATTCAGATCAGTACAGGCTTGCAATCTGTCTCCGAGGGATCGCGACAACTGAGACAGCACTTAGCGACTAACAACGTCTTGACGCAGCCGACTGCAGAATGGCATTCGAATTCCCGTCCAAAACGGCTCTAACGAGACATAAGAAATTGCACTTCCCGTTCAATTTCCGAGATTGTGATCGGACTCAAACTTCCCTCGCGCAATTTCTGATTTAGCTGAGGCAGTTTCATTTGCTTAAACGTTATCCATTCCTCGATACCTGCTTTAACCCCCTGGCTGGATTCCTTGTAGAGGGCAATGGCCTGCGAAGGCACGGCACGATCCCCGCCTTCGACAACATGGAGTGCTGAGACGAGTCCCGTGTAGGCCTCTTGCAGGGCTCCTGGGGACTGTCGAGTAATCTCTTTATTATTACTGAGAATCTTCGCGATTTCGGATTGAGCGCTTGCAAGAGCCGACTTGAGAGTTGGATTTTGTTCGCCAAGTTTCTGTTCGTCGTCAGCCAGTTTTTTCTGGACCGAAACGATCTCGGCCAGGGTGCGGCGTGCTTCGAGGGCTTCGGCGAAGATCTGCTGACTGAGTTGCAGTTGCCGCTGAAGTACTTCTTGAGTGGCCGGGGAGCGCGGATCCATGACGACTTTTAGGGGCTCACTCTGCGTACTTCCGTCGACCGTCAGGCGGACTTCGTAGATTCCGGGCACGACCTTAGGGCCGCTGGGATTACGGTATTCGGATTCTTCATCCACCGTGGGACCTCCGGTGCCCCAAGCAAGACTCCAGAGAAAGCGATGCATTCCTGAAGACGTCTGCAGGGATTCGGGTTTGGGGAACCAGTGCTCTGCAATAGGAAGCGAGGGGTGCTTCTCGGAGCGTTGATCGTCGGAGGAGAATTTGCGCACGAGGTTCTTTTTCGCATCGAAAATCTCCAGCGTGACGCTGCGGGCTGGAGATTTGAGGAGATAATCGATCATGGCGCCAGCGGGAGGGTTCTCAGCGGTCGGCTCCTCGGGCGGGAGTGGAGTGCCGACGAATGAGTCGTTATCAATGCGAAATGCTGGAGCGGGATGGTAGAGCCAGAATGCGTTCGCCTTTCCAGCTTCGGACGCCTGGCGCAGCGGTGTGATGTTATCCAGAATCCAGAAGGAGCGGCCGTGCGTCGCAATTATCAGATCTTCGCCATGAATCGTGAGATCGCGGACGGAAGTCACCGGCAGATTGAGTTGCAACGATTGCCAGTGGTCGCCGTCATCGAATGATACGTAAACTCCCAGTTCGGTTCCGGCGAAGAGCAGTGATTTACTCTCGGAGTCTTCCCGAATAGCGCGCATGAACGAGTCGGCCGCGATGCCGTTCGTAATCAGTTGCCAGGTGGCGCCATAGTTGCGGGTTCGATAGAGATAGGGCGTGCGATCGTCAAGGCGGCTGCGGTCGACTGCCGCGTATGCAACGGCTGGGTCAAAATGCGAAGCTTCGATGAACGAGATCTTGCTCCAGGCACTGAGGCCCTGGGGTGTTACATCCTTCCAGGCTTTTCCGCCATCGCGAGTCAGGTGAATTAATCCCGTGTCAGTTCCAGCCCAGATCACATCGTGGTTTAGAGCCGACGGAGCAATGGTGAACACTACGCCGTACCCTCGCTGTTTCGCGTTCTCGATCGTGGGGGGTGCTTGAGATTTGCCATCTCCCACCTGTGGCGTCGATCCGGTGAGATCAGGGCTGATGATCTCCCAATGCAGACCTCCATCGGCGGTTTTCATCACATATTGCGTCCCGAGGTAGAGCGTTGATGAGTCAGCGGGGGAAAAAAGCAGGACCGGAGTCCAAGGATCTCTATATTTACGTTGATCAATCTCGGAACCGAATGCCAGAGCTGGCCACGGAGTAATATCCTGGCTGAGTCCGATTCGTTTGTCGAAGCGGTCAACACTACCGTAAGTCCCACTGAGATAGACGATGTTCGGATCCCTGGGATCGGGTGCCATGTATCCGCTCTCGCTCCCGCCTGCCGGAAACCAATCGCGGGGCGTGATCTGGCCATGGTCGGTGCGGCTTAAAACCGCAGCACTCCCGCTGTCTTGTTGGGCGCCGTACACGACGTAGGGAAACTGGTTGTCGGTAATTACGTGATAGAGCTGTGCCGTGGGCTGGTTGTACCAAGAACTCCAAGTCTGGCCGCGGTCGAGACTGATGGTGGTGCCTTGATCGGTTCCGAGAACCATGCTGGCAGAGTTCCTGGGGTCAATCCAGATTTGATGGTAATCGTCACCGCCCGGGGCGCCGCGGACGATCGAAATCGTCTTGCCTCCATCTTCGGATCGATAGAGAGCGACATTTGGGATGTAGATAACATCGGGATTATTTTGCTCGATGGTGATGCGGTTGAAATACCAGGCGCGACTGGTGAGACGCGCGTCGGCGTTCTCAAGAACCCATGTACTCCCGCCGTCATCAGAACGATAGAGGCCGGCTTTCTTTGCTTGTATAAGTGCATAGACTCGCTTGCTATCCGGCGCAACATCAACGCCGATGCGTCCCCAATCGCCTTCGGGTAACCCGCTGCCGTTGAGGCGCGACCACGTTTGGCCGGCATCTTGAGAGCGGTACAGGCCGCCGCCGGGTCCGTCGATGGGAGCGTAGGTGCTCCATGGAGGCCGATGCGTGTTCCATGTGCCGGCAAATAAAATCTGCGGGTTGCCGGAACAGATCGCAAGATCGGAAATGCCGACATTGGGACCCTGATCGAGAACCTTGCTCCAGTGTGTTCCTCCATCGACAGATTTGTAGACGCCACGTTGTTCGTTTGGACCATAAGCATGACCGAGCGCTCCGACGTAGACGACGTTCGGATTCTTCGGATCGACCACGATCCGGCTGATCTGGCGCGTGTCCTCAAGGCCTATATGCGTCCAGGTGGAGCCACCATCGGAGGACTTGTAAATGCCGTTTCCGGAAGACAGATCGGAGCGAATGTCGGACTCGCCGGTTCCGGCATAGATTGTCTTAGGGTCGGAGGGCGATACGGCGATCGCGCCGATTGAACCGACTGGTTGGTTATCAAAAATCGGGGTCCAGACTGTTCCGGCATCCGTAGTTTTCCAAATCCCGCCATTCACCGCACCAAAATAGAAAGTAGTAGAGTCGCCAGGAATGCCAGCCACCGCGACCACCCGGCCGCCACGGAAAGGCCCAATCAGGCGCCATTTAAGGCCAGTGACCAGTTCCGAAGGAACAGACTGTGCGATTGCTGACCCGGCAAATAAAAGGAAAAGGAGCGTGACGATACTACGGCGAAAACACGATTTCAGCTTGTGCAAGTGGCCATCCCTCGTTGGATAGCCAGTCTACTTGAATGAGCAGCATTCTTGAAGCGGTGGCAGCGATTTCACTCAATGCCGCCTTCGGCTCAGTTCACCTTCAAGGTAACGCTGACTGTTGCGTGGTCGCTCTATGGGTAACGAGGTGTTTCCGGATGGCGCACTCATGGCGGGAAGTGGAGTGGAAGGATTTTTGAACCCGCGGTCGATTCGGCTTTAGCGTAAAATCTTTCTTACTTTTTTCGGCGGAGGTTTGTTCTGGTAGCTACTCGCAAAATTTCACGCGCACTCAAAAAACGTGCAGCGCAAATCAAACTGCTCCTCATGGATGTGGACGGAACGATGACGGACGGTAGTGTCACGTTGCTCTCGCAACCCGACGGCAGCGCCCTGGAGATCAAAACATTCGACGCTCACGATGGGCAAGGCATGACTCTGGCGCAGACCGCCGGACTGCGTACAGGCTGCATTACCGGTCGCGAGAGTGCTGCGTTGCTTCGCCGCGCCAACGAAATGAAAATGGAATTTATCTACATGAAACAGCCGGTGAAGATGCCAGCCTATGAAGAAATCCTTCGAAAAGCGGGTGTCCCCGATTCAGCGGTCGCCTACATCGGTGACGATCTCCCTGATATTCCCTTAATGCGCCGCGCGGGCCTGGCGGTCGCCGTGGGCGATGCCGTTCCGGAGGTAAAGAAGTCGGCGCACTACACTACGAAAGCGCTCGCCGGCCGCGGCGCAATTCGGGAAGCGGTTGAGCTTGTTCTCAAATGCAAAGGCATCTGGGAAGAGATGATCGACAAAGCGCGTGCGTAGCACGGCGTCCAGTCATTACTCTTAAAGAACGCTAAGAAATATCCACGTCCCAGTGAACTACATCATGCCTGTGCCGATCATACCTTCCATCAAACCTCTTTTACGCGGAAAACTAACGGTTCGGCAGGAAAATACTGAACTATTTTCCCGCACTCACCTGCCGTGCCCACTGCATTGCTTCCCAGTAAGCGTCTGCAACGTCAGTCTCAGTCAGATGAAGCTGAAGGGTCAGTGCGCTCGCGGCTTTCCAGTCGCCGGATTCCTGCGCCAGCATGAGTTGATAGAAGGGCAGCAGAGGGCTGGCTCCGCCCAGCAGGGCCGCCTTGCTTTCCTGATCGATAGGAACCTTGTCGAGCACCTGACGCATGGGAATTTCAAGGATGGTGTCCATTAGCGAAAGCATGCCCATCAGGAACAGGTCAGAGTCTGCGCGCTGAATTTTCGGCGAGAGCAGTTCGCAGAAGCGCGCGCGCACCAGCGCGGCGAGCACCAGGTCGCTTGACTTCCCTTGGCCTGCGCCGAGAGTGGCGACCAGGCGAATCCAGCGGCGGACTTCGCGCTCGCCCAAAATAGAGAGCGCGTGCCGCACGGTGTGAATCTCGGCGGCGAAGCCAAAGACCGCGGAATTCAAGTAGCACAGCAAACGAAAGCAAAGCGATGCTTCGCCCTTCACCAGGTTCTCGATCTCACGCACGTCTAACTCGGGGCGCGAAACCGCCGTGAGCATGCGCAGATAGTTGAGTTGGTTGGCCGGAATTTCGCGGGCGGTCAGGATTTCCGGCTTGCGGAAGAAGTATCCCTGGAAGTAGAGGAAGCCGTCTTTCTTGGTGGTGGCAAACTCCTCGCGTGTTTCCACCTTTTCCGCCAGCATACGGCAGCGCCAGGGACCGTATTTTTTTACCATGGCGGCGGCGTCAGCGGCTGAAGTGGCCCTGAGATCCACTTTGATGATGTCGGCCAGATCAGTCAGGATTTCCCGCGGATCATTCACCCCAAAGTCGTCGAGCGCAATGGTGTAGCCGGATGCTTTCAGGCGGCGGCATGCTTCTACGACGAGGTCGTCGGCGGGAACAGTCTCCAGAACTTCGACCACGGTCTGGCCGGAAGGGAACAAGGTGACGTAATCGTTGAGCAGGACTTCGCGGGTGCAGTTTACAAAGGCCCGACGGCCGTCACAAAGTACGTCGAGACCGATGAGCATGGAGGTGTTCAAAGCGCTGCGCGAGGCCGCATCAGGATCTGTGCTGCGGAAGAAATTTTCAATGCCATCGCGAAACAGGAGTTCGTAACCGAACACTTTCTCGTCGGTGGTGAGGATGGGCTGGCGGGCGACAAAGCGGGTGCCGGGCTTGGGCGCTGGTCTGTCCTCACCAGGGCTGAGCGCAGAGGAAGGGGTGGTCACTGTTTGGTAATCGGCGACAGCCTCACAGAAGATTAGCGCTCACCTAAGCGTGGTGATCTCATGCGGTTCCACGGGCAAAACTGCGGCTGTCGTCGATCAAAGATCCCTGGAAAGAAGAGACGATTCTACTCGACAACTGAACAGCCTCGGGCTGTCCACGACCGTGCTTAGCTGTGGATTTGGAGCGAGATGGCGATGGGCATGCTCTCAAACAGCATCCTGATCTCAATCGCCGGAGAATCTGCCATGGAGTGTAGATTGTAGTCACTGCCGGTGATTACGGTGGGAGGAGAAAGCATGCAGCCTTCCGCCAAGCCGGCGATTTTGTTTTTAAAATTGCCGGCGACCATGTTGCAGACTTCGCCAAGCGCGTCCGCGACCTCTGGACCGACCTTGTCCAGTGCTACTCCCAGCATCTTGGAGGTCATGAGCGTAGCCGCCTTCTGGTCACAGCGGACGCTGAGCACGCCGCACAGTTGCCCCGCCAATCCAACCATGGCAGTAACATCCATGTTCGTCTCTTCTGTCGTTGCCGAAGCGGTCAATTGACAACCCAGCATGAGCTCGAAGACTTCCTTCGCTGCTGTGTCCAGCAGGGGAATCCAGTTCTCATGGCTGCCGTCGGCAGCGAGCAACTCGCTTACAGATTTCACGATTTACCTGCCAGGACGGGGATGACATGTTCCTTCACCTGCTCGGGCGTGAACGGTTTGCGGATATAGCCACGCGCGCCAGCGGAGAGCGCCTGCACCACATGAGCCTCGCTGCCCTCGGTTGTAATCATGACGACTGGAACGCCCTTGGCGTTCTCGACTCCGGGGAGCTGCTTAATGAATTCAAGGCCGTCCATCACCGGCATATTGATGTCGCAAAGAATTAGATCGACCTTGCTCTCTTTGAGAACACCGAGCGCCTCGGCCCCGTTTCCGGCCTGGAATACTTCGCTCAAGTCAATGCCGGCTTGCCGGAGGGAACGTTCCACGATCTTTCGCATGACCGAGGAATCGTCTACGATGAGTGCACGTATGGCCATAAGGCTTTACTCGATCTCTGCTTGGAAGAACACGCCTAGTTGTCTCTCCCGGTTGCCTTCATTTTCGGTATATCGGCAGGCAGCGACAGGACTTTAGCGGCCTGGAATCACGCATTTATACGAGTTCCAAGAGAGACAAGTTGCTTCTGTTCATTTCAGATATGCCTGATCTCACTCGTTACTTTCGATTGCCTCTGCTCATTTGGTGAACTTGAGAAAGCCGACCCGTGCTATAATGAAAATCAACGCTACTGCCACGGTTTGCTCGTGACGCGGTGATCCTGTTGGATCAGATTCATCTCCGCTTTTCCTGCCCGCCGTTTATTCAGCGTAAATTCAAAACATATAAGAGCGGCATAGGAACTCACGACACGTGTCTGAGACTCTGTTTTAGGCCCCTCCAGAAAGAACAATAAGAATGACAAGTTTTACCGAACTACCGCTTTCTTCTGCTTTGCAGCAGAGGCTGGCGACAGCTGAGTTTATTATCCCTACGCCCATTCAGGCGCAGGCTATTCCTTGCGCCCTTGAGGGCAAAGATGTGCTGGCGACGGCGCAAACCGGAACCGGCAAGACGCTGGCGTTCTTGATCCCGGTGATCGAGATGCTGCAGCGCGAACCTTCGCAAAAAGTCCGCGTTCTGGTTTTGTTGCCCACGCGAGAGTTGGCGATTCAAGTTAACGAAGAGTATGAAAAACTGCGTGGCCATGGCTTATCGAAAGCGGCCCTGGTAATTGGTGGCGTTTCTGAGAAGACACAAATTCATGCAGTGCGTTCCGGCTCAAACCTGGTCATAGCGACCCCGGGCCGCTTGCAGGACTTCATTAGCCGCAAGTTG
>Ga0307478_10001165_pt1 | contig 23605 bp, 18 predicted proteins | sample atmos_gasesECM4C_2_FD_203713 | JGI IMG/M metagenome (GOLD analysis project Ga0307478, IMG submission 203713) | Hardwood forest soil microbial communities from Morgan-Monroe State Forest, Indiana, United States - atmos_gasesECM4C_05 | ecosystem: Environmental > Terrestrial > Soil > Temperate...
TTAGCCGGCCTGCGATCGCCGCCGCCATTCGTCCCAAAGCGAGTAAGCGAGTGCGTTTCTGGATGGAGAACTCCTGGAGTCTGGTTCGTCTTCCGGTGGCAGAGGGGTTAGTCTGCTACGGCCGGGGTGAGGGCAACACGATCCTTTTCATACGCGTGGACCATTGGCTACCGAAGCTGAGGCTTGAGTTGATGTCTCCGGCCGAGGCGCAGTGCGCTCTCTTGCGAAAATACTTGCGCTCCTATGGCCCAGCGACGCTGAACGACTTCTCGCACTGGGCGGGCATTCCGATGCAAGAGGTAAGATCGCTGCCTGTCTTGCTCAAAGCTGGACTGGTAGAGATTCCCGGCGAAAAAAAGGATTCTCTCTTGCTTCGCGAGGATGTGGCGGTTCTAAACAGCAGCCCTGCGATTAGAAGGTCGATTCGTCTGCTTCCGAATTTCGATTCCTATCTGCTTGCTCATCGTGAAAAAGATCACCTGCTAAGCGCGAAGCACTACAAGCGCGTCTACCGCAATCAGGGCTGGATCTCGCCGGTGGTGCTCATCGACGGCGCGATCGCGGGTGTCTGGTCGTACAAACTTCAAGGAAAGCTGCTGCTGGTAAGCGTCGAGCCATTCGCCAGACTTTCCAAGACAGAACGCGCCGGAATTGAGCGCGAAGCCGAGAGCCTGGCGGCTTATTTCCAAAGCGGCCTGGAACTCAAACTAGTCTGAGAAACTGCGTCCCCGAACTATACCCGCCATTTGCTTTTGTTGCCACGGCATATGAGGATAGCAGTGGATGATCGTGAACTTCGCCGAGCGGGCGCACAATCACAACTGGGAACTCGACCCAGTCACTCGATCTCTGCTCGACACCGATTTCTACAAGCTGCTGATGCTGCAGTTTATCTGGAGGCATTACCCTAGGACGCGGGTACAGTTCACGCTGTTCAATCGCTCGTCCAATGGTCCCGTAGATACCTTCGCCCACGAAGAACTCATCGAGCAGCTCGATCACGCTCGGAACGTCCGTTTCCGCAGGTCTGAACTGGTCTGGCTCGCGGGCAACACGTTCTTCGGCCGCCGCGGAATCTTTGAACCCGCCTTCCTGGAATGGCTGGAACGCGACTTCCGACTGTCGGACTACGAGCTCTCGGTGAAGGACGGCCGCTTTCATCTATCTTTCGACGGCTTCTGGACCGACACCACCATGTGGGAACTCTATTCGCTCTCGATTATTAATGAGCTGCGCACCCGGGCAAATCTGAAGAAGCTGAGCGAGTTTGGCCTCGACATCCTGTACGCCCGGGCGAAAACCAAGCTGTGGAACAAGATCGAGCGCCTGCGGGGTGTTCCCAATCTCACCGTCGCAGACTTTGGAACTCGCCGCCGGCACAGTTTCCTGTGGCAGGAGTATGTCGTCGAAGCCATGGCGGCGAATCTGGAGAGCGGCTTCACCGGAACCTCGAACGCGTTCCTCGCCCACAAGCACGATCTTGAGGCTATCGGAACCAACGCGCATGAGATCCCCATGGTCCTCGCCGCGCTGGTGCCGTCCGATGACGACGAGGCCCTGAAAGCTTCCCAGTACCAAGTTCTAGAGTTGTGGCAAAAGACGTACGACGGCGCTCTGCGCATCATGCTGCCCGATACGTTCGGAACCACGCAATTCCTCCAAGGGGCTCCGGACTGGGCCGCCGACTGGACCGGCCAGCGCATTGACAGCAAGGATCCTTATATAGCCGGCGATGAATATATCGAATGGTTGAAGGCCCGCGGCCGCGATCCCCGTGAGAAACTCATCATCGCCTCCGACGCCCTTGACGTCGATGACATCCTAGGCCTGCATGCTTATTTCGGTGGAACTCTGGCCGATCGAGCTACCGCCGGAGATTTTCGCAGCGCTGCCGACTTCCACGATCCGCGTAAGTGGACTCCTGGCCGCCGCATTCGCTTCAGTGCGGGTTGGGGTACGCTGCTCACCAATGATTTTCGCGGCTGCGATCCCACCGGCAACGACGGTTTCGATCCCATCAGCTTGATCAGCAAGGTGTCCAGCGTCGAGGGCCAACCGGCGGTGAAACTTTCCGATAATTACGCGAAAGCGCTCGGGCCTCCTGTGGAAATCGAACGCTACCGGCGCGTCTTCGGAACCGTCGGCGTAAGTAACCTGCCGGTAATCGCTTAACTAAATGCAATTAAAGGACTTACTGGAAGGCTAATTCGGCGCCAGCTTCAACATAGTAATGGCACACACGAGCCATATACGAGTTTCTCGTCCTAAGCTACTCTGTTCTTGAGCAGCACTTGGGGGAGGGCTGATCAACAGACGTCCCAAGACTCATAACGAGTCTGGGACGTTTTGTTTTGCGTTGAGAAGACGTGACTGCGAGCACCGTGGGCTCGAGTTAGGCGCAGGAGAGGCATCGTGTAGCGCTTCGTGCCGCCACGAAAGGCCGAGGCACGGTATGGCTGAAAGGGCATGGGTAAGGTCGTTACCAGTAGCCAGATTGCGCGGAAATGGAAGGGCGGATATGCACTTCGGGCACCTCAATTCAACAAGAGTGGCCTGATAGGCTGCTTGTATGCCGGTTATGGTCAGTGATGCGAAAGCTCCCGAAACCCAAGCCAGGGAGCAAGCCCAGATTCCCGACAAAGTGTCGGCGCTGGTTGAGTTGTTGCGCAACCGCTCCTATGTGGAGATCCGGCAGCGGATGTATGAAAGTCCTCCAGGAAGTCTGTGGTGGACAGCGTGTCGGGCGGAGCTTGATTTGCGCAACGGACAGCAGTTCGGTGAAGCGTCGCTGGCCATGTCGAGGACCTCGGACAAACTGAGGGCTTCGCTGCAGCACTTTGAGCAATTGGCCGATACTCTGCAACAGTCCACGAAAGACGTTGCTGACCTGCTGCGTGGCACTCAAGAGGCGGGTCGCCGGCTGGAGATTGCCGTCTATGTGACGATCGGGATAACACTAGTGCAATTCTTCAATCTGATCTTCGAAATCTTCCGCAAGCGGTAACCGTCGCGTCGGCAATAGACTTCCAAACCGGTCAAAGAGTATAGCGCACACGTTTCGCCAACCGGGAAATGCGAGAGAGCTGGCTTCCGAAATCCTTTACGCTGCCGCGTCCGAATTGGCGAGTTGATTGCACATTTCGTGAATGATCTCTTGTCTGATCTCATACTCCAGGATGTCAGTGTCGGTTGCTGCACCGAACGTTCGTGATTCCAACACTTCGGTTTGTTTCCGTAGCAGTTGGCCGAGTTCCTTGCGGAGGGCTTCGGTTCGATTAGTGTCCATGACGCCTCCGTTTTGCGGCGAAGCGGCACCTTGGGTTTAATCCCAGTGTGGCAAGCATAGGATGTTCGATGCAATACCCTACATCCCGTACAACTGCTGTTTTGGCCCGCAGCAATCAGTTGCAAATTCAAGGGTTTTCCAGAGTCGCATCCGAGAACTTTTTTCCCCGTTCGAGCTGGGGAAGCTGTGCAGCGCCATGCGCACATTCCACAAAGTCAGCCTTCTGAACAGCTTCGGGGCGCCTTCTGTCTGGCATTTCGATTGCGACTGCATCGGTACGCGCGTCGCTGTCTGGAGGCCTGTGATGAGGAAAAACCGTTTTTGGATCGAGGTCATCACGCTTTGTGCGGGGGCTGCCTTTGGCCTTGCGCTCGCGCTTGCGTTCGTAGGAGCCGTTGTCGTGGCCTTCGGACAAACCGCCGAGCCACCACAGTCTGTAGTCCAACCCGACCGCCAGCAAACCTATGTTGGCATGGTGACCTGTTCGCGCTGTTTCGCCAAACATTCTGCCAAGATCGGGGCCACCGCCACCGACTGCGCGCGCGTCTGCATCCGTGACGGAGCCAATTTCACCTTTATCAATGGGGATCGGACCTATCGTCTCGAAGGAGATCCAGCGGAGCTGAAACGAGTAGCTGGACAGCGCGTGCAAATTGTGGGCGCTCTTAACGGCGGCACGATCACCGTCGCATCCGTCGCCGCAGGGACATAGCCCGCGGGAAGTTTCAGTGCCGGCCCCTTGGATTCACTGGGAGCCGAGATTTGCTACAGTCGACGGTTGCTTATCGCTTCCAACCAAGTCAGTGAGTGATATTTTGTCGCCAACTGAGACGATGCCTCCAGTTTGGCGGGTCGCATAACTTTCGGGTTGCCTACCACTCGTCCAGAAAGAGTGGACATGCGCCATTTCCGGTCGTGCCCAAACATGGACTGAGCGAACGCGAATTTCGCCTGCAACTTCTCGGAACTCGCTTCAATTTGGACGTACTGCTCGTAGCCCAAACCTGTCGATTGGACATTTTTGACTTGAGAAGCTATTTTTCTGTTTACTCTACGTACCACTAGGGCGGTGCTTCTATGCCGACAGGTTCAACCACCGGGGGACAGCGCCATCTCGGTGGCACGATGCGCCAGGATGCCTGGTGGCTCGAGTTGTTGCCCGTCATTGCTCTGCTCGGTGCATTCGGAGCCTATGCGACTCTGCGTGCCTTCGAAGGGACATATTACGAATGGGGGCCGTATCTTTCTCCGTTTTATTCACCTCTCATTGATCCCCGTCATCGGTGGTGGCCGTTCTCTCCGGCGCTGTTGATTTTGATTTGGCCTTTGGGATTCCGGGTCACGTGCTACTACTACCGAAAGGCTTACTACCGGGCTTTTTTTCTCGACCCGCCCGCATGCGCCGTCGGCGAGCGCAGGCACCGTTATCGGGGCGAGACTGCATTTCCGCTTATTCTGCAAAATCTCCATCGCTACTTTTTGTATGTTGGGTTCATCTTCCTCATCTTTCTTTGGCGTGACGCGTTCCGCGCGTTCTTTTTCGATGGACGAATCGGAGTCGGGGTCGGCACTCTGGTTCTGTTGTTCAATGTAGTCCTGCTGACGATTTATGCCTTGTCGTGCCACTCGCTTCGCCACATTGTGGGCGGAAAGCTGGATTGCTTTTCCTGCGTGGCCTTCGGAGGTCCGCGCCATACCGCGTGGTGCTGGTTGAGCTTTTTGAATGAACGCCACATGCTTTATGCCTGGATCAGCTTGATTACGGTCGGGCTTACGGACCTTTACGTGCGGCTGGTGGCGAGCGGCGCAATCACCGACTTGAGACTCTTGTGACGACAGAATACGAAACTCACGAACACGACGTGTTGATCATCGGTGCCGGCGGTGCGGGCTTGCGCGCAGCCCTCGGAGCCCTGGCTGAAGGCGCGAAGGTAGGAGTGGTATGCAAATCGCTCCTCGGCAAAGCTCATACCGTCATGGCGGAGGGTGGAATCGCTGCGGCGATGGCTAATGTAGACCACGCCGACAACTGGCGCACTCATTTTCGCGACACCATGCGCGGCGGCAAGATGCTTAACAACTGGCGCATGGCGCAAATCCACGCCCAGGAAGCCCCCGAACGCGTGCGCGAGCTGGAGCAATGGGGAGCGCTTTTTGATCGCACGGAGGACGGAGAGATCCTGCAGCGCGCCTTCGGCGGTCACACCTTCCGCCGGCTGTGTCATGTGGGCGACCGCACGGGCCTCGAAATGATCCGCACGTTGCAAGACCGCGGCGTGCAGTTGGGGATCGACGTCTACATGGAATGCACGATCAGCCGTTTGCTGAAGGATGGGGATCGTGTCGCTGGGGCGTTTGGATATTGGCGCGAGCAGGGGCGATTCGTGGTGTTTCGAGCCAAGTCGGTTGTCATGGCTACGGGCGGCATTGGCAAGGCGTGGAAAATTACATCCAATTCGTGGGAGTACACCGGCGACGGGATGGCGCTCGCTTACGGTGCCGGGGCCGAGCTGATGGATATGGAATTCGTGCAGTTTCATCCCACGGGCATGGTGTGGCCTCCTGGCGTGCAGGGGATTCTGGTTACCGAGGCAGTTCGCGGCGAGGGAGGCGTTCTTCGCAACAAACTGGGTGAGCGCTTCATGGAGAAGTACGATCCGAAAAAGATGGAGCTTTCCACGCGCGACGTGGTGGCGCGGGCGATCTATACGGAAGTACGTGAAGGCCGTGGCACAGAGCACGGCGGCGCCTATCTCGATATCTCGCAAAAGCCCGCCGACTATGTGAAGAAAAAGCTGCCCAGCATGTATCACCAATTCAAGGAACTCGCGGATGTAGACATCACCAAGGGGCCAATGGAAGTGGGACCGACCTGCCATTACATGATGGGAGGCATTCGCGTGGATGCGGAGACCGCGGAGTCATCCGCGGCCGGACTGTTTGCCGCCGGTGAGGCGGCAGCGGGGCTGCATGGCGCAAACCGGCTGGGCGGCAATTCTCTCTCGGACCTGCTCGTCTTCGGCCGCCGCGCGGGGATGGCGGCCGCCGAGCACGCGACAAAAGTATCAACCACGGCCATCGACTCGGGACAGATCGAAGAGGCCGCGAGCGAGATGCTGGCTCCCTTCGAGCGCAAGGACGGTGAGAATCCATATACGATTCATCGCGATTTGCAGGAAACCATGCAGAATCTGGTTGGCATCTTTCGTAATAAAGAAGACCTGATGCGTGCGCTGGAGGAGTTGGAGAAATTGAAAGAGCGCGCCGGACGCGTGAGCGTCGAGGGTTCGCGCTTGTTCAACCCGGGCTGGCATCTGGCGCAGGACCTGAAGGCGATGCTGACCGTTTCCGAGGCGGTTACGCGTAGCGCGCTGGCGCGGGAAGAGAGCCGCGGAGCTCACAGCCGGATTGATTTTCCCGGACTGGATGCAATCTGGGGAACGAAAAATAATGTAATCGTCCGCGAGGAAAGCGCAATGACGCTGCGCCAATCAGCGGTGCCCGAGTTGCCCGGCGACTTGAAGCAACTGGTTGCGGAAGAGAAATAAGAGAAATAGTAAACGACAAATACGGGAGGGGCGATGGCGGAAGCAATCTTTGAGGTGTTTCGGGGAGACCGCGACGGCGGACAGCCCGCCACATACCGCGTCCCGATTGCCCCGGGAATGGTCGTGCTGGACGCACTCCACCATATCCAGGCACACGAGGCACCCGATCTGGCAGTGCGCTGGAATTGCAAGGCTGGCAAGTGCGGCTCTTGCTCGGCGGAGGTCAATGGCCGCCCGCGACTCACTTGTAAGACCCGCATGGACGCGCTTCCCTTGGATAAGCCGATCACGGTTTACCCCATGAAAGCGTTTCCAGTGATCAAAGATCTGGTGACTGATGTTTCCTGGAATTACCGCGTGAACAAGAAAATTCCGCCGTTCGAGCCCCGCCCCGGCACCGACTGGAAGATATACCAGGAAGATGTGGACCGGGTGCAGGAGTTTCGTAAATGCATTGAATGTTTCTTGTGCCAGAATGTGTGCCACGTACTCCGCGAGCACGATGAAAAGGAGCAGTTCGGGGGACCGCGGTTCTTCGTCCGGGTAGCGGGCCTCGAGATGCATCCTTTGGATTCGAAATCGCGCACGCGTATGCTCAAGGATGAGTTGGGCATCGGCCTGTGCAACATCACCAAGTGCTGCACTGAGGTGTGTCCCGAAGAGATTCACATCACGGACAATGCGATCATTCCGTTGAAGGAGCGTGTGGTTGACGAATTCTATGACCCTCTGCTCATGCTGGTACGGAAGATTCGAGGAGCAAACTAGGTATGTAGCGAAGCAAGGATCGCGTTGGTGGTAAAAGGAGGTCCCATGGAGTTCAAGCTGAAAACCATCTCGAAGGCAGGTATTCCCGAAGCCATCTCGAAAGCCGAGCTCTACCGCTCACTGAATGAACCTGAAGAGGCTGAATCGATCTGCCGCGACATCCTGGCAGTCGAACCGGAGCACCAACTGGCGCTTCGCCTGTTGGGCCTGGCGATCACCGACCAGTTCTGTGGAGACGCATCGGATCGCTCCGGAGAGGCAGAAAAACTTTTCCAGACACTCGCGGAGCGCTACGAACGCTTCTACTACACCGGCTTGCTGCATGAACGGCGGGCTAAAGCACAAATGCGCGTGGGGCGCACGCCACACACTCTTGCTCCACTTTTCGCGGAAGCGATGCACTGCTTCTCGGAAGCCGAAGCGATTCGTCCCACAGGGAACGACGACGCTATTCTTCGCTGGAATCGTTGCGCGCGGCTGCTGCAGAGCCATCCCGGCTTCGTCGAAGAGAAAGAGTCCGATGCATTCGATGCGTTCGATAGCTCACCAATCTGAAGATTACCCTCCCACTGGCGAGAACGGTCGTTGTTAGCCATTCATGACAGGTTGGCGATTGCTCCGAGTGACGGGCAACTCGGAAGTAGCTGCTGAAATCGGTTACATCTACGAGTCGGGTACGCTGGCTGTCGCTGCCTTTGAGAGACGGCCTGCCCTGACCGAAGTCGAAGGGTCGGGCTTCGACCGCGCGGAAATCCACAGGTCGCTCCAATGATTCCAATAGATCGGGGGGTATGTCCGATTTTATGCTCCGCGAGATTCGCCAAAGCACCACCGCAAACTTTATTCTTAAGCGGGAACCGCTCGAAGGCGCCCTATTTTCTCGCGCTCTTTGCGAGACGAGCGACTTTTACCCGATCCCGAGTTGTCTCTGAATTTGCTCCAGCGACGCCCCTTTCGTCTCGGGAACCATTGTCTTCACCCAGATAAGTTGGAGCACCATCATGCCGGCAAAAAATGAGAAGATGTAGCCGATCGAAAAGGCGGAGACCATCTTCGGGAAGAAAGTGGTGAGCAAGGCGGCGAAGATCCAGTGCGTGCCGCAGCCAAGGCTCTGGCCCTCCGCGCGATGCCGATTGGGAAATATTTCGGAGATAAAAACCCAGATCACCGCTCCCTGGCCGATCGCGTGCGCGGCAATGAAGGCGAAGATGCAAACCGGCACGATCAGGAAGTGACCGGTAAAGAAAGCCCACGCGACCAGGCCCAGAGAAGTGATGTAGCCGACCGAGCCTATATAAAGAAGAGTGCGCCGGCCGAGCCGGTCAATCAGCCAGAGTCCGACAAAGGTGAAAACCAGATTGGTGATGCCGATGCCGATCGATTGCAACAGCGCGGCCTTTGCGCCGAGGCCGGTCAATTCGAAGATGCGTGGCGCGAAGTACAAAATTGCATTGATGCCCGACATTTGATTGAAGAAGGCAATCAGGATGGCGAGGAGGATTGGTTTACGAAGACGCTTTGTCCAGAAATGTCCGGCAGACGTTTTTTGTTCCGATGCTGCCGCAGCCATAATCTCATCGGCCTCGGCCGCGATATCTGTCTTCGAGGCCTCGGGCTCGATACGTTGCAGTACCGCGAGAGCGGCCTCCCGGTCACCCTTCCGGCTAAGCAGCCACCGTGGACTTTCGGGAAGAGCAAAACAGAGTGCAGCATAGAGCAGCGACGGAAACGCAGCCACGCCCAGCATCCAGCGCCACGCATTCTCGCCGATGCCCGCCAACAGAGCATTCGATACGTAGGCGATTAGGATGCCAAAAACAATGTTGAACTGGAACATGCCCGCAAGCAGGCCGCGATGCTTGGGTGGTGCGATCTCCGAAATGTACATCGGTGCCACGACGGTCGAGATACCAATGCCCAACCCGCCAATCACACGCGCGATGATGAAAACAGCGACGTTCGGCGCCGATCCCGAGCCCACCGCACCCACAAAATATAGAACGCCAATCCACAGTAGCGTGGCTTTGCGCCCGAAGCGGTCAGCAGGCCAGCCCCCAAGAAGTGCGCCAACGACGGTGCCGTAAAGCGCCGACGCCATAGCAATGCCGTGGAGTCCGGGGCTGAGGCCCCAAAGCGTCTGAATTGTTTTTTCCGCGCCGGAAATAACCACCGTGTCGAACCCGAACAGAAAACCAGCGAGCGCCGACGTGAGCGACCAGAAGAAGATGCGACCGTTCATAGTTAGAGAAGTACCCAGTACCTAGTACCGAGAAACTTGAGAGACGCGTTACGAACGAAAGCAGGGTACTCGGTGCTGGATACTACGTACTGCCTTTGGTCAGCGGATATCCCTTTTCGCGCCAGTCTCGAATGCCGCCATCCATTGAAATCACGTTGGTGTAGCCCATCTTTTGCAGATTGTCAGCGGCCAGCGCGGAGCGGAATCCGCCGCCACAGTAAAGCACAATCTCCGCACCGAGATCAGGCACGCGGGCCTCGATGTCGCGCTCGATGATGCCTTTACCCAGATGAATCGCGCTGGGAAGATGGTCCCTGGCAAATTCGCTCTCTTCGCGAACGTCCACCAGCAAGAACTTGTCGCCGTGGTCTATCTTCTTTTTTACTCCCTCGACGTTGGTTTCGCGCACGCGTTTCTTGGCGTCTTCCACGATCTTCAGAAAGCGAGGAGGATGTTGCGGGTGGGCCATGAGAGCTCCTTTTCTATCGCAGTTGACTATAAGCATCCTACCAACTGCAGTCCGATTCTGCATCGTGGTTCGTCGCCTTCTCGTTTAGCATGAACGGGTGACAGCGAACAAATTAAACCGGCGGATCGGCCTGGCACGCTTCTTATCGAAGCTTGGCCACTGCTCGCGATCTCGGGCGGCTGAGTTGATTCGCGCCGGGCGCGTGGCACTGAACGGAAAGATCCGTCGCAATCCCGAGACGCCGGTTTCCGGGAAGCATGATCAGATTACAGTCGATGGCAAACTGGTTCAGGCTCAAGAAAAGATCTATCTGATGATGAACAAGCCTCGTGGTGCGGTGACGACGGCATCGGACGAAAAAGACCGGAAGACGGTATACGCAGGGTTGAACGCGAAGCCCTGGGTCGCGCCAGTCGGCCGTCTCGACCAAGCCAGCGAGGGTTTGCTCCTGTTGACCAACGATTCCGAGTGGGGTGCGCGCATCGCTGCGCCGGAAACACATTTGGAGAAGACTTACCATGTGCAAGTGGGGACGGTCGGGGACGAGGAGTTTGTCCAGGCACTGGTTCTCGGAGTCAAGCAGAAAGACGGAGACGTGTTGCGAGCGAAACAGGCTCGCCGCCTGCGTGCCGGGCAGAAAAACTGCTGGCTTGAAATCATTCTCGATGAGGGCAAGAACCGCCAGATCCGCCGCATGATCGAGACCATGGGACTGGAGGTGTTGCGACTGGTGCGCGTAGCCATTGGACCGCTGCACTTGGGCGATCTCGCGAAGGGCGAACACCGTTCGCTCACTGGCGACGAAAAACGAATGCTCGATCGTGCGATGCGAGGTCGCTCATGAACGACCTGATCTTCCTTCCTGCCGTTCTCATGGCAGAGCAAGTCCGAAAGAAGAAAATCTCCCCGGTCGAACTTGTTGACGCGCACCTGGGGCAGATCGAAAGATTAAATCCAAAGCTAAATGCATTTGTACAAGTGGATATGGAGCGGGCACGGCGCGCGGCTCAGGAAGCCGAGATCGCCGTCATGCATGAAAAGACACTCGGCCCTCTGCACGGTGTTCCGATCAGCATCAAGAGCTCTCTGGCAGTGGCGGGAATGCTTTGCGAGTCGGGTACGCGCTTGCGGGCCGGCTTCGTCCCTGCTCAGGATGCGCCGCTGGTGGCGCGTTTGCGGGCCGCGGGCGCGATCGTGCTGGGCGTGACCAACACGCCTGAGCTTCTCATGGCGTGGGAAACCGATAACCTTCTCTATGGCCGTACCAACAACCCATGGGACCTGGAACGCACGCCCGGCGGTTCGAGCGGCGGCGAAGCGGCGGCCATTGCTGCGGGCATGTCCTCGGGCGGAGTGGGCAGCGACGGCGGAGGGTCGATTCGGGTGCCCGCTCACTTCAGCGGCATCTGCGGTCTGAAGCCGACGCCGGGACGCATTCCTGCGACCGGGCACTATCCCGTATCCGCCGGACCGTTCGCATTGATCGGCGTCGTCGGTCCGATGGCGCGCGCCGTCGCCGATTTGAAAGTTCTGTTCGAGGTGATGCAAGGACCCGACGTCGGCGACACCTGCGCAGCCCCGGTGCCTTTGCGCTGGCCAGTTGAGGACGAAACCCGAAAACTGAGAGTCGGTTATTTCGAAGACGACGGCCGAACTCCGGTCACGCCAGAAACTCGCGCCGTGGTGCGAACCGCGGCAGAAGCCCTGCGCACCGCCGGATTTCAAGTGGAACCCTTCCAGCCAGAAGGACTCGGGGAAGCGCGCCAACTCTGGCAGAAGCTCTTTGTAGTTGCGGGCGGGATGCTGCTGCGGCCGATGTTCAAGGGGAGAGAATCAGACCTCAGTCCTATGCTAAAGCAGTTTCTGGAGCGGTCGGCCGGCGAGCCCGCGCTCACCGGCGAGACTTTGCTCAACGTCTGGATCCAGCGCGACGAGCTCCGTGCGCGGTTTCTGACGCAGATGGAGCGGTACCCCATTCTCCTGTGTCCGGCAGCGGCGATCCCCGCATTCAGGCACGGGGAGCGCAGTTGGCGGGTTGGTGGTCAAACAGTCAACTATCTCGACGCCTGGAGCTACACGGAATTCTTCAACTTGCTGGGCAATCCCGCTGTTGTAGTTCCCGCAGGCCGCTCACCGGAAGGGCTGCCCATCGGAGTACAGATCGTCGGGCGGCCATGGGAGGACGAACAGGCGCTCTCCGTAGCCGCCGCCCTAGAGAAACAAGGCAGAGCCTGGCAAAGCCCACCTATTACTTCGAGCTCATCTCAACTTAGAGTCCTCGATCTCCAATAGTATTTTTGCACTATTCCCTCGGCGCATGCGCCTGCGTAACTTGGTGCAACACGTGAATTCGATCAGTGGGAGATCGAAATCCGCTGCTGTAAGCGTCCGACCGGTTCCGATGCGAGAAAACTCATCATCCGGAGGTTTCGCCGGGCGAGCTTTGTCCTGGCTGCTGCCCTTTCTGGTGATTTCCGCCGCATATCTTTATACCTTCCCACAAGCCAATATTTTCTATGCCGGTATAGTGCTGTTACACGCACTCGGCGGAGTACTTACAGCAATTTTGCTGATTCCCGCCCTCTTTCGTCTCCTGCGAGAGGGAAGCTTTGTTGCCTGCGCTGGATGGTTGCTGGTAGGGGCGGGTGCTCTGCTCGGAATAATTCTCATCAAAACCGGCACGCCGCGTACCGAGTGGAAGTGGCTTTACTTTCACATCGTGATTTCGCTCATCGGAGTCGGCCTTCTGATCGCCGACAAGCTGGGACGGCGTGGATGGCTGTCCACGAATACAGCGACCTCTGTTCTTCGCACTGCAATCTGCCTAGTCATGATCGCTGGAATCGGTTACGGCGCACGGTATGTGCGGGAAGGGTGGCAGACCCGCGGCCGCATACAGAATCCTGCCATGTCGCCTGACAACATGAACGGCGAAGGCGATGGGCCCGAGGGTGCGTTCTTTCCCAGTTCGGCGCAGGTTTACGGCAAGCAGAAAATTCCGAGCAAGTTCTTCATGGAGTCCGATTCCTGCAAGCGTTGCCACGAAGACATTTACAACCAATGGTTCAGTTCGGCCCATCATTTTTCTTCGTTCAACAATCAGTGGTATCGCAAGTCGATCGAATACATGCAGGATACGATCGGGACCAAGCCCTCGAAATGGTGCGGTGGATGCCACGATCCGGCCGTACTCTACGCCGGGTTGATGGATACTCCGATCAAGCAAATCGTGCATCGGCCGGAATCGCAGGCTGGGCTCGGCTGCATGATGTGCCACTCCATCGCCAACGTGAAAAGTACGATGGGCCAGGGCGATTTTTATCTGGAGTATCCCAAGCTGCACGAGCTGGCGGCGACGCAGAATCCTGTGGCGCGCTCGCTACATGATTTTCTGATCCGGCTGAACCCGGAGCCACACCGCCGCGTCTTCTTGAAGCCGTTCATGCGCACGCAGACTGCCGAGTTCTGTTCCAGTTGCCACAAGGTGCACCTCGACGTGCCGGTGAATCACTACCGCTGGTTCCGCGGCTTCAACGAGTACGACAACTGGCAGGCCAGCGGTGTGTCCGGCCAAGGTGCGCGGTCGTTCTACTATCCGCCCAAGCCGCAGCAGTGTGCGGATTGCCATATGCCTGCGGAGGCTTCGAAGGATGCGGGCAACATCAACGGATTTGTGCACTCGCATCGCTTTCCGGGAGCGAACACTGCGCTGCCCACTGCGAATGAAGATGATGCCCAACTGAAACTTACCGAGGCATTTCTGAAGAGCGGCGCCCTTACGGTGGACATCTTTGCGTTATCGCCCGCGCAGTCACCGCTGCAGGCCGCAATGAAGGCGGGCGCGACGAGTCAATCGGAGCTGGCAACGACGTTCGCTGTGGGCGAGGAAGCGGAAACCAAGATCGCTCCCGGCACAGGTGGAGAAGTTGTGCCGGTCACGGCCCCGTTGAACGTGGTGCAGCCGGCGCTGCGCCGCGGCGATACCGTGCGTGTGGATGTAGTGGTGCGTACTAAAAAGGTTGGCCACTTTTTCCCCGGGGGCACGGTCGATGCTTACGACACCTGGCTGGAACTGAAGGGCACGGACGACAAAGGCCAGACAATCTTTTGGAGCGGGATGGTGGAAGGCGATGGCAAAGGTCCCGTGGAAAAAGGCGCGCACTTTTATCGGTCGCTTCAGGTGGATGCGCACGGCAACCCCATCAACAAGCGCAATGCCTGGGCCACTAGAGCAGTGGTGTATGTGAGGTTGATCCCTCCCGGTGCGGCCGACACCGTGCATTATCGCGTTTCGATTCCAGAGAATGCTGGCAACAAGATTACGCTGCACGCGCGCCTGTGTTACCGCAAGTTCTCGTGGTGGGGAACGCAATTCTCTTTTGTAGGCGAGCCGGACGAGAAATCGGGCCGCGAAGTAACGCCTGATTACGATGACCGTCCGTTTGTCTTTACCAAGTCGATAAGAGGTGTTTCTGCGAAAGAAGAAGAGATTCCTGAACTTCCGATCGTCACGGTAGCAGAGAATGAGGTGACACTGCCGGTCATCGCGCACAGCGCGGCTGCATCGACACCGAAGACCATTGTGCGCAAAGACGAATGGCAACGCTGGAACGATTATGGAATCGGCCTGTTCCTGCAGGGCGATCTCAAAGGCGCGGCTGCAGCATTCCAGAAGGTGACGGAAGCGGATCCAAATAATCCCGATGGCTGGGTGAATATCGGACGCTGCGCCGTGCAGGAAGGCGACATGGAGCGCGCCCGCGCAGTGCTCGAAAAAGCGCTGGCACTTTCTCCGAATCTGGCGCGGGCTAACTTTTTCTATGCGCGAGTGCTGCGCGCCGACGGCAATTATGAGGGAGCAGCCGCGCGTCTGCGCATCGTTCTCGGGCAGTATCCGCGCGACCGAGTCGCACTCAACGACCTGGGGAGAATTCTTTTCCTGCAGCGGAAGTATGCTGACGCGGTGACGGTGCTGCAATCCGTGTTTACCATCGATCCCGAAGACCTGCAGGCGCACTATAACCTGATGCTTTGCTACAACGGTCTGGGTAACGAAAAGCTCGCCAAGGAACACGAGGCGCGCTACCTGCGTTTCAAAGCGGATGAGTCTTCACAGGCGATCACCGGACCCTATCGCCAGTCGCATCCCGAAGACAACAATGAGAGGCAGGCAATTCACGAGCATATCTCCGTGCCGCTGGCGGGGCTCACATCCAAACATTTCAAGACAGCTGCGTCGGCCGCCGGAGCTTCAAAATGAAGCAGACGTTTTCGATATTGCAACGTGTCTCTGTGTTTCCGTGGTGGATCGCTCTTTTTCTGGCGCCACCTGTCCAGAGCCAGCAAGTCCACTTCCGCGACATCACCGCGCAAGCCGGTATTCACTTCACCCACAACAATGGAGCGTTCGGGAAGAAGTGGCTGCCGGAAACCATGGGTCCGGGCTGCGCATTCATTGACTACGACAACGACGGCTATCCCGACATTCTCCTGGTCAATGGCGAGGACTGGCCGGGACATCCTCACGCCGGACCGACAACCCCAAAGCTATACCACAACAATCGCGACGGAACCTTTACCGATGTAACCCGCAAGGCCGGATTGGCCGTGCCCATGTTCGGACTTGGGGTCGCTGTCGGTGATTACGACAATGACGGCTTCGACGATCTGTTTATCACCGCGTTAGGACAAAGCCATCTCTTCCACAACAACGGCAACGGCACGTTCACCGACGTGACCAAGGCCGCCGGCCTGTGGGGGCCGAGCGAGTTTTCAACGAGCGCCGCCTGGGTCGACTACGATCGCGACGGCAAACTCGATCTCGTGGTCGCGAACTACGTGCAGTGGACCGAGCAGACCGACCTCTACTGCACGCTCGACGGCGCGCACAAATCTTATTGCACGCCGGAGTCGTACAAAGGAACTTCTGTGCGACTTTGGCACAACCTTGGCGGCGGCAAGTTTGAAGATGCTACGCAAAAAGCGGGCCTCGGTGATCCTACTTCGAAAAGCCTGGGCATCGCGATCCTCGATTACAACGGCGATGGCTGGCCCGACATTCTGATCGCCAACGACACCCAGCCCAACAAGCTCTATCTGAACAAGAAAGACGGAACCTTCGAAGAGCGCGGCGTTACTTCGGGCATAGCCTTCAGCGAGGACGGAGTGGCTCGCGCCGGCATGGGCGCCGATGCCGCCGACTACGACCGCAGCGGGCACGCCAGCGTGATCATTAGCAACTTCGCTAATCAAATGGTTTCGCTCTATCACAATGAGGGAAACGGTTTGTTCGTGGATGAGGCTCCGCAATCTGAAGTAGGACGTGCCACGCTGGTCACTCTCGGCTTCGGCTGCTTCTTCTTCGATTACGACAACGACGGCTGGCCCGACATCTTTGTCGCCGATGGCCACATCGAAGACCAGATCGAACGGGTGCAGAAGCGCGTCAGCTACGCCGAGCCGTCGCACTTGTTTCAGAACCTGGGCGGAGGCAAGTTCCAGGAAGTGACGGCGCAGATGGGGCCGGCGTTTGCCGCTCCGAGAGTGGCGCGGGGCGCGGCTTACGCTGATATTGACAACGACGGCTTCCTGGATGTTCTCGTCACCACGAACGCCGGTCCGGCGTTCCTGTTTCACAACGAGGGCGGCACGAATCAGAGCCTGCGCCTGAAGTTGAGAGGAACAAAGTCAAATCGCGACGGCATCGGCGCGATCGTGCAGCTGACCTCGGGAGGTGACAAACAATCGAAGATGGTGCGTTCAGGATCGAGCTATCTTTCGCAGAGTGAACTTGTGCTCACCTTCGGTCTGGGCGCGCAAATAAAGGCCGACACTGTTGAGGTTCAGTGGCCCAGCGGCCTGGTGGATAAGCTCTCGAACCTTGACGCCGGGCAGACGGTGACGGTCGAGGAAGGCAAGGGTGTCGTGGGCCAACGCGCCTACAGGCCACGATCGAAGTCCAATTGACGCTTTACCCTGTGTTCCCTGTGTCCTCTGTGGTTAAATCTTTAGTCGAATGACTCCTCGAATTTCAGCAGCTCTAGCCGGCACGTTCCTGGCAACGTTTGGCCTGTTCGCAACTGCCCCGCAAACTCAGCTGAAAGCGAATCCAGTTGAGGCGGCGCGCCAGAACAATCTCGGCGCTGCTTACATGAACCAGCAGCTTTTCGAGAAAGGGCTCAAGTGCTTCCGGGAAGCGGCCGAACTTGATCCCAAGCTAACGATCGCGCGGCTGAATGAAGGTATTGCCCTCCTGAATCTGCAGAAGATCGACGAGGCCAAGGCGGCGTTGGAAGACGCGCTCAAGCAGGATCCGAAAAACCCGAACGCGTGGTACAACCTGGGCCTTCTGGCGAAGAACACTGGAGACGCTCAGGCCGCGATTGATGCTTTTCGCCACGTGGTCGAGCTCGATGCCAACGATGCCGACACCTGGTATTTTCTGGGCTCGTCCTACGTGCAAGCCAAGCAGTTTCCGCAGGCGATTGATGCCTTTCAGCACGCCCTGCAACTCTCCCCGCTGCACGCGTCTGCCGAGTTTGGCTTGGCGCGTGCCTATCAGCAGTCGGCCGACGTCGATCACGCCCGCGAGCACCTGAAGAAATTCCAATACATCACGCAGAACAAGCTCGGCGCGGCGGTGAGCCTCGCCTACGGCGAGCAGGGCCAGTACTCGCGGGCAGTTGAATCGCTGTCGGCGGTGTTGAAAGCGCCCGCGCCCATTAAAGTGCGCTTTGTGGATGTGACGGCGGAGGCGGAAATTGTTTCGAAGCCCGAAACCAGTGAGTCGGCGATGACGGGTGCGGAACTCGGTTCCGGAGCCTGTTTCCTGGATTATGACGGAGACGGCCGCCTCGACATTTTTGTCGCTGACAACGGACCCGAAGGAGGACTCGGTCTTTACCGCAACCTCGGCGCGGGCAAGTTTGAAGATGTGACAAGGAAGGCCGGACTCGACCCGGCCCTACGCGGAGTCGGTTGTACGTCGGGCGATTACGATAACGACGGGTCAACGGACCTAGCCGTCAGCTTTATTGGCCGGGTCATGTTGTTGCATAACGAAAAAAATGGAAGGTTTAAAGACGTTACCGCAGCGGCGAAGATCGAGGGTAACGGTCCCAACGCAGGTCTGACATTTATTGACTACGACCACGATGGCGACCTGGATCTGTATGTGGGACGCTTCCCGAAGGACCTGATCACACAGCGACCCTACGGTGACGGCATGGTGGTTGAGACAAGACTTCCTCCGCCTCATCCCGCCTCAAACTCGATGTGGCGTAACAATGGCGACGGGAGCTTTGTCGACGTTACCGATTCCGTGGGTTTGGCCGGTCCGCAGCCGACCTTTGCAGCGGTTGGAAGCGACTATAACAATGATCGCGCCATTGATCTGATCACAACCGGAGAGAAGGGCAGCGTCATTTTCGAAAACCCCCGGGAAGGGGCATTTAAGATTCGCGTTCCATGGACGAAAGGGACACCTAACTCAACTGCAGGCATTGCTGTTCTGGATTTCGATCATGACGGCTGGATGGACGTTGCCTTTACTCAGAATGGAGCGCCTGGGCTTACTCTCTGGCGCAACAACCGTGGCAAGACCTTCGATCGCGTCGAGTTTCCCGAGACCAACTGGGTTCGCGCTTACGGCGTGGCTGCCTTCGATTACGACAACGACGGCTGGGTCGATCTGGTCGCAGTCGGCGAAACGAAAGAAGGTAAGGGCGAAGTGCGGCTGTTCCGGAACCTTGGGGCTGATGGTTTCAAAGATGTCACTGCCGATGTTGGTCTCGACAAGATTCAACTCAAAGATCCGCGTGCCATCATCACCGGCGATTACGATGGCGACGGCGCGACTGACTTGCTGATTACGCAAAATCAGGGTCCCGCCGTGCTGCTGCGCAATGAAGGCGGCAATCAGAATCACTGGCTGCGCCTTTCGCTCAAGGGACTGGCCGATAACAAGAGCGCTATTGGCACCAAGGTGGAAGTGTTTGCGGGTGGAAACCGGCAGAAGTTTGAGATCGCCGGCTCGAACGGATACCTAGGACAGAGCTCCACCGACATCGTGGTCGGCCTTGGAGATGCGAAAGAGGCTGACATCGTCCGCATGCTTTGGCCAACAGGCGTGTTGCAGGATGAAATCCAAGTTGCGGGCGACCGGCAGCAGAACATCACTGAGATCGACCGCCGCGGCAGTTCCTGCCCAACGCTCTTTGTATGGAACGGTGAGCGGTACGAACTGGTTGCGGACATGCTGGGCGCAGGCGTGGTTGGGCACTGGATCGGGCCCGGGCAGCGCGACGTTCCGCGGCCCGTCGAATACATCAAGATCGATCGCAACGCCGTTCGAGAGAAAGACGGCAAGCTCAGCTTCCGCTTCATGGAGCCGCTGGAGGAAGCCGTTTATCTCGATCAGGTGCGGGTGCTGGCGGTCGACCATCCCGCTGGGCTCGAAGTTTATCCCAACGAGTATTTTGCCTCGAACCCGCCGTATCCTGAGTTCAAGGTGGTGGTGAGCAAGAGCGAAGATGCGCGGCCGCCCGCCGGCGCTTGGGATGAGCACGGCCACAATGTGCTGCCCGATCTACTCGCGCATCGTTACTTCGGCGATTTTGCGTTGACGCCGTTTCAGGGTTTCGCCGAGCCGCACAGCCTAGTTCTTGATCTGGGCGAGGCTTACCATGGCGGACCGTTATGGCTGCTGCTCCATGGCGAAGTCGAATACTTTTCGGCAAATAGTATGTATGCGGCGTCGCAAGCCAGCGTGCAGGCGATTTCTCCTTATGTGGAAGCACTCGACAACAAAGGCAAGTGGGTGCGCGTGATCGATGACATGGGTTTCCCCGCCGGCGGGCCGCGCACGATGACCGCCGATCTCGCGGGCAAGCTTCCGGACGGGACACAGAAGATTCGCATCACGACCAATCTGCAGATTTACTGGGACGATATTCTGGTGAGCCGGACGTCTCAGAATCAAAACAGGACCGAGAGGCCGCGTCTGACGCCAGTTCCGCTCGTCCGCGCCGATCTGGAATTTCACGGATTCCCGCTGAAGATCGAAGGCACTCCGCCGGGTAATGTGCAATACATTTACGAGAAGGTGAGCGCAACCGGGCCTTACACGCGTCCTACGGGGACCTACTCGCGCTACGGCGATGTGTTGCCACTGCTGACGAAGTTGGACGATCAGTTGGTCGTATTTGGCTCGGGCGACGAAGTTCGCCTAGACTTCGATCCGTCGAAATTGCCTGCGCTGCCCCAAGGCTGGGTCCGCGACTACTTCTTCGCGGCCTACGGCTATGAGAAAGACATGGACTTCTACGCTGCCGAAGGCAACTTCGTGGCGCCGCTTCCTTTCTTGAAGATGACCGACTATCCATATACGCCGGGCAAGTCGTTCCCGCTCGACGACGCGCACGTGAACTATCTTCTCGAATACAACACGCGGCATGTGTCAGGGAATGAGCAACGCGGGTACTGGTTCGATTACGGACCTAAGTGAGTCCAGGCTGAAGGCTGGAGAATCGTTTTAATATTTGACAATTAACGCCCTCCATAATCCAATAGGCGGACCCATGGAAACCACTCCCACCGCATCTGTGTCGTCCGCCCCGCGCCTGCGCCGCACGCTTACTCTCTGGGACCTGATTCTTTACGGCATCATCGTCATCCAGCCCACGGCGCCCATGCCCGCTTACGGAGTTTTCAGCAACGCCGGCCAGGGGCACGTGGTCACTTCCATCCTGATCGCGATGATCGCGATGGTTTTCACCGCGATGAGTTATGGGCGGATGGCGCGGGTGTATCCGAGCGCGGGTTCCGCTTATACCTACGTGGGGCGCGAACTGCATCCTTCGCTCGGCTATGTCACCGGGTGGAGCATGACCATGGACTACATTCTCAACCCACTGATCTGCACCATTTGGTGCGCAAAGGCGATGGCCGACTTGCTGACCGGGACCCGGTATCAGATTCCTTATCCAGGCCTGCTGTGGCCGCTGGTTTTTGCCGGGTTGTTCACGGCGCTGAACCTGCGCGGGGTCCAGACTTCCGCTCGCATCAATAAGACTCTGTGTGCGATTATGGGGGCAGTCATCCTAGCATTTTTCTGGTATACGATCCGCTACATCTTTCATTTGCCGCAATTTCCGGAGGCGTACTTTCTGCGGCCGTTCTACAATCCGCAGACTTTCACTATCAGCCGGGTGTTCCACGGCACTTCGGTTGCGGTGCTCACCTATATCGGATTCGATGGCATCTCTACCTTGTCCGAGGAGGTGGAGAATCCCAAGCGCAACATTTTTCTGGCGACGGTGCTGGTATGCGTCATTACAGGATTTCTCGCCGCCGCCGAGGTCTACGGCGCCCAATTGCTTAGCCTGCAACATTTCGGCAAGGACTTCGGTGTCTTCTCGGAATTCGGAGATGAGAACGTCTTCAGCCATGTCGCTGGTATTGCGGGCGGCGTCCTCATGACCAAGGCCATCAGCATCACGCTGCTGATCGCGACTGTCGGATCTGGCATGGGATCGCAACTGGGTGCGGCTCGTCTGCTTTACGGCATGGGACGCAGCGGCGCGATTCCCAAGAAGTTTTTTGGAGCCATCCATCCGAAAACACACATTCCCGCCAATAATGTGATGTTCGTGGGCGGGATTGCGCTGATCGGGGCTTTTCTGATCAGCTATGACGATGGCGCCAACCTGCTCAACTTTGGGGCGCTGATCGCATTCATGGGCGTGAATCTGGCATCGCTCACTCACTATTACATTCGGGGCGCAGACCGTACGGCGGGGCAAATGATTCCGCCAATTCTGGGGTTCATCATCTGTTTCCTGCTTTGGATCAGTTTGAGTCCGAAAGCTAAAATGCTTGGCGCGATCTGGATGGTGGTGGGAATCGCCTATGGGGCGTGGAAGACCAGAGGGTTTCAGAGTGACCTAGTGAATTTCGATGTGCCGCCGGAAGAGTAGGGGAAGCATTGGGTAATTGGGCAATTTGAAGCGTCCGCATCTACTGTCCGCAGATCTTCTTGAAGGAGGGTGAATGCTGGGCTCGATCGACATCGTGGCGTTCGTTCCTACCAAGGACTTTGAGAAGGCGAGAGCCTTTTATGAAGGCGTGCTGGGGCTGCGCTTTGTCAAGAATGACGGCTTCGCGATGGTGCTGGATGCGAATGGGATCATGGTGCGGGTGGCGAAGGCGCAATTCACTCCGGCTCCGTTCACGATCCTGGGATGGCAGGTGCCGGACATCGAGAAGATGGTGGCGGGACTGCAGGCGAGAGGCGTGCAGTTCGAGAGGTTCGGGTTTCTCGAGCAGGACGCGCTCGGAATATGGACCGCGCCGAGCGGGGATAAGGTGGCATGGTTCAAGGATCCCGACGGGAATGTTTTGTCGGTGTCACAGCATACGTGAAGTGATTGGGTAACTTCGTAATGGGTGAATTGTCTTCTCGTATTCGTTTCCGGCGGGTCAGCCGAGGCGGCTGTCCCCACACATTTCATTCCGACTTACTGCACGTTCCAGCCGCTTACTTCTATTGTTGCTTTTGCCGCGCCTAGTTCGCTGGCGCGGTAGGTGGCGGTCACTTCGCGCTTCTCGCCGGGTAAAAGGGATATGTAGTTGTCTTCCCAGACTACCGGCAGAATTTCTTCTCCCTTGACGCCTCTGTCTACCTTCAGGTGCACGAAGAAGGCCAGACTGTTGTTTGGATTTTCTATCGTCACGCGGGTAACGGAGTCTTCGCCTTTGAGCTCGGTGCGTTGGGTAACTTTAAGCTTTACCTTGGGAAGTTGCGCCAGGGCGGTGTAGTCGGCGAAGGAGTCAGTTGGGGTCATCCACCAAGTGCTCTTTGCCCAGTCCAGAGTCTCGGCTTTGGTGGAAAGCCAGTAGAAGTTGGAGCCTACCAGTTTGCCACCCGCATTTTCCAGCCGCAAGACCAGGAAGTACGTGGGGCTGAGATCCGCAACATCAGGCAGGGTGAAGATCTTCGCCGTGCTGTCGGGGGGCGCGTCGATTTTGTTCTCCTGTGAAAACTTTTCGGTCATATCCAGGTTGTAGATCTTGGTGATGAGCCTCAGGTTCGACGCATTTTCGTACTGGCTGCTGACCAGCCAGATCGAGTGATCGTCGTAACCGTACACCGGATGCAGTGCTTCCATGGCGCGCTTGGCGCCGAAGTAGCCGCCGGCAGGGCGCAGATAGTAATCGTAGAGGTGCCAGATCATGGAAGGCCATGCGTTGTTCAGCATCCACTGAATTACGCCGGTCGATTGGTATTTGTTGCGGCT
>Ga0307478_10001166_pt1 | contig 23605 bp, 22 predicted proteins | sample atmos_gasesECM4C_2_FD_203713 | JGI IMG/M metagenome (GOLD analysis project Ga0307478, IMG submission 203713) | Hardwood forest soil microbial communities from Morgan-Monroe State Forest, Indiana, United States - atmos_gasesECM4C_05 | ecosystem: Environmental > Terrestrial > Soil > Temperate...
CGAGTGCGCTTAGGTCTGCCAGTACTTGTGGTCGCGCAGAAAATAGTTTTGATTCCAGTAATTCATCGCGGTTTTCAGGAATAACCAACCGACGCGCAGATGTCCCATTTTCTGGAAGCGGCGATTGGTAGTGTAGACGCCGCCACGGACGATTCCGAAGCGCTTCCGCTCCACTTGCTGGCTGAGCAGATAGTCCTCGGCAAAGAGAACTTGCTCGTGAAATCCGCGGAGTGCGTGGAATTTGTTCAAATCGAACAGCATGAACATTCCTGTGGCGAACGGACGATGGAGGGAAGAGAGATACTGAAACAAGTCGTTGCCCACGTAGAACAATTTGTCGATCCAGTTACCATCGCGGCAAAGGATGTTTGTGGTCACGCAATGAAGTTGCTTACTCTGAGCCAGTTCGACGGCGCGGCGCACAACGGCAGGGTGGGCGAGTTCGATATCGGCATCGAGAAAAAGAACGTAGGTGCTGTCGGCATGGGCGGCGCCCAGGTTGCGGCCGACTGAGGGCATTCCGCCGCGGATGACGCTGACGTTCAGGCGGTCGCGGAAGCCTAATACAATTTCCGGAGTGCCGTCGGTCGAGTTGGCATCAGCTACCAACACTCTCGTACTCGACATCTTCGAGTAGTCCTGATTCATCAGCGAAGTCAGCAAACGAGGGATCAACTTCGCCTCGTTCTTGGCTGGAATCACGATGGTCAGTTCGTTCGCGGTATTCATGCTCGTTAAAGTCATGGATTTGAACCCCCTGTTCGTCAACGGTGAGATAAGTCATGCGGGAATCGACCCAGCCGCCCGCGTTGTGGTAGTGAATTCCGTTTTCTTCGACGTGCATGGCCTGGTGCGTGTGTCCGCAGAAAATGCGGTCGGAATCGTGCTGGCGCGCATAGTGCAAGGCTCCGGCGGACACTTTCGACGACATACGCAACCAGCGGGTATTCATCCGGTCAATGAGGCGCACGATGGGTTTGCTTTTAAAATCCAGCTTTTGCAACTTTAGATAGAGCGCAGTCCCCAGCTTGCTCAGCCGCACATTGCTTACCTGGAAACCATCGAATTGATGACCGTGAATCGCAATATGCCGCAGGCCGCAGTATCGCCAGGCATAGTCCTGGTAGACGCGAACCCCCACCAGATGCGACATGATGTCGGTGAGTCCGTGATCGTGATTGCCTTCCACCCACACAACTTCGATATGGCGCTTGGGATTGGAAAGTTTGCGAATGTGACCGAGGAACTTCCAATGCTCTTTGGTGAGGCGGGCGAAGTTGAGATCGGCGAAGATGTCGCCTAACAGGATCAGCCGCTGAAAGCGGGTCTCCTTCAGGACGCGCGTGGCTTCGCGCGCGTGACTGGTCTCAGCCCCGAGGTGCAGGTCGGAGAGGATCAGCGTGTTGTAAACCGGCAGATCCATACTTTGGTTGTACCAAGTGAATGTTACGGGGTGATTAAATGTGCATCAAAATTGGTGCAGTGGTAACTTGGAGGGTAACTTGCCAAAGATAGGACTTGGTGGCGAATGCCCGGCGCTATGTTTCAGCAGTGTGAATAGGAGACGGCTTTTCACGTAGACTGAATGTCTTTTGAAAACCATCGGACACATCCTGGCGAAGTACACGGCATGGATTTTGCAGCTACTGGGGCCGCTGGGAATCTGGGGAGTATTTGCGATCGCGTTCGCGGATTCCGCCCTGCTGGGCATGCCGGTGGACGCGATTGTGGCGTTTTATGTTTACCAGGATCACCGGCGGCTGCTCCTCTATGTGGTGATGGCGTCGCTCGGGTCGGCGCTGGGCAGCATTCCGCTTTACATCATTGGTTATGTTGGCGGCGAGAAAGTGCTGCGCAAGCGGATTTCAGAAGAGCGCTTTCAGCAGATCCACCGCTCATTTGAGCAGCACGAATTCTGGGCGCTCATGTTTCCGGGAATGCTGCCGCCGCCCACGCCATTCAAAATCTTCGTGCTTGGGGCCGCGGTGTTTGAAATGAAGTTCCGCGATTTTATGGCGGCTATTTTCGCGGGACGATTCGTGCGGTTCTTGATTCTTGCTCTGCTCACATTGTGGTTCGGGCCGCAGATTGTGGGAGTGATGGGGATGCTAGTGCGGCAGCATTTTTCGTGGTTGTTGGGAGCAATCGCGGGTGGAGTGCTGGTGTGGCTGCTAATGCGGCGCAGTCGAAGGCGCAAAGCGGCACTTTAGTTCAGGCAATCGGAATTTTTCGGCCCGGGACAAGAAGCCTCGCTGCGCCCGGCGGACAGCCGAGGGCGGGCTGTCCCCATTTCTGTGGCGATTCTCTTATGCGGCGGCGATGTGGTTGGGGGATGACTTTTGCATCCAACCGGCGAGAGCGTGCAGAAAGACCGGTATTCCGAAAAAGGCGACGGAGAAGAAGAGATCGCTTTCAACCGTGCCGCGGAAAAATGGCAGACCGGCGGCGTAGGACATCATCAGGCCCGAGAAGGTCTTGGGATACATTTGCCAGGCGGCCCACACCGCAAAATTACTTATCATGAAAAACGAAACTGAACTGGCGAGGGCTGCGCCCACTACACGCACTGGCCCGGATTTTTCGCGCAGATTCGTTCCAAACCACAGAATCGCTGCATACCAGGCGAAAGTGACCAAGTGGTCCCAAGAGAAGGTGGATGCGTAAATGAACTTGGTGAGGATGACGTCTGTCGCCGCCAGCAGCACGAGAGGTATCCACATCTGGCGGCGCGAACCTCGTGCTCCGAAAAACAGCAGCGACGCCGCTACCGGAGTGAAGTGCCAGGCGTGGGGAAGGACGTTCAGCGGACCCGCGAAGGGCAGGAAACGGACGGCGATTGCTAATAGGACGAATAGATAGGGCAGCATGAGCACCTCGGGAAGCAAAATATTATTCTGGGCGCGGAGAGGGCGGTACGTCAAGGGGTGCTACTACCCAGAAGCCGTCGGGTGTAAGCAGGCAGCCTCGCTTCGCTTGGCTGGACAGCCGAGGCGGCTATCCCTACATGACCAGTTTCCAGAGCAAGTGCTTTACGCTCTACGTCAATCAGGTTCAGGGAAAGCTTGTTGCTTCTCGCCGGAACCGTAAATGTCGGCGACAACGTGGAGGTTTTTGTCGAGTTGAACTCCGGCCCCCAGGGCGCGGCGCGGTCCACCTCGAGGAGTCAGCAGGCTGGGCAACTGCACGAAGCGGAGATCCTGGAAGTTCACGATGTAGCCGCCTTCCGGAGCGGGGAGCGTTTCGGTCTCGGTGATGGGATATTGCGCCCAGTCCAGGTACACGCGGCCCAGATAGGACTTTTTTGCGGCCAGAGTGATGGGCGTTTCTTCCGGTTTGTAGCGGATGGTGAAATGGTCCTCGGCATCAACTTCCGGCTTCAAAGAGTTCACGGGAGCAAGCACAAAGAAGGCAGGGGTCTCGACGACACCGTACCACTGGAATGGATCTGCCAATGCAGGATAGGCGGACACGCGAAGCGGCGCCGCATCCTGATAGGTTCGAGAGGCGAGGAAATTGACGGCGTGACGATGCTCGAAGTCGCGCAATCCCCACAGCGCGACCACGCCGAACAAGGCCAGCGTGGCGGCAATGCGGCCTCGTGGTCCGCGAGAGCGCGCCCCGATTTCGCGGTCAATCAGGGAGAAAAGCGACGGGACGATCAATCCGAGGAGCAGGCACGTGAACATGATTGGCTCGAAGATAAAGACGATGTCCCACGAATACCATTTCTCGGAAAATGGCCAGAACGGGCGCACGCCGTAGTTGTTGGTGAAGTCGAGCAGAATGTGGCTGAGGCCGGCGAGGCAAGCGTAGAGGAAGAGCAGTCCCCAACGCGGCGGGAGGTTCGGGTCTTTTATCTTTCGTCCGCCCAGGCGCCAGATGAGGTATACGAAGCCGACTACCAGGGCGGCGTCGAGCGGGACTCCAAGGAAAGAGTGCGTGAATCCGCGATGATGGGCGAAGCCGAAGGCCGGGCCTGCGAAGCGGCTGAGCACGTCGAGGTCAGGAGCTTCGGCGGCAAGGGTCAGCGTGAGCGTGGCCAGCGCCGTCCTGCGATTGAGCCCGGCGCGGCCGAGGCATGCGCCGGTTAAGAAGTGGGTGACGGGTTCCAAGGGGTCAGGAGATTCTATTTGGATATTTTTGTAATTACCAGCGTGAGCGACAACGCTCGTTTCTCGGGTAGTCACAAATCACTTAGGCGGCGCAAGCAAAGTCAACGCGTTTGGCACGACTGTGATTTCAGCGGGCAGGGTTCCGACCAGCTCGCCATCGGTTTCGACATAGATCTTGGTTTCCGCGATCTTCGTTTCCGCGACCCTGGTTTCCGCCCTGGGCGTGCCAGCAGCGGCGGAAGAATCCAGGTACCTGCAGGACACTCGACTACTGTAGGCCAAATCAATGCCCGAAACTTTCCAATTACGGCGCAGCAATCCGCGAGTCACATAAGCCAAGTACGCGAGCCGACTGGCGGTGCGGCACGAGACGACCCGCACGTCGTCGCGGTCTAGCGAGGCTCCGGGAGCCAGTTCCTGCAACACTCCGCCAAAATTTCGGATGCGGATAGCCATCAGTTCCGTGACCTCGGCCCGTCGACGTTCGCCCGTCCCAGTCTCGGCAAACTCAACCGCGAAGCGGGGCATGAGGTGGCTAAACCACAGCTGCCACGCTTTCGCGTAGTAGGCTGCCATGCCCATACGCTGCTTGGTTCCGGAATGAAGTTTGTAGAAAAGGTGGGCATCCACGCCGGCTCCGGCCGCTACAACAAAGAAGCGGGAGCGGGGGTTGCCGTGAAGATCGAGATATTGTATTCGGCCCAACGCAACTCGCCTGGGCACTCCGTGCAAGGCGGCCCGCGCCGCGCCTTTGAGATTCATGGGTAGTCGCAGGTCGTGAGCCAGCGCATTGGCCGTGCCCATGGGCAGAATGGCGAGCACAACGGGCGTGTTCGCCAACACCTGGATGATGCTGTGAATGGTGCCGTCTCCGCCGCAGGCAAACACCGTGTCACATCCGTCTCGGACGGCCTGCCGCACTCGCTCCTCCGCCTCCTCAGTCGAATGAGTGAGTACGAGTTCCGCGTCGACATTTGCGCCGCGAAGCAACGTCAGCACCGATTCCAACTCCGATCGGCGCCCTCCGCTGCTACCGGAGCCAGGGTTGTAGAGTAAAACTGCCTTACGCATGGCTGACCGAAGTTGGATTGTACCTGAGGCGTTTTGCCCGAGGCCACGAGCTGCTTGGCAAGCAGTCTGGTTTGGAATAAGCTGTGGCAGCTTGGAAAGGGCGCATCCCTGTTACTTTTCCCTCACGCCCACCACTACGAATTCGAATTCAGGAGGATTGACCAGATGAGAACTCTGGGGCAGTTTTTCTGTTTGATGCTGCTCTGCCTGAGCGTCGCAGCTCAGGATCACGCCTCGCATGTTCAAACCCATTCAGTCGGGCTGGTGACCGGGCTGGGAGATCTCCACCATCCGGTGTCCACGAAAAATCCGCAGGCGCAGCAGTTCTTCGATCAAGGGCTGCGATTCATCTATGCTTTCAATCATGACGAAGCGGCACGCTCATTTCAACACGCGGCGGAGCTTGATCCAAAGCTGGCTATGGCATATTGGGGCGTCGCCGAGGCGGTGGGACCAAACTACAACGATCCTGCCGATCCCGATCGATACAAGCAAGCGCACAACGCGGTGCAGAAGGCCGTCGATCTCTCGGAGGAGGCATCGACGAGTGATCAAGCCTATATCCAGGCGCTGGCCATGCGCTTTCCCGCAGATCCAAAATCCGATCTGAAGAAGGCTGCTGAAGATTATCGCGACGCGATGCGGCAGGTGGTCAGCGAATTTCCCGACGACCTCGACGCGGCCACTCTGTTCGCCGAGGCTGGGATGAATTTGCATCCCTGGGGCCTGTGGCATGTCGATGGCACGCCCGAGGCGGGGACGGACGAAATCGTCTCGACATTGGAGTCGGTGATGAAACGCGACCCCACTCATCTGGGAGCGGTTCACTATTACATTCACGCCGTGGAGGCTTCACCGACTCCAGAGCGTGCGCTGGCCGGAGCGAACAAACTGGCGGCGCTGGCGCCGGGCGCGGGTCACATCGTTCATATGCCCGCACACGTTTACATTCGTACCGGCGACTATGAAGCGGCGATCAAAACCAATGAAGAAGCCGCCGCCGTAGATCGCGCCTACATCAAATCGACCGGAGCGCAGGGCATCTACCCGATGATGTATTACAGCCACAACCTGCATTTCATCGCCATGTGCGCCGCGATGAACGGCAACTATGCGGAGTCGCGAAAGAATGCGGACCTGCTGGTTGAGAACGTCGGCCCGCACGTGAAGGACATGCCTCCACTCGAAGGCTTCATGACGATTCCCGTGGCGGTGGAGATTCGCTTCCATCACTGGAATGAACTTCTGAAAATGCCACAGCCTGACTCCTCCATGAAGACCGCGACCGTCTTCTGGCACTTCGGCCGCGGGCTAGCGCTGGCCGGCACGGGCAAGATCGCGGAAGCAGAGGCCGAGTACAAAATTATCTCCGACGCCGAAGCGGCCACGCCTCCTGATGTGATTTTCCAGATGCCGATCAACAACAAAGCGAAAGACATCATGAAGATCGCCAAGGACGTATTGGGCGCAAAGATCGCAGCGGCAAAAAAAGACAACGGTGGCGCCATTGCGATGCTGCAGGACGCTGTTGCCATACAAGACACGCTCAAGTACGGCGAGCCGCCCGATTGGTTCTATCCGGTACGCGAATCGCTGGGGGGCATTCTGCTGGTGAATGGAGACGCAGCCGGTGCGGAGAGAGTGTTTCGAGAGGACCTGGAGCGGAATCTACGGAATCCGCGGTCGCTCTGGGGGCTGCATCAGGCTTTGATGGAGCAGAAGCGTGGGTATGATGCGGGGTTTATCCAAAAACAGTTCGAGAGTTCGTGGAAGGGCGGAGCTGGAAACCTAAAACTAGACGACTTGGTATAAATATTGAAACCTAGGCAGGGACAGCGGAGGCGGCTGTCCCTACGGGGTTCGTTCCCGCCTATAATCTCTGGCGATGCCTCCAGCTAACAAAGACCTTGAAAAGAAGATCGGATCGCTTCGGGAGAAGATTCGGCACCACGAATATCTGTATTACGTCCTCGACCAGCCTGAGATCAGCGATGCCGAGTTCGACAAACTGATGCAGCAGTTGAAGGATCTGGAAGCGGAGCATCCGGAGCTGATCACGGCGGACTCTCCCACGCAACGCGTTGGAGGGAAGCCGCGCGAAGGTTTCGTCAAGGTTGCGCATTCCTCGCCCATGTTGTCGCTCGACAACACTTACAACGAGGATGAACTGAGGGATTGGGAACGGCGGGTTCACGAACTGAGCGGGCGAAAAGATGTGGATTACGTTTGTGAGCTGAAGCTTGATGGCATGTCGCTGGCGTTGATTTATGAGGATGGCGCGCTGGTGCGCGGGATCACTCGTGGGGATGGAAGCGTGGGTGAAGATGTGACCCTGAATGTGCGAACCGTGCGCTCGGTGCCGCTTTCGATTCCAAAGGAGAAACTAAAGAAAGCAGGCATCCCGTCAGATTTTGAAGTGCGTGGCGAGTTGTTGATGCCGCTCGCGGCCTTCAAGAGGATGAACGATGACCGCGAGAGTAAGGGACTCGCTGTATTTGCGAACCCTCGCAATGCTACAGCGGGGACGGTGCGGCAGCTTGAATCAAGAGTGACCGCGGAGCGACGGCTCGATTATTTTTCCTACATGCTGCTGCAAAACGGCCGGACTTATTTCGACCGGCATTCTAAAACTTTGGATGCGCTGGATGCCTCCGGATTCAAGGTCAATCAGCACCGGAAACTGGTGCACGACATCGATGAAGCCTGGTCGTTCATTCGGCAGTGGGAGGAGAAACGAGAGTCTCTGCCGTATGAAATCGACGGCATCGTCATCAAAGTCGATCGAACTTCGTTGCAGGACGAGCTTGGGTTTACGGGCAAAGCTCCGCGCTGGGCGATTGCTTATAAATATGCGGCTCGGGCCGGGATCACGAAGCTGGAAGACATTCGCGTGCAGGTTGGACGGACGGGAAAGCTGACGCCCGTCGCGATGCTTGCGCCGGTTTTAATTGGCGGCACTACCGTGCGGAATGCCACGTTGCACAACATGGACGAGATTGAGCGGCTGGGGGTAAAGATTGGTGATTGGGTGCAGGTGGAGCGCGGCGGCGATGTGATTCCGAAGGTCGCCAAGGTGATCGAGGATAAGGAGCATCCGCGCGGGACGCGAACGTTCGAGATGCCGGGGAAGTGTCCGGTGTGCGGGACAAAGGTCGTACGAACGGAGGGTGAGGTCGACTACCGTTGCGTCAATGCGAATTGCCCGGCGAAGCTGCGGGAGACGATTCTGCACTTCGCTTCGCGGGGAGTGATGAATATCGACGGCGTGGGCGACGCGCTGGTCAATCAACTTACCGAGCGCGAGCTGGTGAAGAATGTTGCAGATATTTACAAACTCACGAAGGCCGACCTGCTCAGCCTGGAGCGCATGGGCGACAAGTCAGCGCAGAACATTCTGGATGAGATCGAGAACTCGAAGAAGCTGCCGCTGGAACGGGTCATCTACGGGCTCGGTATTCGCATGGTGGGCGAACGCACAGCACAGTTTTTGGCCGAGCATTTTGGATCGATGGAGGCGCTGGAGAACGCTGGCGTAGAAGAACTGCAGAACGTGAATGAAGTTGGGCCGCGGATCGCGGAGAGCATCGTCGAGTTCTTCAGCATCGCGGCCAATCGGAAGCTGGTCGAGCGTTTGCGTGAGGCCGGGCTTAGGTTGACGAGCCAGAAAAAGCAGCGCGGGACAAAGCTTGCGGGAAAGACATTTGTGTTGACTGGAACGCTGGCACATTTCACTCGCGATGAGGCTAAGAAGATGATTGAAGATGCGGGAGGGAAGGTTACCGGCTCGGTCAGCAAGAAGACGGATTACGTGGTGGCGGGGGCGGATGCGGGGTCGAAGCTGGATAAGGCGAAAGAGTTGGGAGTGGCGGTGATCGACGAAAAGGAATTGGAGAAGCTGGCGATGTAAGGAAAATAACGTGCCATGAATATCCCGCACGTAATGCGGGATATTCATGGTAGGAATTGCGGCAAATGATATTGAGAAACTCGGGGGCTAAAAGCCCTCATCTTAATCGGTGAGCGGCACGGCTGAAGCCGTGCCCTTCCCGAACTCACCTAGATTTCGGGGAGTTCGCTGTCTTTAGCGCCGCCGTCATTCTCTTCCAAGTCTCCTCCAGCGTCTCCGGCAGAATGCGCGTCTCGCATACTACCGACACGAAATTCGCGTCCGCGACCCAGCGGGGGAGGACGTGCATGTGGATGTGGCCGGCGATGCCGGCACCGGCGGCTTTGCCGATGTTCATGCCGAGGTTGATGCCATCAGGGCGGTAGAGTTCGCGCAGGACGGACTCCATGCGCTGCGAGAGTTCCATCATTTCGTGAGCCGCTTCAGGCGGCAGCTTGCGGAGTTCATCCAGGTGCGCGTAGGGGACGATCATCACATGCCCCGGCGTGTAGGGATACATGTTCAGGATCACGAAGCAGTGCCGGGCGCGGTGCACGATGAGAACTTTTCGATCGTCGCCGGCGCTGGCGGCGTCACAGAAGACGCAGCTGGTCGTTTTTTCAGCGGCGGTAACGTAGGCGTAGCGCCAGGGTGTCCAGAGATAGTCCATGACAAGGCAGGGTAGCAGAAGGCGGGCGGGCACGTCCGTCCAAGCGTTGCGTTGCGAGGGTTAGGCGATACGCTATTGGACGTCAGTCTTCATGGGCTTCCACCACCACTGGTGGTGCTTACACTGGGATTCAAACTGGGGATCGCAGCGGGCGTGAAAGGTATTCTCGGCGATGGCAAGCCCCAATCCCATGCCCAAAAACATGTCGGAAGACCAGTGGTCCCGCGCCATAAAACGACTGAAAGTCACGGTAAATGCCGCGCCGTAACTCAGCACCCGCGCCCAGGGCTTGGGATATTCGTCGGCCAGCACCGAGGCCATTGCCCAGGTGAACATGGCGTGCCCTCCTGGGAATGACGTGTTCAAGGCATGGTGCTTGAAAAAGTCGCCGTGATCATTGCCCTCGTCGGGCCGTTGGCGGGCGAAAATCAGCTGCATCGGGGCGTAGATGAGAAACGTGTTGATCAGGGTTTCGAGTTCGAGTTCACCCGTCTCCCGGGCGTGACGATGCTCAGTTTTGAATCCGTAAATGTAGATTCCAGCGAGGGAGCCGGCAAGCCCCCCGATGGTGACATCGGAAATGGCCTGATACGTGGAAAAGTTGGCGTGCGAAACGTTATTTTCAATGTGACGGTCGGCGGCGAGAAATGCTCCGGTGCCCACCAGCACGATTGCGTCCCATTTCAGATTATGTGGTTCGAACGGGGCCAGGTAAAGCCGCTTCTGGTCTGCTCCAATGCGTTTGATGCTGCGCTTGACGAAGCCTTGCTGGTCAGCCCCCGCGGGAGCATCGGAGGGCGCTTCGGGCGCGGCACTGTCCTCATCGGAGGTCTCCACCCGAAACGCAGCGACTCGAAAGTTGGGCGCCAGCGCGGTTCCCTGGATGGTGGGCCTGCTAGGTAATACCGGGACGGAAGACGCTTCCTGACCGGTGGCAGCAGAAGAAAGCAACGTAACTGCCAAGCCAGTCAGGGTCGATAGAAGAATTGATTTGTTCAATGTCATGGGCTCGCGAGCGCCTGAATTTCGAGAAAAGCGCGACATTTAGGATGCACATTCCGAAAAAGGGTAGGCCAAGCTTTTTACAAAAATATGCATTCGATGCAGATTCGGGAAGCAACCCGAGGCAACGCTCTTTCTGGAACAAAAGAACATCGGATAATTGCGTTTGACACTGTTTGAGAGGCGTTGCTATAGTCGAAGAGTTCCCTTTGGACGCGGGTTTCTGTTAAAACGTCCGGCAGCTGGGATTGTCCAAGCTCACTCGCCAGGGTGAGCCCACCACAACCAAACGACTCACTCCAGCAGTCCGCCAAGGCAGACCCCGTGTCCCCCGCACCGAGTGCGAGGTTTATCAGAGAGGCATGACTTTGTCTGACGAGACCACCAACCATAACTCCGAATCCACTTCTGCCGTTGCAACCGAAACAGAACCTACGGCAAATGAATCCACTTTGACCGAGCGCGACAAGGCTCCGGTCGCCACCGCTGCTTCGAGCGCCGGTTCCTCCGAGGAATCCCAGCACGCCGCCGGCCCCACTGAAGACAAGCACGCCAGCGAGGACTTTGCTTCCGCGCTGGAAAACTTCACCACCGAGACCGAAGAGGCTGTGGGAGAAGACCGCGTCATCAAAGGCACCGTGCTGAAGCTAACGGCGACGCATGTGGTGGTCGACATCGGCACCAAGTCGGAAGGCATGTTGCCGCTTTCGGAAGTGCTCGATCATGAGGGCAAACCGAAGGTGAAGCCAGGGGACGAAATCGAAGTAATGCGGGAGAAGGGGCAGACCGAAGAAGGCTACGTCAACCTTTCTCACCAGAAGGCGGCACGCCTTCACGCCTGGGACGAAGTGGAAAAAGCTCATCACGAAAAGAGGCCGGTCAAAGCAGTGGTAATCGAGCGCACCAAGGGCGGCCTGACGGTCGATGTCCTGGGCGCGAGGGCTTTCCTTCCCGGCTCGCAAGTTGATCTGCGGCCCATCCGGAATCTTGACGGGATGAAGGGCCAGACTCTTGAAGTTACGGTCATCAAAGTAAACAAGAAGCGCGGCAACATCGTGGTATCGCGCAAGGAATTGCTGGAAGGTGAGCAGAACGAGAAACGCAGCAAGACCCTTGAACATCTGGAAGAAGGCTCAATTCTGACCGGAGTGGTGAAGAACCTGACCGAGTACGGAGCTTTTGTCGATCTCGGCGGCCTCGACGGTCTGTTGCACATCACCGACATGTCGTGGGGCAGGCTGACGCACCCTCGCGACCTGGTGAACGTCGGCGACCAGATTCAGGTGAAGGTGCTGAAGTACGACAAAGAGAAACAGCGAGTTTCGCTGGGCTTTAAGCAGTTGACGCCCGATCCGTGGCTGGACGCAGAGCATCGTTATCCCGTGGGGGCTCATGTCTCTGGACGCGTGATTAGCGTGACCGATTACGGAGCCTTCGTTGAACTCGAGCAGGGGATCGAAGGCCTCGTACACGTCAGCGAAATGACCTGGTCGAAGCGGATGAAGCATCCATCGAAGTTGGTCAACGTGGGCGATCAGGTCGAGTGCGTGGTGCTGAATGTGAATCCCGGCGAACGCCGAATTTCTCTGGGCATGCGGCAACTGGCGGAGAATCCATGGGACGCGTTGCACGATAAGTATCCCGTGGGCATGACGGTGGAAGGCCGGGTGCGTAACCTTACCGACTTCGGAGCGTTTATCGAAATTGAGGATGGCATCGATGGCTTGGTGCACGTGAGCAACCTGAGCTGGACTAAACGCGTAAAACATCCTTCCGAAATATTGAAGAAGGGCGATCGCGTAAAAGCCATCGTGCTGGCCATTGAGCCGGATAAGCGGCGGCTCTCGCTGGGCGTTAAGCAGCTTCAGCCCGATGTCTGGGAAAGCTTCTTTGCGGCGCATCACGTTGGCGATGTGATCCATGGCAAAGTCTTGCGGGTGGCCGCGTTCGGCGCATTCGTCGAAATCGCCGAAGGCGTCGAGGGTCTGTGCCACAAGTCCGAAGCGGTCGATGGCAACGGCCAGCCTATGCATTTGGAACCAGGCATGGAGCACGACTTCAAGATCATCAAGATGAGTGCGGAAGAGAAGAAGGTAGGATTGAGCATTCGCGCGGTGGGCGAAGAAGCATCGCGCTCCGAAGTGGAGGCTTACAAGCAGCCCGTCTCCAGCACCAGTTCGACGATTGGTGAGTTGATTTCGTGGAAGAGAGCTAGCAACGAAAACAACTAAGATACGTCAGTCCGGAAGAATCAGGCCGCCGCAAGGCGGCCTTTCCCGTTGGGGCCTACCCTGTTCTAGAATCATTTGTTTGCTCTCAGACATCTGTTCTTACTGATAGGAGTGCTGGATTGCCTGAAACCATTTATGACGTCGCCATCATCGGCAGCGGACCTGCCGGGTACACCGCCGCTATTCGTGCAGGCCAGTGGGGCCTTAAAACGGCACTCATCGAAAAAGACGGATTCCTGGGAGGCACCTGCCTGCACGTGGGCTGCATTCCGACCAAGGCCCTCTTGTTCAATGCTGAACTCTGGGACCACCTAAAAGACGCGAAAGAATTTGGAATCGAGGGCGTCGACGCGCGCAAGCTGAACTGGGCTGCGGTGCAGGATCGCAAGGCGAAAATCGTCGCTAAGCATGCCAAAGGCCTTGAATTCCTGATGAAGAAGAATAAGGTCGAGACCATCAAGGGGTACGGCAAGCTCACAGGCTCGGCACAAAACGGCTTGTTCACCATTGAAATCGTGAACGACAACAAGGCGAGCCATCTGAAAGCGAAGAATGTCATTCTCGCCACCGGCTCAGAAGCCCGCATGCTTCCGGGCATGGAAGCCAATGACCGCGTTCTCACGAACATCGAGATTCTCAGCTTGAAGGAGATTCCGAAGTCGTTAGTCATTGTGGGCGCGGGCGCGGTAGGGGTGGAGTTCGCATCCATCTACCGGTCGTTTGATTGCGAAGTGACTATTGTTGAGATGCTGCCACGTCTGGTTCCCGTGGAAGATGAAGAAGTCTCGAAGGAACTAGCGCGTGTATTCCGCAAGCGGGGAATCAATTTCCACACGAGTGCGAAGGTCGATAAAGTTGAGAAGACGAAGGCTGGGATCGCCGTCACCATCACCGTTGAGGGCAAGCAGCAGAAGATCGATGCCGAAAAAATCCTGATCGCGGTTGGCCGCAAGCCGCGCACTCAGAACATCGGCATCGAGCGCACCAAGATCAAACCGGACCGCGAATTCATCAAGACCGATTCCTGGATGCAGACTGCCGAGCCCGGCGTCTACGCCGTCGGCGACATCGTGCTGGGCACGCCGCAACTGGCGCACGTCGGCGCAATGGAAGCCATCGTCGCCGTGGCAAAAATCGCCGGCAAACCGGGCAAGCCGATCAATCCCGAACACATTCCCGGTGCAACCTATTGCCATCCGGAAATCGGCAGCGTCGGCCTTACCGAAACCAGAGCACGCGAAGCCGGATACAACGTGAAGGTCGGGAAGTTCCCCTTCACTGCGAATTCGCGTGCGTCCATCGTCGGGCAGCACGAAGGCTTCATCAAGATTGTTTCCGATGCCGATTACGGCGAGATTCTCGGCGTGCACATCATCGGCCCACAGGCGACAGAGTTGATCGCCGAAGCCGTCACCGCGATGGAACTCGAAGCCACCGTCGAAGATTTGATGTGGACCATCCACGCGCATCCGACTCTGGCAGAAGCCATGCTGGACGCGTCGAACAGCGTGTATGGGATTGCGATTAACGCGTAAGGTTTTCGACAGAGAGTAAAATGAAGGTACGAGATGTGATTAAGGCACTAGAACGCGACGGATGGCGTCTTGATTGCACGCGAGGCAGTCATCGGCAATACAAGCATTCGACCAAGCCGGGATTGGTTACTGTGCCGGGCAAGCCGGGCGACGACCTTGGCATCGGCACTTTGAACAGTGTCTGGAAGCAATCGGGGATTAAGAAATGAAAAAGTATCTGATCGTCGTTGAGAAAACGGGAACGGGCTATTCGGCTTACTCGCCGGATCTGGTTGGGTGTGTGGCAACAGGCCGAACGCGAGAGGAAGTAGAGAGAGAGATGCAGGAAGCCATTGCCTTTCACTTGGAAGGCATGTCACGAAGCGGTGAGCCAATTCCCGAACCACGCACATATTCCGCTTATGTAGAGGTTCCCGCACAGACCCAGTGATCTCTTTTTCGATAGATCCGTACCCCGTGGCGAACTGATTTGATCTCCGTCGTCCAACTCGGCACCGTTGACTACGGCACGGGCCTGCGCCTGCAGCAGCAACTCGTCGCTCTGCGCAAAGAAGAAAAGATCGGCGACGTTCTGCTACTGCTCGAACACTCCCCTGTCATAACGCTCGGCCGTAACGCGAAAGCCGCCAACATAATCGCGTCGCCAGAACTCCTTGCCCAGCGTGGTATTGAGCTTTTCGAATGCGACCGCGGAGGCGACGTCACCTTCCACGGCCCCGGCCAGATCGTCGGCTATCCCATCTTCGATCTGCGCGGATTTGCGGCGCCCGACGGCAAGCGTAAAACGTTAGGCGCAGTCGACTTCGTTCGGCGTCTCGAAGAGGTGCTCATCCGCGCCTGCGCCGATTTCTCGATACCGACAAAGAGAGTGCCAGGCCTGACCGGCGTCTGGACGGATTTGAAGGGTCGCAACTTTAGTCGCGCCGACAGCGGTAAGGATAATGAAGCGGCTTCAGCCGCTGAGGTTTGCCGCGAAGCAAAACTCGCCGCCATCGGCGTCCACATCTCGCGCTTCGTCACCTCGCACGGCTTCGCCCTCAACGTAAACACCGACCTCAACTATTTTGACCTGATCATCCCCTGCGGCATCACGGCAAAACCGGTGACTTCGATGCAGCAGGAACTCGGCAAGCCGCTCGATCTCAATGCAGTCGCAGAATCGATCTCCCGCAACTTCGGCACAGTTTTTTCCAGTCAGATGCTATGGGTGGATACTCTCGATGCGCTGCTCGGGCGCACCGTTGGCGTCCCACTGCAGCGTCCGGACGAAGTTCGCCGCCTTCACGAAGAAGGGGACATCCGTTGGGCGTGAGGGCCTAGCCCAAGGCGCCTCTCTCGCGATAGCATTAACATTGCGTACTAAGAAGTTTCGCTCACATGGCAATCAAAAAGACGAAGTCCAAATCGAGTCGCAGCTCCAACGGCCACCGTGGGCGAAACGGGCATTCCACATCTCGCCCCCATCCAACCGACCTCCGCACCTACTCCATCCCAGACACCCGTCTCGAGCATCCCGACCTCTCCGTCCGCCAGTCGATAGAAAAAGACAAAGACGGCGCCGAGCACGTGCGCTACGAAGTTGAAGGTAACCTCAACGCTCCAGTCCCGCCAATTCGCGACTCCAAATGTCTCGACAAGAAACAGTGCATCGAGATCTACCGCTACATGCTGCTCAACCGCAAAATGGAGGTCGCGCTCGAAAATCTCTACAAGCAGGGCAAAGTCGTCGGCGGAGTTTATTTCGGACTCGGCCAGGAAGCCTGCTCCTGCGCCTCCGCCTACGCGCTCGATAAGGACGACTGGTTCGCTCCCATGATTCGCAACCAGGGCTCGCTTCTGGTGCGCGGCTTTCGCGCCAGCGACACCATGATGCAATACATGGCCAAAGCCGATTCGCCCACGCGCGGCCGCGACGGCACCTCGCACTTCGGCGACATCGAAAAGCGCAACATGGTCTCGCCCATCTCCATGCTCGGCGATCTCATTCCCGTGATGTCGGGCGTGGCGCTGGGCGCGCGCCTCCAGGGGCGCAACATCGCCGTCATGACCTACATCGGCGACGGAGGCCAGTCCACCGGCGTCACCTACGAAGGCATCAACTTCGCCGCCGTGCAAAACCTTGGCCTCGTGCTCTTCGTCGAATCGAATCTGTGGGCCTACTCCACGCCGTCGGAAATGCAATACCGCTGCAAAGATCTAGCCGAGCGCGCCATCGGATATGGCATCCCCAGCGTCATCGTCGACGGCACCGACGCCTGCCAGGTCTACGACGCCGCCCGCGACGCCGTCGAGCGCGCCCACCGCGGCGAAGGCCCCACCATGATCGAAGCCAAAATGATGCGCATGAAAGGCCACGCCATCCACGACGCAGCCGCGTACGTGCCCAAGCCCATGTTCGACTTCTGGAAAAAACGCGACCCGATTGCACGCTTCGAGAATTATCTGGTGAAAGAAAAGAAGTGGCTGTCAGCGAAAGAGAATACGGAATTGATTTCAGAAGTTGAGCGGGTGATCGAAGCCGAACGCGAGATCGCGGTGACCTCTCCGATGCCGACACCAGAATCGGCCGAGGGCGGCGTTTTTTGTGAAGACGGCTGTCATGATGTCAAGCCAAAGTATGGGATGCCGAAGGTGAAGAAGGGAACGGGCAGATTCAAGGAAACTGAAGCGGCGGTCCATCTCAGATAAAATGGCAGAATCAGGTGTTTTTATGGCTTCCGGCGCCCAAGCCGCCAACGAAACGTATCGTATGATCCGCCAGGCGATCATCGATAAAGATATTGTTGTGGCGAAATATCACGGTCATGTTCGCGAAATGTGTCCCCACGTGATCGGTAAAAAAAAGGATCGGGCGCAGGCGCTGTTTTACCAATTTGCCGGCAGCAGCACAACAGAGTTGGGGCCTGACGGTTCATCGAGCAACTGGCGCTGCATTATCATCGATGAGCTTTCGGATCTGTCAATTAGGAAGTCAAGGGGCGAGTGGCATACAGCGTCAAGCTATTCCAGGCCGCAAACCTGCGTTGACCAAGGATCGATTGATGTGGAAGTCGCCGTGTAGACTGCTTTCATTCAGATGAAAGGGAGACGCAATGCAAGCTGAAGCTCTAAGTAGCAAGGTGATTCCCGGTGAATGGCAGGCCGAAGTGGTGAATTACGATGGCGACGGCGAAGTGTATGTGACCATTTTTTCGGGCCCTGATGCCGAAGTTCGCGCAAAGGACTACTGCTTTAGGACGATGACCGACCTTGGCACACCCGCGGCGGATGATCAGCAATTCTTCCTCAATTCTCCGATTGAAGACCTCGCAAGAGTTCAGGGCATTCTGCCTCTTCATGATCCCGGAGTATTGTCGGGCGGTATTCCCGAAAATGAAGACTTGGGCGAACTGTTGCGGGATATCTACAGTGCGAGAAGGTAGAGCCAAATTACGCTGCCTGCCACCGAGTTTGTTTTGTTAGACACCGACGTGTTCTCCTATCTCATGCGGCCTGATTTACCATGGGGCAGACTCTATCGTCCGCACGTCGTCGGCAAGACTGTCGCCGTGTCTTTTATTACAGTGGGTGAGCTATTGTTTGGGGCGAGGAAAAGAAATTGGGGAGCTCGCAAAGTGGCCGATTTACGTCTACGACTTCGTAGCGCCGTGATCCTCCCCTATGATCTCGCGTTGTGTGAAACCTACGGAAAACTAAAGGCGGCTGTGTACAATTCGGGACGGGTCATTGCGGACACTGATCTATGGATTGCAGCCTGTGCCTTACGTCATTCCGTTCCTCTTGTCTCCAACAACCGCACACACTTCGAGGGAATTCCAGGTCTAGTTCTGAAAACGGAGCAGTAACCGTAATTACCGAACTCCTTCATCCGTGTCCTTGAATTCTTAGTCACGAAAGGCATGAAATAGCTATGCAGCTAACCTACCTCGAAGCCATCCGCCAGGGAATTTGGGAAGAAATGGACCGCGACCCCGCCGTCTTCTGCCTCGGCGAAGACATCGGCATTTACGGCGGGGCGTTTAAAGTCACTGACGGTTTCATCGACCGCTTCGGCCCCGAGCGCGTCATCGACACGCCCATCGCAGAGTCCGCCATCGTGGGCGCGGCCTTTGGAGCGTCGCTCACCGGCATGCGTCCTGTCGCCGAATTCCAGTTCATGGACTTCATCGGCTGCGCTTTCAACCAGATCAGCAACATGGTCGCGAAAACGCACTACCTCTGGGGCGCGCCTGCACCTCTAGTCTTGCGCGGCCCCAGCGGCGGATACGTCCACGGTGGCCCCTTCCACTCGCAGAATCCCGAGATGTGGTTCGTCCACAATCCCGGCCTCAAAGTCATCTGCCCCGCCACACCCTTCGACGCCAAAGGCCTGATCAAGGCCGCCATCCGCGACAACAATCCCTGCATTTTCTTCGAACACAAGTATCTCTACCGCCGCATCAAGGGCGAAGTCCCAGCTGAAGATTATGTCGTGCCGATCGGCAAGGCGAATATCGTCCGCGAAGGCCGCGACCTCAGCATCATTACTTACGCCGCAATGGTTCACACCGCGTTAGAAGCCGCCGAGATTCTTAAGAAAGATGGAACCGATATCGAAATCCTCGACCTGCGCACAGTCTCTCCGCTCGACCGCGAAGCCATCGCGCAAACCGTCAAGAAAACGAATAAGGTCATCGTCCTGCACGAGCACTCCCGCACCGGAGGCCTCGCCGGTGAAATCGCCGCCATCATCAACGAAGAGGCTTTCGACGATCTCGACGGCCCCATCGTCCGCATTGCCGGCTTGGATTCAGCGATTCCGTTCTCTCCGCCACAGGAGGAGCACTACCTGCCGAAGGTAAGCGACGTAGTCCGCGAAGCTCGCAAACTGAAAGCATATTGAAACCTTGAAGAGAGAAGAATCGCGTAGGACAACCGCACTCGTGAGCATGCCCTGAGCCATGCCGAAGGGCCCTCCGGGCGCCGCGAGGCTGCTTCCCCAAAACTAGCGCCTCACCCGCCCCTTCTGCCACAATAGATTCTTCCGGAGGAAACCCATGGGCAAGTTCATTCTCGGAGTCATTGTCACTCTACTCATTCTCATCCTCGGCGGCCTCGGCTTGGCCATGCTCGGTTTTATACCCACAAACGCGAACGCGGTCCCACCTCGCTGGGAGCACCGCATCGCGAATACCGCAGTCGATGCCTCCATGGAGCGCCACGCTCCTCGCCTCACCAATCCCGTGCCGCCCAACGACCAGAACTTTATAGATGGCATGAAGCTCTACACTATGAACTGCGCTCTCTGCCATGGCGGCCTCGACCGCAAGCCCGCCTCGCTCGCTAACTCCTTCTATCCGCCCGCTCCCAACCTGGTCTCCGATCCGCCCGACGATCCCGAGTGGCACATCTTCTACACCATCCGCACCGGCGTCCGCTACACCGGCATGCCCTCATGGGAGAAAACTCTCACCGAGCAGGACATGTGGAAAATCACCAGCCTCATCTCGCACATGGAAAAACTCCCGCCCGCCGTGCAGGAGTATTGGCAGAAAACCTTTGGCGTCACTCCTCAACCTGAGATGAAAGAGCCTTTGAAGAAGGCCGACCACGACTAGCAACCTCGTAGAGCAAGACTGTTTCCCGGCGACCGACATTTGAAGAGCCCTGAGGCGCGAGATAGGTTTTCACTGCTCCTCAGCCACCCGCTATAATATTCATTTGCGTCCGGCCCTCTGTCCCAACCCGTGACCTTATGGAAGGAAATCATGCCGACTGACATCATCATGCCTCAGATGGGCGAATCCATCGTCGAAGGCACCATCACCAAGTGGCTGAAAAAGCCTGGAGACAAAGTTCAGCGCGACGAACCCCTATTCGAAATCTCCACCGACAAAGTCGACGCAGAAATCCCCGCGCCCGCCTCCGGGGTTCTGCAGGAGATCAAAGTCACGGAAGGCACAACGGTAGGCGTGAACACGGTCGTAGGCACCATCTCCGCGGATGGCGAAGCCGCGGCTGCTCCCGCGAAGCCTGCCCCAGTGGCTACCGCTCCGCCCCCGCAAGATGTAAAGAAGGAAGAGAAGAAGTCCCCTGCTGCCCCGCCACCAGCGCCCGTTGCTAGCGCTCCAGCTCCGCAAGGGTCAGATGAGGACGAAGAGGCCCGCTCCTCGCCTCTGGTCCGCAAGATCGCCCGTGAACACGGTGTCAGTCTCTCGCAAATTTCCGGCACCGGACTCGGCGGCCGCATTACCAAACAGGACATCACGGCGTTCATCGAGCGCGCGCCCTCCGCGGCAGCCGCACCTTCAGCTCCTGCTGCTCCGCAAGCCGCCGCATCCGCTCCGTCACGACCCTCTGCCCCCTCGCCCGCAGCCTATCCCGGCGACCTCGTCCCCATGACCAACATGCGTAAGATCATCGCCCAGCGCATGATCGAGTCGCGCCGCACCAGCGCCCACGTCCACTGCATGTACGAAGTGGATTTCACCCGAATCGTCAACCTCCGCGCCAAACACAAAAACGGATTCGAGCAGCGCCACGGCGTCCGTCTCACCTTCATGCCCTTCTTCGTGCGTGCCGCCCTCATCGCGGTCCAACAATGGCCAATCATCAACGCTTCCATCGAAGGTGACAACATCCGCTATCACCGCAACATCAATGTCGGGATCGCCGTCGCCCTCGACTGGGGACTCATCGTCCCCGTCCTCAAGAATGCCGGCGACCTCAATTTCCTCGGTTTGCAGCGCGGCATCACCGATCTCGGCGAGCGCGCCCGCACCAAGAAACTCAAGCCCGAAGACGTCGAAGGCTCCACCTTCACCGTCACCAACCCCGGCCAGTTCGGCGCCGTCTTTGGATTGCCCATCATCAATCAGCCAAACTCCGCGATCATGGGCGTAGGCGGAATCACGAAGCAGCCCTTGGTCGTCACCGACAAGGAAGGCAACGATTCCATCGCTATCCGTTCCGTTGTCCATCTCACTCTCGGCTATGACCACCGCCTGATCGACGGCGCTGTTGCCGATCAATTCATGGCCTTAGTGAAGAAGACGCTTGAGAATTGGAGCGAAGAGGTAGGCTGATCGTTAAGCGGATGATCGTTAAGCGGAAGGCTGCGCGGTTGTCCCCCGTGGCTCCTTGCACCAGGTCGAGGCATTCAAACACTCTACCGTGCCATCGATAATCTTTGAAATTCCATCCTTGAACTTTTCCGGGTTGATAATTTCTCGCGCCGCGACCGCGTCCGTCATGGCCAGGGCGTTCTGCAGGAACGACATCGCCGCATCCTTTTTTTCGCCTCCCGTTTTATTGCCCGCATTCGGTGCCAGCGCCACATTCAACGCGCCGCTCGCTCCCAGCGTTACATCCAACGTCCCCTCCGCCACCGCTGTCCCATTCGCCTCGACAAACGCTGGCCATGTAATCACCAGAACTCCCTGCGCATCGGTTCCGTCCGCCCGGTAAACCGTGTCAACCACGTCCGTCAGCGTCGGCCCGCTTTGGGGAGCCGGCGAAGCCGCCAGCGGCAGGGGTCTTGCCGCAGTCGGCTTCGCCACGGGGAAACTCGTTGCCCTCCCAGGCTGTGCCGCGGAACCTTCCTCGCGCGCTGCACCCCGGATGCTCGATGTCAACACCACCGCTAGCACCAAATAGAAAAGCCACCCCGTCGGGCGGCATGTCTGAAACATACTTCCTCCTCACCCTTTCAAATCTTTTCATTCTGATGTGGCGCGGACCTGCCAAGAGCGAGAGCCGAAGGTGCCCTTACCCGCGCCCGCTCAAGAATTTCTCCACGCTCTGCACATATACCTCGGCAAAATCTGCCGCCGGCCTTCTTCCCTCAATTAACTCCATGGCAGCCTCAAGCGGCCATCCCATCACAGCCAGCAGCGCCAGCGTCATCATCGGCGCCCGGTGTACTCCAGCCGCGCAGTGGACGAATACCTTCGTCCCATCCTCTTCCAACGCCCCCAGCGCGAACTCCACCCCCCGCACAAATACTTCCTCGGACTTCGGTTCGAAGTCATCGTCCACCGGATTCCAGCACACCGCTATTCCATGTGGACTCGCCAGCGCTGTGTCGTCGAACTCGATCTGCATGTCGATGATGTGCGTAATCCCCGCGCGCGATACCGCCGCCATATTGTCCGCGTTCCAGATTCCGCCTCCGACCGCGATCCGGTCGGTCACCCATGTAATGTCCATCCCTGCCCTGCGTCGTCTAACCTTTCTCTCCGCCCCAATCTTCCTTGGACACTCCTGCAATTCCATCCCTGGAATTGCTTTCAGCAACTCTTTCCGGCACGATTCCGGCCGCGGTGAAACCGACAGCGCTGGCACCCTGCTCATCTCTCCCGCACCGTAGCTCCGCTTCATTCTACGGTATCCTCCCCCATCCTCATGCGCCACTCTCTCACTCATCACTCTGTTCGAACTCAGGCTGTTCCAACTGGACGTCCTGCCCCTCGTCGCGTTCCCGGTCGGGATCTGCCTCGGCGGTATCCGTAGCTTCGCCCGCCAGCCCGTTGTCGACCGTCGTCACTCCGCCCCGCAGAGAATCTTCCTCGCCAGTCACCGCTCCCGTCGGCAAGCCCATCCGCCTCAACAGCATGTACGGCAGAGAATCTTCCGGTGCCCTCGCCTTTGCCTCTTCTGTTGCCGGATGCAACCCCGCCAATTCAAACAAATACCTCGCCGCCGCTACCTGCCCGCCCCTCGCGCCTTCAAGCACTTTCTCCACGATCGTTTTCGCCGAGTGCCACACCAGGTGATCGATATCTTCCCGCACCCGCGCCCTATTCACCCGCTTCTTCGCCCTTCCCTCACTTACCTTCGCAGTCCTCTTCGCAGTGCTCTTTTTCTTCCTCTTTGCCTTTTTCTTGACCACCGTCCCCCCGCACCTTCGTGACAATCTTCCATACCCCTTCGTCGGAAACACAACATGTGGGGAGAGCCGCCTCCGGCTGTCCGCCGGCCGAAGCCCGGCTCTTTTTTGCGGCCAGCCAGAAAATTGCAGGCGCCCAGAAACACGAAAGGCGCGCTTCTCAGCGCGCCCCAAAAGACTATTACTTTTTTCTTTACTCTATAAAACCATTATATCATACTGCATAGGGCAA
>Ga0307478_10001167_pt1 | contig 23583 bp, 21 predicted proteins | sample atmos_gasesECM4C_2_FD_203713 | JGI IMG/M metagenome (GOLD analysis project Ga0307478, IMG submission 203713) | Hardwood forest soil microbial communities from Morgan-Monroe State Forest, Indiana, United States - atmos_gasesECM4C_05 | ecosystem: Environmental > Terrestrial > Soil > Temperate...
CCCTGGGGGCAATGCAAGCCGGAGGTTCTCAGTTCGTCCGCCGGTTGAATGTCTGCGCGCGCTGGCCTTTCGAAGTCAGCTCTCGTATTAGAATCGGAAGCCCTGTACCGAATCGGCAAATCTATGCACCCGATTATTCTCGCCACGTTCTTCGAGACCTCTCGCGTCGCAGTCGCAATGTGCTCCGCCGGCATCGCGCTTTTCCTGATCGGGATATTGGCAGCGAAAAACCAGATCGCCCAAGCTCGCGGCCTCGACAAGATCGTGGCCTTGACTAACTTGTGCGTTGCTATCCCGCTGGGAGTCTTCGGCGCACTCCATCTCTCCGCCCCACAGTTCGTGATCGACATCGTGCCGACATACATGCCATGGCGCTTGTTTTGGGCATATTTCGTCGGCTGCGCGTTGATCGCCGCCTCCCTGAGCATCGCCACGAAAGTTGGGGTCCGCTGGTCCGGCCTGCTGTTCGGCATCATGATGTTTCTGTTCGTCGCCATGATCCACTTTCCCGGAGCGCTACAGGACAGGCACAACAGAATTATTTGGACCATCGTCTTCCGCGAGATGTCGTTCGGCGGCGCTGGCTGGATTCTTGCGGGAAATGCAATGGACGGATGGGGCGGGCAAGCCAAGAGCACGCTGATCACCGTAGGCCGCGTATTGATCACGATGGCCCTGATCGTTTTTGGCATTGAGCACTTTCTGCACCCGACCGGACTTCCCGGAGTCCCCCTTGTAAAACAGATCCCGACGTGGGTTCCGGGGCGCGTGCTCATTGACTATGTGACGGGCGCAGCTCTTCTCGTCCCCGCGGGGAGCATTTTGCTGGGCAGGAAAACGCGGGCCGTGACAACCTGTGTCGGCGGTTGGATTTTGCTGATGGTCCTCGTCATTTATGGACCCGTGTTGATCCTGGCGCTATCCGAACCGGGTATCGCAGTCAAGGTGGAGGGGATCAACTACTTTGCCGACACGCTGCTGTTTGCCGGAGAGATCCTCGCGCTGGCGAGCGCCGCGCCACAATCCGATGCGGTCCGCTGGGCCGGTGTTCCACGTCCTATGAGGAAGACGCTGTCGCCAACCCGCGCCGAAACTTCTGCTCCAGACTAAATGAATTGACCCGGCGTGTTTCCTCAGCGCGCGGCACGCTCCCCCGCAGGACAGACGCCTTGACGCCGCAGCGTGGCAGCCGTGTGCAGGTGGCAGATGGCAATGGCGAGCGCGTCGGACGCGTCTGCCGGTTCGGGCGGTTCGGCCAGGGCGAGCAGGCGCGTCACCATCGATTGCACTTGCTGCTTCTCGGCTTTCCCATAACCGACGACCGCGGACTTAATCGAAAGTGGGGCGTATTCTGCTACCTCGAGTCCTGCAACGGCAGCGGCCAGCATGGCGACACCCCGAACTTGTCCGAGCTTGAGCGCGGACTTCACGTTTAAGGCGTAGAAGACATCCTCGATGGCCACCTGGTCAGGCTGATGCTGGTGAATCAGCTCTTCGAGGCGAAGATAGATTCGTTGCAGACGCGCGGGCAGCGGCTCTCGCGGAGAGAGTTTGATCGCGCCGCAGGTCAGGCAATGCAAGCCTCCGGACTCAGCCAGTTCGACGATGCCGAAACCCGTGTATTCCGTGCCGCAGTCCACGCCAAGAACCCGCATGCCGGCCAGTGTATCGCGTCTGGGTGAAAAAAAGGCTTTAGGCTTTAGGCTCTAGCCGGGGTGCCCCATCCTAACTCGCGTTCTTTGCGAGTTAGGGTGGGGATTTTCACGCGGGAAGACATTTTTCCCTGCGACCGCAACTCTCTCAACAACACCTCGGACGTCGCTGGCGCATCTTTTCGTTTTCGCGGAGAAACTCGGCGTACGATTCGGGCGAGGTCTGGAGCCGGCGTCGGAGTAGAAACCGCGCGTAGGCCGACTCATCGAAAATCTCCTGCAACGCCGAGCGTGTCAGTAAGACTGTCCCGCGAATGAGATCTTTGAGAGCCGCTATGCGACGCATCATGCCTGCTCCTCGGTGGCGAAGCGGGTGGCCACGAAAGGCGACTCGCGCAGAACTGGCTGCTTGCGTCCTGCCAGCACTCGAATCCATTGCGTAGCCGACTCCACCAGGATCGCCGCAACCAGCAGAATCAGAATGCCCGTGACCAGCGCATCCAGACGGTCATTGAAAATAAGCCGCGCGGTTGCCGGCCCGGCGGCGTTTGCGCCCGAAGCGAGCAGGCGGGCGTGAGCGAGAAATCCGATGCGCGGATTGGGATCGAAGACTTTGTAGTACGAGGCCGAGAACGTCACCGCCACCAGCCAGGCGAGCGGCACCAGCGTCACCGCCGCATACTTTGGGCGACCCATCTTGATGATGATGGTCGTCGCCACACACAATGCCACCGTCGCCAGCAACTGGTTCGAGATCCCGAACAGCGGCCAGAGCGAATTAATCCCGCCCAGCGGATCCTTCACGCCCTGCCATAGAAAATATCCCCAGGCGGAAACGATCAGGGCGCTATTGGCGAGAATACTGGGATACCAACTGGTGCGGCCAAGCGGTTTCCACAGGTGTCCCAGCGCGTCCTGCACCATGAAGCGGCCCACCCGCGTGCCTGCGTCGAGCACGGTCAGAATAAACAGAGCTTCAAACATCAACGCGAAGTGATACCAGATCGCCATCAGCGCCTTGCCCCCGAGGCTATGCGAAAAAATCTGGGCCATGCCGACGGCAAACGCGGGCGCGCCGCCGGTACGGTTATAGAGCGTCTGCTCGCCGACATCCTGCGCGAGCGCGTGCATTTCCGGCGCGGTCACGGGAAAGCCCCAACCCGAGATGGTCGAAGCCGCCGTTTCCGGCGCTTGTCCCACGATTCCCGCCGGGCTGTTGATGGCGAAATAGGTTCCAGGCTGCAGCACGCAGGCGGCGATCACTGCCATGATTGCGACCATCGACTCGCAGGCCATCGCGCCGTATCCCACCATGCGCGTTTCGGTCTCGCGGGAAATCAGCTTGGGCGTGGTGCCGCTGGCAATCAGCGAATGAAAGCCGCTGATGGCGCCACAGGCGATGGTCACGAAGGCGAAGGGAAACAGATTTCCGGCAAACACCGGGCCCGTACCGTCAATGAAGCGGGTCAGCGCGGGCATGTGCAAGCTGGGGCGCAGCGCAACGATTCCCAGGGCCAGCATCGCAATCGTCCCCAGCTTGACGAAGGTGCTCAGGTAATCGCGGGGCGCGAGCAGAAGCCAGACCGGCAAGGCGGATGCCGCGAAGCCGTAAACGATAATCAGGATCGCCAGCGTGGGCGCGGTCAGCGTGAAATAACGGCCGACTGAGGGTGTGTGCGAGGCCCACTGCCCTCCCCAGATCGCCATCAACACGAGCAGAAAACCCAGCACCGAGCTCTCCAGCACTTTGCCTGGACGAATCCGGCGCAGGTAGACGCCCATCAAGAGTGCGATCGGGATCGTCATCGCAATCGTGAACGTTCCCCACGGACTTGCTTTCAGCGCGTTCACCACGATCAGCGCGCACACTCCCAGCAAGATCACGATAATGCTGATGACCGCCACGTACGCGATCAGGCCGCCGAGGCGGCCGATTTCATCCTTCGCCATTTCGGTCAGCGATTTGCCATCCCGCCGCACCGAGAACAACAGGATCACGAAGTCCTGGACGCAGCCCGCAAACACGGCACCGGTCAGAATCCAGAGCGTGCCGGGAAGATATCCGAACTGGGCAGCCAATACCGGACCGACGAGCGGCCCGGGCCCGGCGATCGCGGCGAAGTGGTGTCCGAAAACCACCCACTTGTTGGTACGCACGAAGTCGCGTCCGTTTTCAAGCCGCTCGGCGGGAGTGGCCCGCAGGGCGTCGAGCGTGAGCACGCGCGCCGCGATGAATTTGCTGTAGAAGCGGTAGCCGAGCGCAAAGCTGCACACCGCCGCCACCACCAGCCACATCGCATTGATCTCTTCCCCACGATGAATCGCGATGGTCGCCACCGACAGAACCCCGGCGGCCGTCACCCCCACCCACACCAATGCACCCACGGATTTCGACATGAAAAATCAGTACTCCGGTTCTTGAAATACCGGCCAGAGCCAGCTGCAGTCCGAGTATTGTGGCGAATCCCAGGCCGGCTTGCAAATAGCAATGGTTCGAATATCAACAGGAAACTGCTGATTTGGGGCGATACCAGGAAGGTCTACAGAGTAAGAGTGCCCCAGGCGTCTTTCACCCAATGGTGACTTGCAAGCCGCCCAGAGCACAATGCCACGACACTTGCAGTCTAAGACAAATCTCTTTCCCAAACTGTGATGGCGCTCACCGATTTGCGTGACAGCTTTGACGTGGTAAATAAGTGAAACCGCGATGTTACAACAGCAATCCGGCTATCACCGATTGGAGTGAACTACTTCGCCTCTTCAATCTTTACTCCGGTTGGCTTCGCGAACAGATCCGCCTTGAAGGGTACCTCGTTCCATAGGAGGTACCGAGCCTTGTAGACCTTGTCGCCGCGTGTAAGTCCGATCAGAATCGGGGCATGAATGTCGACTCGTTCTACCAGCCTCAGAACTGAGTCTCCGACTGTGAGTTCGTAGTAATTGGCCTCGAACTGCAGCTTCGGACCCTCAATCAGCTTGCCTCCGTTCGAGCGAAAGAAATCGAGTTCGCGTCCGATTTCAAGTTCACCGATCTTGCTCTTTGCCATCTCTTGATCCAGTGCGAAAATCGGCAACCTACAATTAAAGGTCGGCCCAGGGTCGAGCACGTGTTTGGCCGTGTTGTCTGCCAAATTGACCAGCCAAGCGTCTGGTTCGTTGACAATCAGCTTGCCATGAATGCCTTTTCCCGGGTCGGGCTCCTCATCGACCCTGCAATACTGATTCGAAGCACGCCAGAAAATCTTGGGCTTGGCGGAAAAAGAGTCCGCAGAAATATCAGCACCGCTCATCTGAACGACGGCATGAGTCATTTTGCTTGGGGTTTCTGCGCATATGCCTGGGCGCGGGACGGCAAGTAGAAGCGTCACAGATAGCCCGAGGGACAACAGCGTAAACCTTCTGGGGAGTTGCATCGTTTCCTTGATTTTGAGGCTCAGTATCGCACGCCGGGAGCCTTCGAGACTGTGAAGAGTGCATTACTGTCGTAACACGGCGGGTGGCCCACTCAAGCCCGGTCTTGGCTTGAGTGGGGATTCGTGTCAACTGTCGAAATCAGGCCAATCTCGCTCATTGAGTCTTTCGATCTTGATTTTCGACCTTGGGCCTGCATATCGGGCAGCGTTGCAGGCGGTGGAGGAGTCTTTTCCAGAGCGGCCAGCCTTGTTTCTCGATTTCGTGCTGCCATCTAGGTCCAAAGACCGTTTTCCGTATGTCTGGATCGCTGACCCCCATGGCACAACTCCAAGGTTGGATCTCTGGGAAGCTTCAAGAGGTCCCGCAAACCGATCTTCCGCCTAGATCTTGCAGCCGAGATTACGCATATTGCAATGCAGGCAAAACCTTAGTCCGCGGGTCAATGCGTGGTAATGATTATGTCGGGATTTAACGCGAACTGCTTGGTCGAGAGCGTAACACCAATAAAACGAAGCGGTTAATGCTGCGTAATCGTAAGCGACGTTATCCCATGGATACTGCCGGAGCTTGCAGTTATCGTCGTGGCACCTGGCGCTACCCCCGTCGCCAGCCCCCCGGAACTCATGCTCGCTATATTCGGCGCCGTGGAACTCCACGCCACGGAACCGGTCACGTTCTTGCTGCTCCCATCGTCGAAGGTTCCGATGGCGGTAAATTGCATCGTGCTCCCGACAGCAAGCGAAGGATTTACAGGAGTTACTGTTATCGACACCAGAGTAGGTACCACTTCTACAGAGAGAGATGTTGTCCCGCTTACTCCTCCAGAAGTTGCGGTTATTGTCGATCAGGATGTTTTCTCGCGCTTGATTCTTTCCAACTTTTCGTGAAGTAACCGATCGATTTCGCGGTCAACGAACAACCGCGTGTCAGAATCCTGCTCGCGAAAAATCAAGCGGCTAATCGGCGGCTTTGGCAGCAGGATGATCATCGTCATCCTGTACCAGCGCGGTAAATATCATGCCCCGCACAAAATCTAAATGGGCGTGAAGCAGGGTACGCAGTTCGGACGCCATCAGAGTGGCCTCTGTCTCGTCCGCTGTCGCTATTTTTGCGAGCAGATCTCTTACTTTCTCGTCGATGGGCTGAACATGCACATAGCCCTTTAGCGGAGGCCCAACAATAGTGCTTCTGTGCGGTAGAGAACAATACAGACAAAACCGTACGCTATCGAACTCAGGCGGGGCCGAACGGAATTCTTAGGATAGGTTGCATCTGAACATGGGAACGGCTGACTGCGGCATCGCATCCCAGACATTTCCGTTTCGTGACCGGGCGTTCGGTCATCCCGAATTTGCAAGCGCTTGAGGCTAAGACTTTTGGGAACAAGATCGGAATTGTCTTTGATGATAATCTTAATAGTTCCGACTCCAGGCTGGTCCTTCTTCTTACCCAGGGAAAGCCCTTTGCGACGGCGGAACTGCTTCCCAGGAATTCATATTTGATCAGGAGCACGCGATGAAGATCGGCATGTTAACCGGTGGCGGCGATTGCCCGGGATTGAATGCGGTCATCCGCGCCGTGGTGCGCAAGGGCACGTTTCATTACGAAGATGAGTTCGTCGGTTTCATGGAAGGCTGGCGCGGTCTGCTCGAAGATAAAACGATGCCGCTCGATCTGGAGACGGTAGGCGGCATTCTTCCGCGGGGCGGCACCATCCTGCGGACCTCGCGCACCAATCCCGCCAAGCGTCCCGACGGCCTGCAGCGGTGTGTCGACAATTTGAAGAAATACGGCTGCGAGGCCCTGATCGCGATCGGCGGCGACGATACCCTGTCCGTCGCCCAGAAGCTTTTTCAGACCGGCGTGCAAGTAGTGGGCGTGCCCAAGACCATTGACAACGATCTCGCCGGCACCGACTTCACCTTCGGCTTCGATACCGCGGTCAACGTCGCGACCGGAGCCATTGATCGCGTGCACACCACCGCCGAGGCCCACAACCGCGTAATCGTGGTCGAGGTCATGGGCAGGGACTCGGGCTGGATTGCGATCTATAGCGGCGTCGCGGGTGGCGCCGACGTCATTCTCATCCCCGAAGTTCCTTTCGATATCGAAAGGGTCGCGGAGCTCATTCGCCAGCGCCATGCTCGCGGCCGCTACTTCAGCATCGTCGTAGCCGCCGAAGGCGCCAAGTTCGCCACCACCACGGAAGGCTCGGCCGTGTTGCAGGATCTTGGCAAGGACGAGTTCGGCCATGAACGCCTGGGTGGCATCGGCAACCTGCTGGCGCGCGAGATTGAGAAGCGCACCGGTTTTGAAACCCGCTCGGTCGTGCTCGGCCACATTCAGCGCGGCGGATCGCCCAGCTCATTCGACCGCGTTCTCGCCACCCGTTACGGGTTGGGCGCGATCGACATGGTGCATCGCCAGGAGTGGGGAAACATGGCAGCCTTGCGCGGCAACAAAATCGTGTCGGTGCCTCTTGCAGAGGCAATTGCCTCCAACCGCAAGGTCGACCCCGAACTGATTGAGGTGGCGAACGGAATTCTGGACAAGCTGGTCAAGGATAACGAACCGGCGATGAAAAGATAGCCATCAGCTTAGGCTCTAGCAATCAGGCTCTAGCTCGTGCAGTTAAAAGTTCTGCAAAGCTCCGGGGCAAACAGGTTGGACTGCCGGATACGACAGCTTAGATTGGAAGAACCTGAAAGCTGGAACCTGAAAGCTGGAGCCTAAGCTGAAGACTGGCGACTGGCGACTGCTGTCTCACTCCTCCGCCACAATCTCAATCGCCGTCACCGTCGCATAGTTCCGTACCGGAACAAACTCCAGCAGAAGTTTTCCCTGCCCATTCGGCTCGAGGCCGCTGACCTTGCGAATGAATGGGCGATTCTCGCCTGCCTCTTTGATCAGGTCCACGTTCTGCAGGATCGCTTTGCCGTTGCAGAACACGCTGAACAGGCGGCCGCGTGCTTCGCCGCCTGGCTCGGAAGAATCCTGATAGCGGTCACGGTTAGCGTCATCGAAGCTGTGCTCGATGAAGTGGAAAGTGGCGACGTAGCGCCCGGGCGTAACCGGAATCGCGTAAGAGAAATGTCCCCAGCGCTCGGTTTCATACATCTCGGGATCATCGGCGCCGAGTGCCGGATCGTCGCTGGAGCTTAGCTGCCCGCCTTTAAAGTAAGTGTCAGGCCCCCACCAGCGGCTGTCATTCGAGTAATACGGCACATCGCGCGTGATAATGCGCACCGGCCGCTGGCTGTTCTGCAAGCCGGGAAGAATCTCGATGGCCGAAAGCATCGCGCTGCCGCCGCGCACCGACGAGAAACTCAGATGCAGCTGTCCATCGCTGCTCGGGGAAATTCCCGTGAACACCTTCACGTCCGCCGTCCGGCTCCCGCCCGCGTCCAGGACGATGTCGAAGTCATTCAGCAGCACCTTCCCGTTGACGCTCGCGGTCATGACGCGGCTGCCCTCGCCGCCACTGCCAACCTCTTCCGGACCATAGAAGGTCTCGGCAAAATGCAGGCGCAATTCATAGAACCCGGGTTTCAGCGGGATATGGTACTCGAAATCCCCTTGCCGGCTGCTCCGGTAGATGTTGGTATCCTGCGTACGCCAGATGTGCTGGACAGTGCTTCGCACGCCTTTGCCGCCCGAGAAAAAAGCGTCGGGACTCCACAATTTCCCCGCGCGATCGACGTAGCTGCGGCTCGATCCGGCCAGAATCCGTACCTCGTCACCCACCGGCAGGCCGACGGGCCCTTCGAGGAGCGCCTGCACGTCTTGACTTGGCGCCACCGGTGGTCTCGGCTTATCCCGCTTGCGCAGACCACCCAGTCCGATCACCGCCAGAATGGCGAGCACAACGGCTCCAGCCAACACCAGCCCTGTGCGCAAGCGCAGCCTGGAAACGTCGTGTCGGGATTCGATGAGCGGGGCCGGAGCCTCAGCCGGCTTGTCGAATGAGGTCGATGCGGCCGGAATTTCCTGAAACAGCGGGACATAATGGCCGACGGGGATACTGAGGCGCAGCTCGTGTGCCGCTCCTTCGCCCGCGTAGTATTCGGCCAGGCGCTTCCGCAACCGGTTCACCTGCACGCGGACAATGGAATCGGTGTCCTGATCGAACGTTTCACGCCGGCCAAACACATCCAGCGCGATTGCATACTCCTTGATCTGCGCCGTCTCGCCGGCAAACGTCTTTTCGCAAAGATACGAAAGCAGATGAGCGAGGGTAGGAGAGCGGACAAAGATTTGCGACGCGAGCACCGACTGCAGCTCGGCGCGGTTCAGGTCCAGGTTCACGGGTTGCGTTGCAGTTGAAGGCATCCCAACCTCCCGGTTGCCCCCGACTCGGCTTATACACCTACCCGCTCCCCGTTTGCAGTGACGTCCAGTGTTTAACGGTGTACAGCGAATATAACCAGCGTTTTGTAACGGTCATGTAACCCCTTCTGAGGTGAAAAACAACAGCTCGGCCAGGCTGCTGCTCGGGACGCTAAGTCGTTGCTGGATCATTGGATCTGCCGCACCTTTCCGATAACTGCCCGGCGGTAGCCATTTTGTAGCCGGCGTAGCGTTGTGGCGGCAGGCAATTCGCGCGATACCAGTGCCAGAGCAGAGAAATAACGACACCAACTCTGCGGAAGCGAGGCAAATTATGAAAACGCTCATTTCGACCATCACGGTAGTCGCGATCGTGGTCGCATTCGCCGAAATTGCTGTCGGCCAGTCAGCCCCGCCACAGCCGCCGGCGAACCTGAATTCCATGACCGTCGCCGAACTGGAAAAAGCGGGCGACGCTGCCCGCTCTGCGAAAGATTACGAGCAGGCCATCGCCTGCTTCGAGACCGCCATCGGCAAAGACAACAAGAATGCCGTGCTCTACAACAAGCTGGGGTTGTCGCAACTGAAAGCCGGCAAGAATGCCGAAGCCCGCTCCAGCTTCGAAAAATCTGCGAAGCGCAACTCCAAGTACGCGGATGCCGTCAACAATCTGGGCGCAGTGTATTTCGTTCAGAGGAACATGGGACAGGCCACCCGCTACTTCAAGAAAGCGGTTGCGCTGGAAGAGAGCCGCCCGGCATTTCACGTCAATCTGGGTGCGGCCTGGTTTGGTCAGAATAAGCTGGAGCGCGCCATGGCGGAGTATCGCCGAGCCCTCCAGCTCGATCCCAACGCCCTGGCTCACAACACCAACGCCGGCGTGGCCGCTCAAATTTCCACTTCGGAGGAACGCGCCCGTTACGACTACATGATGGCGAAAATCTACGCCAGGCTGGGCAACACCGAGGAGTGCCTGCGCTGTCTGAAGAAGGCGAAAGAGGGCGGATACAAGAATATCGCCAACGTCTACAAGGACGAGGAATTTTCGCATCTCCGGCAGGACCAGCGGCTGGCGGAAATCGCGCCGCCACCCGTGGCGAAGTAGCCACTTTTGAATCGGGCCGCGACAGTCGACCGAGGGCAGGCGCGGCCCATCCTCCTTACTGCTTGGTGCCCCAGGTTCGCGTGCGCTCTTTGCACGCTAACCTGGGGGCAGATCCGCACTTGAGGAGGTCCTTTGTTATTGGCTTGACATCCCTGATTGCGTCAACAATTCCCTCATTCCATTACTGCTACAATTCGCCTGCAAAACGCTGTGCCCCGGCTATCTAAGACAAAGGAAATCCTCTCCATGTCACGGATCCTGTTTCTTACTGTCTTTTTCTCCTGGATTCTGTTCGCGCAACAACCCTCGTCCGAAGGTGACGAGACCCGAATCATCGGGCTGGAAAACATCTGGAACCAGGCGCAAATGAACCACGATGCAACTGCCATGGGCAGCATGCTGCATCCAGATTTCGTGTTTACAGACTATGACGGCACGGTTATGGCGAAGCCGCAGTTCCTCGCTTCAATCCGGGATAGCTCCAATACGCTGGTTCTCGAAGTTTCAGACGATATGAAGCTGCATCGCTTCGGCGACACGGTCGTGGTAACCGGTGCTACGCACGAAAAAGGTAAGCAGAAAGGGAGGGGCTACGAACACTATGGACGCTTCACCGACACCTGGATAAAGCATAACGGTGAATGGATCTGCGTCGCCAGCCACTTGGGACTACTTCGAAAATAGCGACGGCGGCCTCAGGGATCAGTTGGCGTAACATTGATCAGTAGACGCAAGACCTGTTGACGCATTTCTGACCTTCCGACATGCAATCTCGAAATTCCTGACAATGTTTCCCAAGTACGTGCGACCGTGGATCAAATACCTTCCTTACGTCCTTTCTGACGGTTTGCGATAAATCGTGGTTTCACTTAGAACCGCGCAGGTGCGTAACTGCCTGCGTGTCGGGCCAACCGTTCCCAAGCTCCTTCAACGACTTACGACCCTGTGATCCATTCACCCCAGCTTGTGATCTCAATCACAGGACCGCGGAACCCTTAGGGCCATAATTCAGGCAGTAGCCAGGCCCAAAGTTTCGGACCTACGGCAAGGAGGACGAACATGAAAACCTGGCGCATCATCCCGATCATCTTCGCGCTCATCGTGGCCACCGTCCCGGCTTTCGCCGAGCAGAAGCCCGCGAACGGATCTGTCCCTAAGTATGACAAGTCCGCTGAAGCGGTGTTTAAGGGAACCGTCGACGACGTGAAAGACCGCCAATGTCCGGTCAGCGGCGGCATGGGCTCGCACCTGATGCTGAAGCTCACCGACGGCTCTACCATCGAGGTCCACCTGGCGCTGAGCAAGTTCGTCACCCAGTACGATCTGGTCTTTCACAAGGGCGATGTCCTCGAGGTCACCGGCGTGAAAGTAAAGTTCGAAGGCGTGGACACGATTTTCGCGCGCAAAGTGAAACGGGGAGAAGACGAGTTCCTCTTCCGCGACAACGACGGCAAGCCGCTCTGGTAGGTATATTCGTCAGTCGCCAGTCGTCAATCGTCAGCATGCCAACGACTAACGACTAACGACTTACTTCAACGACCAACCACTGGCACGCTCCTCACGAAGAAGTGTTGTTTATCCATGCCCGCGGGCACAGCCACATCGAAGAAGCCAACCATCATTTCGTTGTAGGTCTGATCGCCCCAGGTCACCGCACTATTCGGGTCAGGATTGTGCGGATTGTTCGCAGAATTGTCGTACCACCCGATCGCCTGCAGTTCGGTTCCCGCCTTCAGCAATCGCGGCTCCGCCAGCCGATAACTTAGCTGCCAATAGAAATCGTAGTTCACGCGCAAGAGCGTTTCCGTTTTGTGATCGCGCCCGACCAGGTTGTACTCGAATCGCTTTCCCCGCAGATGCATGTGCGGAAAAAAGCTGAGCAGCGTGGCATCATTCGGCAACGTTCCATGCACCTCTACGCGATAGTTGTCGGTATTCGGAGGAATGGGAACCATGTCGTGATCATTGGCGAGCTGCAAAGTAAGCACGCGCTGCTTCGGCAGGCGCTTCGCAAACACAAGGCCCACGCTGGTCTGATCGACGCCGGCCTGGCCGTTGGTCGTGTAGTGCATCTGGAACACCAGGTCCGAATGAGCCGGAATAAACTTCGCCATGCCTTCGGGCCACTGATCCGGCGAACTCCCGGGCGCATAGACGAGCAGCAGGTCGCTGGTGGTTTCATGCGCCTGGTGGCGAAGCTCCGGATCATTCAGGCTCGAGGCCGTAAACGGCGTGTTCACCGGCGCTCCCCGCAACCATTTGGAATCCGGCGTCCGGATATAGACCACGGCATGGTGGACATACTGCCGGCCCGACGGACGAATCTCAGACATCTGGATCCATTTGTCCTCGGCGAAGTCAGTGGGAACGATTTCGTACGTGTACTCGACATCGCCGTCGGCGGGAATGGAAACAGGCTTCGGCATGGTGACAGTGTGATCCGGTTCCGCAATATTCCAGCCCTCGGTCCAGTGCGGAGGAGGCGGCGCATCGTGTGGATCGCCCGCATCCCTTGCGTTGGCCCATGCAGCCAGCGTGGCAATCTCTTTTTCGCTGAGAGAAGGATCGTCGGAGAAATGACCGCAACAGGGATCGGCGAACCATGGAGGCATGCGCCCGGAGCGAACATCGTCGCGGATCAGCCGTGCCCACGACTTCGTTTGCTCGTAGGTGACCAGAGGCATGGGCGCGATTTCGCCCGGACGGTGGCAGCGCTGGCAATGCTGCTGAAGAATCGGAAGCACGTCGCGATAAAACGTCGGCGGGGTTGACGCAGCCTGCTGCGGGGAGCGGATGGCGAGGACTCCCGCCAAGCCAAGCATCAGCAACGAGGCTGCAAACTCACGGAGCATGCGCTCTCACATCAAAGTTGCAAATTGCCGCAGGTTCGAATTCGTAACATTTGCATTGGAAGCAAGTAGTTGCTCGTCGATGCCATGAACTCAGCGGCTGAAGCCGGGTTAACTTTGCGGCTCTCACAGCTCGGCTGAACAGTTCGCTGAACAACTTTGGTGAGAGCGCGAGATGCGATTGTGCATTGGCTCGCGTCAGCGCTTTGCCCGCAATCAGGGCTCTCGCTCGTATCAGGACTCTTGCTCGTATCAGGGCTCTTGCTCGTATCAGGGCATGCCTTCAGGCATGCCGTAACCGTCGCCACATTGCTGTCGCCTTTAGGCGCGGTCCAAAGCACGCCCAATCGCAAAGACAGCCGCTAAAGCAGTTTCTGAATAGATTCCTCGACGGCATGCCTGAACAGCTTGCGGAAAAACACGAGATTTTGTAGCGCCGGCATCCTGCCGGCTGTCCCGAGGGCGTCCCGCCCTCGAAATTAGCCGGCGCGACGCCGGCGCGACGTTGTTTGTATCAGAACACGCCTTGAAGGCGTGCCCTGATACGAGCAATCAGATCTTCATTCGAAGCACCGCCAACTTCCGGGCGGAACTTGCCGGAATCACATTACCCGAACAGCCGCATAAACCCCGTAGGCGGCAGGTCCGGCACCAAAAAACTTGCATCCCGCATTCCCGCAACCCGCGCCACCGACTCCGCCGCCAGATACCCGCTGCGGACTGCGCCTTCCATGGTCGCGGGCCAACCGGTTGCCGTCCAGTCGCCCGCGAGAAAGACCCGTGGCCACACTGTCTCCGGCCGCGGACGATCCGCCTCGATTCCCGGTCGCGGCGAATAGGTTGCGTGCACTTCCTTGATCACGGTCGACTTCAGCAGGTTGGCTTCGCGCGCCGCGGGGAAGAATTCGCGCAGCTCACTCACCGCGAGATCCACAATCTCCTGCTTCGATTTATCGACCAGCGTCTTCGAGGCGCTGACCACCAGTTCCACGTAGCTGCCGTGCCCGTTGCTGTTGCGGTTCTGCAGCTTCGACTTGTGAAACATCCATTGGATGGTGCGATCCAGCAATACGGCGTGATCGAGATCGGATATGACGCGATCGAACCACAGATGAATCCCGGTAATGGGAGAAGTTTCAAAGCGCGCCAGTGAGTTGCGCAACGGCTGCGAAGTAGACGAATCGGGAAGAATCCGTTCCAGGCTGTCGAATGGGAGCGCGAAGATGACATAGTCAAACGTCTCTTCCCTGTCCCCTAGCGCTAACTTTACGTGCGACGGCTCGGCGCGGAACGATTCGGCGGAGGTCCGGAATTGCACTTCGCCCTGGCGCTCGCAAATGTAACTCCCCGCGGCGCTGTAAAGGTCGGTGAGTGGAACGGTGGGCACACCCATGCGTCCCGCGGCGGCGGATTTCAAAAACGATTCGCGCATCACCTGCGCGGCGTACGGCACCGAGACTCGTTCCACTTCTTCATTCAGAGCGCTCACGAGCACCGGCTTCCAGAAGCGCTCAATGGCGCGCACGGTCTGGCCGTGGCGGTTCAGCCAACCAAGAAACGACTCACCCGTATCGCGCGGAGCCATGGGGGCGAGCGCCATCATGGCGCGCGCGATGGCTACCTTATCGGCGACTTCAAGGCACGACGCCCGCAGGAAAGCGGGAGTCGTGTGCAGCGGCGCGGGCAACGACGAGGGACCGATCTCCGAGGCGCGGCCCCCCGGCTCAAGAAATGTCATCCGGTCAAACCAGCGAATACTGCCCGCCACCCCGGTGCGCTGGTAGAAGTCGATGAGGTTCGTGCAGCAGCCAAGCAGCACATGCTGACAGTTGTCGATGACCTCGCCAGTGCCGGGATGCTGGTACGACGAGGCGCGCCCGCCGAGATAGGGCCGGCGCTCAAAAAGCGTGACCTTCATGCCTGCCGAGGCCAGTGCGCAACCGGCAGCCAGTCCGGCAAGTCCGCCGCCCACGACAGCCACGCCGGGGGGTTGAGTCCAGGAGTGCGGCATCACGTCAACCGCTTCACGAAGCCCTTGGCCAGCACGGAAAGTTTTTCGAAAGTGCTCAGCCGGACTCGGCCCGCGAAAACGTCGAAATGCTTCTGCGAAATTTTTTCGAGCAGGCGCTGGTAAATCGTGACCAACACCCAGAGCGCAGGCTGGCTGTCTTCATTGACCAGCGGAATCAACTCATGCCCGGACTTATAAAATTCGCGGGCGCGATCGGCTTCCATCTCCAGCAGTGAGCGCAGGCGCGCCCGATCGGGCGTCCCTTGCAGGTCGCCGGGGGTGAGCTCGAATTTGTGGAGGTCTTCGAGTGGAAGGTAAACGCGTCCCATGGCGGCGTCTTCCCTGACGTCGCGAATGATGTTCGTCAACTGAAAGGCAATTCCGCAGCGCTCGGCGAGATGTTCCGCGTTGGCATCGCGATAACCGAAAATCTTGATGCAGACCAACCCCACCACCGAGGCCACGTGATAGCAGTACAGGTAGAGATCCTTGAAGGAACGGTACTGCACGATCAGGCTGGAGGACGCCGATCCAGCCTCCTGCGAAGGACCTTCCGGCGCGGAATCGGGCACGTCCATGAGAGTGCCGAAGGCCAACTGATCGAGCAGTTCCGCCGGGATCTGATACCGGCGTTGCGTGTCCGTCAGCGCGAGCAGAATTGCATCGTCCGTGGGTTCTCCCGCTTGCGCATGATGGAAGGCATCCAGCCAGGCCTCCAGGCGCGAGCGCCGTTCCCGGGGCGGCAGCGTGGGATCGTCCGAGAGGTCATCGCAACGCCGCATATAGGCATACACGGCGCAAAGCGCTTGCCGCTTCGGTTTTGGGAGCACCAGGAACGCGTAATAGAAATTTCGTGCAGAAGCGCGCGCGACCCCGCTGCACACCGAATACGCCATCGCCAACTGCGGGTGCGTGGGCACGAACTGTACGGAGGCTGGCTGTACGGCGGTGCTCATAGCAACTTCCCCAGAGCCGCGCGCGCCACCAAGGTCAGCTTCCGCCGTTTGGAGATGGAGGGCCGGCACCCTAGAACCGCATATCCCTGCTTTTCGATCGCATTCAGAATTTCCTGTCCGCCGCGCGTGAACAGCTCCAGATCAATGGCGAGCTCTTTATCGACTTTGCCGACGAGCGGCAGGCCGCGCTCAAACCATTCCCGCGCGCGTGCAACTTCGAAGCGCATCATCTCGCAGAACGCGGGAGTATTTCGATTGGCGGCCAGATCTTCTTCGCTCACGCCGAAGCGCCGCAGACTCTCGAGCGGCAAATAGATTCGACCTTTTTCATAATCGACGGAAACGTCCTGCCAGAAGTTCGCCAGTTGCAGCGCGGTACAGGTGTAATCGGATAACTTCTGCCGCTCGGCATCCCGATAGCCGCACAGGTAGAGCACGAGATGCCCCACAGGATTGGCCGAGTTCAAGCAGTAGCCGAGCAGGTCATCGAAGGTTTCATAGCGTGTGACCGTCTGATCCTGTCGAAATGCGGTCAACAAGTCGGAAAACTCATGTTGCGGGATATCAAACCTGTGAACTGTTTCCGCCAGCGCTATAAAAACCGGATGCCGCGGGCTGCCCGCATAGCACGCGTTCAGTTCGGCCCCCCACTGATCCAGCAGTAACAGCGACGCTGCCGGATTCCCGACCTCATCTCCGAGATCATCGGAAATGCGGCAGTACGCGTAGACGTTGAAGAAATGCTGACGCAGACGCGCCGGCAGAAACCAGCTCGCCACCGAGAAATTTTCGTAGTGCGAGCGCGCCAGGCGCTGGCAATAGGCGCGTGATTGTTCGAGCGAAGGCGCCACCGGCGGAATCGCGTACTCCGGCGGAAGGCTTGCCCAGCCGCCCGGCGAAGAAGACGCGGGCACGGGCCGGGATTCGCTGCTGGCGATAGAAGTCATAGCGAGTTTGTGTCCCGGTCGATTCCCTGCGGTCAATGCCCCGGAATGATAGCCGTCTTGATGTCCCCGTTGCGGTTCAGCATGTGGCGAAGCACGTCATGCAAGCGGGAAAGCGGCGCTTCCCCCGTGATGTAGTCCGTGCCGCGGACCTTCTTCTCGGCAATCAGCGCGAACGCCCGCCGAACCGTCTCGGGTGTGTGATGGAACGTCGCCTTCAGGGAGATTTCCGAGTAATGCAACCGGTTGGTATCAAGCTGCACTTTGCTGCCGCTGGCACATCCACCAAAGAAATTCACGGTGCCGCCCTTGCGCACCATCTGTACCGCCCACTCCCACGCCTCGGGACGGCCGACCGCCTCGACCACCACATCCGCCCCACGCTTCTCGCGGGTAAGATCGCGGACGGCTTCGATCGGATCCTTCACCTGCGTGATCTGCACTACCTCGTGCGCGCCCTTGCGCCGGGCCAGGGTCACTTGCGAATCGCGCTTGACCACTGCGATCACGTTGCAACCGATTGCCTTCGCGACTTGCACAAACATCAGCCCGATGGGTCCGCCGCCGATGACCGCAACCGTGTCGCCGATTTCCACCCGGGTCTCATGCAGCCCGCGCAGAACACAGGCCAGGGGTTCGGTCATGGCCGCATCTTCGAAGGAAACGTCCGGCGGAATGGCGAGCATGTTGCTTTCGACGATCCGCCGCGGCACACGGATGTATTCGGCATACGCCCCGTTGTTAAAGAGCAGGTCCTCGCATAGATTTTCCTGGTGCTTGGAGCAGAAGAAACACATGCCGCAGGGCGCAGAGTTCAAGGCCACCACGCGCATTCCCTTCCGGAATCCGCGCACTCCGTGGCCGACCTGCTCGACCACTCCCGCCAGTTCGTGCCCGAAGAGGGCTGGCGGCACAATCATGCGCGCATGGTAGCCGCGCTGATATACCTTTAGATCGGTGCCGCACGTGAGAGCGACCTGCACCTTGATCAGGACCTCGCCTTCGCCTACGCGCGGAATCGGCACCTGCTCAATCTTGATGTCTTCCTTGCCGTACAGGACGGCAGCCGTCATTTTTCCATTCACTTCAAATATCCTTCCAAGCGCTGCCCGGTTGAATCACAACCTTCATGGAATCCGGCTGGGGATGGGCAGCCAATTCGAGCGCTTCCAGTCCACGAGATAGGGGAAAACGGTGGCGGATGAGACGCTCCAGTTCCATCTCGCGGCTCATCACAAAATGCACCGATTCGTCCTGCAACTCCACAGATGCGCTGTAGGACCCGAGCAAAGTCTTTTCATCTACGCAGATGGACGCGGGATCCACGACCGCTTCGCCGTGCACTGTTTGAGCAAACAGCAATACCCGGCCACCGGGACGCGTTGCATCCATGGCGGGCCGGATCAGACCGTTGCCGCCGACCGCCAAAATCACGGCGTCAGCGCCTCGGCCATCCGTTAGCTCGCGTACCCTCTGAATGACATCCGTACGCGAGGCATCAATCGTCAGACCTAAACCGAAGCTTTCAGATATTGTAAGCCTCTGGGAATACAAATCGGAAGTAATAACCCGAGCCCCGCTGCGCTTGGCCAAAACGCTCAAAATGAGACCGATAGGGCCTTGTCCGATCACCAGCACGGTCTCGTCCGGTTCCAGCCGCAGGCTGACGATCCCTTTCATGCAGGTGTTGACCGGCTCGACGAAGCAGGCCTGCTCGTAAGAAACCCCATCCGGAATGCGGACCGTGCCCTGCTGGACGATCCAGTCCATGACCCGGACGTACTCGGCGAAGCCCCCGCCGCTGGGCTCAAACCCTGCGGTGCAGCCAACCTTCTTGTAGGTTTCACATTGCGCGAAGGTGTGGTGGCGGCAGTAATAACACTTCCGGCATGGGATGTGGTGAAACGCCATGACCCGGTCGCCAGGCTGGAATTGGCGAACCTCCTTGCCGGCTGCGACGACCACGCCCGAGGTTTCATGTCCAAAAATGCGGGGCGCGGAATGCGATCCCGTTGAGATTTTCTTCAGGTCCGTTCCGCAGATACCGCAGGTGTGTACCCGGACAAGAAGCTCGCCCGGACCAATCGTGGGCACCGGAATGGTCTCCATGCGCACATCGTTCTTGCCGCGATAGACGGCGGCCAGCATCGTGGCAGGGATGGTCTGGAGCCGATTGTCGATCGCGATCTGTCCTGCGCTGGCCATCATGAATGTGTCTTGTCTTCCTCGGCTTTCACCTGGCTATGCGGCATGGTGTTGGTGAACCGTACCTCCAGGGTCAGGTGATCCAGATAAGGCTGTCCGGGCGCCACGAAATGCGAATCCGTGACCTGGAACACGCAATAAAAGCGGTCGACCTTCACCACGCGCTCCGTGTTCAAGGCAATCTTGGCGTATTTGCCGGGATCGAGCCAGCCGATCTGCGTGTGCTCCTGCGTGGGATCGGGCGTGGTCATCAGCACATTGGGATAGATTTTGTGTTGCTTGTCGGAGAGCTGCACCTGCCACCCAATGATCCGGTCGTCTCCCTGCCCGACCCGCTCCGGAACACAGCCAAACGAATATCGATCTCGGCCGCTCTGGTCTTTCACGCGAATCTGGCAGGTCGGATTTTTCGGATCCAAATCCACTTCCATGGTCTGCTCGGTAATGCGCGTAGCCCCCTTGCGGAAGCTCTCCAGATAGACGAACGACGGCGGCGTTTGCGCAGAAAGCATCGTCGTGGCGATGATTGCCAGGGGAACCATGAATCTTCGTACTTGCTTCATCACTGCTGCGAACCACCTCTTTCGGACACAGTCGTTAAATCCCCGGCATTCCGGCTCAGGTACTCGCATAACCGATGCGAGGCCCTGGCGCTGTTGCGCGCCAGCCGAAACACCGAACCCCACACCCACGGACGCATGGCTGCATGGAGCGCGAACGCGCTGGAGCGAAAATCACCGTCGTTCGCGATAAACCGCTCCATCGCAGGCATCGCGAAAGTCGAATCGTCGGAAATTACCTTCACCGCGGCGAAGCGCAGTCCATGCGCCTCCGCCCCTTTCGCAACCGCCGCCGCTTCCATATCGACCGCCTGCGCCTGGTAGGCAGTCGCGAGCCTCGACTTCTGATCCCTGCCCGCGACCGACGAAAAACTCACCAGAATGCCGGAACCGGAGCCCGTGTCCGCCCGGCTGCCATCGCTCGCGTCAACCACCTGCCGTGGCTCGAACAATTCTCCTACCCGCAAGCTGGTGTCGAGCGCGCCCGCAAAACCGACCGACTGCACCAGCGCCGGCCGATACAAAGCGATAATCGCTTCCGCCGCACGCCGCGCCGCCTGCGGCCCGATTCCGCCGCAAACGGCCACCCGGTTCTCCGACTCAAAAAAGCGGAACCGCCTCCCCGAGTACTCGCGCCCCGACACATGCCAATGCCGTACCAGCGGCCAAATCTCGCGCTCGAGCGCCGCCACCATCGCAACTTCAGGCATAGCTCTTCGCCCGAAACCAACTTGCCGCGCGCCTCAGGGCATCGTCCACCGGAACCATTTGCCAGCCCAGTTCGCTCTCTGCCTTCGCCGAGGAAACAAACATTTTCTTGCGGCCCATGCGCACCGCATCAATGGTCGCTCGCGGCTCCCGCCCCCGGATCCATCCCGTGACCACCTCATCGCAAACTCCCGTCGCCAGCGCCAGTACATACGGCACCTTCACGCTCGGCGAGGGCAGCCCGGTGATCGCCGCCAGCTTATCCAGAATCTGCTTCAGCGTGAGGTTCTCTCCTCCGAGGATGTACCGTTCCCCGCTCCTCCCCTTCTGCAACGCAAGCACGTGCCCGCGCGCGCACTCGGTGGCATCCACCAGATTCAATCCCGTATCCACGTATGCCGGAAACTTCTTCTTCAGGAAGTCCACCACAATGCGCCCGCTCGGCGTAGGTTTGATATCCATCTCGCCCACCGGGGTGGAAGGGTTTACGACCACCACATCCTGACCGCTCCGCCCCGCTTCCAGCGCGATCTGCTCCGCCATGAACTTTGACCGCTTGTAATGCCCGATCATGTCGGCTAGCGTGACCGGAGAATCTTCGTCTGCGATTCGGCCGTTGGAACTGAACCCCATGGTTGCTACGCTCGAGGTGTACACCACGCGGCGCACCCCGTTTTTGCGCGCTGCCTCCAGCAAAGCCCGCGTGCCCTCGACATTCGAGCGGTACATCTGCTCGGGATCGCGCACCCACAGGCGGTAGTCCGCGGCCACGTGGAACACGACCTCGCAACCCGAGATCGCCTTTTCCAGTGACGCCGGGGAGCGCAAGTCGCCGGTAACGCGGTCTGCATTCAGACCCTCCAGATTGCGCAGATCGCTCGTCGGCCGGACCAGCAGACGCAGCTCGGCGCCTTGTTCGGCCAGCACTCGCGCAACGTGCGCGCCCAGAAAACCGGTGGCGCCTGTGACGAAAGCTTTCAAAAGCAGTTCTCAGTTGTCAGTTCTCAGTTCCCAGTTGGATGGAGAATCAAAGGAGACGCCAGAACGTGCGTTCCGCGCCGCATTTAGCCTGGTGCCCAAGGTTCGCGTCCGTCCTTTGGACGCTAACCTGGGACCAACTCCGCACCCGAGCACTGAGAGTTGGCTCAAGTCCCGACTAGTGGCCATTCCGAGCTGCGCTCGCCGATTCTTCCGCGACCATCTTGGCGTACGTGGTCAAAGCCAGCAGCGGGAAATATTGACGGTACATGTGGTACTTCAGATAGAACACACGCGGGAATCCCGTGCCGGTGCGGTCGGCCTCGTCCCAGGAGCCGTCCTTCTGCTGCGTGCGCAGGAGATACGCGATGCCGCGCGCCACCGAATCGCTGCGAATGTCGTTGGCTGCCATCAGGCCCAGCACGGCCCACGCAGTCTGCGATGCGGTGCTCTCTCCGATTCCCTTCTGGTTCGGATCATCGTAGGAACCGCAGGTTTCGCCCCATCCGCCGTCCGGATTCTGCACCATGCGCAACCATTCCGCCGCCTGCTGCACGTACGGCTCGTGGTGATCCACGCCGACTGCCTCCAGTCCGCGCAGCACCAGCATCGTGCCGTAGATGTAATTCACTCCCCAGCGCCCAAACCACGAACCATCCGGCTCCTGCTCCTTTCGGATAAACTCGATCGCCTTCTTCACCGCCTTGTGGCTCTTGTCGTAGCCATAGGTCGCCAGCATCTCGAGGATGCGTCCCGTGATATCCACCGTGGCGGGATCGAGCATGGCGTTATGGTCGGCGAAGGGCACATACTGGAACACCATCCGGTCGTTGTCTTTGTCGAACGATGCCCACCCCCCGTTCCGGCATTGCATCGACAAAACCCAATCGATGGCACGCTGCACTGATTCTCGCTGGTAGCGTCCGTTGGGATGCTCCACCCGGCTCAGCGCCAGGCAAACCTGCGCAGTATCATCCACATCGGGATAAAACTCGTTGTTGAACTCGAAATACCAGCCGCCCGGCTGCCCTTGCGGATTTTTGACTTTCCAATCGCCCGCGTTCCGAACCTGCTTTTGCAGGATCCAGTCGGCACACCGGATCAGGCGCGGATCGTCGCCGGGAACTCCCGACTCGCCCAGCACAAACAGCGCGTACGCCGTATCCCACACCGGGGAAACGCAGGGCTGCATGCGGAACGTGTCGCCCTCCTCGATGCCCAGCTTTTCGAACTCGTCCATCGCCCGAATCACCTGCGGGTCATCGATCGAGTAGCCCAGGCAACGCATGGCGATGACCGAGTTCATGATGGAGGGGAAGATCGCGGCCAGGCCGTCGCTCATCTCGAAGCGCTCGAGCATCCATTTCTCGGCTTTCTTCAATGCGATCGAGCGCAGCGGCCGGATATGCACCCGCTCCGCCAAATGCGTGATGCGGTCGAGCACAAGAAAGAAATTCCGCCACGACACCAGCTTCTTGGCCCAGTGCAGATGCATCCGCGATTTGTCGCGCCCACCCACGAAAAGTTCTTCAATTCCCATTTCGTCGGGCAATTTCTTAAACGGCTTCTTCGCGTAACAGATCGACAGCGGCACCAGCATGGCGCGCGACCACGACGAGATTTCGTAGATGTTGAACCAGAACCAGCTGGGAAACAGGACAATCTCCGGCGGGATGGCCGGAACCGCGTCGTAATCGTACTGACCGAAGAAACACAGGTACAGCTTGGTAAAGGTATTGACTTCGGTCACGCCGCCGAGCTCGAGAATCCTGGCGCGCGCGCGCTTCATAGGCGGCGCACTTGCCGAGTAGCCCGCCAGCTTCAGCCCAAAATACGCCTTCACCGACGCGCTGACACTGGAGGGTCCGCCGTTGT
>Ga0307478_10001168_pt1 | contig 23577 bp, 18 predicted proteins | sample atmos_gasesECM4C_2_FD_203713 | JGI IMG/M metagenome (GOLD analysis project Ga0307478, IMG submission 203713) | Hardwood forest soil microbial communities from Morgan-Monroe State Forest, Indiana, United States - atmos_gasesECM4C_05 | ecosystem: Environmental > Terrestrial > Soil > Temperate...
TCCATCCGACGGCATAAATAATCGTGGAAACTTTCTTCATGTCGCCGTCTTTGCGGACGGACGTGAACAGATCAGCAGCCTTCAGGAATTGATCTTTTGGGATGCCAGTGATGCGCTCAACCATCTCTGGCGTATAGCGCTCGTACTGTTTCTTGAGCAGTTGAAACACGCAGCGCGGATGCTGCAGCGACAAATCGTAGGCTATTTTCGCCGGCAGCGCAGGCGGAGGTGCTGGCGTGCCCGCAGGCGCAGTTTTTTGCGCAACTGGTTTGAGAACCGCTCCTGCCTTTCCGCTTACATCCCCACCCTCTTCGTAATTCCAGGTCGATTTGTCGTAGGTCTTTTTCTCCGGATCAAATCCGGAATACAAACCGTCATCGGGAAGCTTGAATCCTTCTTTGATAACGAACGCCGCGTTCGTATAGTTGATGAGGTAGTCGTGCGCGATGCGATTGTTTTGAATCGCGTAGTTGATCAACCCGCCAAGAAAGGCAATATCAGACCCCGCCCGAATTTGCAGGTAGAGGTCGGCGGTGGCCGCTGTTCGCGTCAGCCGCGGATCGACCACAATCGTCTTCGCATTTCGGTGCAGCTTGGCTTCAATCGCCCACTTGAAGCCGCAAGGATGGTTCTCGGCTGGATTCCCACCCATGATCAACATCATGTCGGTGTTCTTGATGTCGATCCAGCCATTGGTCATCGCCCCGCGTCCGAATGTTGGCCCCAAACTGGAGACCGTGGGGCCGTGTCAAACACGGGCCTGGTTTTCCAGGTAGCAGACCCCCAGGCTGCGCATGGTCTTGACGACCAGATAATTGAATTCGTTGGTGTCGGTGCACCCGCCGGACCAGGCAATGCCTTCGCACCGGTTGACGGTCTTGCCGGAATCGTCTCGCTCAATAAATGTGTCCTCGCGCGTTTTCTTAACCTTCTGCGCGATCTCGCTATAGGCCTGCTCCCACGAAATATCTTCCCATTCCGTCGCTCCCGGCCGCCGCACTTGCGGTTTGAGCAGTCGACGGTCATTCAGGATGTCCTGCTCCAGCGAAGATCCCTTCGGACAGAGCGTCCCGCGATTGATGGGATGATCCGGGTCGCCCTCCACATGTACCACTTGCGGGATCGCATTCTTCGCCTTGTCACCCAGCGTATAAATGATGACGCCACAACTCACCGAGCAGTACGGACACGTGCTCCGCGTCTCGCTGGCGCGAGAAATCTTCAGGCTCTGGGTTTGTGCGTAGACCGGAGTTAGATCGAAGCCAAGAGTGGAAAGGCCCGCTCCACCAACCACGGCGCCTTTGAGGAAAGTCCTGCGGGAGAATTCCATTGAAGCCTCCAGCACTCAGCTGCACGCGTAAATCGCTGTGAAGCCTTGGACTACTAGGATGTGAGACAAAAATTAAAGGTTGCGGTCGCTGTTATCCCACCGCACAGTGACCGGGCGGTTCAGGACTGATGCCGGAAACTATACCGCTGCCTCAAGAATCGAGTCAAATGTACGCCGGACGACTATTTGCCCCTTCGTTCTCCGGCCTTGATAATTGCCCAATGGCAAACTCTCCCTGGCAGGCTCGGATCCGTCGCGCACAACACGCTTCCGGCCGGCACTCTTTTGCCGCGGAGATTCTTAAGTTTTACATCCAGGTTGCGGATTTTCAGGAAGGCCTGCACCGTCGTCTAAGCACCGTTCTGCCACTGCCCGCAGGTCCTCTCGACAGCGAACTCAACGATTCTGAATCTTCGGAACTGGCGACGCAATTCGAACCGTTTCTCGCATTAGCCGCAACTCACGGTCCCGAACCATTAGCCGCACTCAGCCGGGAACTGCAGGGCCGCGGACGCACCGTTCAGTCTGATCTGATCAACAGTACCTGGGTCGTGTCATCGCCCTCCGATGCCCAGGGCTTTCTCACTTGGACTTTCCTTCAGCCTTACGCTGAGTTGAAGCGTTCTCGCGCCTCAGTTCCTCAGAGCCACTCCGCGCGTGCCCTTTGTCCGTTCTGCGATCGCCGCCCCGCAGTGGCCGTCCTGCGGCAGATGGGCGATGGCGCCGCACGATCGCTGGTCTGCTGCTTCTGCCTTGCCGAATGGGAGTTCCGCCGCATCATTTGCGCAGGCTGCGGAGAAGAAAATGATCGGAAGCTTCCTGTCTACAACGCCTCCGACTTCGACTACATCCGCCTGGAATGCTGCGATACTTGCAAGACGCATATCAAGACCATCGACTTGACGCGCGACGGCCACGCCGATCCTATCGCCGATGACCTGGCCTCCACGCCTCTCGATCTTTGGGCGCGCGACCATGGATATGCTCGGCTGCAACAGAATTTCTTAGGCTTGTAATCCGCACGCCGGTGGAGCAAGTCCTTTCACCTGCACAAGAGGGAAGCGAAAGGCCATTGAACCGGTGCTCACAGTTTTCTTGTAGAACGGCGACGGGTCAACTCCCCAGAAAACCCATCGCCTTAGGCTTGCAGGTTGATTCGATGAATGCCGGGCACGTGATGCGGAGCGCCAACCTACGCCACGTCCGCATTTGCTGCGCACCGGCTGCCTGCGACGCTCTGCGGCAGATGGCCGGAGCCTCGGTCGTTGCTGATGTTAGATTTTGGTATCGAGCGCTAACGGTAGCTTCTGTTCCAATCGCTGCGCTTTGCCTTCAAGAAGGTCATTGAGTTCTTCAACGAGTCGTAGAAACTTGTGTTGGTCTTGCTCCGCTTCGATCTGTCTGCATAGCTTGAGCATGTGTTGTTGCTCTTCGGATGTCATCGCAGTACCGCCCAGTGGGTTCAAATTATAGTTCCAGGGACTTGTGGATTTGCAGCGAATCTGCAAAATGTACGGTATCGAACACAGGAAGCGGGAGTCTGCTTCTTAGTCCCTCAAATCCGACATCAGATGGCCCAACGCGGCTCAGGAAGCCGCTATTGGCTGCAACGATCTGCTGGCCACGGCCCGATTGCTCAGGCATCGTTTAGATTTTGGGAATGACTCAGGACGCTTTCTTGTCCTTTGAATCGACCGCCAATGGGAAACCTAATACTTTGTCTGGCAAGTTTTCGATGTATTCGTGTATGGAAAGTCTCAACTCGCTAAGCAGGGCGATGCATTCAGCATCGTCTTTGCAAAGACGCAGTTGTTCACACAACTCCCGTATTTGCTGATCAGTCGCCAAGGGAACCAGAGCAGAGAGGAACTTCCGGGGATACTAGTTCGACCATCACACCTGAGGGAATACAGCGAAGACCGTAAGTATGTAGGGCATCAAACAGTGAGTAATGTGGCCACAGGTCGAAGGCATTGTTGATCATCGGCGGGTATTCTTTGGTGGGTATTCTTTCAGAGCCTCACTGACAGGCGCTGCGCGGACCGGACGAACTGACGAAGATTTTCATCTTTTCCAGAGTTGGTTTATCAAACACCTGCGGGACAGAAAACAGCCTACTGGCTCTCAACCAGATCGCGCGAACTGAATGTTACTATGGGGTTACGTCGCATCGGCCCCGTAGCTCAACGGGATAGAGCTCAGGTTTCCTAAACCTGCGGTTCCGGTTCGAGTCCGGACGGGGCCTCCAGCTGTACTTGCGGGGCCTTGGGCGGCGACGCTGCGATCCCCAAACCAAAACTTCGGATCGGGTAACGGGTTAAGTGCTAATATCGTTACTAGAGTTGTAATCCTTTCTTGCCCCAAGAGAGGGTTCCTATGACGGGCCATCGAAAGACCCAGACGCCGGAGTTCTTCAGCGGCTGGAAGGAGATCGCAAATTATCTAGGTAAAGGTGTGCGCACTGTGCAGCGCTACGAGTGGCAGCTGGGCCTTCCCGTGCGACGTCCGGCGGGCAAACCGCGCGGCTCGGTCGTTGCCACGAAAGCCGAACTCGACGCCTGGGTAAGCGCCAGCCCGATGCGCGATACCTATCAGCTGACAAGGCCTCCGCTGAATCCACAACTCGCCGACTCGGCCAACGCCATTCGAACTGGTATCGCGGAAATGCGGAGGCTGCGCACTCAGATGACGGACTTACGCGCCGATCTCCGGAAGTCGCTCGCTCTTCTTCATAGGAGCGTTCAGCACCTTTCCGGAGGACTGCGCCCGGACGGCTGGAGAGAACCTGTCCAATTCACCATTCCGGAGAACGATCTTCGAAATCTCCGGACTTTGGATTTTTTGCTGGTAGGGGACAGGCGAAGAGCCAGTTAAGTAACTTAGGATTTCCCCGGGTCGACCACGTCGGTGATGTCGAGCAGCGCAAGCACTACCCCGTCAATTTTGTTTTCCAGCGTGCGATAGGGCATGATGCGGAGCTTGTAGGTCCTTCCGTCTCGCGCCTGTACTTGCTCGTTGCGCATGCTCACATCGCGCATAACATCAAGCATCCATCGCTCCAGTTGAGGAAGATCCAGGTTAATCGGTACGTGCGTGAGGGCCTTGCCGATCGCCTGGCTGGAGAAGCCGAAAATCCGTTCCGCTTCCGGCGTATACCGCCGAATGTGCAGATCCTCTCCCAGCATCACCATCGGGATGGTCGTGCTGTTGAGCAGATTGATCAGATCGTTGCTGAGCTGCGCCAGTTGCTGGTTGCGATGCTGGATCTCTTCGTTGACCGTATTCAGCTCTTCGTTAGCCGATTCCAGTTCTTCCTTCGAAGTCTGCAACTCTTCATTCGTGCTCTGCAGCTCTTCGTTGCCTGATTGGATCTCTTCGTTGGCCGATTGCAATTCCTCGTTAGTCGCCTCTTGCGCCTCAATGATCGATTGCAGATATTCCTTTGTGCTGGCCAGTTCCTGCTTTAATTGCGCGATCTGCACATCCTTCCCGTTCGAAATTTCCCTGCGCACGTGCTTGGCTTCGGGCGCTGGCACAATTGCTCGCTGCGAGTCCACATCCTCGAAAGTGATTAGGAAGTGGCGCTGATCGCGCGCGGGAGTGCGAAACGGAATGACCTCCAGCTTGGTGGTGATTGCATTGTCTCCCTCTTCAATGACGACACCCTCTTTGGAAGCCGGGATTCCGTTCTTCCGGGCTTGCTCAACGAGAGTCCGCAATTCGTAGAGCAGTCCGGGCCGGGCCATTTTCAGCAAATTGAGGCTGGCTTTTCCGGTGGGGAGTTCGAGGTAACGATTGGTCCTTCCCCGGCTCTGCAGGATCTCGAGATCCTCGGTTACCACCACCGCCGAGGGCACGTATTTGGTCAGCAGCAGGCGGTCCGCTTCCCGCTGCACGTCTACCGGCGTCTTCGCTTGTTCGTCAGGTCGAGGTTCCCGCGTCGGCTTTTGTTCCCCTTTCTCGATTGCCTCATGCCCGGTGAGGGCGAGCCCGAAGGTTACCGGAGAGGGAACCGGTTTCTTCCGGTAAATCTTACTCTTGCGATCCACCAGGTCAAAAATCTCCGCCCCCGAGCCCAGCAAACCTTCTGTGTTTCCCACCAGCAGAAATCCCTCTTCGTTCAACGCATAGTGGAAGATGGGAATCACTTTCTTTTGCAGAACCGGGCTGAGATAGATCAGAACATTTCGGCAACTGATCAGATCCATGCGCGAGAACGGCGGATCGCTGAATACATTTTGCCGCGCGAACACACACATGTCGCGGATCGACTTCGAAATCTGGTAGCCCTCCGGCACCTTGTGAAAGAAGCGGCGCAGCCGGACTTCCGACACTTCCGCGGCGATATTTTCCTTGTAGTAGCCGGCCCGCGCCCGCTGGATGGCGCTTTCGCTGAGGTCCGTGCCAAAGATATTGACCGCCACCTCCGTGCGCAACTCGGAAATCATCTCTACGATCGAAATCGCATGCGAATAGGTTTCTTCCCCGGTCGAACATCCCGGAACCCACACCCGGACCGGCTCGGAGCTCGACCTCTCCAGCAGGATCCGGGGATAAACCACTTCGCGCAGGCTGTCGAATACTTCCGGGTTGCGGAAAAAACTCGTGACGTTGATCAAAACGTCGCGATAAAGCGCTTCCACCTCCCGCGGTTTGCTCTGCAGGAGCTTTACGTATTCTGCGAGTTCATCGACTTGCGCGATGTTCATGCGCCGCAGGATGCGCCGCCGAATGGTGGCCGCCTTGTAGTCGACAAAGTCCACCTTGCTGAATGCCTTGAGCAGTCGAAAGACTTCTTGCAACAGACGGTCTTGGCCTTCGAAGATGTCGCTGGGTATCGCCTCGCCGGGATGCTGCCGAACGCGGATCAGTTCCTCCGCAATGCGTGCCGGTGTAAGCACTTGATCGACTACGCCCGCCGTCACCGCGCTGCTGGGCATGCCATCGTACTTGGCTGTTTGCAGATCCTGCGCAAACGTAATCCCGCCGTTGTGCTTGATCGCGGCCAGGCCAAGCGTGCCGTCATTTGCTGTCCCGGAAAGGATCACGCCGATGGCATTCGACACTTGATCCTCTGCCAGGGAGGAGAAAAATGTGTCGATCGGCATGTGATGACCTCGTTCCGCTTCTCGCCGGGCCAGGTGCAAGACGCCGCCCGAGATCGTCATGTCGGAATTCGGTGGCAGCACATAGACGGAGTTACAGGCCACGCGCATCCCCTCGGCCGCCTGGAGCACCGGCAATCGCGTGGTTCGCGACAGCAGTTCTACCATGGCGCTCTCGTGAGTGGGATCTAAGTGAGGAATGAACACCAGAGCCAGACCTGGGTCCGGGGGCAGGGCACGCAACAGGCCGCTGAAAGCTTCCAATCCGCCCGCCGATGCACCGATGGCAACGATCGGAAAGCCACTACCATTCACGGTGCTGGCAGAACTTTTCCTTTTGCCTTTTTCAGTGCGAGTGCCGCCCTTCTTTTTGCCCGCATTGGGCATGAACGCCAAGGTCCCCTGAAACGGGTCCCAGTATAGAAACTGGATTGCAGCGCGTCAATTTCAGTCACGCTGAAGGTGCTGATCTGGAATCCGATCAGGTGCGCGCGTTTTCCGCCCGAACGCTCCGCCAGATGATCAACTCGGAACGCATGTCGCCACATCAGGCCGTATTGCGCGCTCTTATTGGCGTATCTTGGCGCACCGTCACTTTGCAGCCGCGTGTTAACTTCTAACTAATCAGCTCTTTCCGAGTGTCGATTTCCAAATTCCTGCGAGCCCTTCAAGACCATTCGGTTTTGAGCTGTAGTTTTCGTCTCGGTCACCCTGCGACCCCGACGACATGAGTGAGGGCCCAAGCTGTGACAATGACTGGTACGTACGAATGGCAGGAGTATTACGAAGCAGCGCTTGTGGAGACGGATCGCGCGAAATTGCAGGCGCTGATTCAAAGGGCGCAAGCCGCCATCGACGCGCGCGCCCACGAACTCTGTTCCAATCGCGTGGTCCCGATGGATGAAAGGCAAGCCCTCGACGACGCTTTGGTAGGCCTCAGCGTGTTGCGTAGGGAAGTAAGCTAGCTCGAATCGCAGCCCCTGCCCTCTATCCCAGCCTCTACGTTTGTCCTCTGAAGGTACCGTAAAACCACGCTCTCCGGAGCGCCTCGTCCCCTACGCTACAATCATCTGCTCTTCAAAATCAGGCAAGAGTCTCGGTCTGTGCAGAGGCCGGCGACTTCGGGTGGCGAATGACAGCAGAAATGGCAGCGACGGCTGTGCTGGATGGTAAGAAAGTTTTTTATAACCGCTTCCTTCTGATAGTCGCGGGCCTCGGTGGGTTGCTGTACGGCGTCGATGTGGGCATCATTGCCGGCGCTTTGCCCTATCTGGAAGCTACCTCGGGCCTCAATGCCGGCCAGCTTTCCATTGTTGTCGCTGCCGTGCTGCTCGGCAGTGTGATTTCGACTCTATTCGCTGGATTGCTCGCTGACTGGATGGGCCGGCGGGCCCTCATGGCCCTCAGCGGGGTCATGTTCGTGATCAGTATCCCGATGATTGCCCTGGCACATGGCTACGGTCCTCTGGTTTTCGGACGCCTTTTGCAAGGCGTGAGCGCAGGTCTGATCGGAGTGGTGGTGCCGCTCTATTTGGCCGAGTGCCTTACCGCCTCCAGTCGCGGGAAGGGAACGGGCATCTTCCAATGGCTGTTGACCGCCGGGATCGTGATCGCCGCGCTGGTCGGAGCCTTCTTCAGCTACCGCGTCGAACAGGTTGCGAAACTCGGCGATGCCGCCGGACTCTTCGCCTTCAAAGATACGGCATGGCGCGGCATCTTCTGGGTCTCTCTGCCTCCCGGAATCTTGTTCGTGATCGGCAGCCTGATGGTGGCAGAGTCGCCGCGTTGGCTTCTGCGCCGTAGGAAGAAAGAGGCTGCTTACGCCGCTCTTCTTCGTTCCCGCTCGAACGAACAGGCCGATCTCGAGCTGCGCGAGATGGAAGAAGTAATCGCAGCCGAGGGAAAAGCTACCGCTGGCGCGAAAAAGGAATCCCTGCTTCGGAGAAAATACGTCATTCCATTCGTGCTGGCCTGTATCATTCTCGCCTTCAATCAGGCCACCGGCATCAACTCCATCATCGCCTACAACACGAATATCCTGCTGCAAAGCGGCCTTTCCGATTTCGCCGCGCACTGGGGATATGTCGTTTTCACCATCATCAACTTCACCGTCACCTTCGGCGGCGTCGTGCTGGTGGACCGCAAAGGGCGCAAATTCCTTTTGAGCCTCGGAACCGCCGGAATCATCGCCTCGATGCTTTGTGCCGGCCTGCTCTTCCTAGGTGCAGAACGCTTGCGGGTCGATGCCAAGGCCGCACTTCAGTCCATGGTCAGCCCCGACCAGAACCTTACTTTGACCTACGACCAGTCTTTGGCGAACAGACTTGCGGGCGGGAATGAGAGCCGCCCGACATCGCTTATCGTCATTTATTCCTACGGCGATTTCAGGGCAGCGAGCCGAGTCGCCCGCTCCGACGATTCGGCAGCCAAGCCCATTGAAATCAAGCGGGACAGCGCAGTGCCGGCCAACAAGGTCGTCGCCTTCTTCTCCAATCCTTTCGGCAACCTCGATGCCGCCCGCCAGGCACCGCTGCGCATCGAAAACGCGCTGATCAGTCCTGTGCCAGGCACCCGCAACGGCTGGATGGTGGCCATCACGTTATTCGTCTTCATGGCCTTCTACGCCGTCGGACCCGGCGTCTGCGTCTGGCTGGCTCTGTCGGAGTTGATGCCCACTCGCATCCGCTCCAATGGTATGAGCATCGCGTTGGTGCTGAATCAGGCGGTCTCCACGACAATCGCGGCGATCTTCCTTCCCACTGTCGGCAAGTACGGCTATTCCACAATGTTTTTCGGATTCGCTGCCTGCACTGTGATCTATTTCGTCACCGCAACCTGGTTCCTGCCCGAGACCAAAGGTAAGACCCTCGAAGAAATCGAAGCTCACTTCGAAGGCGCAAGTTAACGATGCTCATGTGGGGGCAGCCACCGGGAAATTTTCATGTGGGGACAGCCGCCCCCGGCTGTCCGCGGAGCGAGACTCCGGATCATCGTGGAGTCCGGATGCGTCAGGTTCTTCCGTGGCGTCATCCCGAACGCCGGCGAAGTTCAGCCGGCGAAGGGATCTCGCGTGGAGCTACCCGACCTCATCTCCAGTGCGCGAGATCCCTTCGGCTTCGCTCAGGACAGGCTCTTCGCTCCGCCGGAAAAGCGGCTCGGCTCAGAACAACGCCGATCTTATTGGGACCGCCAAATTCAAGCGGCCAGCGAATCTCCGTTGCGGTTTGCCCGCCACACCAGGAATGATTTACTCTCAGCCGAGTCCCAATGAATCCCGACAAGCCCCCCGACCAGCACTCCCACATCATGCGCCGGGAGATCTACGAGCAGCCCCAGGCCATCGCCAAAACGATTGAAAAGCACCTGAAAGATGATCTGATTTTCCCCGGCGAACTCGACGCGATCGAAAGCGCTCTGCTCACTTTTGAAAAGCTCATCATCGCCGCCAGCGGATCCAGCCGCCACGCCGGTTTAGCCGGCGAAATCATGATCGAAGATCTTTCCGGTGTGGCTGTCGACGTGGAATATGCCAGCGAGTACTGCTACCGCTCGACTCATGCCGCAGTCGATCCGATCGTCATGGTCATCACCCAGTCCGGCGAAACTGCCGACACCATTGCCGCGCAGCGCGAGGCTCTGACTCGTGGCGTGAAGACCATCGCGATCTCGAATGTTTCCCCGGCGACCATCGTGCGCGAAGCCGGAGCCGCGCTCATCACCGGTGCCGGTCCCGAATTGGCTATTCCTGCGACGAAAAGCTTTACCACGCAGGTCACGATCCTCTATTTGATGGCCCTGTTCTTTGCGCGCAAGCGTGGACGTATGACGTCTGAAGTAACTCGCTCGTACTTGCAGCGCCTCTCGCGCCTTCCCGATGCCATCGAAAAAAATCTTCGCACTTGGGACACTCTGGCCGAGGACTACGGAGCCGCGCATTTCAAAGCGGAGAAATTCTTGTATCTGGGCCGCGGCGTCCACTACGCTATTGCGCGCGAGGGCGCGCTGAAGTTGAAGGAAATTTCTTACGCCCACGCCGAAGGATATCCCGCGGGCGAACTCAAGCACGGCCCGAACGCGTTAGTCGATGAAAAATTGCCGGTCGTAGTGCTGGCGACTTGCGATCACGCGGATCCCGATTCAGTCCTGCGCTATCGTCGTACGCTCGACGTCATGAAAGAAGTAAGGTCGCGCCGCGGGCCACTGGTCGCTGTGGCCACCGAGGGCGATAGGGAAGTCGAGGCCATCGCCAATCACGCGTTCTACGTGCCCGCAGCCCCTGAGCTACTGTTGCCGATTTTGGAAGTGATTCCCTTGCAGCTCTTCGCCTATCACGTGGCGATCAACAAGGGATACGACGTCGACCACCCGCGCAACCTGGTGAAAGCAGTTGTCACGGAATGAAGCCGCCGGGCTTGCAGTGATTAGACAGGCTGCATAAAACGGGTCAACACAGATTCCAGAAGCCCCGCTTTTTTCCGTAGCACCTGTTTGAAGTGAAGATGGTCCGTATGTGCGATCTCCAAGAGCAGCGTGCGATGGCGTTCTTCCAGGATTTCCTGAACGAGATCTCTTTCCTCATCATTCAGAGTCAAAGCAACCACAGTTCCGGTCATAGGCACCTCCGGCGTGCCCGCTCGAACTACTCTAGCTTTGCGACCGGAAGAGCGCAGTGATTCCCGATACAGGACTTCATCCCATCTCACGCGGCCGGAGGCGCATCCAATTCCGCTTCGCCGGCCTGATGACTCTCGACAGACAATTTCCGCAACGACAGCCTCTCGTGATGCGACAGCAAGAGCCCGAAGGGCACAACCGCCGCAAACGTCACCAGCCACAGTAATATCCCGCAACTTGCCGCCAGTTCCGCAGGCACGTCAAACACACTCGAGAGCGTCGCGATCGTTGCCATTTGCGATCCGCCACCCACGGCGGGGAGCTGCAGCATCGATCCCACCATGCTCGATCCCATCAGGATCAATAATTGAGAAACTGGAATCTCCAGCGCGTCCACCCCATATGAGTGCGTTACTTCCTGATACGAGAGGGCGATGATGTACCACATCCCGATCGACACCAGCGTCAAAGCCAGCAGCGACCACGGCCCGTGAATCGTATTCAGCCCCGCTCCAAACTCGCGCACTTTCTGTCCCAGCTTGTGTCCGAAATTTGAAGACAGGTGCGAGAAGCGGCCTTCCACCCATCGCGCCGCCGACTCTCCGTTTCGTCCAACCAAAATAGCGGCCACGGCCAGCCCTGCCACGAGCGCGATCAGCACAAACCCGGCTTCCTGGAAGCGCCGGTAGTACTCGGGATGAGGAATCGACGGCAGCGCACTGGGTAAGAAGATGGCCAGCACCACGAGAACTGCGAATGCACCTACATCGAAGATCCGCTCGACGGCCCACACTGCGAGCTGGGAAGAGAAGGGAAGGTTCGTACGGCGCGCGATCAGATAAGGACGGATGAATTCTCCCGCGCGGCCCAGCAGCGCCAGCCCGGTAAATCCGATCAGGGTTGGAGCGACCAGTTCACCGACCGTGGTTTTCGGCCGCACCGGATGCAGAAAAATCTTCCATCGCACCGCTCGCATCAGGTAGCCGATATAAATCAGCGCAATCCCATGCAGCACATGCCATTTTTTGATTCGGTGGGTCTGGCTCCAGAAGGTTCCCCAATCGAAGGTCCGCCAGTGTCGATATTGCAGGTAAACCAGAATGGCCAGGACGAGGAACACCGCCACACTGGCCAGAATGCGCTTTCTATCCATGCAGGAAAAAAGCTCCGCGCCGCGGCCCTGGGATCGCGAAGCGGGAAACGGCAGCTCCAAAGGTATATGAGCACAGGAAGCGGGTCAAACCTTTCTGCTTGTGGAGCAGGCACTCCTGCGCGCTGCGGTTGATGTTGGCTTTGGTTTTGCTTTTGATTTTTGCTCTGTTTGGAACGGCAAGCCCTGCTCTGATAGGAATACTCGTCTCACTCACTCGGCGAGCTGGTCTTCGCGTCCGCGACCGTCTGCGCATGATGTGTCTTGGAAGTTGAAGCTTGCGTCTTAGCGGGCGGATTCTTAACGCTTCCATTACGCTGCGCCGACGCCACTTTCTGCGAAGTACTGGGCGCCGCTTTTCCCTGCGCAATCTTCTTCTTATTGAAGTCTTTCACGATGCGCGCTACATACGCCCGTGTCTCATGATACGGAGGCACGCCGCCAAACTGCTCCACCCGCTGCGGTCCAGCGTTATATGCGGCCAGTGCTTTTACCAGGTCGAAGTTGTATCGCTCCAGCAGTTCCCGCAAATACCTTGTTCCCCCGTCCACATTGGCTTCGGGATCGAAGGCGTTCGGCACGCCCAGCTGCGCCGCCGTCGACGGCATCAACTGCATGAGCCCCTGCGCGCCCTTCGGCGAAACCGCCCGCACATTAAATCCGCTTTCTGCATTGATGACGCTGTTCACCAGGTCGGGATCGAGCCGGTAGCGTCCACTCGCCTGATTCACCACGTCGCCCAGATCCGTCTTCGGCCGCGCCGGGAATCCTCCCGCGCCGGCCGGGTTTGCGCGCTTTGCAGGGGGCGGATCCGCCGGTATCGGTGCTTCCTCATAATGATCGATGTCCGCCGTGGGCACGTCCACAAAGCTGGCTCCATCTGCGCTGATATAAAGCCGCGTAAGCTCTCCCACAACTTCCCGCCGATGGTGCTGGATGGTGAATCCGTTCGTCAGCACTGCAACCTCATCGGCAAAGCAGGGAAGCACCGCCGCCAGCATCACCACGGCGCCCGCACCGAACAAAAATAAGAAAAGACGTCTCATGTACTTAAATGACCAACGACTGACGACTAACGACCAACCGCCAGCGAGGATTCCCCCAGCGCTGCTTCGACCGCTCCGGCGACCCCGCACTCATGGTTCCCGCGAGTCACACTCCAGCCGCGCCCCAGCAGCTCCTGGCAGGCATTTCCCATGATAACCGGATGACCCGCAAACTCAAGCATTTCCACATCATTATGATTGTCACCGACGGCCATGACCTGTTCGCGGCTGTAGCCCCGATGCGTTGCCCAGCGCTCCAGCGCATGCCCCTTCGAACAGCCCGCATTCAGCACATCGATCATCGATAGATCCCGTTCCGGATACTCCGTCCGCAACGTTGTGATCTTTCCCTCGAGCCCCGATCGTTCCAGTGCCCGCAACGCCTCGGCCATGCGCGCCATCGTCCCGCAAAACATAGCCTGCACCGGATCCTTATCCAGGGCCTTCGTGATCGGCACCACGAACTCGATGTACTGCAAATTCTTCTCCACCCATCGCCGGATACTGACGCCCACCTCGTCCAGCCGTTCCAGCACGATTGCACCCTTGGATTCGGTGTCGAAAGTAAGAACCGTGTTGCCTCGGAACTCTTGCATGGCCTCACACAGCCTGCGGCACGTTTCTGCCGGCATGAGCTCGCGATAGAAAGTCTCCCCTCGCAGCGATCGTGTCACCGCCCCGTTCGAACTGATCAGCCACAGATCGAACCCAAGCTGCTGCGCAATCGGCAAGGCAAATGTATGCCGCCGCCCAGTTACCAGCACAATTTCAATCCCGGCTTCGTGTGCCCGGCGCAACGCTGCCAGATCACCTTCGGAAATCTGAAATTGTGGGTTGAGCAACGTGCCGTCGATATCGGTCGCCAGCAGCCGAATGGGGGGCTTCGAACTCGTCACCACGGCTGATTTTACCATTCGTTGGACCTGACCTTGCCCCCAGAAAGTCTCTTTCCGGGCGCGATGAAATCGTAATTTCCGTTGCTTCGACATTCTCCTTGCGCTAGCCTTGATCTGCTCTCGGCGGTTCTCCCCTCCTCATTTCACCTCCAGTAGAAAACCATCCGTCCACTGCAATGCCTGTGCAATACAACGCGGTAAGCTCTAAGGGTACACAATATATAGTGTTATATTGCTTGACCCCGCCCGGATTTCACCGTTACAGTAGCTTAAATTTGTGCCCACCCTGTCTAGCCTCGGGTGAGAATGTCGTGAACGAGGGGAAGATTTTGGCTGCAGGCAGCTTTTTCCGGCCGGGAGGAATCCGTCTGGTAAACACCGTCGTGCCTGCCCTCTCCACGCTCGGAAGACTGCGTCGAACGCCATTTCTCCCGACGGGCACAGCCACTGCGTCTGCAGATCGGAAACAGGCAACTGGCCACAGACAACCGGCTATTGATTTGAGGAGTTCACGTTGCTCAAACTGAAGAAGCTTCAGATTCTGGGGTTCAAGTCGTTCTGCGACCGCACCGAACTCAAGTTCCATGGGGACGGCGTCGCCGCCATCATCGGCCCCAACGGCTGCGGCAAGTCGAACATCGCCGACGCGATCTCCTGGGTATTGGGCGAGCAGTCGGCCAAGACGTTGCGCGGATCGCGCATGGAAGATGTCATCTTTGCCGGCACCCGCGACCGCAAGCCGACCGGCATGGCCGAGGTCTCGCTCACGCTAGTCGATCCCGAGGTCTATTCGGGCCCTGATGCCAACGCCCCGACGGAAATCGAAATTCAGGATGACATGCCGCAGTCCGCGGAAGCCCACCTCACCGATGATTGGGACGAAACCGCCATTCGAACCCGGGCCGCCCAGGATACCGACCATGCTGTGGAAGACGCACAGCCCGGAAAAACAGAAGAAGTTGAAGTTCCCCGCTCCAAGATCAACACGATCGCCGTAGCCTTCCCCGACGATGAACCGATCTTCGCCCTCCCCGTCCACAACGTGACCGCGCCCGCAACCTCGACCGCGGTCGGAACTGCCGCTCCTCACGTTGTCTTGAAAATCCGCCGTCGCAAGTTCAACCAGCAGCAATTTCATCGTGGAGAGATCCACGTCACGCGCCGCCTCTTCCGCTCCGGCGACAGCGAGTATCTGCTGAACGGCAAACTCTGCCGCCTCCGGGATATTCAGGAACTCTTCATGGGTACCGGCCTCGGACCTGAGTCCTATGCCCTGATCGAACAGGGACGCATCGGCCAGATCCTCAGCAGCCGCCCTACGGACCGTCGGGCTATCCTCGAAGAAGCCGCTGGGATCACGAAGTTCAAAACCAAGAAACGCCTCGCCGAAGCCCGTCTGGAAGACGCCAAGCTCAACCTTGCCCGCGTGAACGACATCTTCGACGAAGTCACGCGCCAGATGAATTCCCTGAAGCGCCAGGCTTCGAAGGCCGAGCGCTACGCTCGCCTGCGCGAAGAGATGCGGGCCAAGCTCCGTCTGGTTCTCGCCAGTAAGTTCGCTGCGCTCGAACACGAAAGCGCCGAGTTGGACTCCCAACTGAACGCCTTAGCCGAGGAAATGCACCATCGTACCGAAGCCCTGCAGCAACTCGAATCCGAGCACGCCGATCGCACTCAGCGCGGATATTCCATCGAAACCGAGCTACGTGAAAACCGCGACCGCATCAGCCAGATCGCGCTTGAAATCGACCGCGCTCATGCCCGCCGCCGTCATAATGAAGAACGCTGCGCGGAACTGCTGGTGCGCACCGGATCGGCCGAGGCCGAATTGGCGCAGGCCCGCCATCGCCTGGTCGCATTGGAATCAGAACGCGAATCGAACCGCCAGATTCTGGAGTCCGCAGCGGCTGATCTGGCGGCCGCACAGAACGATCTCGTGCTATGCCAGCAGGAGGCCGCCGCTGCGGCCGCGAATCTGGCTGAGATCGAACGCCATCAGGAAGAATTCCGAGTCGCCATCTTCGATACCGTTTCCTCTACATCGCGCCTTCGCAACCAGCTCGCCCAGGCAGAAGAGCGTCTCGCCGGAGCCGACCGTGAGGCGCGACGCCTCGACACGGAAATTGCCAACGCAACGGTTCAGATCAATGCTTTCGGCGGCCAGCGCGGACAACTTGCCCTGGAGTTCGAAACCGTCACTCAGCGGGTCAGCGGCATCACCGACGAGATCACTCGACTCCGCAGCCTGATCGAATCGAAAAAGCTCGAAGAGACACGCGCCAAAACCAATCTTGATGTCCTCCGCGCCGAATACGCCACTGCACTCGGCAAGAAGAGCTCACTGGAAGCCGTCATCGCCGAGCATGGATATTCCACCGAATCTGTCCGCCGCCTGTTTCAATCCGGCGTGATGCAGAGTGGACTGGCTCCCGTCGGCGTGCTCGCCGACTTCCTCGAAGTCGAGCCCAGGTACGAGCGCGTCGTGGAAGACTTCTTGCGCGATGAACTCAACTACATCGTGGTCAAGTCATGGGACGCCGCTGACGAAGGCCTTCGCATGCTCCGGACCGACGTCGACGGCCGCGCGACATTCCTCGTCCATCCCGAAGACTCGCAAGCCAAATTCTCGTTCGTGCTCGACGAAGCCGCGCACTCGGCGCCCCCCGCGGCCCAGATCCTCCCGCTGAAAAACACGATTCGAGTCCTCAATGGCTTCGGCAAGTCATTGGAAGTGATTCTGCCCAAGCTACGCGACGGATACATCGTTCCTGAGTCCGGTGTCGCTCGTGGCCTGGCGCTGGAGAACCCAGACGCATTCTTTCTTTCGCAAAGCGGTGAGTGCTTCCACAACGTGACTGTCACTGGCGGCAAGCAGCGCGCGGAAGGCCCACTGTCCATGAAGCGCGAGCTGCGCGAAGTTCTCCGCCAGACCGAAGATCTGGAACGCGCCCTGCGCGAAGAAGAAACGCGGGTGCTCACCCTTGGCCACGAGATCCGGGATCTCTCCGCTCTGCTCGACCGCCTGGAAGGCGAGAAGCGCGAGGCCGAACACCAGGCCATGACCTCGGGCCATATGTTGCAACAGCTCGATTCCGAGATGACCCGCGTCAGCGAACGTCTCAACGTCTCGCAACTCGACCTTCGTCGCTTGGCCGCCGAACGCGCTGAGCAGGAAGCTCTGGTCGCTGCTCGGCAGGCGGAGATTGCCGCTTTAGAAGAGCAACGTCTCCAGCTCGAACAGCAAATCGCCGCCGCACAAGAATCTTTGATCCTATTGCGGCAGCGCCGCGAAGAGTCCGCGCAAACCAGTTCCCAGCACGCCGCTCGCGTGGCCACACTCGAAGAACGCCATCGCTCGGCCGCCGCCGTTCTGCAGCGGATCGAGTCCTTGTTCTCAGAAATGGATCAGCGCGTTCAGGCGCTAGCCTCGCAAATCGAAGCTGCTGCCGCGGAAAAGCTGCAGCGCGAGTCGGAAAATGAGCAATTGCAACAGCAAGCCACCGACCTCGAGGCCGAGCGCAACGCCGCCCAGGCCCGGGAAGGATTGCTCCAGTTCGAAACCGAACAACTCCGCGCCCGGCTCACGGAAATCGACGAACTATTGCGCCATAGCCGGATGCTCCTCGATCAAGCGCGCGATCGGCGCGGCGAGCTTTCCGCTGCCGCCGCAAAACTCCAATCCGACGCGCAGTACATGTCCGAAACTTGCTTGAACGAGCTCGGCATCGAGCGCGCTGTGTTGATGGCGGATGCAACCGTTGCCCCGGTCATCGGCGACGAACTGGCCACCGAAGATCAGCTTTACCGCGACATGCGAACCAAGCTTGAAGCCATGGGCCCGGTGAACATGATGGCGCTCGAAGAATACAAGGAAACGGCGGAACGTCACGCCTTCCTTGAGACCCAGCGCAAGGACCTGATCTCATCGATCGAGAACACCACGGCCACAATCCGTGAGATCGATCAAATCTCGCGCCAGAAGTTCGAAGAGGCCTTTACCAAGATCAACGAGAATTTCCAGGCCACGTTCAAAAAGCTCTTCGGAGGCGGTCACGCCTTCATGAAGCTTACCGACGAGGAAAACAGCGCCGAAAGCGGGATCGATGTCGTTGCCTCACCCCCCGGCAAGCGCCTGCAAAGCGTCTTACTCCTCTCCGGTGGCGAAAAAGCTCTGACCGCGCTGGCGCTTCTGGTTGGCATCTTCCAGTACGCGCCCAGCCCGTTCTGCATCCTCGACGAAGTCGACGCTCCGCTCGACGAAGCCAACATCGGTCGCTTCACCGAACTGGTCCGGGAAATGAGCGTCCAGACCCAATTCGTGCTCATCACTCACAGCAAGAAAACCATGGGCATCGCTCCGGTGCTTTACGGCGTCACCATGCAGGAGCCAGGCGTATCAAAGTTGGTATCGGTTCGGTTTGGAGCTCAGTAGGAATTGATTGCAGGGACGCGCCGTTCCTGAGGCGTAAGTCAGAACACATCTTCGGGCGTGTCACAGTGCTGTCCCTTTTTCCACTCCCTTCCTCAGCTTTTCCACAATCCAATCAGTACGAAAGCCCAGCCCGGCAGCCCCTCTCGGGCATTCCCTTTACTGTCAATCTCTTTCCCTCGGGCGGATACTTCGCTTGTGGTCAGAATTGTGAGCAGCATCGTTGACAAAATTTTCTGAGCAGCTAGAATACGCCTCGCTCCTTACCTGTAAAATTTCCTAATGAGCCCCCAACTTCTAGATTCCGTCCTCTTACGAACCGATTTTCCCGATCTTAAGCTCCATGCCAGCGGTAAGGTCCGTGACGTGTACAGCGTCGGTGATCAACAGCTTCTTTTCGTCGCCACCGACCGCATTTCCGCCTTCGATTACATCCTGGCCACGGGCATTCCTCACAAGGGCCGTGTGCTCAGCCAGATTTCGCTGTTCTGGTTCGACTTCCTTGCCGACATCGTTCCTAACCATCTGATTACCGCGGATGTCGAGCAATATCCAGCTTCGGTCCGCAAATACGCCGACCAGTTGCGCGGTCGTTCCATGCTGGTGCAGCGCGCCGAAATGTTTCCGGTCGAGTGTGTCGTACGCGGTTATATCTCAGGTTCAGCATGGAAAGAGTACAAAGCGACGGGCACTGTATCCGGCATCGCCCTACCCGCAGGCTTGAAAGAATCGGACGCTTTTCCGGAGCCGATTTTCACCCCATCGACCAAGGCGACCACCGGTCACGACGAGAATATTTCCTTCACCCAGATGTGCGACATGGTCGGCGTCGAGACCGCCAGCCATCTGCGCGATCTCACGCTCCGTGTCTACAAGAAGGCTGCCGATTACGCGCGGCGGCGCGGCATCATCATCGCCGATACGAAGTTTGAATTCGGCCGTACCGCCAAAGGCATTACCTTGGCGGACGAAGTCCTTACCCCAGATTCATCCCGCTTCTGGCCCGCCGACAAGTATGCTTCGGGACGGTCGCAGGAGTCGTACGACAAGCAATACGTTCGCGATTATCTCGAGCAAATTCACTGGAACAAGCAACCGCCCGCTCCGGCGCTTCCTGCCGAGGTGGCGTGCCACACCAGCGAAAAGTATCTCGAAGCCTACTTCCAGCTCACCGGGCACAAGCTGGATGTTTGAGTCGGTGTCTAATACCATGTCCCGCCGTGGGACGCTTCTATGACCTTGGCGGACTGGATGATTTGCGTAGTGGTCTTAGTTAACGTGGTGGCCGCGGCCATGCAGGGTTTTTTTTCCGAGGCGCTCTCCATAGCCGGGCTTGTAGTCGGCTACATCGTCGCTGCGTGGAAGTACCGCAGCCTGGCGGAGTGGCTGGAATCGTTTTTGAAGAACCCGTGGTTGGCTGAGATTCTCGGCTTTTTCATTATCTTTTTCGCGATCCTGGTCCTGTTCGGTCTGGCGGCCAGGATCGCCCGCTGGGTGATGAAAGAGGCCGGCCTCAGCGCTTTTGACCGCTTCCTTGGCGCAGTCTTGGGGCTGCTGAAGGGCGGATTGATGGTAGCGGTGATCTTGATGGGAATGACGGTTTTCGAGCCCACTTCGAAGTTTCTGGCCAATTCGCAGCTCGCCCCTTACCTTCTGGTCGTGGGCCGAGCCGCCATCTGGCTGGCGCCTTCAGAACTACGTGCTCGTTTCAATCAGGGTCTCGATCTGCTCCATCACGCTCCGCCAAAAATGAACAGTGCCCCCGCTACTCGCGCCAAATAAACGCGGTGAAGTGAAAAATTTGATACCGAAGAGAGACGCATCGTGAAAGATCAATTGGAAGCACTCGTTCTGCAGATGTATAAGAGCAATATTCTTTATTCGGAAGGCGTGCGGGAATTCAAGAAGCGCTTTATCCTCACCGTGCTCCAGGAAAATAAAGGCAACCAGTGCCGCGCCGCCCGTGAACTCGGCATGCACCGTAACACCCTCAGCCGCACTATCAGCGAATTGAAGATCGATGTCCGCCAGCTTCGGGATGGAATCAAGCGACCACCGCGCAGCGCCCGTCCCGTCACTCTGGAAAAGAAAATCGTCCGCTGAATTTGCCAAAGCGGATCTCGAGTGAAGGCCAGAAATCCAGCGCGTCAGCAGTGCATTTAAGTGGGATCCAGCCGCGCCAGCGGCGTCATGAGGAAGCCCGCCACGGTAGTGGCGGGTAAAGGACCTGCTGACTCGAAGAGTCCCGTCACGGACGGCGCCCCGACAGCAAAAAGGCAGCCTTCTCAGGCTGCCTTTCTAAATCTGCTCACAATCTACTGCCCGGCGGGCTTGTGATGCACCGGCTTCTTCGCCGGAGTTGCGGCCGGCTTGGTGTTCAGCAACCGCCCCTTCTCCATCACCATGATGAACGGGCTGGGCGTGTACGAAGCTGGCTCACCCTGAAAATCAAAGCTCGCCCCGTCTTTCGGAATCATCTTCACCGGGACTTTATCCTCGAATTGCAGCGTAATATCTGCCTTTTTTGCGTCGATATCATCGGAGCTACCCGCAATCTGGAACTCCGTCGGGGTGGTGCTGATCACTGTGCCGTTCATCTGCACGGCCTTGCCCTTGATTGCATTCCAGACCGTGTCCCGATCCTCCTGGCTGCCGTTGACCAGGACAAATTCCCAGGTGGCGAAGTCCATCTTGTCCGGCGGCGTATCCTGGACCATCTTGTGCGCCTGCTCCGCCGGCGTCGGCGCCGGCTTGATGGGCACCTGAGCGCCGTTTGCCTTGGCGGCTGCCAGCACATCAGCCCACCCGTCGTCGCCCGCGTGGAATTTCATGTATTGCGAGCGCGCGTATTTCTCCACCTGCGGTGCCGCTGCTGGCGGGGCTGCAGCCGCCGCCCTGGCCGCGTACCAGATCCCGTTCTGAAAATCCGGGGGCGTCTGCCCCAGATAGGCCAGCGCCAGCGGATATACCACGCTGAAATCGTTCGGATTCGCATCCACAGCCGGTCGCAAATGCTGCACCGCGCACGCATAATCCTTATCTTGCAGGCATGAAATGCCGATGGCCGCGTGGAAAATTCCTTCCATCTGCGTCTTATTCTTCAAAAGCTCCTGATCGGTCACCTTGGGAAGGCAATCCAGCCCTTGCTGCGAGTACTTCTTTCCATCTACCAGAAGCTGTTTCGCATTGGGATCTCCGCCTTGCGCCATGACTCGATCGAAGTAAGCCAGCAGCGCCAGCCCGCGCTCATTGCAGGTGTCGGCGGTGACCAGTTTCGTCGCGGTCTCCATCGTCTTCTTCGCGTTGTTCGCCTGCTGGTAGGCTCCCATCAATATTTCGAGCGCCTGGTTCTTCATGACGCTGTTGGGATATTGCGTCAGAAACGCTTCTAACCCGCTGATCTTGGCATTCGCGTCGGTCTGCTGCACCGCGCTCACGTACGCGTTGTACTCTGCCGGATCTTTGATCACCGGCGCCGCAGCAGGTTGTTGACCTGCCGCCGGCGGTGCTGCCGGTTGTCCCTGTGCTGGCTGCCCGGCTCCTTGCGCCTCTGCGAACACAGCAATCCCAAGCACAACCGCAAGCAGAATCTTTTTCATCAGTATGGCTCCTTGGACCTTTGGGAAATCGCTTTATGGGAACTTATCTCAACACGCGAGCAGTGACTGCTTCCCGCTGAACCACTTGGAATCCTGGGAATGCCAGGCATCCTGGCAGGCGCCCTGGCCGAGGATGGTCTGCGAAATCGATGTGGCAACGGACCCTTTTTCTCGGTTGGCCGGATTATAAGTACCTCTGTTGCCGAAGGCAAGCACCTTCCCACTCATCCTCCCCTTTATTGCTAAGATGCGATTGTTAGGATGCCGCCAGCGGCTTTGGTGGATGTTCTCCTTTCACCTTGCCGCGCGGTCAGACCACTCGTCGGAGGCCTACGGTATGGACACCGCACCAGCTTTGAACGGGCAAGTCGCCGTTGTCACCGGAGCCGGCCGCGGTATCGGCGCTGCCGTCGCTCTCCGCCTCGCCGCACTTGGAGCCACCGCTGTGCTCTGCGGACGCACCGAGTCCACCCTCGATTCGACTGCCCGGGCCATCGTCCAAGCCGGAGGCAAGACCGAGGTCATCCCCTGTGACGTTACAGTCTTGCATCAACTTGAATATGCCGCCGCCCGCGTCGAGAGCACCTTCAAGCGCGTCGACATTCTGGTGAACAATGCCGGTATCGGTGGTTTCAACGAGCCGCTCCACGAGCTGCCACCCGAGCAATGGGATCGAATTCTGAACACCAACCTGCGCGGCGTCTATTACGCCATCCACGCCTTCGCGCCTTCGATGATTCGCGCCCACAGCGGGCACATCATCAACATCTCGTCGCTCGCGGGAAAAAACGCCCTACCCAACGGCGCTGCGTACGCCGCCTCAAAATGGGGATTGAACGGGCTCACTTACTCGGTCGCAGAGGAATTGCGTCGCTACAACATCCGCGCCTCCGTGATCTGTCCCGGCTCGGTCGATACCGAACTCAGTCCCCACACCGGCAAAGATCCCGCCAAGATGCTGCAACCCGACGACGTCGCCCACGCCGTCGCCATGGTGGTTACGCAGGCCCAGCAATCCTTCATGAGCGAGATTCTGATCAGGCCGACGCAAAAGCCGTAAGGATGGAATCCGAAGAGGGGTTTATGCGGGGAGAGCCGCCCTCGCCTGTCCTGTCCGCGCGAGGCGTGGCCGCACGCAGCGCGACCGTTACTTCTTGAACAGATTCTCAAACGCCGTCCGCGCATCGGTGGGCCGCGAGCTCGCCGGGGTCGACGTCTCTTTTTCCCGCGTCACGCGCATCTCGTACGATGGACATTCATTGCGCGCGTCTTTTTTTGCCACCCGTTCTTTCACCGGCTGCATGCACTCAAACCGGCTCCCTGGATCGAAATACATGCATTGTTTGCACGAATGAAGTTCGAAGCCGCACTTCGGACATTTCCCATCCGCCGTTGTTCCCGCCAGAAC
>Ga0307478_10001170_pt1 | contig 23537 bp, 22 predicted proteins | sample atmos_gasesECM4C_2_FD_203713 | JGI IMG/M metagenome (GOLD analysis project Ga0307478, IMG submission 203713) | Hardwood forest soil microbial communities from Morgan-Monroe State Forest, Indiana, United States - atmos_gasesECM4C_05 | ecosystem: Environmental > Terrestrial > Soil > Temperate...
GCTCCGGAGCCGGCATCGACTCTCCAGTTTGGGTTCCGGCGGCGATAGAGAATGACGGCCAAAACTCCAGCACCCAATATGGCCAGGGGCGGGACCATCAATCGCAGACCCGTAACCAGAAACCCAATCAAAGCAGCGACGGCGCACGTCCGGAAAGCCCGCGGCCACTGGATTCCTGCGGATGGCGAGGGAACACTTAAAGGTCCCGGAACAACGGGCGGCGCCAAGGGAAAAACGGTCAGATCATTGGACGCAGCAGTCCCCGCGACGGATAGCGCTGCGGGCTCCGGCACGGCCACGCGAATCTGGGGCGCCCCGCATTGCGAACAGAAAGGCTTGCCGTCCTCGACGCTGTTCCCACATTTATGACAGAGATGATCCATTGGATCTCAGAAAGGCTTGCTTGAAGGTATCGCACGACGAGCGGCAGGCGCAAGGAACCGCCGCCGCGTTATCGCGTCGATAATTTGAGACTCTTTGGCTTTCGCTCTAGATGTCGCCTTGCTTGCCGCGCGTGTGAACGTAAACCAGGGCGAAGGTTGAGCCGCCGCGGCCGTCATGCGGCTCGATCGCGACGACGTGCTGGTTGTCCGCGGTGCCGACCTTCAGTTCGGTGACCGGGCCGGCGTTGTCGCCTTCGCACTTGAGATCTTTGTCTCTGGAATTCTTATCGTCGTCGACATCGACATCTGCATCCCCGTCGTGTTTGCTCCTGTGGCACTCGAGGACCTTGCCGTACTTCTTCAAGTGTTCGCGGTAGAAGCCAATGACTTTGGCGGGGGCATCCTCGGAATCGTATTTCGCGACCACCAGCCTCATGCCGAAGGCCTCGGTAAGAAGGCCGAGGTTGAGCGCATCGCCGTTCTCCTCGTCGTGCCGTAGCCGCGCCCCTGGATAGAGCGGCAATCCGGCTTTTCGAGCGTCCGCGTCGTTGCCCATGTGCAGGTCACCTACGGAGCTCTGAATATCAAGATGCTTGTCCTGACCGCTGTCCGAGTTCTGGGCCTGAGCGGCGAAGCTGGGAATCACCATGGCGACGCCGAATGCTACCGCGAGGATCGAACGAAGAATTAATACAAAGGCGTTCGGCCGAAACATGATTTCCTCCTTTAGGGAGATCCCGAAAAAGCGACCTAGATGTCGGCTCCCTTGCCGTGCGTGCGCACATAGACGAGGGAGAAGCTGGATCCCTCACCTTCCGATTCGACAGCCACAATGTGCTGATCGTCTTTCTTGCCCACTTTGAGCTCGACGTTCTTGCCGTGATCGCCTTCGCAGGTCAACTCGTTTGAATCGTTCTTGGAACCATGCGAGCCCGTATCCATATCCAGATTTAGACTGGAAGTGTGGCATTCGAGAACGGCGCCGTACTTTTTCAACTGATCTTTGTAAAAAGAGATGACCTTGGCGGGAGTGTCGGCGGACTCGTACTCCAAGGCAACGACTTTTATGCCGAATCCGAAGCCGGAGATGTTCACATTGGCGCTTTTGTCACCGCCGTTGGAATCCTTCTCCTTCAACCGTGCGCCCGGATAAACTGTCAGACCCACGTCGGAGACGTCCGCTTGTTGGCTGACGTGGACTCCGCCTACGAGTGTGTTGATGTCCACCTGCTTGTCCTGGCCATTGGCCTCTTTCTTTACGTTCACGCTGCACGCGGCCACGAGCAGGAGCGCAGCCATGCTGGCTCTGGCAGCCATTGCTACGAATGCAGACAATTTGTTTCTGCGCATGTTAAGACCCTCCACTGGCAACCTGAACCGGACGCTGCAGGCCGGCGCCGCGCCGGGCGACATTGGGAATGCTCACCGGAAGATGCCCGCGGACGGCAATCTCCCCAAACAGCGCTTTGACCGCGCCTAACTCAGACACCGACGCGTTGGAAAACGTACACATGTAGTTCTCAGTCTTAGGGAAGTCCGCCGCCACGTACGGGTTTCCCATGGCGACGACCACGGTCTTTCCCGCTGCACGATCAAGCAGGTGCTTCAGCAGCGAACCGGTCGCATCCTCCATCGCAACCGCGTTCCCCACTCTGCCGGCTGTGGGCACCACATAGATCGCTGCCACCACGGTCTTGGCTTCTTCCACGGCCTTCAGCACTTCATCGGTCATACCGGCAGCGATGCGCGGATCTACATAGAGCACGCGCGCATCAGGAATTCTGGCGCGCAACTCGCGGCCGAATACTCGCCCGGAGTCCGTCCGCACATCCTCTGAGAACAGCACCGCGACCGTCTGACTGCGTGTCTCCTCTTGTGTTGTATACGGAAGTCCGGCCTTCGCGGTTCCCTGGTATTTGAGCGAAGATTTGAGGGGCAGAACCCTTCCATTATCGCGCACCAGGGTGATCGCCGCCTCCGCTACTTGTTGGCCGAAAGCGAGATTCCCCGGCTTGCCAACCAGGTTGGCGAGGGCTTTGACGTCTACGGTACGGGCATCCTGCAGCCCGAGAGACGCCTTTATCTTCAGGATCTTGAGCACAGAGTGGTCGAGGCGCTCGCGGGAGATTTCGCCCGACTGAACTGCCTGGAGCATGGCATTGTACGAGGCCGGAAAGTCGGCGGGGATGAGCAACAGGTCGTTGCCGGCCTTGAAAGCCTCGACCGCGGCTCGTCCAATGTTGTTGGCGAAAAGGTGTGTTAGAGCAGCCATGTCGAGCGCGTCGGTGACGACGATTCCTTTGAAGCCGAGTTGTTTTTCCAAAAGGTCCGAGACGATGGCGGGCGAAATCGTGGCCACGTGGTTAGGATCGGAGTCGAGCGCAGGCACGGTTACGTGCGCCACCATAACTGAGTCGACCCCCGCCGCGATGGCTTGACGAAACGGCGGCAGTTCAATGGAGTCGAGGTGGGCGCGATCCACGTTGACGCTGGCGACGCCGAGATGCGAATCAGTGGCCGTATCACCGTGGCCGGGAAAATGTTTGACCGTGGTCAGCATCCCGCCTTCATGTGCGCCCTTGATATACGCCGTGACCAGATCGCCGACCTGCTTGGGATCTTCGCCGAACGAACGAGTGTTGATGATGGGATTGGCCGGGTTCGAATTCACGTCGGCATCGGGGAAAAAATTCCAGTGAATGCCGATGGCCCTCGATTCAAGGGCAGTAATGCTTCCGAAAGTCTCGGCGTCTTCTATCTTGCCATCTCCCCCGAAAGCCATGGCGTGCGGAAAGACCGTGGTTCCGAGCAGGCGCATCGAGACCCCGCGCTCAAAATCGGCGGCGAACAGCAGGGGCAGCTTCGATTCACTTTGCAGACGGTTGAGAAGTTCGGCGGCTTCGTAGGGCTCGCTGCGCAGAAGATATGGGCCGTCCACATGCACCGTCATGGCAAATGAGCCCACGTGATACTTCTGCATTTCTTCGCGCCACTGCAGGTATTCTGGGTTATCGACGTTCAGAAAACTCGCGCGGCACCAGACCATGAACACCTGGCCGACTTTCTCTTCGAGAGTCAGCTTATGCAGAGTCTTTTCCGCCCATTTCTCCCCGTCGTGGGTTAAACGGACGGGACCGGGACGCTGATACTTGTCCTTGGCAAACGCTGACGTCGTGAGCACGAGGGTGAGCAGCAAGAAGGCGAGTTTGCGATGCATGATCAGAACGATAGCAGAAGAGCGGGACTCAGGTGTCAGGCCTTAGGATCCGAAACGTGAGACCCAAGTTGCCGCACTCTCCTGAATCTGCACGTCATCCCCGAAGCCGCGTAGCCAATGGACCCCCGGCTCGCGGCGAAACCACGTCATCTGCCGCTTGGCATAGTTGCGGTGAGCCTGCTGAGCCGCCTGAAGTGCCTGTTCGTGCGTAAGCTCTCGACGAAGGAATTGCACCGCCTGCTTGTAACCGAGCGAAGACAGCGGACCCGCGCCGTCGCCGTACTTCTCCAGCAGACGCTTGGTCTCATCAACCAGCCCGGCTTCAAACATCTGCTGCGCGCGGCGGTTGATTCGATCGTAAAGCGCCTGACGATCGGGGTCGAGACCAAGGCGCAAAATGCGAAAGCCGCGCAATGGGACGCGTCCGTGTTGCTGCCAGAGTTCCGTCATCTTCTGGCGCGATGCGAGACAAACCTCTATGGCGCGGATGACTTTGGGCGAATCGTTGGCATGAATCGTCTCCGCCGCCGCGCGATCGAGCCGGCGCAGGATGCGATGAAGGTAATTGGAGCTGCGGCTTGCAGCTAGTTCGCGCAATCGTTCGCGTAGTTCCTTCGAGCGCTGCGGACCGGGAAAAAGTCCTTCGAGCAGGGCGCGCAGGTAGAGTCCGGTTCCGCCTACGACGATTGGCAAATGCCCCCGCGCCTTGATCTCTTCGAGCACTTGCCGCGCCTGGCGGGCATATTCTCCGGCTGTGATATGGCTCGTCGGCGCCACGGAGTCGAGCAAGTGGTGCGGAGCTTGGGCGCGTTCAGCAGGCGTGGGCTTGGCGGTCCCGAGGTCGAATTCGCGGTACATCGCGACGGAATCGCAGTTCACAATCTCGCCGTGGAAGCGTTCCGCCAGCGCCAGAGAAAGTGCCGTCTTTCCGCTGGCCGTAGGGCCGAGGACGACCACCAGCAGCGGATCAGGCTGCACCGAAGGCACTGTCAGCGCACGCTCCAGTGAATGGCGTGCCAGTACCGAATCAGCGTGAGGACGAGCAAAAGAAAGGCAATCAACAGCAAGCCGGACGTTTCCGTGGCATAAATTGCGTGCCGGCGGTGCTTGCCGGGGGAATCGTTCTGGCGCCGAGCATCAGGCACGAATTTATTGTACGCTCAGCCGCAAGGTGCGCTCGACTTGTTTGCCTCCTCATCCGCATCGGGCGCGACGGAGCATGGTGCTACACTACGCGTCGTTGGTCGCTTTCTCATGCCCGCTTCCCCAGGTAATAACTCCGGCAGAATCGCGCGCTTTGGAGTCTTCGAGCTCGACCTCGCCGCGGGCGAACTGCGCAAGAGCGGCGCCAAGCTGCGTCTGCAGGAACAGCCATTCCAGGTGCTGGCTTTATTGCTCGAGCGCGCCGGCGATGTGGTCACGCGCGACGAACTGCGCCAGAAACTCTGGCCCTCCGACACCTTCGTGGATTTCGACCACAGCCTGAACACCGCCGTGAACAAGTTGCGGGAGACCCTGGGCGATTCTGCATCCAGTCCGCGCTACATCGAGACGCTGGCGCGGCGCGGATATCGATTTATTGCAGCAACGACCTTCGAGCGGGGTTCCCGAAGCCTGCATCCTCAACTGGAAGTTCCTATCCCGCGGCGGGGCCTGACTCGCGGATTATTTGCGTTGATCCAAGTGATGTACGTTATCTTCTATCTCGTCGCGCTCTTCCGCCTGCATGCCATCCAGGGGATCGCTGATTCTTTCCTGCCAGGATGGGGCGCGACCGTGCTGGCAGCCGTGGTGATGGTGACGGCAGGAATAGGGATTCCGCTGCGATGTTATCTGCTCTCCGCCGTGGGATTCGACTACCAGCGCATGGGCGATAAGTTCCAGCAGATCTTCCCTTTCATTCTGGCTCTAGATCAGCTCTGGGCGGTCGCTCCATTTCTATTGATGAATAAGATCGGTCTGGGCGCGGCTTTCGCGGCCAGCGCAGGCCTGCTCTACGTGCCGTTTTCGGAACGAACTCTGATTCGCATGGCGTACGTGCAACAGGGAGAATAAAGGAGGGGATCTGCCCGAGCGGAATCTCCGACTATTCCATGGAACCAAACTCACGAATTGCGCGTAATCTCGTCTAAGAGGCTGGGTGGGATTGTGTCTGCGCCCCGAGGAGGATTCTTATGAAACGCATTGGGCTGGCACGCAGGTTGTTCACGGGTCTTGTTCTCGGCGGCTTGGCCTGCTCGTGGGCCGCGCTGCCCGCGCGGGCCGACGATTGGTCGAAAACCTATACCCTCACCGGCAAACCAGACCTGCGGGTGGAGACATCCGACGCCGACATCCGCGTTTCCACCTGGGACCAGAACACCGTCGAGGCCAAGGTGACGACCACGCGCTACAAGATCGGGGAAAACGGCATCCGGATCGAGGAGCACCAAACGGGGAACGTGGTCGAGATCGACGTGCACTATCCTCACCACGGCGTCACGATCAACTGGGGCAATTCAGCCAGTCATCACGTCGACATTGACATCCACATGCCGCGCGAAGGCCGGGTGGACCTGCACACCGGCGACGGCAAGATCGAGATCGGCAACTTTAAGGGCGAGATGCTGTTGCGCAGCGGCGATGGCTCGCAAGAGATCGACGCTGTGGATGGCAAACTCCGGGCCACGACTGGGGACGGCCACATCCGCGCCAATGGCCGCTTTGACGAACTCGACCTCAAGACCGGGGACGGACGCGTGGACGCCCGGGCGGCGGCCGGTTCGGCTCTGGCCACGGGTTGGAGGCTCGAAAGCGGCGACGGCACCGTCACCCTGGAAGTGCCGGAAAATCTGGCGGCAGACGTTGATCTGCACACAGGAGATGGCCACATCGATCTGGATATGCCGGTCACAGCGGAGGGCAAAGTTCGCGAGGGCCAGGTTCGCGGCAAACTGAACGGCGGCGGAAACCTGCTGGTAATTCATACTGGGGATGGATCGATCCGGCTCCGGAAGAGTTGATTTGACGCGAAGCCTTATACTCTTGAGTTCCGACGATCCCGATCTCGCACGAACTTCAGCAGGTAACCAAAAGAGGTCCCTTCTATGGCAATACCGCGTGTATTGGTTTATTCCATCATCATTACGTCTGTGATCGCATCGTCCGTTTCATTAGCTGCCGCACAACAGGCCTCACCTGCCGCGTCGAAGCCTGAACCAGCGCTGGATGCGACCTCGATGGATCGGAGCGTCGATCCGTGTGTGGACTTCTTCAAGTACTCCTGCGGCGGGTGGATCAAGAACAACCCGATTCCTCCCGACCAGTCGTCGTGGGACACCTACTCGAAGATGCAGGACGAGAATCGCAGCCGGCTGCGCGGAATCCTTGAGGCTGCCGCTGTGCCTGACTCCAACCGCAGCGCCGCCATGCAGAAGATTGGCGACTACTATTCTTCCTGCACAGACGAGAAGGCGATCGAGGCCAAGGGAACCGAGCCGCTGAAGCCGGAGTTGGAGCGAATTGCGAAGATCGGCTCCAAGGCGGAAATCGCCGTTGTCGCCGCGGCCATGGTGCATAGCGGCGTGCTCTTTCGTTTCGACTCCACCCAGGATTTCAGGGATGCCAATCAAGTGATTGCGGAAGCGGACCAGGGAGGACTCGGCCTTCCCGACCGCGATTATTATGTGAAGGAAGACCCCAAGTCGGTCGATCTGCGCCAGGCTTACCTCGCCCATGTACAAAAGATGTTCGAGTTGCTCGGCGATCACCCTGATACGGCAGCCGCGGAAGCGCAGACCGTCATGCGCATCGAAACCGCGCTGGCCAAAGGGTCGATGACGCGGGTGGAGCGCCGCGAACCGAAGAACCTGGACCACAAGCTGACCACCAGCGAACTGGAGAAACTCAGTCCCGATTTTCAGTGGCAAGTCTACTTCACCAAGGTGGGACTGCCAGCGCTCGTCTCGCTCAACGTGGCGTCCCCCGGCTTCTTCAAAGCCATGAACGAGGAACTCGGCAAAGAAAGCCTTGCGGATTGGAAAGTTTACCTGCGCTGGCACCTGGTGCATGCCGATGCTCCGTTTCTTCCTCCGGCATTCCTGAACGAGAACTTCGCTTTTTATGGCAAGACCTTGCGGGGCCAGCAGGAGCTCCAACCGCGATGGAAGCGCTGCACCGAAAACGTAGACGATGACCTCGGAGAAGCTCTGGGCCAGGTTTACGTAGAGAAATATTTCAGTCCCGATGCGAAACAGCAGGCACTCAAGATAGTGAAGGAAATCGAGGCGGCCATGGCGCAGGACATCAACTCGTTGCCCTGGATGTCGCCGGCCACCAAACAGCAAGCCCTGGTAAAGCTGCATGCCATGGCCAACAAGATCGGCTATCCCGACAAGTGGCGCGACTACGGCAAGCTGGAAATCGTGCGCGGCGATGAACTGGGCAACGTCACCCGGGCACGCAAGTTTGAATTCGATCGGCAACTGGCCAAAATCGGCAAGCCGCTCGACCGAGGTGAGTGGGACATGAGTCCGCCCACGGTGAACGCCTATTACAGCCCACAAATGAACGACATCAACTTCCCGGCGGGAGTGCTGCAGCCGCCGGCATTCGATCCCGCTTCCGATGCCGCTCCTAACTATGGCGACACCGGCGGCACCATCGGGCACGAACTCACCCATGGCTTCGACGACGAAGGCCGCCAGTTCGACGCTCAGGGCAACCTGCGCGACTGGTGGACCGCCGACGATGGCAAAGAATTTGTAAAGCGCGCCAGCTGCATCTCCGACCAGTATTCAACTTACACGATCATCGATGACATCAAGATCAACGGCAAGCTCACGCTGGGCGAGGATGTCGCCGACCTCGGCGGACTGATCCTGGCTTACATGGCGTGGAAGGACGACACTAAGGGGGAGAACCTGCAACCGCTCGACGATCTCACTCCCGACCAGAGATTCTTCGTGGGCTACGGACAGAGCTGGTGCGGTGAATCCCGCGACGAAACCAAGCGGCTGCGGGCCACGGTCGATCCGCATTCTCCCGAGAAATACCGCACCAATGGCGTGGTCTCGAACATGCCGGAATTCCAGGAGGCGTTTCACTGCAAGGCAGGATCGCCGATGGTGAACCAAAACCGTTGCCACGTGTGGTAGAGGAAAAGTTGGCTCAGTCGAGGTTTCGGCAATTCGAAAGGAACTATTCCATTTCTTCTTTGGTGGGGTTGTAAAAGAAGCGGAAGCGAAGAGCCAGGTACTGTCCGCCGAAATCGCTGGGCAATGCCGGAAACGGGTCTGAGCCCACAATGCCGGCCCAGGCTGCGCGATCCAGCGGAACATCTCCGGAAGGGGCTACCAGCTTCATGCCCGCGACTTTTCCATCCTTAGTAATCGCGAATTCGATGATCAGGTTTCCGTGTTTTCCCCATGCCGATTCCGGAATCGCGCGGTACCAATTCTCACGCACGTCATGCAGCACACGCTGCAGGTAAGGCCCGAAGTCTACGCCTTGCGTATCGCTGAGAATCTCAAGGTTGCCCACCTGCCGGCCATGCGTCCCGTTGCCTAGTCCGAAGTCGCCGCCGTTACCCTGACCGCTTCCGGGACGGGCAGCTGCTCGAGCCGCTTCCTGAATGGCGTTGCCCGCGGACATAGGCCCGCCGAACTTCTTGAACTCATTGCTGACGTTCGGCGCAGTCGGTGTCTGCAGCTGCGCAATCTGCGGATTCGGCGCTTGCTGAGGCTGGGCTGCCGGCTGATTCTGTGCAAAGCCGGCGGACGACTGAGCCGGCGCCTGCGGTGCACCGCCTGAACCGGGCGCTCCCGGCGGCGGCGTCAGAATCTTGCGAAGCTCCTTGACATCCAGTCGAGGATGCCGCGTCGTGGCGATGCGGTTCTTGTCGGATGCGATGTTCGTGTCCGGCTTCGGCACCTTTTGCAAGTCTGACGGAAGCTCGAGGAACGTCAAATCCTTGCCGTTCGTCAGATTCTTCGCCACGACAGCCGAATGCCATGGCAGGTATTTTTCAAGTCTCTCAATATTGAAGATGCCAATGAGGAGAATAAGGTGGACGATGACGGAAATCCACGCCGCTTCGCGGCGCCGCGACCGTGCCAGATCGTCCTGCAACTGGATGAGCAGATGCGGCACGCGGGCGGCGTCGTCATCCAGATCACGGTAGGCCGTCTCCCACCCCTGGGCGTCGTACAGCCCAAGTTGTTCCGGCTGCGGCTTCTCGGGAGGAGCCACCGGGTCCTGGAATGGGATTTGCGTGATGGGCATGAACTAAGTTTGTCCGAGCTGGACTCGTCCGAGCCAGACCTATCCGAGCTAGGCCAGTCCGTTAGACACAGATCCCCCTCGCCACGTTGCATCCCGCTCTCCCGGATGACGCGACGAACCACCGCGGCCAAGCTACCCGTATTTTCGCATCTTTCCGGGGATTCTGCTCACTCACAAAATCACCAGGGCTTCCCTGTGTAAACATTTGTAAAAAGCCATCAAGCCGCTGAACAAACTCGTTCATTCTGCAAACGAACTGCAACTTCTTGGGCAATTACGGCTCTTTGCAGATTTCGATGAGGTGGCTTCGAGGTCGCGGATTTCGAAGAACTGCATATCGCCTCCATCCTGGATCGGCCCGACGGGAATGCCGCGACTGGAAAGCTGGTCATAAGCCTTTTTTAGCTTGTCACAGAAGATCACGGGCACAACCGGCGAGGGACTGTCAAAACCCGCTTGTTCCACCTCTGCTTTAGCGTTCAGCAGAATCGTCGGCTCACTTTCACTAGAAAACTTCGGGGCCACATCAGAGGGCAGAGGATTGTCCCAATCCGGCGGCACTTTTTCTACCTTGCAATCAAAAGCATTGATCCACCACTGCTTCGCCGCCTCGACGTTTGAGTAGCTTAGGCCACCGAATCTGCATGGAACGAAGCCGCAGCATCTAGCCCTTCGCCATACCAGCAAGCCCCACTTTCTTCCCATGCTCGCGAATCGCACCGACAATGTCGAGCGCGAGCGCAAGCGCGCGGCGCCCATCTGCGAGCGGCACCAGCGGCGCGGAGCGTTCCCGTACTGCACGCAGAAACGACCTCAACTCCGCATGCAAAGGTTCTTCCGAAGTCACCGGTGGTTTGGCGACTTTAATCTGCGGGTTCACCGTCGGAGCACCCGCGCCCAGCTTCGATTCGTCGGCCCCGACCGTGAACACAAGCACTTCCTGCCGTCCATAGTCGACCGAAACATACTGCTGCGGCTGAAAGAACCGCAGCTTGCGCACGCGTTCGGTGGAAACGCGGCTGGCCGTGAAGTTGGCCACACATCCGGATTCGAACTCCAGCCGCACATTCGCGATATCGACTTTGCCAGAAAGAATAGGCAGGCCGACCGCCCGTACCTCTTTCACCGGAGAATTCGCAAACGAGAGCACGATGTCCAGGTCGTGGATCATCAGATCAAGCACAACGTCCACATCGAGCGAACGCGGCGTAAACACGCTCAGCCGATGCACTTCGAAAAACATCGGCTGGGTAAGCAGCGGGATCGTGGCGCGCACCGCCGGATTGAAGCGTTCGAGGTGTCCAGCCTGAGCGATGCGCTTATGCGTGGCCGCCAACTGCACCAACTCGTTCGCTTCGGCAAGCGAGGCGGCGACCGGCTTCTCGATCAGAACGTCAACCCCCGCTTCCATCAGCGCGCGGGCCACGTCCAGATGATGGACCGTCGGCGCTGCCACCGATGCGGCCCGCACTTCGCTGTGCGTGGTGAGCATCTGCGCGACTGAGCCAAACGCACGGCAGCCGAACTCGCGCGCCACTGCGTCAGCGCGATCCAGATTAGGATCGACTACGCCGACCAGCCGAACCGGCTCGCCCTGCTGCTCCAACTCCTGGTAGACCCGCGCGTGATTGCGTCCGAAGACGCCAACCCCCACCACCGCGACGGAAATCGGATTCTCAGCTTGCAGGAGGGAACTCTCTCTGGCTGGTTGCCAGCAAGAACAACAAATTGTAAACGTAAAGCCAGGAAAGAGCATCTGGAATACACTGTCTAATTTATTGTCGCTTCAAGGCCCGCGAAAGGAAGGCCTTCTCACCACATGCGAACCATTGCCCTGCTCACGGTTTCCAATATCTTCATGACCTTCGCCTGGTATGGCCACCTGAAATATCGCGAGGTGCCGCTGTTCAAGGTGATCGTGATCAGTTGGATGATTGCCTTCTTCGAATACTGCTTCCAGGTGCCGGCTAACCGCATTGGCTCCTACGAGTTCAGCGCGGCGCAACTGAAGACCATCCAGGAAGTCATTACGCTGGTCGTGTTCTCAGTATTTTCCGTGCTCTACCTGAAGCAGCCGGTGCGTTGGAACCATGCCGTCGGATTCGCCATGATCGTCGCCGCGGTGGGAGTGATCTTCAAGCAGTGGTAAGGCTGCCAAAGAGCGATCTGCTTACTTCGCAGCCTGAGCTCGGGCTTGCACTTTCTTCAAGATCGCAATCTGCCCGGCGTGGTAGAGGGCGTGTTGCGCCACTCCGTGCAGCATGAAGTAAAAATCGTATCTCTTGCCGGGAACCCGCTCGCGCAGACGAGAATCAGGCAACGCCGCAACCGCCCTGACTAGCGCGTCGTGCGTATGCTTCGCATGAGCGATGGCCTCACGCCACCTAATTTGAGTGGGGTTGGGAACAACAGGAAAATTCGCAGTGCCGGTGAGCTGGACTTTCTCCCCGCCCAGCCGGCGGCAAGCCGCATCGTCCCAAGCGGAGACGTGCAGCACCAGCTCCCAGATGCTGTGAACATCCGACAGAGGCTGAGCCGCGGCCGTGGCGGCATCCATGTCCCGCAGCAGCTCAAGCAGAGCCGGGCCATGCCACGCATCGCCTTCAAATGCGCGGTGAAGCTGCTCGGCGATCAGGCCAGGTTCAGAACTTGGGGAGGTCATGATCTTTACCTTCCTTCCTCGAGGTATTAGTCGGTAGATTCGCGAACAGCTGACTTTGCTCAGGCCGCATCAGCCACCACCGCGATCCCCGCCACATTCGCCGCGTCGAGAACCTTCTCGCCATCTAGCAGCAGACACTTCCCCGCATCTAGCGCAAGGCAAGTCGCCCCTGCCGCCTGCATCACTTCGATCGTTCTCAGTCCGATCACCGGCACATCGAACCGCATATCCTGATCAGGCTTTGCGATCTTCACCACAATGAGGGCACGGCTGAGCGTGGAAGCATCTCCGCGCAGCGAGCCCATGATGTGCCCAGCCCGCTCGATGGCCGCGTCGGTGCCTTCCATAGCTTCAACCGCCACGCAAGCCGATTCCGCAATTACAACCGTCTGGCCAATGTCATAGTGCGCCAACCGGCGGGCCACGGCGCGACCATAGTCGATGTTCTTGCGTTCCTGTTCAGTCGGGGCACGGCGCGTGAGCACTCCCGTTTTTACTAGCAGCGGTTCCAGCAGCGAGGTCGAACTCTCCAAGGTGATGCCCTCCTCCGCCAGAACCTTAGCCACAGCGTCGAGCAGGCTGTCAGTATTGCGCGTGGTGAGAGAGAGCAGAATCTTGGCCAGCCGCCAATCCGGCCGGATAGCAGAGAAAATTTGCTTGTGTTTCACCTGCCCGGCCATGATGGCGCGCCGCACGCCTTCCCGTTGGAAAGTCTCAATCAGCTTCGAAAGTTCGCCCAGCGAAACCCAGTGAACCGAAGCTGCGCCTTTGTCCTCGACCTGAGGAAAAGCTTCTTCCTTGATCGCGACCACGACCACTTCGAGTCCTTGCGCCCGCGCCGCATCAAGCACGAGCAGCGGGAACTTGCCATTCCCGGCGATGAGGCCGATTTTTTTACTTAGGGAAGACATGAGGCGAGACCCCAACAGTAAAGATGCGGAGTCAGTCTAGCACTCAGCCTTCATTGAGTACGCAGGCTTCGTCGGTCAACAAGCGCTAACTGGTTTTGCCAGTTGACCTTTCGAATGCTCTTCCAGTTCTCAAGGCTTGTTGTCACATCATCGGCAGACCGTTCAGGCTGAGCACGATGCACGCTCGGACATTGCGGCCAGGGTTACCGGCCCAGGAACTCCATGTCGATTATGAGCGCGATCGTAGCGGTTGGACGATGGTCGGTTTCGTCTTCATGGTCGACGAGTTTCGAAACGACAACGGTGCGACTCGATTTGTGCCGGGCTCACACTTGTGGTCGGACATTCCGCAAATCCTTCTTGGAGACCGCGACCGGAAGTCGGACTATCCAGGGCAAGTTCTGGCTTGCGGTCCTGCGGGTTCAATGATTCTATTCAATGGCTCGGTTTGGCACGGCCACACGGTGAATCGCTCTGATGAGCCTCGCCGCTCTATACAGGGTGCCTATATCCGTCGTGACGCAGAGTCCGGGGAAAATCTTCTGGCGCGCATGCAGCCCGAAACGCTCTCCCGCATCAGTCCACTCGCGAAGTATGTGTTGGCCGTCTAGAGTTTCCATCACACATCCTCATGTTTGGTGAAATATCGCGATAGCGCCCATTGACCGGATCCCGGCGCTCTCGACGAAAAGGTCGGACGAAAGGTCGGCGGCTGATTACTACTTGATGATCCCCCGTTTCGATGCCTCGATGAACCTGATCAGCATATCCACATCTTCCCCGAGGTCAGATTCGGCTTTCAGCTTCTCCAGCGCCTGCGACGTGTTCCTCTTCGAGGCCAGCAGCGTTTTGTAAGCGTGATGAATCTTGCGGATACGCTCTTTGGAAAACCCGCGGCGTTCGAGGCCCACCTTATTCATCCCATATGCGTGCGTGTCGCGCGCCGCCGATGTCATGGAAAACGGCAGGACATCCTGCGTGATAGTGGTCCCGCCGCCGATGTAGGAGTGAGCGCCGATGCGCACAAACTGATGCACTGGGCAAAGCGCCCCCACCACGGCCCACTCCTCCACGGTCACATGCCCGCCTAGCGTCGCCCCGTTCACCAGCATGCAGTGGTCGCCGATCACGCTGTCGTGTCCGATGTGCGCATAGGCCATGATCAGAGTGTGGCTGCCGACACGGGTCAGTCCGCCGCCTTTCACCGTGCCGCGGGTGATCGTAACGCACTCGCGAATCTCGTTGTGGTCACCGATCTCCAGCCGCGTCGGCTCGCCTTTGTACGTAACATCCTGCGGCGCCATGCCGATCGCACAGAACGGAAAGAACGCGTTGTCCGAGCCGATTTTCGTCGGCCCTTCGAGAGCCACGTGCGACACCAGGCGGCATCCCTCGCCAAGTTCGACCTCGGCACCAATCACACAGTAAGGGCCGACCGTGCACGATGCTGGCACTTTGGCCCGCGGATCGATGATCGCCGTGGGATGGATGGCTGTGGGATGGACCGCCGTGGGATGAACATTCATGATCGAGTTATTGCACCATCGGGGGATGGACGTCTCGCGGCGGCTGCCGGACTCCGCTTTATTCCTCAGCGTCGCTGCTTCCATCAGCGCCGACTCCGCGCCCGCGGGAGCTGTCGATCAGCTGGCACGACACCGTCGCTTCCGCCACGCGCTTGCCCGCAACAAATGCACTGCCGTGCATCTTCACGGCGATCATGCGTGGTACGGCACGCCATCCCATCACTTCGACTTCAATCCGCAACTGGTCGCCCGGACTCACCGGACGCCGAAACTTGGCTCGCTCGATCCCGGTGAATACCATCACTTTGTCGGTACGATCTTCCACCTCGGTAAGCAGGAGTGCGCCCCCGGCCTGCGCAATGGCCTCCACGATCAGGACGCCCGGCATGATGGGCAATCCCGGGAAATGGCCGTTGAAAAAGGGTTCGTTGATGGTGACGTTCTTGATCGCTACGATGCGCTCCTTGCGTTTCAGCTCCAGCACGCGGTCAATCAGCAGAAACGGATAGCGGTGCGGCAGTATTTTCAGGATCTCGTGAATATCGAGCCCCGTCTTGGGTGCGCCGTTGTCGGGCGAAGTACTCTCAATCATGGTTCATCTAACCAGTTCGTCTCAATCAGCCTGAAGATTATACTGTACCGCGTCGCATTCACCGCGGACTCGCCAACTCCAGCCCGCGAAAGGAAATCGTGCCCGTTAAGAAAACCAGAAAAACAACCACAGCCGTCCCGCAGCCCGCGTGGGCTGATCGTCTCCACTATCTATCGGAACGTCATGACCAGATGGTCGACACGATTCGCGAGCTCGTGGAAATCGAATCCCCCAGCGACAGCAAGCCAGCCGTCGACCGCATCGCCGCCTTCCTCGCGCGCAAGTTCGAAGCCTTGGGGGGACGCACACATCTCCATCGTAGCGACGACTTCGGCGATAGTTTGCAGATCGACTTCGGTGGACCTTCTTGGTCGGAAGCGGCCGATCGCCGGCCGGTTCTGCTGCTTGGCCACTACGACACGGTTTATCCTCTGGGCACGCTCGCCAACATGCCATGCAAAATCGAGAACGGCCGACTGCGCGGCCCCGGCGTTCTCGACATGAAATCAGGGATTGCGCTCATGCTCCACGCCATTGCAGCGCTGCAAGCATGGCACGGCGAACTGCCCCGGCCAGTCGCGGTTTTCCTGGTTTCCGATGAAGAAGTCGGCAGCTATTCCTCTCGAAGGATCACCGAGGCCTTGGCGAAGGAATCCGCCGGAGTGCTCGTGCTCGAACCTGCCGCCGGGCTTCGAGGCGCCGTCAAAACCGCGCGCAAGGGTGTCGGCGAGTATACATTGCGCGTGAAAGGCGTAGCTGCACATGCCGGACTCGATCCCGGCAAAGGCCACAGCGCCATCCTCGAGCTCGCGCGCCAGATCGCGGTGGTCTCCAAGCTGAACAATCTTCGCCAAGGCGTGTCAGTAAACCCGGGCGTGATTCGAGGCGGAACACGAACCAATGTCGTCGCGGCTGAGGCGTCTGTGGGCTTTGACGTTCGCATCAAGAGCGCGAAACAAGCCTCCGGCCTCGACCGCAAGCTGCGCTCCCTCAAGGCGTTCGACAAGCACTGCAAACTCGAGATGACCGGAGGGATCAACCGCCTACCGATGGAGCGAACGGCCGGAGTAGCGGCACTTTACAAAAAAGCCAGGGAGATCGCCGGCCAGATCGAATGGAAGCTCGAAGAAGCTGCCGTAGGCGGCGGCTCCGACGGCAACTTTACCGCCGGTATGGGCATCCCGACGCTCGACGGCATGGGCGGCGTGGGCGAAGGTGCACACGCGATCCACGAATTCATCGTCATTTCCGAATTGCCGCGCAGAGCGCTGCTCCTCGCCGGAATGATCGAAAGCGTTTGACGTTGGGGAACTGCATGCTCAAGTTCATAGTTGTCATTTATCGGAATCCAGAATTGAGCCGCGAAGAGTTCCGGAAGCACTTGCAAGAGATTCATGGACCGTTGGCAAAGAATCTGCCTGGCCTGAGAAAGTACGTTCAGAACATCGTCTGCAGCGATCCCAAGCGCGAGTCACCTGGATGGGACGCGGTGGTCGAGCTCTACTTCGACGATTGGTCGAGCATGGAAGCGGCGTGGGCAAGTCCGCAAGGTGCGGTTTCGGATGCAGATCTGCCCGCGTTTGCTGATTTGACTCGTACAACTTGGTCGGCGGTCGACGAGATCACTGTTCTGGAATAAGCACCAGGAAGTAATCCATCTTGTCGCCTTTCACAAAGTCATACTGTTCTAGCAACCGGTAGCCAGCCTGTATCGCTTCATGCAACACAACGTCGCGCCCCACCCCATGGTCCTCGCCGTTTCCGTTGCGGTCAATGATTCCGACTTTGGCGCCGGAGCGCAGCGCTGCCCGCAGGTTTCGCAGCAGAGCAACCGGTTCGGCAACTTCGTGATAAGTTTTCAGAAGCAGGACGGCATCAACCGCACCTGCGGGAAGCAGCGGATCGTCGGCTTTACCGAGGATGGTCTTCACGCTGCGCAACTTCTCCCTTCGCGCCCGAGCGTCGACGTAGCGGATCGCCTCCGGATTGATGTCCACCGCATAAACCACGCCATGTTCGCCCACACGACGCGCCTCCCGCACCGTGAACCAGCCGGATCCGGCCCCAATATCCGCCACCGTCTTTCCCGGCGTGATGCCAAGAATGTCCATGACGCGATTGATTTGAAGACGCTCGTCCCGCCCAGCCGAATCGAATATGGAAAGATCTCCCGTATAGGGCTCGCTGGTTTTGCGATGTTCGCCCGGCGTAGTGACCGGAGCCTGAGTCGGCTCTTGAGCGGAAACGTGGGAGACTGTCTGGCACGAAAACAGTAACGCCAGTATGAGAACGCAACGCTTGAAAATCACCGCGAACCTCCGGAAGCCTGTGCTTCTAGAATAGACTTCGAGAGGGCGAGTCGGTGAGCGCCGAGGCTTCGGGTGCGTAAGAATGAATTGTCGTGCCTGACTGTTTTGACTCTGAAGTTGGCATAGCCTAGACTTTTCACAGGCAGTTCCACCGATCTGCGCCGCGTTCGGAACGCCAGAAACGCCTTGGAGGAGTTATGGGTGAGTTTTCGCCACTGCATTGGCTTTTAGTGATAGCCATCGCCCTTCTGCTCTTCGGCACCACCAAGTTTACGGCAGTCGGCAAGGGTATCGGCGAGGGCATCCGTAACTTCAAGGCCGCGATGAAGGAAGGAGAAGAACCGAAGAAAGAAAAAGAGGAAGAGAAGAAGTCGTAGCCGAAGATTTGCACTCGAAGCTTCAGAGCGCTCCCCGCCCTCGCAGCATGCGATAAACGAGTGCCACCGGTAAACCCACCACATTGCTGTAATCCCCTTCAATCCGCGGGATCCAGCGCGAAGCGATGCCTTGAATCGCATAAGCTCCGGCCTTGTCCATGGGCTCGCCGGTTGCCACGTAGTCGCGGACTTCCGTTTCGGAAAGCTCGCACATGGTCACGAGCGTGGTTTCGGAAGCAGTCAGCGCTTCGGCTTTACGGGCCACTGGGCTCACAACGCATACCCCGGTGACCACTTCATGTGACCGTCCCGACAACGATCGCAACATCCGGACGGCATCGTCCGCGTCGCGAGGTTTCCCGAGTATGACGTCATCGACCACAACGATGGTGTCGGCTCCGAGGACATAATCCGGCGGCCAGCTTTGAAAAACTGCCAGAGCCTTTTCCCGAGCCAGCCTCTCGGCGCAATCCCGCGGAGATTCACCTGCAAGCGGGGTTTCGTTGATATCGGCTGGTTGGACCGTGAACGGAATCCGAGCACTACGCAGAAGTTCCTGACGGCGTGGCGAGGCAGAGGCAAGGACAATCATGCGATCTGAATTTTAGTCGATTCAGTACCGACAGGAATCGAGAACTGCTCTCCGAACTGAGAAATCTCCCGCCTGCTAAAATGAAAGATTAGCCCACAGCCTATGGACGCCGCTTTCCTCCGCAACTTTGCGATCATCGCGCATATCGACCACGGTAAATCCACGTTGGCGGACCGCCTCCTGGAGCTGACCGGATCGCTCACCGCGCGCGAGATGCAGGCCCAGGTGCTCGACTCCATGGACCTGGAGCGCGAGCGCGGCATCACCATCAAAGCTCACGCGGTCCGAATGATGTACACCGCGCACGACGGCCATACGTACCAGCTCAATTTGATCGATACCCCCGGCCACGTCGACTTTTCCTACGAGGTCTCGCGCTCGCTGGCCTCCTGCGAAGGCGCGCTGCTGATCGTCGACGCCTCCCAGGGCGTGGAAGCCCAAACCCTCGCCAACGCCTACCTCGCAATCAACAACGGCCTCGAAATCATTCCGGTCATCAACAAAATCGATCTGCAAAGCGCCGACATTCCCCGAACCAAAGAAATGATCGAAAGCGCCGTCGGCCTCGACGCTTCCGACGCCGTCCTCATCAGCGCCAAGACTGGCCAGGGCGTTCCCGACGTGCTGGAGGCCATTGTGAAGCGCATTCCTCCCCCCAAAGGCAATCCTGACAGCCGGCTGCAGGCGCTCATTTTCGACTCCTGGTTCGACGCCTATCGCGGCGTGGTTATCCTGACTCGAGTTTTTCAGGGCACGCTGCGCAAGGGACAAAGAATTCGTCTCTGGTCGAACGGCACAACCTTCGACGCCGAAACTCTCGGCGTGCAATGCCCCAAGCCGGTGGAAATCGACGAACTGAAAGCCGGCGAAGTCGGATTCCTCATCGCCAACATCAAGAACGTCGCCGACACCAAAATCGGCGACACCATTACCGACGACGCCAACCCCGCATTCGATGCGCTCCCCGGCTTTGAAGAAATCAAGCCCATGGTCTTCGCGGGTCTCTACACCGTCGACGCTCACGAGCACACCCGCCTGCGCGAAGCACTCGAGAAACTTCGCCTCAACGATTCATCGTTCTTCTTCGAACCGGAAAGTTCGGTGGCTCTGGGCTTCGGCTTCCGCTGCGGGTTCCTCGGCCTGCTCCACATGGAGATCATCCAGGAGCGTCTGGAGCGCGAGTTCGCCCTCGAACTCATCACCACCGCACCCGGCGTGCGCTACAAAATCACCAAGACTGACGGCGTGTTGATCGAGGTCGACAATCCCTCGCGCTGGCCCGATCCCAGCGAAATCGCCAAGGTCGAAGAGCCAGTAATTTTGGCCACGATCCTAACCAACGAAGAATACGTCGGCGGGATCCTGAAGCTGGTCGAAGACAAGCGCGGCAAACAGAAGACCTTCGAGTATGTCAGCTCGTCGCGCGTGATGTTGCACTATGAGTTACCCCTGAATGAAATCGTACTCGATTTTTACGATCGCCTGAAATCAGTCTCGCGAGGCTACGCTTCCCTCGATTACCACCTGGCGGACTACTGGGAGTCCCCCATGGTCAAGCTAGACATCCTGGTGGCGGGCGAGCCCGTGGATGCGCTTTCCATCATTGTCCATCGCGATTTTGCCTACGAACGCGGCAAAGCCCTAGTCTCGAAAATGAGGCAGCTAATCCCGCGGCAAATGTTCGAAGTAGCGATCCAGGCGTCCATCGGCGCGAAAATCATTGCCCGCGAAACCGTATCCGCCATCCGCAAGAACGTCATCGCCAAGTGCTACGGCGGCGACATTTCCCGCAAACGCAAGCTCTTGGAGAAGCAGAAAGAAGGCAAGAAACGCATGAAGCGCATTGGCCGCGTGGATATCCCTCAGGAGGCTTTCCTGGCCGTGCTCAAGGTCGGCGAAGACAGCGACTAAACTGTTTTGTTGTCCCCTACGAATGCCCAACTCGAAAGGTCACTGACCGCCAAATGTGCAAATCTGCAAAGCGGGAATAAGCTGGATTTTCGCGGGTCTTAACAATGTTAATGCGGAGTGAATTGCCTAACTGGTTACTATTCAGAGCCTTAGGAGCTAGAAATTCGGTGTCACGGACGCCGTGACAAATCTTTACCGCCGGCGATTTTTTCTCCAGCCAGCAATTCCACAAGCTTTTCCACAGCAAAGCCCCCGGCGCAACTCGAATCCCCTAAGGTAGTTACCCCGCAAAACTACAGCCATTCCTGTACCCGCCGCGGATCACTCCTCTGCCGATCCGCCCTCCGCCATCATCTCAAACCGGGTGCAGTTCTTGCGGAAAGCCAACACCAGCTTCCCGGTCGGACCATTGCGCTGCTTCGAGATAATGATCTCCGCCTTGCCCTGCAACTCAGGATCGTCCTGCCGGTAAACCTCTTCGCGAAAGATGAACATCACCAGGTCGGCGTCCTGTTCAATCGATCCCGACTCGCGCAGATCAGAAAGTTGCGGACGATGGTCCCCGCCCCGGCTTTCCGGGGCGCGGCTCAACTGCGACAGCGCCACCACGGGTACGCTAAGTTCCTTCGCCAGCCCCTTCAGCCCGCGCGAAATCGCCGACACTTCCTGCGTCCGGTTTTCGTAGCGCTTGCTCCCGCCCGACATGAGCTGCAGATAGTCGACAATGATCAAATCAAGCCTGCCCTGCGATTGCTTCAGCCGCCGCGCCTTGGCTCGCATCTCGCTCAGCGCAATGCCCGGCGTGTCATCGATGAAGATCGGCGCGTGGGCGAGTTGTTCCATCGCCCGCACAAGTTTCTTGGTGTCGTCCTGCCACAGCGAGCCGGTGCGCATTTTGTGCGCGTCTACTTCCGCCGTCGAGCACAGCAGGCGGAGCAGCAACGCCTCCCGCGACATTTCCAGCGAAAACACTCCCACCACTTGCTGATCCTTGATAGCGGCATTCTCGGCGATATTCATGGCAAATGCCGTCTTGCCCATCGAAGGCCGCGCCGCAATGATCACCAGGTCCGAGCGCTGCAGTCCGCTGGTCATCTCATCAAGATTTTCGTAGTGCGTGGCCAATCCCGTAATGCGCTGCCCGCGTTGCAGCAGAGCGTCCACTGAGCCAAACGATTCACGGACGATCTCCTGCACGCCCATGAACCCGCGCCCAATGCGCTTCTCTGACAGTTGGAAGATCGCAGCCTCAGCATCGCTGAGCACTTCCTCGGCAGCATCGGACTGATCGGACGCCCGCGCAATCGCCGTATTGGCCGCGTGAATCAGCCCGCGGAGCAGCGCCTTGTCGCGCACGATCTTGACGTAATGCTCAATGCTCGGCCGGTCGGGAACGCCATCCAGCAGGCTCGACACATAGCCCACATCGCCGATCGCCTGCAGATCCTTGTGCCGATCGAGCTCCTCGATCAGCGTGATCATGTCGATCGGACGCGACGACTCCGCCAGATCAACCATCCGCCCATAAATCCGCCGGTGCGAATCCAGGGAGAAATCCTCGATCCGCAAATGCTCGGCCGCCTGGTTATAAGCAAAGTTGTCCAGCAGAATCGCGCCCAGAATCGAACGCTCCGCCTCTACGTTCGCCGGAAGAGTGCTGAGGTTGTAATCAGTAGTCGCCATGTCTCGAACTGAACTGTGCCGTAATCTCTCCGCTAGCATAAGCGAACAAACGGCGAAATTCCAAATGAATTTGTGCAGAAGCTGTGAACTCCACCGTTATCCTGTGGAAGTCCAGAGAAAACAGGGCCCTCAACAGAAAGCGGCGCCCCTCGGATTGAGCGACTTGGTTTATCAGCGTAGATCCGCGCTAATCCGTGGCAAAGGTTCTCCAAAATCAAATACGGCCCGGGCCAGCCACCCGAGCCGCATCGTTCGTGGATCTCACCCCTTACCTTCCCGCCGCTAGGAGCGGCGAGACGACGGCACTGGTCCGACAGCGCTCGCGAAGAGTGCCGCATTTACCAGTACTGGCTGCGGAACATGATTCTGAGAATGTGATTCGGAGAATCGCTTTTCTGCAACCCCTGCGTTGGCCAGCGGCCCAGCCTGCTCAAGGAGCAAGCTGTAGAGGAGGCCGCAATGCCCGGGCAACCGGTATGCGCTCGCGCGCGTTTCCAATTTCCCCCAGCAATTCACCCTCGAGAATTGCCAGCTGCCACCGGCGTCACCGCAAATCATCATCCGGTAAGCTTTGAGAATTCCACGTTTTCGCTGCACCCACTCTCAGCCAAAATATTGCGACCCGCAACCGGAAAAACATTTCCCCTTGTGCAGAAGCTGTGGACGATAAGACTTCCCTGTGGAAGCCTGAGGAAAACTGGGCGCGAGCTTTCTGTGACTTTGGACGCAGCCCAGTCAGCACTTGCGGACTTGCCCCGTCTGCTGTTTCACTTGGACTATTCCAGCAGCGAGGTCTGAGTTGGCGAGGTCAACTTAAGATGGGCAGCAATGTGATCACAGGAGTGGCATTCCTGCTGTTCGTGGTGGGAGTTGTGGTCTACGTCGTCATCCTTTTCAACGAACTGGTGCGCCTGCGCAATGACAACGACCGCGCGTGGGCGAACATCGATGTGCTGCTGAAGCAGCGCCACGACGAGATTCCCAACCTGGTCGAAACCGTCAAGGGATACATGCAGCACGAGCAGCAGACCCTGGTAGCTGTGACGCAGGCGCGGGCCGCGTCGATGAACGCCGCCAGCATTGGGCAGAAAGCGAAGGCCGACTTGACGATGA
>Ga0307478_10001171_pt1 | contig 23537 bp, 20 predicted proteins | sample atmos_gasesECM4C_2_FD_203713 | JGI IMG/M metagenome (GOLD analysis project Ga0307478, IMG submission 203713) | Hardwood forest soil microbial communities from Morgan-Monroe State Forest, Indiana, United States - atmos_gasesECM4C_05 | ecosystem: Environmental > Terrestrial > Soil > Temperate...
CGGCAAGAGCAACACCGGCGAGGGCGGGGAAGACCCCGACCGCTATCAGCCGATGCCCAACGGCGATTCAAAAAACTCCGCGATCAAGCAGGTTGCGGCCGGGCGGTTCGGCGTGACAAGCGAATACCTCGTCAACGCGCAAGAGCTCCAGATCAAGATGGCGCAGGGCGCGAAGCCCGGCGAGGGCGGCCAGCTTCCCGGCAACAAGGTGTATCCCTGGATCGCGAAGACCCGCTACACCACGCCTGGCGTCGGCCTCATTTCCCCGCCGCCGCATCACGACATCTATTCCATCGAGGATCTCGCCGAGCTCATCCACGATCTCAAGAATAGCAATCGCAACGCGCGCATCAGCGTGAAGCTCGTCGCCGAAGTCGGCGTGGGCACCGTCGCCGCCGGCGTGGCCAAGGCGCACGCCGACGTCGTCCTCATCAGCGGACACGACGGCGGCACCGGCTCCTCGCCGCAGACTTCCGTCATGCACGCCGGCCTGCCGTGGGAGCTCGGCCTGGCCGAGACGCACCAGACCCTCGTGCTCAACAATCTTCGCAGCCGCATCGCCGTCGAGACGGACGGCCAGTTGAAGACGGGCCGCGACGTGGTCGTTGCCGCACTGCTCGGCGCGGAGGAATTCGGCTTTGCCACCGCGCCGCTCGTGGCGACAGGTTGCATCATGATGCGCGTCTGCCATCTCAATACCTGTCCCGCCGGCGTGGCCACGCAGGATCCGCGCTTGCGCGCGAAATTCGCCGGCAAACCCGAGCATGTCGTCAACTTCATGCGTTTCATTGCCGAGGAAGTCCGTGAGCTCATGGCCCAGCTCGGTTTCCGCACGATCGAGGAGATGATCGGGCACGTCGAACGCCTCGAGCCGAGGAAAGCCGTCGAACATTGGAAAGCCCGGGGCCTCGATTTCAGCAATATCCTCTACCAGCCCGACAGCGGGCCGGAGGTCGGCCGTTACTGCCAGATCAAGCAGGATCACGGCCTGGACAAATCGCTCGACCTCACCGTGCTGCTCGATGTCTGCAAACCCGCGATCGAGCGCGGCGAGAAAGTCGTGGCCGAGATGCCCATCCACAACGTCAACCGCGTGGTCGGCACCATCGTTGGCAGCGAGGTGACGAAGAAGTGGGGCGCTGCCGGTCTGCCGGAAGACACCATCCGCCTCCATTTCAAAGGCTCGGCCGGCCAGAGCTTCGGCGCGTTCATGCCGAAAGGCATGACGCTTTCCATCGAAGGCGACGCCAATGACTACGTCGGCAAGGGCCTGTCCGGCGGCAAGATCATCATCTTCCCGCCCGCGAATTCCAGTTTCGTGCCGGAGGAAAATATCATCATCGGCAACGTGGCCCTCTACGGCGCCACCGGCGGCGAGGCTTACTTCCGCGGCATGGCGGGCGAGCGCTTCGCGGTCCGCAACAGCGGCGTCAACGCCGTGGTCGAAGCCGTCGGCGACCATGGCTGCGAATACATGACCGGCGGCCGCGTTGTCATTCTCGGCCCGGCCGGCCGGAATTTTGCCGCTGGCATGTCGGGCGGCATCGCCTATTTGCTCGACGAGCGCGGCGATTTTCCCACCCGCGTCAATCCACAGATGGTGGGCCTCGAGAAGCTCGAGACTCCCGCCGAGATCGCCGTGGTGCGGGCCATGATTGAAAAGCATCTCGCCTACACGAAAAGCTCGCGCGCCAAACAGGTTCTCAGCGCCTGGGACCAGATGGTCCCGCGTTTCGTCAAGGTCATACCCAAGGACTACAAGCGCGTGCTGGCGTGCCTTGAGCGCGCGCACGGCCAGGGACTCACCGGTGACGAAGCCATCATGGCCGCCTTCGAGGAAAACGCCCGGGACCTCTCACGCGTCGGAGGCAATTGACCCGGATGCATCACACTTTTCCATTCGAAAATGCATCCGTTGGCCGCGCTTGTAGAGCGCGGTCAAGCGACTTTGTCGCGGTCAACCCCGACTTTGTCGGCCCGCAGGGTGGATTGGTCACACGGAAGCGTGATCGATCCAGGTTGAGAAAGACTGAAAAACTGGAGGGCTGAAAGGCTGAATCCAGACTTAACGACCATGAACAACTTCTCGTCCGCACCTTCAGCTCTTCAGCTCTTCAGCCCTTCAGCTTTTCAGTTTTTCAGCCCTTTAGCCTTTTCCTTACATGGGTAAACCCACTGGCTTCATCGAATATTTGCGCGAACTCCCGGTTGACCGGACGCCACAGGAACGCCTGCACGACTGGAAGGAGTTTCACCACCACATGGAGGAGAAGAAACTCCGCCATCAGGGCGCGCGCTGCATGGATTGCGGCGTGCCCTTTTGCCACACGGGCAAGCTGATCAGCGGCGCGGCCTCCGGCTGTCCGATCAACAACCTCATCCCCGAGTGGAACGATTTGATTTACCGCGGGCTCTGGCACGAGGCGCTGAACCGCCTGCATAAAACCAACAACTTTCCCGAGTTCACCGGCCGCGTCTGCCCCGCGCCCTGCGAGGGTTCCTGCGTCCTCGGCATCAACGACCCTCCGGTCACGATCAAGAACATCGAGTGTGCGATCACCGACCGTGGCTGGGAAGAGGGTTGGATCAATCCCGAGGCGCCGAAGGCGCGCACCGGGAAAAAAGTCGCCGTGATCGGCTCCGGCCCCGCCGGCCTCTCCGCCGCCGCGCAGCTCAACACGGCCGGGCACCTCGTGACGGTTTACGAGCGCGCCGACCGCCCCGGCGGCCTGCTCATGTACGGCATCCCCAACATGAAGCTCGATAAAAAAGAGGTCGTCCTCCGCCGCATCAAGCTCATGGAGCAGGAAGGCATTACCTTCCTCTGCAACGCCAACGTCGGCGCAAACATCAAGCCACAGACTTTTCTCAAGGACTACGACGCCACCGTCATTTGCACCGGCGCCACCCAGCCGCGCGACCTGCCGATCGAAGGCCGCAGCCTCAAGGGCGTCCACTTCGCCATGGAGTATCTCACCTTCAACACCCAGGCGCTGCTCAACGGCGGGGCCGACCACACCCCTATTCATGCGCGCGGCAGGGATGTCGTCGTCATCGGCGGCGGCGACACCGGCACCGACTGCGTCGGCACCGCCATGCGCCATGGCTGCAAGAGCCTGGTGCAAATCGAGATTCTTCCCAAACCGCCGCAAGACCGCGCCGCGGACAACCCGTGGCCCGAGTGGCCCAAGGTCTACAAGCTCGACTACGGTCAGGAGGAAGCGGCCGGAAAATTCGGCGCCGATCCGCGCGTCTATGTCACCACGGTGAAAAAATTCATTGGCGACAGCGAAAACCGCGTGAAGGAGCTCGTTACCGTCCAGATCAAGTGGGAGAAAAACGAGAAGGGCCAGTTTGTGCCGAAGGAGCAACCCGGCACCGAGAAGACCATTCCTGCGCAGCTCGTGCTGCTGGCCATGGGTTTCCTCGGACCCGAACAGATGTTGATCAAGGAAATCGGCGTCGAAACCGATGCGCGCAGCAACATCAAGGCCGAGCACGAAAAGTACGCCACCAGCCTCAAGGGCGTGTTTGCCGCCGGCGATTGCCGCCGCGGCCAGAGCCTGGTGGTCTGGGCGATCAACGAAGGCCGCGGCGCGGCCCGCGAGTGCGACCGGTACCTGATGGGCTATACCGACCTGCCTTGAGGCCTCCCAGCGCTTCCTCGCACGAGCTGGGCTTCGTTCCTCGTTCTCTTACTCGTTCTCGAGGTATTTGAGAGAACGAGAATGATCCGGCCACACGGAGGGGCTTGCGGTCCCACGTCCTTTGGGCGACCATCCCCCGTCTTTCAAATGAATTCACGCCTTTTTGTTTCGTCCCTGCTTTTTGCCGCCCTCTGCACTGCAGACCGAGGATTTGCCCAGGCGCAGGCGCCTGCCTCGGGCAATGCCTATCAAAAATTCATCGATCAAATGGTGTCGCCCGAAAACCTGAAGGACTGCATCTCGAAGATCGATGGACTCATTGATGAGGAGGAGCACCTGGCCGAAATTTCCCAGGGCGTCCCCCAAAGCCTCGATGCGGAGACAAAGTTAGGCCTGCATTTCTCGTTCCGCATCATAATCGGCAAGGACGCCGTCCTCTACTATTTGGTCGTCTCGCGCAACGGCCAGGAGCTCGCCTTTGCCGACGGCGCCAGGCTGGTCGCACTCTTTTGCGACCGGGCCGGGCTGCCTCATCCCGTGGCGATTACGGAAGGGGAAAAGCCGGTCTTTTATGCCGAGTGGCCGATCAAGCATTCCGATTGGAAATCGATGAAGAAGATGATGGCCAAGGTTCGCATAGAAAATCGTTCTGAAAAGGATCCGCAGCAGGCGTTTGTCATCGCCGTTAATCGCGAAATCGCCGCCCGGCAAGCGGCTCCGCCGGCCGATCCCTAGCAGCCTGCAGGTTCTCGTGCGCGTTAGGGCATTTTCCGTTGAGACCGACCCATCAGGGTGAAATTGTCATTCCGAGCCGTGCGAGGAATGACAAAACGAAGGATGTGTGTCCCAAAGACCTGCCGATGGGACCAATTAAACCGAAAACGCGTTGACCCGCCTCATTCGTAGCGCGCGCTGCGGCCAAAATAGTTGAGCAGCAAAATTTCCTTCCACACGCGGAAGCGGCCTTCGTAGGTGATCTTGCCGTGCTCTTCGCGATCGGCGCGCGGGAAGAGGAAGCCCAGCTCGGTGTTGACCTGCTCGAGTTCGTATTGCTGGGCGTTGAGATCGGCGAGCGGATCGGTCTGCCAGGAGACGAGCGCATCCTTGACCCCGGCGAGGCGCGCTTTGTGCCGGGCCACGAGGGAAGCCAGCGAGCGGCGGACGGGGTTGCGCTCGACCAGCCAGTTTTCCGGATAAAATCCGCCGAAGGGCAGGTAGAGATTGTCGGTCACGTAGCGCAGGCCGCCCGCGGTTTGCGAGGCGATGCTGTAGCAAACGGTGAGCATGCCGTTGGCCTGGGGCAGGAAAGTGATTTGCAGGCGCAGCCGGGCGTCGGCGTCCTGGTAAACCGAGGTGCGCAGATAAATGCTGCCACCGATCTCGGCCTTGAGCGCCTCGACCTGCCTGAAGCCGTGCGTGCGCAGCCAGTCGCGGACCTTTAGCAGGCGGGGCAGCGTGGGCCATTCCTCGCCACTCTGGTTGGCGACAAAACGCGGGAAGAGCGGCAACGGGCTTTCGCTCAGCGCGCGGATGGCGAGCCAGTTGTAGAGCGTGACGACCAGAAACCACAGCAGGAACGCGGTCGCGGCCAGCGCCCAATATGGACTCTCACTGAGCTGCAGATCCCGCATGGCCTTCGCTATGACCAGACTGCCGACAATCCAGCGCATCCAGCGCAGGAATATCGCCAGCACCGGCGACGCAAAGCGGTCGTTGAGCGTATGCATCAGGACCACCAGCAGGACGGCGGCGAAGAGGGGATAGGAGTTTTGATCCAGCATGGAAAGGATAACGCCAATTCCCGCGGGCGCCGTGAAGTTCGGCGCAATACCGCAGGCAAAAAAAATTAACTCAGCCGAACGGGCATGATCACGCAGATGAAACTGTCAAGGGTCTTGAACACGCCCGGGCTGACTTCGTCCTTAAGCTCAAAGAAAATTTCGTCTTTCGCAAGCGCGCGCAACGGATCCATGACGAAAGCTGGATTGAAAGCCACTTGCAGGTCGGGCCCGCTGTAGCTGATCGCCATCGACTCGTGCGCCTCGCCAAAATCCGGGCTCTGCGCGGTGATCTCGAGCAGGTTGCTGCTGAGTTTTATTTTCACCGAATTCGACTTCTCGCTCGTGACGAGCGCCGCGCGGTGGATGCACTGCAGGAAAAGTTCGCGCTCGAGCTTGATGCGTTGGTGCGTCTCCTTCGGGATGACCTGCTGGTAATTCGGGTAGTTGCCCTCGACGACTTTCGAGTACAGGTAAACGCTGTCCACCAGGCCGCTGTTGTCCTTGTCGGTGCCGATCTGGAACGAGGCGCGGCGGTCGTTGAAGGAAATTTTCAGCTTTTCTCCCTTGTCGAGCAGGCGCATCAGTTCACCGGCCGTCTTGGCGGGCAAAATAATGCTCCCGGCATTGGCTGCGGGCACGTCCATTTCCTTGCCGATCAGGGCCAGGCGCCGGCCGTCGGTGGCCACGAGTGTAAGCTTGCCGTCCTTAAAGTTGAAATAAATGCCGTTGAGGATGTACCGCGTCTCGTCGGCCGACTGCGCGTAGGCGACACTCCTGAGCATCGTAGTGAGCTCGGCCTGGGCGAGGGTGTAGGATTTTTCGTCGCCAAATTCCGGCAGGGGGGGGAACTCTTCCTTGCCAATGCCCATGATGCGAAAATTCGAACCTCCGGAGGCCAGCTTTACCTGATGACTGGGAGACGCATCGAAGGTGACGTCGAGGTTGGGTAACTCCCGCACAATGGTCGCGAGGCGTTTGACCGGGAGAGTGACCGCGCCGGTTTCCTTGACCTCGGCCTTGATCTTGCAGCGGATGCCAAGGTCCAGATTGGTCGTCGTGAGGGAAATTTGATCCTTCTCCGCCTCGATCAGCACATTGCTCAGAATTGGCATCGTGGCCTTTGAGCCAACGACGTTGAGCACTTGGGCGAGCCCGTTGGCAAAATGATCGCGGTTGATTTTGAATTTCATGGAAAACGACTGGTCGAAATATGGGAAACTAACAAAAGCTAATCGAGGATAGATTTAATTCATAAGCAAGCAGTCTTAGTATATGCTGCGAAAAAGACCAATAACAGCCGGCGGACGGGCGTTTTTCGTTGGTGACGACGGAACCGCGCCGCCCTGCGAACAACCGGCTCGTTGTCACCAGTAACCGACTGGTTATGCGCAAGGCCGGAGTTGTTGGGCATCGCTTGGTCCATTGTTCACACTTTTGCCGACAAGCCGCTTCGGGCCTTGCGCACCCGTTGAACCCGGCGCCAGTGCCCGAAGATTCCGTAGAAAATGTAACTCAAAAAAATTCCTAACAAGGCCACTTCATGGAAGACCAGGACGCCGCCGATGACGCCAAGGACCACGACAAAATTTTGCAAACGCATTCGCATCTGCCAGTCGATTTGCTTGAAACTCGGGTAGCGAAAGGTGCTCACCATCAATACGGCGATGAGCAAGAGCAGGAAAGGCAGCGTCAGCGCCCAGTGTCCCAGCTCGCGATTATTCCGCGAAAGGTTGAGCAGAAACAGCACCAGCGACGCCACCGTTCCCGCCGCCGCCGGCACGGGCAGGCCGACAAAATCCTTGCTGCTTTCCTTCTGCGCCCGGGCCAGCAAGGGATTGGTGATGACATTGAAACGCGCCAGGCGGACCGCAGCGCACAGCAGGTAGATAAAACCGAAGAGCCAGCCGGTCTGGCGAAACCACTCGGTGTCCTGCGTCGTCGGCGACAGGATCAAGAAAAACACCATCAGGGCCGGCGCCACACCAAAGGAAACCACGTCGGCCAGCGAATCGAATTCCGCGCCGAAAAGGGACTCGCGCCCGCCCATGCGCGCGAGGCGCCCGTCGAGCGAATCAAACACGACCGCACCCAGGATGCACCAGACCGCCTGCGTGTAGAGGACCGATGGCGTGCGGGTGGCATACTCGGTGATCAAATCGGTCGGCACCGAGGCCAGCCGCGCCTGGATGCACTTGATCACCGAGACGAAGCCGCAGAACAAGTTGCCCGCCGTCATCAAGTTCGGCAGAAAGTAAATGCGGCTGGCCTGCCGGACATTGTAGGGGTTTTCGCGCGATTCGAGGTCGGACATGGCGGAAAAGGGGGCCGGTTATTTCTTCGTCAGCGACTCGAGGTATTTCCAGAACTTCGAGTGTTGCTCCACCAACTGCTGCTCGGAGACCGGCAGCTTGTTGCGCAGGAGAAAATCCTCCAGCGAGTTTTTGTGCAGGATGTAAAGCGTGTGGAGGGTATCGTCGTGCACCTCAAAGTAGAACCGGCAGTCGCCCGCCCGCAGCCGGTACAGCGTCTGGCCCCCGCGTTGGAAGCGCCCCAGTGGCTCGCGCGGCGCCGCCAGGTCGGTCGACTTCAAGCTGCTGATCGGCTCGATCGCCTCCATCTGTGCCCGCTTGTCGAGCTTGTTGAGCTCGCGCATGCTCTGCTCCGAGAAAGTGACCTGATACATGGTGGGGAGCAGTTTCAGTTCTCCCGTTTGTCTCGGCAACGCTATTATAAGGCGGAACGCGTGCGCGCTCCCAGCCAAGTAACAAGTAACAGGGGCCAAGTATCAGGTATCGCCAACTACCGCCGTACAGGCCCGACACGGCGCATGAGCATCGTTCTCCTAATCGTCATCATTCTCGATCCGGGGGGCTGTGAGAACGATTACGAGAACGAGGATGATTTATTAGGTGGACGCCTGCGCCCTGCTTCGCCTCTGCTGTCGGTATGGCCCGGATGCTTTTTGGCCTGTTGTTGATATTTGCCCTGAGCGTGGCCGGCCGCGCCGGGACCACCCTCGACATCCCGGTCTTTGCCGGCGGCTACGGCACGGCGTTCTACGAGGAAACGGCGCGGCAGTTCGAGGCGCTGCGGCCTGGCGTGAAGATCAACCTCTACGGCGACCCGCGCATCGACGACAAGGTGCGCGTCCGCATCATCGACGGAAATTATCCCGATGCCTCGAATGCCCCGTATGTGCCATGGCCCATCCTTATCCGCACCGGCCGGGTGCTCGACCTCAAAGCGTGGCTTGACGGGCCGAATTGGGAGGGCGATGCGCGCTGGCGCGATACCTTCCTGCCTGGCGCGCTCGATTCGTGGCTTGTGGACGGCCGCGTCTGCGGCCTGCCGCTCACTTACTCGTGCTGGACGATTTTCTACAACAAGGCGCTTTTCCGCGCCCACGGCTGGAGCGAGCCGCGCACGTGGGACGAATTTTTTTCGCTGTGCGAAAAAATCCGTGCGGCCGGCATTGCGCCACTGAGCCTGCCGGGCACGCGCTGGCTTTATCCCGACGCCTTCCTGCGCGCGGCCTATCACAACCTCGCCGGCGAAGCGGGCTGGCGCGCGCTCAACGACCTCGCGCCCGGTGCCCGGCTCGATCCGCGCTACGAGCGCAGCGCGGAACTGCTGCAGCGCATCATGCAGCACGACGTGCTGCCCGGCTGGGAGGGCGAGACGCACACCGGCGCCGAGCTGGCGTTCTTGCAGGGCCGCGCCGCCATGACCGTGTCCGGCTCGTGGCTGGTCGACGAGACGAAGGGGAAAATGCCCGCGAACTTCGAGCTGGGCGCGATGAATTTCCCCGTGTTTTCCGACGGCGTGGCCGACCCGACGACGATCCAGACCGGTGCGGATAGTTTTTTTGTCTTTGCCACCGGCGATGTGCAGCGCGAACGGCTGACGGTGGATTTCCTGCGTTTTCTCACCTCGCGCGCGCGGGCCGAGGCGTTTGTGCGACTCACGGATTCGCCCGTGGCGGTGCGCGGCGTGCCGGACTCGGCCTATTCGGTGAACATGCGCGACACCGTGGCCATGATCGCCCGCGCCCATGCGGCGTTCAACATGCCGCAGGTCATGATGCAGACGCCCGCCGTCCGCGAGGCGATGGTCGGCGGGAGCCAGCTTCTGACCACCGGGCAGATCACACCGCGCCAATTCGCGGAGCGACTCGAGGCGGCGGCGGCGATCGACCGCATGCATGTGGCTGATCCCGACCGGGTGGAGATGAACCATCCGTTCGCGGGCGGCGCGCTGCTCGGCGTGCTTGCTGTCGCCGCCGGCTGGGCCGTGTGGCGGCAATGTGGGCGGGGCGCCCGCACCCCGCGAAAAGAGGATTCTTATCTGGGCCGGTTGCGCGCGCCGGTTGCGCTGGGTTTTGTCGGGCCCGCGTTTTTGCTCTACGGCTCGCTTGTGCTGCTTCCCGGCCTGGTCGCGTTCGCTTGGGCGTTCACGCGTTGGGACGGCATCGGGCCGCGCGCGTGGGCCGGCCTGTTCAACTTCAAGTGGCTGCTGTTCGAGAGCGACGCATTTTGGTTCGCGCTGAAAAACAATCTTTATCTGGTCATTGTGCCGACGCTTGTGGTCGTGCCGGTGGCGCTCCTGCTGGCCACGCTGATCCACCGCGGTGTGTGGGGCGCGCGGGCCTTCCGCGTGGTGCTGCTGTTTCCCAACCTGCTCGGAGGCATCGCCGCCACTCTCCTGTGGATGAGCGCTTACGAGCCGCACGGCGGCCTCGTGAATGCGGGGCTCGTCGGCCTCGGCCGCGCGTTGCACTGCGACTGCCTGCGCTCGTTCGCGGATTTCCCCTGGCTCGCGCCGGAACATCTCTATACCGCGCTCATTCCGATCTACATCTGGCTGTCGTGCGGGTTTAACCTGATTCTCTACCTTGCGGCGATGGAAGGCATCGACCCGCAGCTCTACGAGGCGGCGGAACTCGACGGCGCGCCGACGTGGCGGCAGTTTTTCACGATCACGCTGCCGCTCATCTGGGAAATGATCGCGATCTCGGCGGTGTTCATCGTGATCGGCGGGCTCAATGCCTTCGAGATGATCTGGCTGCTGACGTCGCAGGATCCGGCCGCGGGCGTGAACACGCTGGGGACGCTGCTGGTGGCGACGATGTTCAAGGATTTCGCGATCGGGCGCGCGACGGCCATCGCGGTGGTGATGTTCGCGCTCGTGTTCGCGGCCAGCGCCACAATCCTGCGCCTGCTGCGGCGGGAGGCCGTGGAATGATGCTATGATGGTGGATGAACAAAGAGGCCACAGCGGAAAAAGGTTGCCAGGTCGGCCTGCTGATCAATTTCCATGTTAAACATTTGCGCGCTGGCCTGCGCCGGGTAATCAACACCAAAAAATAAGTCTCAGCGTCCTCCTTTTTCCTCTGTGTCCTCTGCGTTCCATCATAATCATCGTTTCACCCTCAGCCGCGGGGTGATCTTCACCGCGCTGGCGGGCTATGCGTTGTGGGTCGTATACCCGATGATCTGGCTGGCGTATTCGTCGCTCAAGCCCGACGAGGCGATTTTCCGCGACGCGTTTGCACTGCCGGCGCTCAACGGGCTGCAGTTCGACAATTACGCGCGGGCCTGGCGCGAGGCGCGTTTCAGCGATTACTTTTTCAACAGCGCGCTCGTCACCGGCGTGTCCGTGACGCTCATCACCGGGCTCGGCGCGATGGCGGGCTTTGCCCTCGCGCGCTTCCGCCATCCGGCGGGCCAGGCGGCCTTCTGGCTTTTTCTCGCGGGGCTGATGATCCCGGCGCAGCTCAGCGTCGTGCCGCTGTTCTTCGAGCTGCGCGCGCTCGGGCTGTTGAATTCGCGGCTCGGGCTCATCCTGGTTTACACCGCAAACGGCCTGCCGTTCGCCATTTTCATCCTCGCGGGATTTTTCCGGGCGCTGCCGCGCACGCTTTACGAGGCGGCGGTGGTGGACGGCTGCAACGAATTCTCGGCCTTCTGGCACGTGCTGCTGCCGCTGGCGCGTCCGGGCCTCGTGACGGTGGCGATTTTCCAGTTCATCGGCGTGTGGAAGGAGTATTTTTTCGCGTTCATGCTCACGTCGGGCGCGACCGGCGCGGAAGTGCGCACCCTGCCGCTCGGGCTGGCCAACCTCGCGATCACCTCGCAGTACCACTCCGACTACGGCCTGCTTTTTGCCGGTCTTGTCCTCGTGACTGTCCCCATCCTTGTCCTTTATCTCGCGCTGCAACGCCAGATCGTGAAAGGCGTGACCGCAGGGGCGTTGAAAGGCTGAGTGCTAATGGCGAATGACGAATGGTAAATACCAACTACTAATTACCAAATACCAATTTCTAATAAATGGAACGCTATCTGCTCTACTTTTCTGCCATGAATGCACATCCCGCCGTTCGCCGTCTGTTGTTAATTCTTCCGTTGGCCGCCGTGCCGCTCGCGCAAGCCCATCCCGGCCACGGTCCGCACGGCTTTGCGATGGGGCTCCAGCATCCCCTGACCGGCTATGATCACCTGCTGGCGATGGTCGCGGTGGGTTTGTGGGCCGTGCAGCTCGGCGGCCGGGCGCGCTGGGCGCTGCCGCTGACTTTTGTCGGCGCGATGGCGCTGGGGGCGATGGCCGGCATCTCGGGCTTTGCGGTACCGGGCGTCGATCGATGGATTCTCGCGTCGGTTTATGCGCTTGGCCTGCTTATCGCCGGCGCGGCGCGGCTGCCGTTGGGTGTCGGAATCGGATTGGTGGCGCTGGCCGGTGCGTTTCACGGACTCGCCCATGGCGCGGAAATGCCGCTCAGCGCGAATAGCCTCCATTTTCTCGGGGGCATGGTCGTGGCCACGGCGCTGCTGCATGCGGCCGGTGTCGCGATCGGCTTGGCTGCGCAGAAACGCAGTGTAGCTTTGCTCCGGCTCGCCGGAGCCGGCGTTGTGGCCGGTGGCGTGGCTTTGTGCTTTGGGTGAGGTTTTTTAACCACAAAGGCACTAAGGACACCAAGCTATGAAGGAAGTGCTTTCTTTGTGCTCTTCGTGCCTTTGTGGTTAAAACTGCCTGTTGTTTTGGGTATGACGATGACAAGGCTTGCGGCGTGAACCGCGCGCGGTTCAATCGTCGCCATGCACCTCGTCCACGCACCGTTGTCGTCATCTGACGCCGCGTTGCCGGAAATCGCCGTGCGCGTGGACCGGCAGAAACTCGCCAAGCGCTTGTGGCGCGCCGCGGCGGCCGATGGCACGGAGTTTGGCTTCGAGGTGGAGACGCCGCTACGCCACGGTGATGTCGTGTGGGCCAGTGACAAGGCGCGCTATGTCATCCGCCATGAACCCGAGTTGGTGCTGGAAATTCCGCTCGATGTGAAGCCGGATGCCGCGGCCGTCATCGGCTGGGCGGTGGGCAATCTGCATTTTGCCATCGAGGCGCAGCCAACGCGGCTGCTCGCGCCCGATGATCCCGGTTTGCGCCAGGCGCTCGACCGGATGCATATTCACTACCACGAGGTGGTTGAGGTGTTTCAACCGCATCGCTTTGCGGGCAGCCTGGCGGGCCATGGACACCATCACTGATGAACATCCAACATCCTCCGTGAACATCCAACATCCAACATCCAACGCCCAACATCCAAGTAGGACAAGCCGCCGGGCCTCAGGCCCACGCCAAAGCAAAGTTAAAAGTCCGAAGTCGGACCTGTCCTCCGCAGCCTTGGCGAAGGAGGAAGTTGGGCGTTCAGGCTGGGTTGCTAGCCTGCTGCAAATGACCGACACGTTTTATCCGACGGGGGCGTATGCGCATTCGTTTGGGCTCGAGGGACTCACGCAGGAAGGCGTGGTGCGCGACCGCGTGACGTTGCGAGCGTTTTTGCTCGAGCAAGTCTTGGCGCAACTCGCGCACACGGACTTGCCGGTCGCGGCGCAGGCGTGGACGGCCGCGGGCAAACCGCCTGACTGGGCGCGATTGCGCGAATTGTGCTTTCTCGGCAGCGCGATGCGCGGCGCGCGCGAGCCGCGCGAGGCATCCGAGGCGATCGGCCGCCAGCGGCTCGAACTCGCCGCGCTGCTCCACGGCGGATTCGCGGCGAAATTCAACCAACGCGCTCTCGCCGAAAGCTGGCCGCGCCCGTCGTGCGTGGCCGCCGCGATCGAAGGCCGCACGCTCGGCGCGCCGTGCGAGGCCGTGCTCGCAGCCATCATTTATTCAACCACCGCCGGCCTCATTGCCGCGTCGGTTAAACTGCTCCGCCTCGGCCAGAACGCCTGCCAGACGTTGCTCGCAGAGGCGCTCACCCAAACGCCCGCACTCATCACCGAGGCGCTCTCAATTGAACCCGGCGATATCGGGGCGTTCAATCCATGGTGGGATGTCGCCGCGGCGCGCCACGAAGCCGCGGATTTCCGTTTGTTCATTTCATGAGATTTTTTAACCACAAAGGCGCAAAGGACACGAAGCTAATACAGGAAGTGTTTTCTTTGTGCTCTTCGTGTCTTTGTGGTTAAAAAATCTTATGGCACGTCCTCCACGCATTGGCATCGGCGGCCCGGTTGGCTCCGGCAAGACGATGCTTTGTCTCAAACTCTGCCAGAAACTCCGCGAGCGCTACGAGATGGCGGTCGTCACGAACGACATCTACACGCTCGAGGACGCGCAGTTTCTCACGCGAAACGGCGCGCTGCCGGCCGAGCGCATTGTCGGGGTCGAGACCGGGGGATGCCCGCACACCGCGATCCGCGACGACACGACGATGAACGAACAGGCGGTGCGCGCGCTCGAGGCGAAATTTCCGCAACTGCAGCTCGTGCTCGTCGAAAGCGGCGGCGACAACCTTTCGGCGACGTTCTCGCCCGAGCTGGTCGATGCGTTCATCTACGTCATCGACGTCGCCGAGGGCGACAAGATTCCGCGCAAAGGCGGCCCGGCGATCCGGTTCAGCGATCTTTTGATCATCAATAAAATCGACCTCGCGCCGCACGTCGGCGCGGATCTCGGCGTGATGGAGCGCGACGCGAAGCTCATGCGCGGGGAGCGGCCGTTCGTCTTCTGCGACCTCAAGCGCGAGCACAACCTCGATCAGGTCGTGGCGTGGATCGAACGCGAGGTGCTTTTTGCGACCGCGAAGTCACGCTGATTTTTTTTAACCGCGGATGAACGCAGATAAACGCGGATCCGGAGCAGACTGGCTGAAGAACACCCATGTTTTTGGCTGCATGCCTTTTTCTCCGACCTATATTTATCTGCGTCCATCAGCGTCCATCTGCGGTTAAAAACTCATCTATGCCTTCCGCGGTCAAAGCCCGTCCGACGTTTGTCGGCCATCTGCATCTCGAGGCCGCGTTGCGCGACGACGGGCGCACGGCGCTCGCGCGTCAGTCGTTTCGCGCACCTTTTCACATTAGCAAGCCGTATTGGGACGGACACGTGCTGCAGGTGCAGATCGTCAATCCGACCGCCGGCATCCTTGCCGGCGACAAACTGGAACTCGCGGTGCGGGTGAAAGCCGGAGCGGCGCTGCTGGTGACGACGCCGGCGGCCACGCGTGCGTTCATGATGCGCAGCGGTGCGGCCGAGTGCCGGCAAGATTTCTCGGTCGAGACCGGTGGTTGGCTTGAATACTCGCCGGAGCCGTTGTGTCCGCACCGCGACTGCGACTACGTGCAGAGAACGCACATGGAACTCGCGGATGGCGCCGAGGCATTTTATGTGGATACGCTGGCGCCCGGGCGGGTGGGGCGCGGCGAATCGTGGGCGTGGCGGCGGCTGGGAATTGCGCTCGACGTGACGCTGGCGGGCGAGCCGGTGCTGCGCGAACGGCTCAACGGCTCGGGCGCGGACATGGCGCGGCTTGCTGCATTTTACGGCATGAACGAGGCATGGTTCGCGACCGCGGTCATCATTTCATCGCGCCTTGTGCCGGATGATCCGGTGTGGGGCCGCGTGAGCGCGCTGCATGGCGGCGGGCGCTGGCTTGGCGTGACGCGCCTGCGCCGCGGCGGCTGGATCGTGCGCGTGGTCGCGCCCGGCGGCCAGGCCCTGCGCGACACGCTGGCGGAGCTGCGCGGGATTTTATCGGAGAAACTACGAGCCCTGCAGAGCGACCTAAGAAAATTGTAAGATATTTGTTGGAAGGACACGACCGTAAATAACCAGTCACTTTATCCTGCTATGAAACAAACAGGGAGAGGATTTAGGGTGGGCTCAATTGAGCATTTACACGGCAGGATTACTGCAATCGCATACGACACTTTGTCGGAGCAAGAATGGTTGGTCGTCGCTGAAGCGCATCTCCGCCAAGGACAATTGTAACGCATCCTAACTCGAGGCAGAAAGTACGTTGAGCCTGCGGGAGAGTTTTAGTCGGCTCTCACGCGAAATGCTCGCCGTCGACTTTCACCGTTTACCGTAGCCTTCGCGGATGGACAAATCACTAGGGCCTTTGAACATACCCCGATAAGGTTCGGCCAGCTTGGCGAAATCAGGCGTGCCGCGGTTTCTGCCTCCGGCCCGCAGTTTTTTGATAGGTGACTTGGGCGTTTTCACAGTGAGTAAAGATATTAGTTTCCTATCAGCGAAAATCAATCTCTCTGCCCCCTTGTGTCCTTTGTGGCAAAAACTAAAACAGAAAATACCTCTGCGCCATGGGCAGTACTTTGGCCGGTTCACACGTTAAATGCACGCCGTCGGCTTTGACGGTGTAGGTTTCGGGGTCGACTTCGATTTTGGGCAGCGCGTCGTTGAGCACCATGTGGCGTTTGCCGATTTTGCGGCAGCGTTTCACCGCTTCGAGGCGGCGCGTCAGGCCGAGCTGTTTCGGGCCGGTTTTGCTGCGAAGCGACGCTTCGCTGACAAAGGTGAGGCAGGTGCTGCCGAGTGCGCGTCCAGCCGCGCCGAATTGCGGGCGGTAGAACGTGGGCTGCGGTGTGGGAATGGATGCGTTGGGGTCGCCCATGTTGGCCCAAGCGATGAAACCGCCTTTTAAAATCAATTCGGGTTTCACGCCGAAGAGCGCGGGCTTGAAAATGACGAGGTCGGCGAGTTTTCCGACTTCGAGCGAGCCGACGACGTGCGAGATGCCGTGGGTGATCGCGGGATTGATGGTGTATTTCGCGAGGTAGCGCAGCGCGCGGAAGTTGTCGGCCGCGGCGTGGGTCGGGCCGGTGAGCTTGCCGAACTGCATCTTCATCTTGTGCGCGGTCTGCCAGGTGCGGCAGACGACTTCGCCGATGCGGCCCATGGCCTGGCTGTCGCTCGACATCATCGAGATGGCGCCAAGATCGTGCAGGCGGTCCTCGGCGGCGATGGTCTCGGGGCGGATGCGCGACTCGGCAAAAGCGACGTCCTCGGGGATCTTCGCGTCGAGGTGATGGCAGACCATGAGCATGTCGAGGTGTTCGTCGATCGTGTTGACCGTGAACGGGCGCGTGGGATTGGTCGATGAAGGCAGGACGTTGGGCTCGCCGCAGACGCGGATGATGTCGGGGGCGTGGCCGCCGCCGGCGCCTTCGGAGTGGTAGGTGTGAATGGCGCGGCCCTTGAAGGCCTTGATCGATTCCTCGACGAAGCCGGATTCGTTGAGCGTGTCGGTGTGAATGGCGACCTGCACATCGAGCTCGTCGGCCACGCCGAGGCAGGTGTCGATCGCGGCGGGCGTGGTGCCCCAGTCCTCGTGAAGCTTCAGGCCGATGGCGCCGGCGAGCACCTGTTCGCGCAAGGGCTGCGGCGTGGAGCAGTTGCCTTTGCCGAGGAAGCCGAGATTGACCGGGTAGGCCTCGGCGGCCTCGAGCATGCGGTGCAGGTTCCATTTTCCGGGCGTGCAGGTGGTGGCGAGCGTGCCGTGAGCGGGGCCGGTGCCGCCGCCGATCAGCGTGGTGACACCGGAGCTGATGGCCTCGTCGATTTGCTGCGGGCAAATGAAGTGGATGTGCGAGTCGATGCCGCCGGCGGTGACGATGCAGCCTTCGCCGGCGATGGCCTCGGTGCCGGCGCCGACGATCATGGGATTTTTTTTCTTCGTGGCCGGATCGGGAAAGATCGAGCCGAGGCCGCTCTGGATGCCGGGATTGCCGGCGTGGCCGATGCCGACGATGCGGCCGTGCTTGATGCCGATGTCGGCCTTGATGATGCCGAGGATGGGATCGAGGATGAGGGCGTTGGTGATGACGAGGTCGAGCGATTCGGCGTCGGTGGCCACGGACGACTGGCCCATGCCGTCGCGGATGACCTTGCCGCCGCCGAACTTGATTTCGTTGCCGTAACCGCCGCCCTCGGCGATGAGGTCGCGCTCGACCTGCACAAACAACTCCGTGTCGGCGAGGCGCACCTGGTCGCCCACGGTTGGGCCGAACATTTCGGCGTACTGGCGGCGGGTCATTTTCATGGGAAAAGCTGAAAGGCTGAATAGCTGAAGGACTGAAAATTAAAGGACTGAAGGACTGAAGAGCTGAAAAACTGAAGGAGATGGCGGGAAATTGCTCATGGCTGGCAAGACTGATTCAGCTTTTCAGCCCTTCAGTCTTTTGGTTTCTTGGCCTTTTGGGTTTTGGCTTTAGTCTTAATATCCAAAGCGCCATTGATCTTGTTATTGAGTCCGTAAACTTCGCGGGTGCCGGCGAGGGCGACGAGTTCAACGCGTTTGGTATCACCGGCTTCGAAACGCACGGCGGTGCCGGCGGGGATGTTCAGGCGAAAGCCGCGCGCGGCGGCCCGGACGAAGGTCAGGGCCTCGTTGACTTCAAAAAAATGGAAGTGTGAGCCGACCTGGATAGGTCGGTCGCCGGTGTTGGTAACTTCGAGCTTCCTGGTCGGCAGGCCGGGATTGGCGTCGAGCCGGGCGGAGTCGGGTCCGGTTATAATCTCACCAGGAATCATGAAGACAAATGAAGAGTTATGAATGGAGAATGCAGAATCGGAGGGGAGTTTCGGATTGGTGTATTATTCTGAATTCTTCATTCTGCATTTTAAATTAGCGGAGCTTCACTCAGCGTATGGGGTTATGGACGGTGACGAGTTTGGTGCCGTCGGGGAAGGTGGCCTCGGCTTGCACTTCGTGGATCATTTCGGACACGCCTTCCATGACATCGGAGCGCTTGAGGATCGTGGTGCCGAAGCTCATGAGTTCGGCGACCGATTTGCCGTCGCGAGCGCCTTCCATGATTTCGTAGGTGATGATGGCGATGGCCTCGGGATAATTCAACTTGAGTCCGCGCGCCTGGCGCCGCCTGGCGAGGTCGGCGGCGACCACGACGAAAAGTTTTTCGCGTTCGCGAGGAGTCAGGTGCATGGGGAGGAGTCAGGATATAGGAGTCGGGAGTCAGGAGAAGGACCAGATCGATAGGCAGCAACTGCACGACAGCTCGGATGCCGACTCCTGACTCCTGGCTCCTGACTCCTTTTTCGGTTCATACTTGCAGATGTTTTTTCACCACATCGTCGGTGAGCGTGGCGATGGGGCCGGAGAAGGTGACGGCGCCGCGATCCATGGCATAGAAACGGTCGGCGACGTCGCGGCAGAAATCAACGTATTGTTCGACGAGGAGAATGGCGAGGGCGCCTTCGCGTTTCAGCTCCTTTACGACATTCATGATCTTCGTGGCCTCTTGCCGGGATTGGGCCGTTGCTTCTTCTTCGGATATATTGCTGATCTTGAGCTTCTTTAGGGTGTCGCCGATCTGGTCGATGATGGATGGCTGGATGCCCTCGGTCGGCTCGTCGAGGATGAGCAGCTTGGGGTTGGTGAGCAGGGCGCGGCCGATGGCAAGCTGCTGCTGTTGTCCGCCGGAAAGCACGCCGCCCTTGCGCGAGCGCATCTCCGTCAACACGGGAAACAGCGCGTAGACGCGGTCGAGCATGCGTCGTGCCACCGTGCCGCGGCAGCGATGGACCACGAGGCCGACATGGAGATTCTCCTCGATCGTCAGATGGGGAAAGATGTCGCGGCCCTGCGGCACATAGCTGATGCCCGCCCGGGCGCGCACATCGGGCGGAAGGTGATCGATGCGCTGGCCGGCAAACGTGATGGAGCCGGCGCGCACGGGCAGCACGCCGGTGATGGACTTCAGCGTCGTCGTCTTGCCCACGCCGTTGCGGCCCATGACGGCGACCACCTCACCGGAGTTAACCTCGAGGGTGACCCCGCGGAGAATGCGCGAACCGCCGATGTCGGCTTCGATCGATGAAAGTTGGAGGAGTGCGCTCATCGGGTGCCGTGTTTGCCGCGACCGAGATAGACCTCGCGGACCTTGGGATTGGCCTGGACCTCCTCGAATTTCCCCTCGCAGAGCACATGGCCCTGGTGAAGGACGGTGACCGGGTTGTCGCGGGCGATCTGCCGGACAAAAGTCATGTCGTGCTCGATGACGACGATACTGTGCTTGCCCGCGAGGCTGATGAGCAACTCGCCGGTGCGATGGGTCTCTTCGTCGGTCATGCCGGCGGCCGGTTCGTCCACGAGCAGCACCTGCGGATCCTGGGCCAGCAGCATGCCGATCTCCAGCCATTGCTTCTCCCCGTGCGCGAGCAGTCCTGCCTTCCAGTCGCTCTTGGCGTCGAGGCGGATAAGCTTGAGCAGGTCGGCGATGCGGTCGCGTTCGCTGGAGGAAGTGTGCTTGAAGAGCGAAGCGAAAACACCTCGCGGGCCCTTGAGCGAAAGCACGAGGTTATCCCAGACGGTGTGCTCGACAAAGACGCTTGGAGTCTGAAATTTGCGGCCAATGCCAAGGCGGTTGATCTCGTATTCATTGAGGGTGGTCAGGTCGTGGGTGCGTGGACCGGCGTCGAATTCGATCACACCCCTGTCCGGCCGGGCGCGGCCGGTGATGAGATCGAAGAAAGTGGATTTGCCGGCGCCGTTTGGACCGATGACCGTGCGCAACTCACCCGGAAACAGGTAGAACGTAAGATCCGAAATGGCCTTGAAGCCATCGTAGGATTTGGAGACGTCTTCGACGGTGAGGATGGGATGGCTCATGGTCGGTCCGGAGATTTTCGGCGTCCCCGCCACAGTTCCATCAGCTTGGGCGGCAGGCTGACGACGCCCCCCGGGAGGAAAAGGACCACGCCGAGGAAAAGCGCCCCGAGGATGATGAGCCACGAATCCGGGTAGGCGTGGGTGGCCCAGCTTCGGAGTGCGTTTATGCCGATTGCCCCGATGATTGGCCCGATGAGTGTGCCGCGGCCGCCGACGGCGACCCAGACCACGGCCTCGATCGATTTTTCCGGGGTCATTTGGTCCGGGTTGATGATGCCCGCCTGCGGAACAAACAGCGCGCCGCCGACGGCGGCGATCATCGCGGCCACGACGAAGACAAACAGTTTGTAGCTGGCGGTGGCGTAGCCGCTGAACAGCACGCGGTTTTCGCCGTCCCGGATCGCCTGTCGGACGAGCCCGAACTTGGTGCCGTTGAGCCAGTAGCAGCCGAGGGAGACGAGCAGCACCAGCACGGCGGTGACCATAAATAGCCCGCGCATGGTGGCGGGTCCGGCGACCTTATCGACGAGCGAATGGCCCAGGATGAACTTGAAATCCGTGAAGCCATTATTACCGCCCATCGTGAAATCGTTCTGATAAAAAAGGAGCATCGCCGCGTAGGTCAGGGCCTGAGTGAGGATGGAAAAATACACGCCCTTGATGCGCGAGCGGAACGCCAGGAATCCAAAGACGAGCGCCAGCAGGCTTGGCAGGGCAAACACCATCATCACCGCAAACCCGAAGGAGTGGAACGGCCGCCAAAACGGTGGCAGAAACGTGTGCCCGAGAAAAACCATGAAATCCGGCAGGCCGGCCGGATTTTGCCCCGACTTGGCGTAGCTGCCCAGGGGGCCAATCAGCAGCATGAGATACATGCCGAACATATAGCCGCCCAAGCTGAAGAACAGGGCCTGCCCCAGGCTCAGTAATCCTGTGTAACCCCAAAGCAGGTCCACCGAAAGGGCGAGCAGCGCGTAACAAAGATATTTTCCCCAAAGGGTGATCATGTAATCGCTGAGCAGGCCATGGGCATTGAGCAGGGGGAAAATCACGGTCAGCAGCGCGAGAAAGATGCCGACCACGGCGAATTCCATGTGGCGGGAACGGATGAAGCGTCCGGTGTCAGGTGAACTCATGCGGTTTGGGCGGGGGTGGGAAGACACACCCTAATCAAGGCTGCGGCTGCGGGCTGAGAAAAGACCGGTGGGGCGCCATTGCAGGAACAGGATGATCGCAACCAGCACGAGAATCTTTCCCAGCACGGGATTGAGGAGAATCTGCTGGATCGACTGGTCGGCCAGGCCGATCCCCAGCGCGCTCACCACGGTGCCGAAGATGCTGCCAACTCCCCCCACGACGACGGTCATGAAACTGTCCACGATATACTCCTGCCCCATCGACGGGCCCACCGTGCCAAGCTGCGTCACAAATACACCCGCCAGCCCGGCCAGCCCGCTCCCCAGGCCGAAGGTGAGCATGTTCACCCGCTCGGTGCGCACTCCCATGCATGCCGCCATCGTTCGATTCTGCATCACGCAACGGATGAGCAAGCCTAGCGGGGTCTTGGTCAGCGCCAGCCACACGCCGAAGACGATCACGACCGCAAAGCCGATCACGAAAACGCGGCTCCAGTCGAAGGTGATGTCAAAAACGGTCCAGTTGCTGCTCAGATAAACAGGGCTGTCCACATTTACGTTATTGGAGCCGAAGGTGAGTTTGAACAATTGCTGCAAAATCAGAGAAACCCCGAATGTTGCGAGCAGGCTCTCGAGCGGGCGGCGGTAGAGGAAGCGGATGACGCTGCGCTCAAGCGCAATGCCCACCAGGGCTGCGCTCAAAAAACCGATGGGAATCGCGGCCAGGAAATAAAGCTGGAAGGCCCAGCCGGTCAGGTGCAGTCCGGGCAGGTGGACGGCAATTTTGACAAACGGCAGGGTGAAATCCATCCCCTCGCCAAAGACATGCTGGGTGATGTAGGTGGCATAGGCGCCGACCGTGATCATCTCGCCGTGGGCCATGTTGATGACCCCCATCAAGCCAAACGTGATGGCGAGGCCCAATGCCACCACGAGCAAAATGCTGCCGGCGCTGAGGCCGCGAAAGAGCGTGCCGAAGAGTTTCACCACGGATTTATGGTGATCTATCGCCGCGAGTGCTGCGCCTGCGGCCGCCGCGACCTCCGGCTTGGCGTTGGCCACCGCTTTGGCCTGGGCCCTTTTGATCAGATCGTAGCTGTGTGAGCTGTGCAGCTTGCGCAACTCGTCGAGCGCCTCGAGCTTTATGGTATCGCTGGGATCGGCCAACTGGATGAGCGCAATGGCCTCGCGCAACGCGACTTTGGCCTCCGCATCGGTCTCAATCTGGCTGCGCGCCCGCAATACGGGTAGCTTATCGGGCTTTTGAGCAACACCGATGGTCTGGATGGCCAGCACGCGTTTGCCAGGGATGGGGGATCCAAGATCGAGCAGATCGACGATCGACTTCATGGCGAGCCGGAGTTTCGCATCGTGTTCCACCGCGACCAACTTGGTCGCGACCAGGCGAAGCGGCTGGCCGGCGGCGTCTTTCAGCGGTTCACCATTGTCCACGCGGATCGCGGCCTGGGCGCCGTTCGCATCCTTGTCATCGCTCAGCTCGACGGGAATTTTGGCCCCATCAGGCGCGGTGTAAACGAACAGGCTGTCTTGCTTCCAAGCTGTAAACAACTCCCGGATCGCCACATCGCCCTGACCGGCGAGGGATCCAATGATCGCACGCTTCTGACCGTCGTCCGGCGTGAGGATCGCCCGGACAATGGTCTCGCGGGCGGTTTCCGGCGCCGACATGGCGGCGTTAGCGATCAGCAGGCCGGCGGCCATGCCGATGGAGAAGAGCAGTGAACGGAGAAATGATTTCCAAGCCATGGGATTGCTATGGAATTGGCCAGCGATGATGAAAACTAGTTCTTAGCAGGCGGAATGCCGAGAGGTTGCCCGAACATGGGCCTGAAGCACTAAAAAACAGGGGGCGGTCCCCGTTGGAACCGCCCCTCGTCAGTAAGCCAGCCCTGCTATGCTGAAGCTTCGCAGGGCTTTCTTCGCTTTGGCAACAGAGGCCGTGCCATTCTAAGCTCCGAAGGAGCGAAGAATGGAGCCTAAACGCCTGACGATAGCCAGGCGTTTGGTTGGAGTCATTACTCCT
>Ga0307478_10001172_pt1 | contig 23517 bp, 21 predicted proteins | sample atmos_gasesECM4C_2_FD_203713 | JGI IMG/M metagenome (GOLD analysis project Ga0307478, IMG submission 203713) | Hardwood forest soil microbial communities from Morgan-Monroe State Forest, Indiana, United States - atmos_gasesECM4C_05 | ecosystem: Environmental > Terrestrial > Soil > Temperate...
ATATTGGGTTGAACGGAGTCCGTTGCAAAAATATCGCCACGGAAGTCCAAAGCAATGTCATTGCAGAAAGAAGGTTGCGGAAGCGCGATGCGATGCGCCAACTGACCTGTCTGATTGTTTGGGGGAATCGTGATTCCATATACGAATGAAACGGGGAACGGGTTGGTAACCAGGTCGATGCCGCAAACCCAAAGTGTCCGGCGAATGAAATCGACTTTGGCGCCTAAAAAAGAAATCTGGGGATTTGCTGTCTCAGTGAAGAAAACGCTCTCAGGAGATCCTCCGTCAAGCGGGACGCGGGTGATTTGCGCGCCGAAAACAGCGGTTGGGAAAAAGTTAGCGGAAACCGGATCAAATGTCAGTCCTTCCGGAAATGAGGTGGTGCTTTGCAGGTCAAATTCATTGATGAATTGACCTGCCGCGTACGAAGTGGCTAGCCCTAGCAAGAGCACCAACAACGCCGACGCCTTCCATAGATTTTTCATTAGTTTGCTCCTTGGTTTTTGTTTCGCTCTCCTTAAACGTCCACGTCACCCAGCCTGCAGTCCCTAGTGTTCAGAACTCATCGGCTTGCTCTTTATTCCCTTTGCAAAAGAATTTTTCAAGAAATTTCTTACAAGAAACAAGAAGAGGATCCATCCGAGCAGCTTTTCAGCTGGATGAGAATGCGATTCGCCCTCCAACCAGACGCAATTCGAAATTTACGCCGGGTCAGGTTCAGGGCGCTAGAGGTTGTCCGAAAGGGTCTGATATTTGTTTTTGGAAGAATGGGCGACCGGAAGCGGATACTTGTGAATGCTGCGGAGAGAAAAGGGAATAGAGTAGTTACTGTTTTTTCTTGCGCCGTCGCTTCAAAGCCTTGAGAGCGAGATACGCGACGTAAGTTCGTGGGGAGACGCGATTGGATTTGAAATATTCGCTGGCGGGACTTTAACCCTGATGAGTGCCTGCTGGAGCTGCGGGAAACGGTGTACCGGGGCAAGCTTCGCAACTGGGGTAAACCCGGAAAGCGTTGCGTCCTCTCGCCAACACCGCCCAAAGATTTATCCCCATGAACTTCATGCCATGCCTCTATTAACCACTGAACTTCGGGCAATTCAGCCCGCCACGAATGCCGGGATGCTGGATGGTGACTGACAGATGAATGAATCAAACTGGAATGAAAGGACGCCCGCTAACGCCCGTGACTATACCAGATCGATCCCGGAGACTTGTAATTCCGCCCCTCGCCCCACACCACGTGCGTATTCTCCAGGTTGTCGATGGCGATCGAGAAGTAATCGCCGAAGGGAAATTTGAAGCCATCCGGCAGAACATAATCGTACCCCCGCGCCGGCCCGGAAAGCTGATTCTCCGCCGACCACGTCGCCCCGCCGTTGCTCGAACTGCGCTGAAAAACATTCCACAAAGGCTGATTTGGTAGAAAACGGCGACGCGTATCCATCCACGCGATGCGTACGTCGCCGGCAGCGCCTGCAGTGATCGCCGGGAAACAGTGTTCGATCTGTCCATCCGCGGACGAAACGTCCGTCTTTGCGGACCAGCTTGCCCCGCCGGTGGTGGAAGAAGAAAAATAGATCCGCTCAGGCCCGCCGTTGGTGGCGCCTGCGTTCCACAGTGCATAAACAGTTCCGGCCGCATCGGAGGCCAGTGCGATCTGCGCGCCGAGATAGCCAGCCTCGCAAGCCTGGGCCGAGCAATCCGGGGTCGCACTCGAAACATCGAGCAAAGTTGTGCTCCAACTGCGTCCCGCGTCGCCTGACCGGCTCACATAAATGCTCACCGGACGCCGGCTCAGTTCCTGCCGCGCATAAGCTGTCCACGAAAAATAAACATCGCCGCTGGTATCCACCGTGGCGCCGCCCGCCAGTGACCATCCTGGCCCCGCACTCGGATTCACTGTGACGGAAGGAGAAAAGTTCTGGGCGTAGTCATGCGACGCTGCCACCAGAAATTTCTCATCGTGATTGAATCCTACGTATACATCGGCGCCGTGCACCGTGAGCACTGGCTTGTCCGCATCGTCGGCCGAGCGCTCCGCGACCGCAAAATACCAGGAGCGCCCGAAGTCCTGCGACCTCGCCACCATTACGTCGCGCTTGTTGTTTTGCAGCCAGGAGGCATAAACCGTCTGGTGGTCGACCGGATCGACCACGATCTGCGGATCAAATTGTCCGGTGGAAGATGGCGTTAGCGGATGGGCCGCTTGCCACGAGATTCCGTTATCGTTGCTCACCATCAGAGCAATCGTCGGTGCGGTACATGCCGGGCAGTCGCTTACCGCGCCATACTGCGGGAAGAGAATATAGATGTGGCCGTGACCATCCGTCGCCAGCGCGGGCTCCCATTGGTCCCCGGTGTTGTAGCCAACCCTTCGTTGGGGAGTGAAATTCGCAACGGCGAACGCGACCTGCACCGTTGCCAGCGCCAATAGCAGAAATGTGACAAATTTCTGCACACTTCGGGCGCGGCTGGACTTCAAAACCACAGACCTTCTCCTGGGCATACTACTGCAACAACCTTGGCCGGACTTTATAATGAAACGCCCGCGCAGTCAATTGCCCGATCAGGCCAGTTGGACACCGAGAGAGCTTTGCGTGGGGACGACTGCTCAAGCCTCCCCCGGAGCGACATCGAAGGAGCTGTTCGTCGAGCGAAGCTCGGCGTGGTCTTTCCCGCCGCGTGACTTTCCGGCGCTTTCGTCATCTAATAGAAACCTGGTTAGCGAATTAGGAAACCACGGAATTCGAACCAGTTGAGGAATTCAAAGGAACTCAAGATGGAAAAAGCCACATTTGCAGCAGGATGTTTCTGGGGAGTTGAAGCCACTTTCCGCGCCATGCCCGGTGTTTTATCCACGCGCGTCGGCTACACCGGCGGCCAGACCGATAAACCCACCTATAAAGAAGTTTGTACCGACCGCACAGGCCACGCGGAAGCGGTCGAGGTCGAGTTCGACCCCGCACAGGTGAAGTATGCCGACCTGTTGAAAGTTTTCTGGGAGAACCACGACCCGACGCAACTGAACCGTCAGGGTCCGGACTGGGGCACGCAATACCGCTCCGCCATCTTCTTCCGTACGCCGGAGCAACAAAAAGCGGCAGAGGCCTCGAAAGACTCATTGGAGAAAGCGCACCGCTATTCGAAACCGATCGTCACCCAGATCGTTCCAGCGGTAACTTTCTTTCCCGCCGAAGACTACCATCAGCAGTATCTTGAGAAGCGCGGCATGGCAAGCTGCCATATCAAAGCGTAGACAACTGTCGTATCCTGCGCTGGGATTACTTCCGAGTTTCAGGTTACGAAGGAACTGTGGCGTGGGATCTTGGCCTCGCGCCCATCTAACGTGGAAAGAACGGAGCCCGCTCGGATGCGCGCATTCTTCTTAATGAGTCTGTTTGCGGTTGTGACCATGGCCAGCGCCATTGCCCAGGCACCGGCGCTGCAGACCAATGTTGTTTACGTGTGCAACGACGGCCAAAGCTTCAAAGTCTTTTCCTGCAACGATACGACTGGCGCGTGTGATTATCAGAATTACAAACACGGCCAGGCCTACCAGAGAGGGGAAGCTCTACGCGTTCAACTGGCCGCTTTGCTCCCGGCCAAATGCCACGCGCAAACTCCGGCCGAAGCACAGGCTGATCCGCATCGCGGTGAGATTCCGCCGGCGCCTTCTCCATTTAAGGCGCGAGCCGCAGCCGGCAGCGGTTCCGGATCTGGAGCTGCTGCCAATTCGCAGTCCGGGTCATCCAACGCTGGAGTATCTCAGTCTGGTGCATCGCAGGCCGGAGGCGGAGGCTTCAAAGTCGGAGAGACCGTCCGCGTCCTGAGCTCCGGATGGCAAGAAGCCAGAGTGCTGCAGGTGCGTGGTAATTCTTACTATGTGCGACTCGATAACGGAATCGAGGTTTCGAAAAACTGGCCAATCGAAGTGCGGCGACTCGGCAAACTCACAACCGAGGACCATGCAGCCGGTCAATGGGATCTTCGCGATAAGGTGCAGGTCTTAGTCAACGGCCGCTGGATGGAAGGGAAGATCGTTGGACAGAGCCTGAACCGTTACACAGTGGGGTTTGCGGACGAAAACACGGTCGAGACGGGTCCGGAGAATTTGCGAGCCTCAACAGCGGCTCCGCCTAGCGTCCGCCAGGCAGGCCAGGCTCCCAAGCCTGGACTCGCGAGCTGCGCCGGAAAGTACGAAGGCCGATGGGAGCATGTCTCAGGGATGGGCGGGATGACGGTGGTTTTCCGATCCGGCAAGGCAACGGTGACCGAGGGCCTCGGTGGTCCGATGGAATTCGAGTGCTGGATCAGCGGCAGCCAGATCTCTCTCTACAAGGCCGGCTCGTTCACGCCATTCTCCTACGGTTTTGACGTGAACAATGACGGAACGCTGCAGACGCCGCTCGGCGCAATCAAGAAGATGGGCAACTGAACCAGACCGAGGCGCGTTCGTTTTGTACGGGAAAAGCTACGCAGCCGTCAGCGGGATCGGCGCGCCCTTCGATTACCAGTGTGTGCTCATAGGGCGCTGACGTGCTGCGATCGGAACCGTCAGCAGTATCTCGAGAAGCGCGGCATGGCAAGCTGCCATATCAAATAAATCAGCTTCTAAATCGAGCGCAGCGCCTTCATCGGATCCGAGGAAGCGGCACGGGCCGCGGGAAGCGCCGATGCGAGCAGCGCCATCAGCAGCATGATCACAACCCCCGCCATGTAGATGAGTGGGTCGGTCGCACTGACGTCGAAAAGAAAGGACCTGACAAGGTGTGACACGGTCAGCGACCCCAGCACCCCGAAGCCGCATCCGAGGAGCGCTAGTTTCGCGCCCGAAATCAGGATAAGCTGCGCGACGCCCGTGCGCGGAGAGCCGAGCGCCATGCGAATGGCGATCTCCTGGGTGCGCAGCGAGACGGAGAAGGCGACCACTGCATAGATTCCTGTGATGGCGAGCAGGAGAGCGCCCGCGGCAAAGGCGGTGATAAGGTCGGTGTTAAAGCGGCGTGGCGCTTCCACGTTCGAGATCACGTCATCCATGGGCTGCACTTGTTGCAGAGCGAGCAGCGGATCGACTTCGGCGATGCTCGCGCGCAGGGTTTGCGTCATCTGCACGGGGGGGAAGCGCCGAACGAAGAACGACGTAACCGCTGGCGGGAGTGGTAAGCTTTCCCGTGTATGCCGAGCCGAAGAGAATGGCGGGTTGCTGCGCGGGCATATACCACTGATCGTTGGTGGGCTCATCGCGCGCGCCCGTCTTGGTATCGGCCACGATTCCAACTACGGTCGCCCATGGCAATCCCTTGTGCGGATTTCCGACGTGCATCCGTTTGCCGATGGCTCGCCGGCCCGGCCAGCAACGCCGGGTCATGGACTGGTTGACGATCACGACGGGAACTGAGCTGGAGCGGTCGTCGATGGTGAAATACCGGCCGTCGATCAGCGAGATGCCCATGGCGTGGAAATAGTCTGCGTAGACAATCGCGAACGCGGAAAACTTCAGCTTCCAGCGGTCAACGGGTTCGTCTTCGATGGTGTACGCAGCTCCTGCGAAGGCGCCGGAGGCAGGGAGCACGTTGGTGATGCCGACGGCGATGATTCCGGGCTTGCTGGAAAGCCGGTCGACAACCGTATGGTTAAAGGCGTCGGCAGAAGTGTCCGTGGAATATTGATTGAGGGGCAGTTGATAGCCGGCGACGAGGACGTGGTCGGCGTGAAAGCCGGGGTCAACGGCTCGCATCTTCTGGAAGCTGCGCAAAAAGGCGCCGGACACATTGAGGAGCACCAGAGCGATGGCGATCTCCGAGACCACCAGGGCAGAGCGCAACCAGGTGTGGCTCGATGCACCGGTGCTGGTGCCAACACCCTCTTTGAGACCTTCGGTCAGGTTGGTTCGCAGGGCGGCGAAGGCGGGCGCAAGGCTGCACAGACCGCCGGTTAATATCGCGAGAAGAAGGGCGAAACCGGCGACGGCCGCGTTCATCGAAATGGAGTCGATACGCGGCATAGACTCGGGCAGCAGGTGCAAGGTGGTGCGGATTGCGACCGCAGCAAAGGCCAGGCCCAGCAGCCCGCCAGCCACGCTGAGCAGCACTCCTTCGAAAACACATTGGCGTATGATCACGCTGGAACTCGCCCCCAGCGCGAGTCGGATCGCATATTCGCGCCGCCGGCGGATGGCCCGCACCAGCAGCAGCCCAGCAACATTCACACAAGCGATCAGCAACACCACGGAAACAGCGACAAACAGTGTGCGCAGTAACGGCCGGATATCTCCTACGGCGTACTCACGCAGTGGCTTGACGTTGCCCTGGATGTGGATCGCAGACATGCTGGCGGGAAAACTGCGCATGATCTGCCGGGAGACGCGGTCGGCGTCTTGCGCAGCCTGCGCGAGGGTAACGCCATCCTTAAGGCGCGCGACCATGTGGTATCCCCAGGAGCCCGCCTGCTCGTCGGAGAGTTCGTCGGGCGTCAGGCTCATGGGCACCCACAGTTGCGCCTGGTTAAGGTGTCCATCCACCAGCGGAAATTCAAAACTGCGTGGCATCACCCCAATGATCGCGTAAGGTTTGCGGTCGAGCACGATGGAGCTGCCCAGGATCTGGCGGTCCCGGTGGTAGCGGTTCATCCACAAGGCATAGCTTATGACGGCGAGCGGTTGATGAGCGTCCTCTTCCCGTTGGGTAAAGACGCGGCCCAGAATGGTAGAAGTGCCGAGAGTTGGGAAAACCCCGGCTGTCAGCCGGGCGGCGTCGATCTCCTCCGGGATTGCGCCGCCAGAAAGCTCATAGGTGGTGATGAAATAGCCGCCAAGAGAAGAAAAAGCGCTGCTTGCATTCGAATACATACCGATTTCGCGCGCAGTTACTGGAGTGTTGGCCCGGGCGTTCGGGCCGCTTCCCAGGTGATCTCCCAATAGAACCAGGCGGTCCGGATTGTTGAATGGGAGCGGACGCAGCAGAATGCCTTCGACGAGCGAGAAGATGGCGGTGGTGGCGCCGATGCCGAGGGCTAGGGCCACAACAACGGTGACGGTGAAGCCAGGAGTCTTCAGCAGTTGGCGAAATGCAAAGCGGAGATCTTGCGTGAGTGCGTACATGTTCGGGGACGACCTTTATGCTGCAGTCAGCAGCATCGGCTCGCCCTTCGTGATCACCAATGTGTGCTCATAGTGCGCCGACGCGCTGTGATCGGCTGTCACCACGGTCCACTTGTCGCGTGCCACGTACGCCCTACCCGATCCTGCCGCGATAATCGGCTCGACCGTAATCACCAAACCTTCGGTAAGAATCTGGTTCGCCTCCGGATCGGCAAAATTTGGCACGCGTGGCTCTTCGTGAATCGTGCGCCCGATACCATGCCCGCCCAGATCGCGAATCACGGAGAATCCGCTGCGCCTCACTTCGCGCTCCACGGCCCGGCCAATTTCCGAAACTCGAAAGCCGGCTCGCGCCACCAGCATGGCCTTTGCGAAGGCCCGTTCGGCACACTCCGCAAGCCGCCGCCGCTCTTCGCTCACTTCACCCACTGGAACCGTCACGGCAGCATCCGCCATGAATCCGTTTTTCTCGACCGTGACGTCAAGCTTCACCAGGTCGCCCTCTCGCAGCGCTCGTGTGCCGGGAATGCCATGAACGGCCTCGTCGTTGATGCTGATGCAATTGACTCCCGGAAATCCATATACCAGCGTCGGAGCCGAGCGAGCTCCGTGCTGTCGCATCACTCCCGCGCCTACTTCATCGAGTTGGGCGGTGGTAATTCCCGGGCGCACGGCGCTCTTCATCGCGCTCAGCATCAAACAAACCACAGTTCCTGCAGCCCGCATTCCGGCTAATTCTTCCGGCCCGTTAATGGACATGCTTCCACCTCAATTGAATCCCCTACCACGAATCATAATAGTGGAGACCTACATTTAGGCGCTCATGGGTTCGCGCGGTCCGAAGAATAAAAGCAGCACAAAGCTTGCGACATAAAATGGCAAGCCTTGCTGAAAGCTGAAGCCGAGAATTCGGAGAACCAAACCGAGCAGCGCCAATGCTTCACACAGCGCGTAGGTTGCGATGTAGCCGCTTTTCCAATGGCTCAAGCTGATGGAATTATCAGGGCGGGAGGCCAGATCCTCCGCGGGGCGCAAGACTAAAGTGCGCCTCACTACGAAGATCATGCCAACCAGAGCCACGCCGGCAGTCGTGAAAATATAGCTCAGCGATGAGTCTGCAGGGTGCGCTGCGAAATTTATAATTTTCCCCACGACCGCATAGAGCAAAATGCTGCCCAGCATGGTCCACTGGACCACGCGCAAACGTCTGACGGTTCCCCTCATTGTTTCCATTCTGCCGCAGTTCGAGGAGAAGTGACCGCGAATCTTGACCACCGAATCCGTCTAAGCAATAGCGCGAGAGAATTATTTTTTGATTTTTGATTGCTGATTGCAGCCCACGCTTCGCTCAAGGGTTCACTCAGCAATCAACAATCAAAAAATGTTTGTTGTTATGGGTGTGTAATTTCCGCGAGCTAGTGTTGATGTTCGTTTCTCCGCAGCCCCGGCCGCATCCGCAGAAAAATCTGAAACGACACAGGATAATTTCCATACGCTGCATCCAGCACTGCAGGCTTGGAATACACGGTTACATCCGCGCCCAGTCCCAATTGCCACCCATGATTCTGTATCAGGTCGCGTGTGCCGCCGAGAGTGTATGCCCCGATCCGGTAAGCCGGATGCGCCGTTGCCCGCGGAAATAATTCATCCTTATCAACTAACTCCAATCGCGTGAACGCATAATTGCGCCGCAGAAAGTTCAGTGTCGATTCGAGCAGGTAGCCATTCAGATTTGTGCCGGTTGCGATTTTATGCACTCGCCCCCACACCAGCGACGTCGCCCAATTGCCCTCTGGCAGCGGATGATCGTATTCAACCGACGCTGTCTGCCGCCACTGGCTGCCCGGTTCGAGCGCCTCGGGATGCTCCAGCCGTCCCACGCTGTATTGCGCCGTCCAGTCGCGTATAGGAGCAATACTTGCTCTTCCTGACCACGAATCGAGCGCCGCCGGTTGAATGCTCCAGCGCTCTTCATTCGGTTCGCGCCCGTTGAACGCCGAACCCTCCAGCTTGGCACGGTCGATCACAAATCCTGTCGTAACCACACCAAAACTGGTGTGCGTGGAATCCTGCAAATGATGGCTAAGCGGCGCCAGCGGCAGCTCCGAAGCTGAAGTGCGATGAATGTAGGTGACCGGCCCGAGGGCCGGCTCCGCGGAAGGTCCACCGTACAGTTCCCAGGAAACTTTTTCCGAGAGCGGCAGCAGGTACAAGGCCGAAAGTTCGGCAAACACATTGTGCGGATGCTGATGATCGACCAGAGGCTCTCCGTGGTAAGTCTCTCCCGTCTGAAACAGTTCCGGAAAGCCGGGATGCGGCGAGGTCAGCGACTCCGCGGAAAACATCTGCCGCAACAAAATTGTTCCCCCGCTGAGCTTGTGCTGCTCCATCAGCATTCCCCAATTCACCGACTCGGCTTTGCCTTCGCCGCGCGGCCCGCCCTGCTGGTTATAGTCGGTGAAGATGACTCCATGTGCCATCACTTCCCAGCCGCCGGGCATCCACATCCACTCGTATCCCGGCACCGATGCAGGTTCCCATCCAGTCCCGGACCCGGCGTGCGGTGAAGGCAACTGTGAAGATGACTGATCCTCCATTTGCATTTGCATCTGCATGGGCATTTCGCCGTGTGCGTTGTGCATTGAATCATCCTGCGCCGCCGCGATAAAGATCGCCCAAGAAACCATAACTGAAGAAATGAAAATGCAACGCAAGCTTCGTTTCCTCAAGAGAGCCTCTCAAAATAAAAACGAATTGAAAATTACACGGCGTGCGCGCGATGAGCGCACGGTTCGAAACCTTCACGGTGAAGAGTGAGAAACGAGAGAGACGTAGCTAGATTCTGAGAGTTAAAAATCCCGGTGAAGGTGAGGACGCGGTAATCGCGAACAAGCGATCTTTGTCACAACGGCTGGCCACAAACAGTGTGCCCACACCGATCTCATCGGGCTGCATTCCCAGAAGCGGCGAATAAACCCTAGCGACCAGCGCCGATGGGCTCCGTTTCACGCAGCAGCGATAGTCCGCAGGTTGTGGTAAAGGGGAGTGAACTCGCGAATGATGACATCCGGCCATCGAGGATGGCGAACCAGAATGCGCTCTCGCCGGTAAAAGACATACACCACCGGCAACTCCGGCAGCCATTGTGCATAAGAGAACAATCGTTATGACTCGGAAGAAGAGCGGGATGTCCAAAGTAGCGACAGGTCGAATCACAACTAGGTCCCCGTAATCTTCATGCGAAGTTCTTCCGGCAGGCGTTCCCGAATCTCCTGGGGCAGGCGGTCATGTACCCGGCGCGCGCCTTGCTTCGCCGCATCCAGCACAGTGACAGGCGCCGGCGTGGCTACGGCCACCACCAGCCAAATCAGCGCCGAAAGGGCAAAGCCTGCCAGCGCAGCAATCTCCAGCCAGAAGGCGTGCCGCGGACCGAAGTGCCGCACCACTCCAAACGCCAGCAGAAAGACGCCGCCAGAAACCGACGCCAGCACGATCAGGCCTACGTCAATGATGCGGTGCATGCGTTGCCGGCTGCGGCAGAATTCGCAACCCGCGAAGTGGCCTTCGTAGTCGCCACGCATTTCCGGTGCCAGGCCGGAGATGTCATAACGCCAGCCCGCCAGAATTTTGCCCACAATGGGATCGGTGCACTGCTGACTCATAAGTTACTACAGTCGAATCGGCGGCAAAACTTCCGACTGCACCGCCACCAGCACACGGTTCTGAAACAGACCGCCCCGCAGCCCCAAAGCCTTTTCCGCCTCTCTCCGCGCAATTTCCGGATGATTGTTCTGTTCAGAGAGATGCGCCAGCACGACAAAGGCTGCACTATTATCATAGTCGCTGGTGAAGAAATGTGCGAGCTTTTCGTTCGAGAGATGGCCGACGTTACTCGCCACGCGCTGCTTTACCGCCCAGGGATATGACCCCACTCGCAGCATTTCGACATCGTGATTCGACTCCATCACCAGCACATCCGACCTCCGCAGGTGGTCGCGGACGTTAGCGGGCAAGTAACCTAGATCAGTGGCCACGCTGACCTTTGCCCCTTCGATGCGGAAGGTGAAACCCACCGGATCTGCGGCGTCGTGCGGAATGGTGAAAGGCTGCACTTCGATATCGCCAATCTGAAAACGGCGACCCGATTCGAAACGCTCCAGTTTTTCTAGTTGCGGCCGCTCGCCATTCTCGCTGCGCAGGGCCCGCGCCCAGGCCGCGTGCGTCGCCCCCGTCATAAAAATTGGGATGCGCAGCTTCTTGGCCAGCGTGGCCAATCCGTAAACATGGTCAGAATGCTCATGGGTGATCAGAATCGCCGAGAGCGATTGCGGATCTTCTCCCAGCGACTTCATTCGCTTGAAGGTTTCGCGACAGGAAATGCCGGCATCGACCAGAATCTTGGTGCGCGCGCTGGCCACAAAGGCGCAATTGCCCTTGCTGCCGCTCGCCAGCATCGACACCATCACGCACATGCACGCAGCATACGCGACCTCCCTGTGGATTAGGGAGTAACTTCTCGATCATCCGATACCTTGGGCTGATAACGCGGGAAGACTGCAGGCTTGTCCCAAATCCAATATCGAAGGCCTAAGATTCAGCGGCCTGGCTTCAAGCCCTGGCGGCCAAAGCCCCCAAATCGGCAATCGGAGGAAATGATCGTGGGGAACACAGAGTCCGTTCGGAGGGCATGGAGCCGGAATCGAGTGCCTTCACCAACATTCCGAGAGCGAGTCCCGCGATGGGCGGGATCACCACTGTTGCGCGCAACTGCCCCGCGCGCACCCATTCCTGACCGGTCTTCCTGACGCCGTCGCAGCCAATGAACGGGATGTCTAGCCATGATTTGCGCTCCCCAGCCGGCAGTTCAATAAGAGCTTTCCTCGCTCCGAGCGCCATGCAGTCGTTCTGGCAGGCGACGGCGCGAATATCGAGTTGGTACGAAGTACTCAACGATAGCCAGGACCTGATAGCCCGCTGCCCGCTGCGCTCCGACCAGTCGCCCTTGAGGGTCTTCGCTACGACCGCTTGCGGCTTGGTCGCCAAAAATCCCCTGGTGCGGAGATTCGCCGCGCTGTGGCTGGAGGGACCCTCGATATAGAGCACGTTGCCTTCCGGAGCCAGAACCGCTAGTTGCTGGCCCTGAATCCTGCCCACTTCTTCCTGGTCGGGATCGACCGCAAACACGGGTGCCGTGGCCGTGTTGCGAAGGTCGGAAATGTAGTCGGCTTCGCGGTTCAGGATCACCCAGCCAATACCCGCCGACACGGCCGCTTTCGCGACCTGCGGCATGGCAGTTCCCACCGGCTCGACCAGAATCGCGTCAGGACGTTGCGCCCGGTCCTGAACGATCTTTACCAGTTGTTGAGATTGATTGACCGCATCTTTGTCCCCGTAAACAAGAGTGAGTTTTACGCCCAGGCGGGAAGCGGCCTCAACTGCGGATGCCGCCTGTTCGCCCTGGTAATCGTTATCTTGCGTGGTTAAAGCAACGACTACATTCAGTTTTGACATAGAGTAGGAGGCTTCCGCGGGCCTCGGAACTGTTACGGCAGGAGTAACTATTTCCGTATTCTGCCCCGGCAATGAGATCTGCTCCAAGTTACGATAGTGTTTCTTTAATCCCCAATCGAGAATTCTCCCCCCTTGGGCATGGAGTGTTCGCGGGAATTGGAGACAATTTTGGCTTATTCGAGCGAGCGAAGTGGCGGAGCCTCGGCGCAACCGCCGTCCTAGGTCGGTACTTTGGTAAGTCGACGCGGCTGCGCAAAATCCCAAGACCCAAAACCTAAAGACCTGAGACCCGATACCCAAGATCGACTCACTTTCCTTGCCGCAGGCGATCCAGCACGCCCCGCATCTGCGACCCGCCGTAGGCGCCGGCAATGCCCGGCAGCGCGGTGAGGAACGATCCAAAGACCTGGCTTCGCGTGGGCTTCACGGCCATGAGAAGGTAGGCGGCAAGCTCGCTGAGCGGAATAAACGCGACCACGACGACGACCCACCGCCACGGCCAGCGCGGACGCAGGAACCCTAGCAACATGCATGCGGCCAGCACCAGCAGAGCCGTAAAGAGCAGATCGTTGATGACGACGTCAACCCACCCCGTGCCGATGCCGGCGAGCGCTGCGAGCCCATAAAACGGCCAATCGCTTCGGTCAGCCGACGAAACTATCTCAGTAGTCATGGTGTCGCGGGTTTCACTGGGTACTGTGTACTAGGTACTAGCTACTCCAAAATCTCAGTACTGATAAAACCCCCGCCCGCTCTTTTTGCCCAGCCACCCCGCGTCCACCATCTTGATGAGCAACGGACACGGCCGATACTTCGGATCGCCCAACCCCTCCTGCATCACCCGCATGATGTCGAGGCACACATCGAGTCCGATAAAATCCGCCAGAGTCAGAGGCCCCATGGGATGGGCCATGCCCAGCTTGAACACCTCATCGACTGCCTCCGCCGTCGCCACACCCTCCATCACCGCATACATCGCTTCGTTCAACAGCGGCATCAGCACGCGGTTCGAAACAAATCCCGGCGCATCGTTGACCTCGACCGGTGTTTTGTCGAGCTTCACTGCCAGGTCGCGCACCGACGAAAAAGTTTCCTCCGACGTTGCCAGCCCGCGAATCACCTCGACCAGCTTCATCACGGGAACGGGATTGAAGAAGTGCATCCCAATCACTTTCTCCGGACGTGCAGTCTGCGCCGCAAGTTTGCTGATCGAAATCGACGAGGTATTCGACGCCAGGATCACCTCGGGCCGCGTGAGCCGGGCGAGATCGCGAAAAATCTCCGTCTTGATCTCAAACTTCTCAGTAGCCGCCTCCACGATGAAGTCGCAATCGGCGAGCTTAGAGCGATCAGTCACCGCCTCGATCTTCGCCAACGCGGCCGCCTTATCCTCGGCAGAGATCTTGTTCTTCGCCACCTCACGGTCAAGATTCTTCGTGATGGCAGCGATCCCGCGCTCCAGAAACCGCTGCTCCACATCGCACAGGACCACGGAATACCCGCTACGGGCAAAGACATGGGCAATGCCGTTCCCCATCGTCCCCGCACCGACCACTCCTACACTCTTGATGTCCATAAGTAGCCTCTCGCGAGGGAGAACGCATCTCTCCTGAAGGTTGCCGCCTAGAAAACGCTTGAGTCTAACACTGGCAGCGTCGTTTCCGCCCTGCATTTGCCCACTTTGATTGTCATTCCCGGCGGCGCTATACTTCGCAGCACCATGGATAGGGTCGTTCCGCGAGCGGTAGTCGTTGGACATCTCGCACTTACCATTCCCGCCATAACTGCGATTCTCCTGGTGTCATTCCTTGGTTTGCGCACGTTTGGCCCGTCTCTGCTTGGGTACTACGTTCTGGCCGGGATGACCCTTGGATGGCAATGGCACGAGGCCGCGCTTACGAACTGGAAAAGATGGCTAGCTAGGGATGGTGTTCAAGATAAGGAAGCAGATCTCCTCGCGCATCGCACTGGCCTCGCATGGCCGGGAGAAGCTGTGATCGGACCGTTTGCGCTTCACACGACGGCCGCCGTAGTGTGTGGCATCCATTTTGGCCCGTGGCTGCTCAGCCGCTGGTTCGCTTGGGTACTGCCTCTAACCGGAAGGTCTATCCATACTCCCAGCGGAAACGACTACCTTCAGCATTTCGAGCTGGCGAGTATTGTCCCTGCCTTCATCGTTGGTTACATCCTGTGTCGGTACTTTCGGAGGCTGGCAACGTGTGCATGGGTTGTGCCCACGATTGTGCTCGCCTACAAGTTGCTGACATTCACCGAGCCTTACCAGTCAATTCTTGCTTCCCCCGCTTCAACCCGATTCTCATACTTCTTCGTCATCCAACGTTCCATGCCAGCATTTACAGCCGGCTTTGGTGGCGTTGATCCTGTCCGCGTTGCGCAGCGAATGTCCGTGGTAGCACCTTTTTACGCAGGTTTGGCCTACAGCATCGGAGCTCTCGCCGCGGAGCACAATGTGGTGGAAAAACTCTTCGGACGTCCGCGCGTGCAACCCGAGTTAGAAGTGACACCGCCGGAGAAAACCGCCGAAGGCGAAGCGGGGAAGACCGCGCATGAACTTCACTGACTGCGGGACCGCGATTAGTACTGAAACGGCCGCGGCAACCTCCAGGGCTGCCCGATCGCCTCCCCTCGCCCGAGGTGTAAAATATTGAAGCAAGCCCTAATAAACGCGTCCCAACTTCGAAAGGATTCCCCCATGGCCATCGCCGAACTCCCCCTCCGCCCGCGCGCATCCGCGCACCAAGGCCCCTTCATCAACGAACCCTTTTTCGATTTCACCAAAGAAGATAACGCTCGCAAGATGCGCGCCGCCATTGAGCGCGTTCACGGCCAACTCGGCCGCGAGTACGACCTCATCATCGGCGGTGAGCGCGTCAAGACTGCGGATAAGATCAAGTCGCTGAATCCGTCGCGTCCCTCGCAGATCGTCGGCATCCACCAGAAAGCCGGCAAAGAGCACGTCCAACCCGCAATGAACGCGGCCCTGAAAGCATTCGAGCTGTGGAGCCGAACTTCCGTCGAAGAGCGCGCCGGATTGCTGTTCCGTGCTGCCGATCTGCTGCGCCAGCGCAAAATGGATTACATGGCCTGGCTGGTTTTCGAAGTCAGCAAAAACTGGGGCGAGGCCGACGCCGATATTTCCGAGACCATCGACTTCTGTGAATTTTACGGACGCGAAGCCTTGCGCCTCGCAAAAGCCACAGCGCCGGTGCAACTTCCCGGCGAGCACGATTCTCTCTTTTACGTCCCGCTTGGTGTGGGCGCGGTCATTCCGCCATGGAACTTTGCTTGCGCCATCATGGCCGGCCTGACCCTGGCTTCAATCGTGAGTGGCAACACCGTCATCCTGAAGCCTTCGAGCGATTCTCCCACCATCGCCGCAAAGTTTGTCGAACTGCTCGAAGAAGCCGGCATGCCTGAAGGAGTGGTAAACTTCTGCCCCGGCGCGGGCGCCAGCTTCGGCGATGCCGTGGTCGCACATCCCAACACTCGCTACATCGCCTTCACCGGCTCCCGCGAAGTGGGATTGCACATCAACCACACGGCGGCCACGCAGGCTCCCGGCCAGCTCTGGATCAAGCGCACCATCCTCGAAATGGGCGGCAAGGACGCCATCATCGTCGATGCCGATGCCGATATCGATTCCGCGGTCGAAGGTGTCGCGCAAGCCGCATTCGGCTTTCAAGGCCAGAAGTGCTCTGCGTGCTCCCGCGCCATCGTCGACGACCGCATCTACGATAAGTTTCTCGAACAGCTCAAGGCCCGCGTGGAAAAAATCACGATCGGCGATCCCGCCGAAAACACGGGCATGGGCGCAGTCATCAATGAAGGCTCGATGAAGACCATCCTGGAATATATCGAGCAGGGCAAGAAAGATGGGCGGCTGCTTACAGGAGGCGAGCGCGCCACCGAAGCGGGAGAAGGCTATTACATCCGTCCCACGGTCTTCGCCGACATTCCGGCCCGGTCAAAGCTCGAACAGGAAGAAATCTTCGGCCCCGTGCTCTCGGTGATCAAGGCCCATGGTTTCGACAATGCGCTTGAAATCGCCAACGACACCGAGTTTGGCCTGACCGGCGCCATCTACACGAAGTCGCGCGACAAGATCGACCGCGCCATTCGCGACTTCCACGTTGGCAATCTCTATATCAATCGCAAGTGCACCGGGGCAATGGTCGGAGCGCATCCGTTTGGCGGCTTCAACATGTCCGGGACGGATTCGAAGTCCGGGGGGCCGGACTATCTGTATCTGTTTACGCAGGCGAAGTCGATTGGAGAAAAATTAGGATAGCCTATTCTGTTTCTGGATAGCCGGGGGCTCCCGCTTCCGGCTTTTTCCTCTTTTGATCCCGCAACTTTCATGAGCCTTACTGGTTAATCACAACAGCGCGATTTTCTGGAGCATCATAAGGACGGGGCCGAGCTTTTGGGAACGATTTCTCAATGCCTTCTGCGGAGTCGCCCATGATTTATATCCTGCGCCTTACCAACGGAGATTGCGTGGTGGCGATGGCCGCCGACGAGAATGACGCGCGCCGCGTAGCCATGCGCATTACTACTCTGGAAGGAGCACCGGAAGTCGCGTCGATCCGCAGGCTCGACACATTCGGAGTTCGACTTTCTCCCACCGAAGACGGAAGCCTCGCGGTAACTCATTGGGACGATGCGACCCTCGATAGCATTCTCGCCAATGAATATCCGCTGCTGAACGAAGCCTGCCAGCGCGCCAACGCCGAACCGTTCCTTCCAGCCGCGAATCTCGCCGAACCGGTACTGTCTCAACTGAAAGATGCCTATGAGCGGAATACCGATATCATTCGCGAGGGGCTTCGACAGGAACTACAGAGATACGCCCAATCTGATGTTGCAGTTAAGACGAAGGCGGCCGCGACCCGAAGATAGAACAAACCTGCTGTTGATTAATTTCTCGAGCTATTGCTGAGGGGCGAAGTAGCCTTTGCGGGCGCGGACTTGGAGGTCTTTCTTGTTGGCGGAGATTTCGATGGAGCGGTAGCGACCGTCGGCGTCGAAGTCGGCGGGCTTATAGGAGACGACATACTGGCTGCGGAGTTCGTCTTCGATGGCGGCGAAGGAGTGAGTGATGTCTTTCATCTTGAAGGGGAAAAAGGCGCGGCCGCCGGTTGCTTCGGCGAGTTGTTCGAGAGTTTTGTCGCCGCGGAGGATGAGGCCGCTGTCGTCAGTGGAGATGGCGTAGATGATCACCTCGGCGCGCTGCGCCATTTCGATGGCCTGAGCTTTAGAGACTTCGCTTTGATTGTCCTCGCCGTCGCTGAGAATGATGATGGCCTTGCGGACGGGGTGTTCGGATTTATCTTTCAGCAGTTTGTCGTGACAGGTCTTGTAGACCGCGTCGAAAAGAGCGGTGCCGCCGCCATCCTGCAGGTTGTGCACGCCAGCGGAAAGCAGTTGAACGTTGTCGGTGAAATCCTGGCTCATCTGAAGGTGCGTATTGAAACCGACGACGTAGGCCTTATCGAAACCGGCGCGTATGGAATGTTGCAGGAAACTGATGGCGGCATTCTGCTCGAAATCGAAGCGCCCGTGGACCGAGCCGCTGACATCAATTAAAAGACCGAGGTGCAGAGGAAGATCGGTCTCGCGGCGGAAGTTAAGAATCGATTGCGGTGGTTTGTGATCGTCGAGGATGGCAAAGTCGTTCTGGTTGAGATCGCGCACAAACTTGCCGTGCTTGTCCGTAGCGATGAAAAGGACGTTAACCTCGTCGACGCGCTTGTGAATCGTGAGAAGACTGCCTTGAGAATCGTCAGAAACCGCGGCGGTTGGATAAGCGGCAGTGGCGGCGTATGGCGTGTAGGAACCGGATTGAGCCCCGGCGGGAGACACGCAGACCAAGGCCGCGACCAGCGCGGCCAGCAGGTGAGCCATCGTGACACGCATGTACTTCATGCCGGAACCATCCAAATTTTTCACTCTCACCCATGGCCAGAGGGTACTCCTAACCATTAGATGCACGCCGGGTGCCGAAGGGTGAATGGCCGTTCGCCAATTCTTTGACTGTAGAGGGGTTTCGCGCCGAGTGCCAAGTTACAAAAGGAGCACCCATTTGGTCATGACATTTAGTTAATCCTGGAGAAACGGCTGCCCTTGTTCCTGCGAGGGTTATGCTTGCGGTAACCGGGCTCCGATTCTCAGGACCAGTGCGGTGAGAACGGTTTAAGATGTTGAGTCGCAAGCGGCACAAAGGCGAAAGGAAATCCAGATTACATGGAGATGAAAATGAAGAAGATCGCAGCCTTTTTTCTGACATTGTGCCTGTGCGCACCTGCGTTTGCTGTGAACGATGAGAAAGAAGAAGACCGGGTGCACGATGCTGGCGTAGTCATGAAAGAGATCCTGAATATCCCAGACGACATTCCGCAGGATTTGCTGGATAAAGCTGAGTGCCTGGTCATTCTGCCATCGGTGAAAAAGGGAGCGTTTGGGGTGGGCGGGAGCTACGGACGCGGGATTATGGTATGCCGCGGCGGGGAGCACTATATGGGACCGTGGGGACCTCCGGCGCTGTATGCGCTGGAAGGAGTGAGCATTGGCTTTCAGATCGGCGGGCAGGCTACGGATTTCGTTTTGCTGGTGATGAACCCAAGGGGAGCGCGGTCGCTGCTGTCGAGCAAAGTAAAGCTGGGAGCGGACGCTTCTGCCGCGGCCGGCCCGAAAGGACGCACGGCGGAAGGCGCCACCGATGTCGTGATGAATGCTGAGATTCTTTCCTACTCCCGCAACAAAGGATTATTCGCAGGAATTTCTCTGGAAGGCTCAACGCTGCGGTCGGATGGAAACGCCAACGAGAAGTTGTACGGGAAGAAGTTGGACGCGAGGGACATTATTCTGGAACACAAAGTCGGAGTTCCGGCGTGCGCGAAAGACTTGGTCGCGTTGCTGGATAAGAAATCGCCAAAGAACTTGTCGGATCCGAAGTCGTTGGAGTAGAGGCGGAGTTTTATTTTCACGGCTGCCCATGATCTTGAGATCTCTCATCATTGTGGCCGTTCTGATTGGAGCGGTGCTCGCCTTCGCGGCGACCAGGCCTAACACCTTTCTGATCGAGCGCTCGCTCAGCATCAAAGCTCCGCCTGAAAAAATCTTTGTGCTCATCAACAACTTCCACGATTTGGACTCGATGGTCGCCGCAGGACACCGAAGACCCTTCGATGAAAAGAACGTTCAGTGGGCTGGAAAGCGGCACGGGCGCCATCTCGGACTGGACCAGCACCGGCAGCGCTGGCCGCGGACGGATGTCGATTACGGAGTCGGTCGCGCCCCATCGGATTTCTGTTGATGTCGACTGGGTCAAACCATTTAAAGCCCACAACCGTGAACCTGTTCTCTCTAGAGCCTGACGGAGCCTCAACCCGTGCGACGTGGAGCATGCGAGGCACGAACGTCTACATGCTGAAGGTGATGAGTGTCTTCGTGAACATGGATCGAATGATGGGGAAACATTTCGAGGCTGGGCTGGAGAATTTGAAGAAAGCCGCCGAAGAATAGCTGTCGGTACCACGGCTTTTTGTTTCGCTCGTCTTAGTTCACCCGTTCTACTGCGTGTTGTCATCGCCTACTCGATGTTCCAGCCGCTGATTTCTACTGCTGGTTTTTCTGTTCCAAGTTCGGCGGAGCGATAAGTAGCCGTGACTTCGCGCTTCTCGCCGGGCAGCAGGGAGATGTAATTGTCCTCCCAGACGACTGGCAGGATCTCGTCGCCATTGCCTTTCCGCTTCACCTGCAGACGAACGAAGAAGGCGAGCGACTGGCTGGGATTTTCCAGCGTGACACTCGTAATCGCATCCTCACCTTTGCTCTCGGTGCGCTCTGTAACTTTAAGTTTTACCTTGTGCAGTTGTTTGAGCGCTGTGTAATCGGCGAAGGAACGGGTCGGGGTCATCCACCATTTGGATTTCGACCAGTCGATTGTCTCGGGTTTGGACGAGAGCCAGTAAAAATTCGAGCCGACGAGTTTGCCAGTTGAATCCGCGAGGCGAAGGACTAAGAAGTAGACGGAGCTGAAATCTTGTTGAGGTAGCGTGAAGATTTTTCTGGTGCTGTCGGCGGGCGCGTCGAGAGCGTCCTCGTGGGAGAATTTCTCGGTCATGTCGAGGTTGTAAATCTTGGTGGTGAGTTTCAGGCCTTTGACGTCTTCATATTGGCTGCTGACCAACCAGATCGAGTGATCGTCATAACCATAGACAGGGTGCAGAGGCTCCATCGCGCGCTTGGCGCCGAAGTAGCCGCCGCCGGGGCGCAGGTAGTAATCGTATAAATGCCAGATCATGGAGGGCCAGGCGTTGTTCAACATCCACTGGATGACGCCGGTCGATTGATATTTGTTGCGGCTGTAGGCTTCATACATGGCGCGCACGCCTTCGTAGGCTTGCAGTTGCGATTTAAAGGCAAAGTCTTCCACGCTGTTCGATTTGCCGTAGCGATTGGCAAGGGCGTCGCTAAAGACGTGGATGTCTTTGAATTCACCGCCGCCGGCATGGAAGTTCCACACGTCGTCGATGGGCCAGAGATGATCTTTCCCAACCATGGCGCGAACGCTTTCGATGGGGGGAACGGCTGGCCCCATGCTGGTTTCGGTGTTGAAGCCGTAGGCACCGCCGCATCCGCCGATGTTGCATTTTTTGCGACGAGGTTGACCGGTGAGAGTGTCTTGCTCCCAATAGCCGGGAGCTACATACTCGTAGGGTCCCGTCATTTTGACGCCGCTGTCTCCGGTGACCGACGTAGGCCTGCCGGTGGCCGAGGAGACGACGGGATTCGGCCACAGAAGCTCCTTCTCGATATTTAGGTACATCTGCTCGACATTCGCGGGGGGAGGATTGTCGCTGCCGTTTAGCCACATGACGAGGCTCGGGTGGCTGCGCAGACGGTAAATTTGATCGCGCAGAGATTGTTGGGCAATCTCAAAATCCTGCGGCTGCCAGTGCGGCCATTGTTCCCAAAAATCGCAGCAACACCAGCCGGCCATTACGAGGATGCCTTCGTGGTCGGCGATGTCGAAAAATTCTTGCGTCTCTAGCTTGCCTTCGAGGCGGACGGTGTTCAGTCCCATGTCGCGAACATAGCGAAACTCGTCGTGCAGACGCTGTGAATCTTCGCGCAGCATCATGTCGGGTGACCAGCCGCCGCCGCGAATGAGAATGTTCTTGCCGTTGACGTGGAAGGCGCGTCCGCCGGTGGCGTTTATTTCCGAAGTGACTTCGCGAATCCCGAACTCGGTTTCTGAACGATCACTGGTTGCGCCGTCGACGTCGAATTCCATGTTGAGCAAATAAAGGTCTGGCTTGCCCATTTGCGTGGGCCACCACAGGCGGGGATGAGAGAGGACAAGCTGAGGGAACTGCGCAGGATTGAAGGTAACGTCTTTCGATTCGTTTGCAGCAAGTTCGACTTTCTGCTCGAAGGTGACGTTGTCGATCTGACCTTTTAATGTGCCTTTAATCGGAAGGGCTGCAGCATTCTTCAGTTGTGTGGTGACGGTGAGTTGAGCGGAATCATTGCTGGGTGAACCTAACTTCGTCACAACGGTGGAATAGCGAAGCGCCACGGGACCGCTGGTGGTGAGATAGACTTCGCGCCACAGGCCCATGTTTTTATCGGGAGGTGCGGGATTCCAATCGACGAAGGTGATGGCGAGATCTTTTTCGGTGGGAGCAAAGACCTGAACCGCGAGAACATTTTCGGCTTCCGGTTTCAAGAATTCGGCGACATTGAATTCGTAGGTGCGCCAGGCTCCGGCGACCTGATTGGAGTTTGCAATCTGCTTTCCGTTGAGCCACAGGTTGGCGCGGTAGTTGATGCCTTTGAAATTCAGCCACGCGGTCTTGCCGGCGTAGGAAGCGGGAACGATGAACTGTTTGCGGTACCACCAGGAGACGGCGTAGGGGCTGTCGTGTGCCATCGCGATGTTCGAGAAATTCTTGCCGACGCCGTAATTCATGCCGGGGAACTGGCGCAGGATGTTAGCGAAAAATGGGTCGGGAAGAGTTTTATCCTTCACAAGAGCTGCGACGACTGTGGAGGGAACGGTGACATCGTGCCATCCCTGCGGGACAAAGGTGGGCGTGGAGATGGTCTCGCCCTGTGCGTCGACTTTGGCGGAGGACTGGAGCGCCCAATGATCGCGGAGGGGAAGTCTCTCGGGCTGCGATGCCTTCTGCGGGGGCGCGCTTGCGGCCGGGTTCGCATCTGCGGCGAAAAAGAGTTGTGAGCCGAGAAACAAAGTTGCGAGAAGTTGTGCGAGAGTGCGTGCGGTGGAAGTCGGCAGTCTTGGAGAAGTCATATTTTTTATCATTCCTTGCTAGGGACGTAAGAGGGATAACACGTCTATTGATACGTTTCAATAGCTGATTTTAGAGGATTCGCGCGGTGATATTGGCTGTGAGGATGTAGCGCAGTCTGCCGAGGTTGAAATTCCTTGCGACGCCTTCAGCCGCCGAAGCGATTAGGGATCCCCTTCGACTTCGCTCAGGGCAGGCTTTCGACTGCGGTTTTGCTTCGCACTCGCGAAGCAAATCCTAGCTCAGGATGACAGCTACCGACAGCGCCTAAGGCCATCCGAATGGTGCGTAGTTTATAATCAAAGGTTCCGCCGTGACATTTCTGGAGTGATAAGAAGATGATCCGATTCCTGCAAACTGAAGGGCCGTTCAAGAAAATTGTGCTGAGCGGGCTGCTGCTGCTGATTTGCGCGGCTATGGTAATCGCATTCGTTCCCGGCATTGGCAGCAACGATGCGATAAGCAAGCCGGGCGTTGTGGCCAAGGTGAGCGGAGAAGATATTACCGCCGAACAAGTGCGCGACGAGGCAAAGCAGATGGCGCAACAACAGGCGCAGCAATATGGCCAGA
>Ga0307478_10001173_pt1 | contig 23510 bp, 16 predicted proteins | sample atmos_gasesECM4C_2_FD_203713 | JGI IMG/M metagenome (GOLD analysis project Ga0307478, IMG submission 203713) | Hardwood forest soil microbial communities from Morgan-Monroe State Forest, Indiana, United States - atmos_gasesECM4C_05 | ecosystem: Environmental > Terrestrial > Soil > Temperate...
TTTCCTCACTGGCGAGGCAACTTACTTAATGCGCAAAGCTACCGTTTCTCAAATTTTCCCGGTGGGTTGGCCGCCACTGAGTGAAATGCAGGAAAAGATTGTCGCGAAACACATTCAGGTCTTCTCTTGAGGAGTCTGTTCCCGGGCCCGTGGGGTCACGGAAACGGATTTGAAAGACTGGGGTGCGAAATTCGGCAGTCCAGCGGTGTTTGTCTCGCTGGTCGAATGGGCGGACCGCATCATCACTGAATAGTGCTGGAAGAGCAGTCGAGCACAGCCTGCGCCTAAAAGGAGTGAGCCGCTAAGAGGAGTGGGCCGCTATTCCTCCGCCAGCGCCAGAGTTTCCACTTCCGGCCGGGCCGGTGATGTGGACAGTTGAGTGATCCCGTACTCGTATCCCTTCTCGAACGCTTTCAGGTTTAGCTCACGAAAATTTGGTGGCACGGAGTCCGCAACCGCCTTGCGCACGGCATCTGCGCCGAGTAGTTGCGTAACCGCCGTGAAGAATCCTACCATCACCGCATTCAGCACCATGCGCTTACCCAACTCTTCGGCGAAGCGTGTCGCTGGAATGCTGTAAACTTTCTTGTCGCGGTTGAGGTTGGAGACGCGCACCAGATCTTCTTCGATGATCAGCATCCCGCCGGGCTTGAGGTCATTCGCGAAGCGGTTATACGCCTCCTGCGACATAATCACCATGATGTCGGGCTGCGTCGTATACGGGTAAAGAACCGGGGTGTCGGATACGACCAGCTGGGCGCTGCAGGCGCCTCCGCGAGCCTCGGGGCCGAAGTTCTGTGTCATAGTCGCGAAGCCGTTCTCGTAGATCGACGCTGCCTTGCCCAGTACGATCGCCGAGAGAATGACGCCCTGGCCGCCAAAACCTGCAATTCGAATTTCCGTTAGCCGCATACGCACTCCATTTCCGGTTCTTCGATATAACGCTCGCCCAAGGACTCGACATATTGCGCACGCATCATCGTTTGATAATCGAGACGGTCGCGATCCACGAACTTGCCTACTGCAATCTCACCATTCAGCGTGAGGCCGACTTCGCTGGTGGACGCGCCGTTCTTGATCTTGCTCTTTTCTTTGTAGTACTTCATGGTGTCGAGGCCGTCGCCCATCTTGTTGCGCCGCTGGTAGAGCGTAGGGCAGGGCGAAATCACTTCGATGAACGAGAATCCTTTCTTCTGGAACGCTTCGCTAATGGATCGCGCCAGCTGCCGCACGTGGAAAGTCGTCCAGCGCGCGACGTAGACCGCGCCCGCGGCCTCGACCAGATGCGGGAGGTTGAATGCCGGTTCGAACGTACCGTAAGGATTGGTCGACGTTGTTGCGTGGCCGGGTGTGGTCGGAGCGGTCTGACCGCCCGTCATCGCATAGATCAGGTTGTTCACGCAGATGACTTTCAGATCGATGTTGCGCCGGGCTGCATGGATCAGGTGGTTGCCGCCGATTGCCGACAAATCACCGTCTCCCGAGTAAACCACAACGTTCAGCTTGGGATTTGCCAGCTTCAGGCCGGTCGCGAAGGGAATCGCGCGGCCGTGCGTGGTGTGGAAGGAGTCAAGCTTGACATATCCGGCCACGCGGCCGGTGCATCCGATGCCGGACACCAGCGCGAGCGAGTTCAGATCGACTTTCGACTCAATCAGCGCGCGGGCGAAGGAGTTTACTGTGGTGCCAATCCCGCATCCGGGGCACCAGATGTGTGGCATGCGATCGGTGCGCAGAAACGGTTCTACGGGATTGATGGTGTCGTCAAGTACATTCAGCATCGGGTTGCCTCCACGATGGCATTAAGAATTTCGTCAGGATTGTGAACTCCGCCTCCGGCGTGGGGGATGGCGAAAGTCTTGGCCTTTCCGCCGGCGGCGCGCTCGACTTCGCGCACCATCTGCCCCAGGTTGAGTTCAGGCACGACAAAGGCCTTCACTCGGCCAGCCAATTCGGCAATTTTCTTGTCTGGGAAAGGCCAGGCCGTGATGAGCCGAAGCTTGCCGACTTTCAGGCCACGTTCGCGGGCCATGTCGATCGCGCGCTGGGCGACGCGGGACGTAATTCCGTAAGAAACCACCACTACGTCGGCATCGTCCAATCGATCTTCTTCGCACAGGCAGATGCGGTCGGCGGCGGCGCGGATCTTATTCTGCAAGCGTTTCACCAGTTTATCTTGCGTTTGCGGCGTCATGTTGGGATAGCCGCGCTCGTCGTGCGTCAACCCTGTGACGTGGAACTTGTAGCCTTCGCCGGCATGCGCCATCTCCGGCACCATGTCGCCGTTGGTGCCGTAGGGTAGGTAGTCTTCGACCGACTTGCGCGTGTGTTTGCGGGGCACGACTTCGATCTGGTCCGCGGGCGGGATCACGACCTTCTCGGTCATGTGCCCGACCACTTCATCCATCATGAACATCACGGGCACGCGGAATTCCTCGGACAAATTGAAGGCCTTAATCGTGAGATCGAAACATTCCTGCGGCGAGTTCGGGCAGAGCGCGATGATCTCGTAGTCGCCATGCGATCCCCAGCGCGCCTGCATCATGTCGGCCTGCGCCGGCAGCGTCGGCAGTCCGGTGGACGGCCCGCCACGCTGCACATCGACGAAAACGCAGGGGGTTTCCGTCATCGCGGCGTAGCCGATATGTTCCATCATCAGAGAGAAGCCCGGGCCGGAGGTCACCGTGAACGCTTTGGCTCCGCCCCAAACACCGCCTTGCAGCGCGATCGACGCGGCGAGTTCATCTTCCATTTGGATGAACGTTCCACCAACCGTTGGGACTCGCGCTGCAAAGCGTTCTACGACTTCGGTAGACGGCGTGATCGGGTACCCCGCGGCGAATCTCGCTCCAGCCGCGAGCGCGCCTTCGCAGCAGGCGTGGTCACCGTCGATAAAGTGAGTGCCGGTCAGTACTCCATGCGGATCGGCTTTCATTTCTCACCTCCGTTGGTCTTCTGGGCGCCAGCTTCCGAATTTTTCGCGACCGCAGTCTTCGTTCCGTAAATGGCGAAATCCGGGCAGTACATACCGCACAAGTCGCAACCACTGCATTTTTCCGGATGCACTACGTGCGGTGGATGGTAGCCCTTCGAGTTGAAGGCGGATGAGAGCGCCAGCACGTGCGTGGGACAGAACTCCACGCAGAAGCCACAGGCTTTGCAGCGCTCCACAACGATTGAAACACGTCCTTTTGCCACGAGATCCCCCAGCCAAGGAGTAACGATCACTCCGGGTGTTCAGCGTAGGACGTGATTATGCGGGGGAAGCGCGCTGCCGTGGTGTGATTCGGGTCACAGAACATCGTGAGGAGAAGCACGAGGCGATTTTGCCGAGCCGAGAGCTAAATCGTTGAACGGGAGAGACTTAGGAGTCGGTGAACGACGAAGAGTGTCTTAAAATACAAGCGCATTGCGCATTTTTTTGTGAGCGCCATCACAACGCACTGTGAGCTTGACCGCTATTTTCAGCGGAGCGCTCCGCCGCTGAGGGTGGAGGGAAGACTGGCGGAGAGTGAGGGATTCGAACCCCCGATACCCTTTCGGGTATGCCGGTTTTCAAGACCGGTGCCATCAACCACTCGGCCAACTCTCCGGAAGTTCTACTTTACTACAGCAAACAAGCTCTCTTCGCGGGTCGGAAGACGCCGGCCGCTTCAGCGATTCTTTCTTCAAGGGATCAGATGAAATGCGCGGGAGTGAAATTCCATGACTTCCTCGAAGTGTGAAAGGAAATAGACGGGGCTGTGATCGCCGGGATAGGCGTGATACTCATGTTTCACGCCTTGCTTCTGCAGTTGCTCGTGAAGCAGGGCCGCTCCTTTTTCGAAACCGTAATTGTCGTTCTGGCCGCAGTTGAAATAGATCGCCATGTGTTGCAGAGCAGCGGAGTTTTTCTTCGCCAGAAGAAACGGGTTGTTCGAGTTCCAGTGGGAAACGCTGATCGGATTTCCGAAAACCGCTGCGAGCACGCTGCCCAGCGGCGCCCCCGATTGTTCTGCAGTGTCCAACTGCTGGGGTGAGTCGGTGATGAGCGCGGCGCTCTGCGCGCTAACGGCCGAAAACAGATCCGGGCGGGCGAAGGCTAAACGCAGGGCGCCATAGCCTCCCATGGAAATGCCGCTGATGGCGCGGCCTTCGCGGCCGCTGCGAATCCGGTAATGACTCTCGATGTGAGGCAGAAATTCCTGCAGGAGGAAATCGCTGTAACGAACCGATCCGTCCGACGAATTGATATAGAAGCTGCGCCGGCCTTCGGGAGCAACGATGAGAAAGTCTCCCATCTTGTGCTGGCGGCGCAGATCGTCGAGCAAGGTCCAGCCGCCGGTGTTGAAAAGTGTCTGCTCGTTGTCGCCGAGGCCATGGAGAAAATAGAGCGCTGGATAGCGGCGTGCCGGCTGCCCAGCAGTTGCGTCATACCCTGAGGGCAGGTAGACGCAATAGCGAACCACGCGTCTCAGAATTTTGCTATTCAGAGCACTACAGTCGATCCGGCTCTGAGCCGAGGCGAAACTTCCGGCTTGGACGAGAAACAAGAGCGTCGCGGCGAATGCCGTCAGCCGGAGGTGGGATCTCATTCCGATCAGTCTATTCGTAGCGCAACGCCTGCACTGGATCGAGCCTGGCGGCGCGCCCGGCAGGATACAAGCCGGAAACCAGGCTCACCACAACAGCAAAAATAATTGCGCCCCCGACCAGCCACCAAGGGACAGCCCAGAAATGTTCTGCGGGGAGCGATTGCCGCTGGAGGTAGATGTTGGTTCCGAAATTGATTACCAGACCGATGGTCCAGCCCAGGCCGACTCCGACCACTCCACCTAGAACTCCCATGGCGCCGGCTTCGGCGAAAAAAAGCCGCTTCACGTCACCATCACTGGCTCCGATGGCTTTCATGATGCCGATCTCGCGGCGGCGCTCGAGAATCGCCATCACCAGAGTGTTGACGATGCCAATCGATGCCACAGCCAGAGCGAGGCTGCCGAAGATTCCAAGAAATAAATCGAGCACGGCAAAAAACTGGCGCAGGCTGCGCGTGGCGTCGAGGATAGAGAAGGTCGTGAATCCCATCTTCTTGACGGCATCTTCGACAGTTTGCACCTGCGCTGGATTCTTCACCCGCACGCTGATGGAGGAGTATACCGGCTGATCGCTGGCGGCACGCGAGATCTCGCGCAGATCGGTGGGCTGCATGACGTGCAGGCTTTGCGCCAGTTTCAGAGGCAAGAAAACTTTCGCCCGAGTAGGACCGCGCATGCTCTCGGGATCAAGATCGGAAACGCCGACGATCGTGAGTACCTGCTCGCGCGAGACTACGGAATAACCCATCGACGAGAGGCTGTCGCCGGAAGGCGAATCGCTTGGTTGGAGCGGAGTGGGGCGCGACGGCGTAGTAAGGCGCTGCGCGTAGCGCATGAGCAGTTCTTTGCCGAGCAGAGGCTTTGCCAGATCGGCGACATCGGGATCGGGCGCGCCCAATGGAGGAGTCTTACCCAGAAGTTCTTCGGCAAAAGATTTCTGCAGGATTACCTCAGCCGCCGTATCCGACGAGAAGAATTTGCCCTGCATGCTTTCGAATGCGTCATTCGACTGTGCCGAAGCGGGAAGCGCGGAAACTGTGGTCAGGTGCGGTTTCTCGTCGTAGCGAAGTTCAGTAACGAAGCGGATGTCAGGGTAGGCTTCGAGGACGTTCGGCAGGTGTTCGATTTGTTGGCGCGCGGGTTCGTCAAGGACGCGGCTTTCCCCGGGCGTCGGTCCATTTCGCTCTTCTTCACGCCCCATGCCGCGCAACTCACGACGCGAGGTCACAATGACCGTATCAAACAAGCCAGACTTTACCAGCCGGCGCGATGCCAGTTGCTGCAAGCCAATGCCAAGCGACAGCATAGCGACCAGAGAGGCGACTCCGACAGAAATGCCGACAGTGGTGAGCGAGTTGCGCAGCAGCGACTCGCGCAGGTTGCGCAGGGCGAGTTCGGTGAGATCCGGAAGTTTCATAGACGTCCTTCGCGCGCGGAAGCCAGTGCGTCGGGTACATTGGCTCGGTCATCCACCAGTTTTCCGTCTGCCAGAAAAATCAGGCGCTGGGCGTAGCGCTCGGCCAGTGCACGCTCATGCGTCACCATCAACACCGTCATGCCCAGTTGCTCATTGAATTCGCGCACCAGGTCCATGATTTCTGTTCCGGTGTGACTATCGAGGTTGCCCGTGGGCTCGTCTGCCAGAAGAAGCTGAGGGCGGTTGATGAGCGCTCGGGCCAGCGCTGCGCGCTGCTGTTCGCCCCCAGAAAGTTCGGTGGGACGGTGATGGGTGCGCGCCTGCAAACCGACACGCTCCAAAGCTTCCCGTGCCAGAGCGTCGCGGCGACTGCGCTCCACTTCGGCGAATCGCAGAGGCAGTTCCACGTTTTCGGCGAGCGTCATGCTTGCAATTAGGTTGAAAGATTGAAAGACCATTCCCACAACACGCAGGCGGTATTTGGCCAGTTCATCGCGCGAGAGCTTCGACAGATCACGATCCTGGACGACAACGCTGCCTGAGGAGGGATGGTCGAGTCCGGCAATCAGATTCAGCACCGAGGACTTCCCGGAGCCGGAACTGCCGAGCAAGGCGACAAATTCCCCGCGCGGAATCTCGATGGAAACGCCATCGACGGCGCGGATCAGGGTGTCGCCCATCCGGTAATGCCGACAGAGATTTTCAGTTCGGATGGCCGCAGTGTCCCTTGCCGCCGAAGTCACTGGTACGCTCGTCATAACTACCGCATCTCTCCTCTCAGAACTCGCAAGGCGTCGCTCGCCTTCACGTCGCCGTTCTTGGCTTCTGCGCCATTGCCATTGACAGCGACGGAATCTCCTTCTCCCGGAGCCAGGAAGAGGTTTTCTTCCACCCCGTGCTGGCGGGTATACAAATCATAGTAACGGCCCCGAGCGGCATAAAGTTCCGCGTGCGTGCCTCGCTCCAGGATCCGGCCCTGCTCCATCACCATGATCTGATCGGCGCGGCGGATGGTGGAGAGTCGGTGAGCGATGACGAACGTTGTGCGTCCCTGCATGAGATATGACAAGCCCTGCTGAATCATCTGTTCCGACTCCGAATCAAGGCTGGAGGTAGCCTCGTCCAGTATTAAGATGCGCGGTTCGGCCAGGATTGCTCGGGCTATCGAAATTCTTTGTCGTTGCCCGCCGGAGAGCTTAACGCCGCGTTCTCCGACGATAGTGTCGTATTTGTCGGCGAAGGACTCGGCGAACTCATCGACACGGGCGATGCGGCAGGCACGCATGATGTCCTCTTCGCTGGCGTCCGGCCGCGAAAAGGCGACGTTCTCCCGAATCGTTCCGTCGAACAAGAACGATTCCTGCAGAACTACACCGAGTCGGGTGCGGTAGGAATCCAGGCGCACCTTGCTCAGGTCAACGCCATCGACCCGGACGGTTCCTTTGGTGGGCACATAGAAGGCCGAGACCAATCCAATCGTTGTCGACTTCCCCGATCCCGACGAACCGACCAGCGCCGTCACGGTTCCAGGTTCGGAGCGGAAAGAGATATTGTGCAGAACCTCGTGCTTGCCGTCGTAACTGAAACTCACATCGTCGAACTCGATCGTGCCGAAGATGTCGGGCAAAGACACCGACCGGTTCGCGTCCTGATCTTCAGGACGCTCACGCATGATTTCCTGTGTGCGCTCCAGACCGGCCAACGCCTCGGTCAACTGCGTCCCGATGGAAACGATTTGCATGATGGGAGCGACCAGAAAGACGAGAAGGAAGTTGTAAGAAAAATAACTGCCCGGAGTCAGGGTTCTTGCGACCATTTGATGTCCGCCGATGTACATGGTGGCCGCTCCAACCACCCCGAGCAGCACGCTGGCGGAGAGGCTCATCAGCGACGTGGCGGTGAGAGTGCGCATCACGTTATCGAGTAGGCGACGGACGCCACCTGCGAAGATTCGTTCTTCCCGTTCTTCGGCGTGATATCCCTTGATCACGCGTACGCCGCCGAGCGACTCGGTCAGACGTCCCGTTACCTCGGCATTGATTTTGCCCCGCTCGCGGAAGATCGGGCGGATGGTCGCGAACGCCTTGTTTAAAGCCAAGGCAAAGAAACTTAACGAGCCAACGGCGATCAGGGTGAGCGGCGCGCTGATGCGAAGCAAGAGCACCAGCGCAATACCGGCTGCAACCAGGCCTCCCGCGAAGTCCACGAGTCCAGTGCCGAGCAGATTGCGGACACCCTCAACATCACTCATGATGCGCGAAACCAGCGCCCCGGTCTTGTTCGCATCGTAGAACGCTACTGGAAGGCGCGAGATGTGCTTCTGCACCTGCTGCCGAAGGTCAGCAATGAGCCGCTGCGCCGCTTTGGAAAGTAACTGCGTGAGAGAAAAGGAAGTCACGCCCTGAATCAATGTAGCCAACAAGACCGAAAAAACGAGCGACCGCAACAGCTGCGTGTGGTGTTTGCCGACGACGTCATCAATCAGGAACTTGGAGGAATAGGGCAGGACAAATCCGGCGAGGCGGTTGACGACCATCAGGACAAAGCCCAGCGCGAGCAGAGCGCGGCGCGGGCGCATCAGCTTCCAGACTTCGGGCAAAACCGCTTTCAATCGCTGGATTTTCGGCGGCTTTTCCGCTGTTGTTGCTGGAGAACTCAATAGAGGATTGGACTCCCTGAATGCTTGCTTGGCTTCATTATTACTGCATTGTCACACAGTTAAGGTTCGAACGCCGCGCCTGTGACAGGCCGCGGCGCGGCGTTGTATGCTCGGGACGTGCCCCGCCTGTCTTCGCCGGAGCGTTCGCCCACATTTGGCCTGCTCTTGGGCCTGCTCATCACCTTGTCGGCGGTAGTGGCCTATTCAGCCTACATCACTTGGCAGGTTACTGGGCTGCGCAAGCTGCAGACCGAACTGGTGGACCGCAATCGCAAGGATTCGCTCCAGCTTTTGCGCATCCAGAATGATCTGAACCTGCTGGCGGTGGACATGCGCGATATGGTGAGCGGCGATGAACCATATCCATTGACAGCCTGGTCCGCCCAACTCGATCGAATACGTACCGACCTGGACGATGCGATGCGCCTGGAGGCAGGATTGGCCGCGGCCAGCCGGACTCCGGAGCAAAGCGCGTTTTTGACCAGATCCTTCACTCAATTTTGGGACGCAGTCGATCGCGTGTTCGCGCTGGCGCGCAGCGGCAAGGAAAAAGAGGCTCGTGAGCAGATCCAGCTATCTCTGCAGGAGCGGCAAGCTGCCCTCAGCACGGCCGTGGCTAGGCTGCTTGTACAGAATAGCGAAAACGAAGAGCAAGCTGGACAACGCATCGTGCAGATTTATGATCGCGTGCAGCGGCAGGTGTATTTCTTTCTGGGAGCAACCTTGCTTGCGATTCTGTTAAGCAGCCTGTCCATTATCCGCTGGAACCGCCGCTTGTTCGCGCGGTTGGAGGAAATTTCCGAACGGCGCAGTGAACTCGCGCAAAAACTAATCGCCACCCAGGAGTCGACGCTGCGCTATATTTCGCGCGAGTTGCACGACGAATTCGGTCAGGTTCTGACCGCTGTGGGATCCATGTTGCGGCGTGCCGGAACGCATGCGCCCGAGGGATCGTCGCTCAGAGCCGATTTGCAGGAAGTTCTCCAGACCGTACAAACCACGCTGGAGAGCGTGCGCAGTCTCTCCCAGGCACTGCATCCCGTCATGCTCGACGAAGCTGGACTGGAGAGCACGCTGGATTGGTATATTCCCACCGTGGAAAGGCAAACCGGCATTGAAATATCCTATGAGAAGCGGGGCGATCCATTCCCCGTGGATAGCGCTGCTGGTGTGCACGTTTATCGTATTCTTCAAGAGGCGTTAAATAATGTCGCGCGGCACTCCGGTGCGAAGCGGGCGTGGGTGCGGTTGCGGTTCTTGCCCGACGCGCTCGAACTGGATGTCGAAGATCACGGATCTGGATTCACCGAACGGCCCAAGAAGCAAGGGATCGGTCTGGTGGCGATGCGCGAACGTTCCGAATTGATGGGCGGCCGGATCGCGTTTTCGCGGCCCTCCGAGGGCGGCACACAGGTGCATCTTGTCGTACCCAGAGAAAAAGCGGAGTCCTATGGAAAAGAAGATCACAGTCTTGCTCGTGGATGATCACAGCCTAGTTCGGCGTGGGTTCCGCCGCATGCTGGAAGACGAGTCTGACATGCAGGTAGTCGGTGAAGCGGGCGACGGCGAGGAAGCGATCAAGCTGGCGAAAGAACTGCATCCGCGAGTGGTTGTGATGGATTGTGCGCTGCCCGGGATGAATGGCTTGCAGGCAACACGTGAGATTATCGAGAACGCCCCCAACACCGCCGTGCTGATGCTCAGCATGCACACCGAAAGCACCTGGGTGCGGCAGGCGATCGATGCCGGCGCCAAGGGCTATGTTCTCAAGAACGCTTTGGACCTTGAACTCGGCGCCGCGATCCGCAAAGTGGCCGCAGGAGAGACGGTCTTCGATCCGCAACTCGAGCAGCGCTCGGTTCTAAAAGGCGAGCGAGCTGCCCTGACGCAAAGAGAACTCGAAGTTCTCCAGAAGATTGTTGACGGAAAATCCAATAAAGAAATTGCCGTCGAACTCGATCTAAGCGCCAACACGGTGGCGGTTCACCGCGCCAACATCATGAACACGCTTGGAATTCACAAGACTGCTGAATTGGTGGTGTATGCCATTCGCGCTGGCCTGGTGAACGTTCCGTGAATCGGCGGTCTTTCCTATGGGGAACGGCGGGTCTGGCTACAGCGCCGCAGTTATTGCGGCTTAGTTCTGTTGCCCAAACCAATTCGACCTCCGCTCCCGGATTTCGACTCACGGATGTAACGACCCCGGCGGGCATTCAATTCCAGCACAATAGCGGCGCTTTCGGAGGGAAATTCCTGCCCGAGACATTGGGATCCGGATGCGCCTTTCTGGATTACGATCGCGATGGCTGGCAAGACATTCTGCTGATCAATGGCGCCGACTGGCCCGGCCATAAGAAGACTCGTTCCACGCTTCGCCTTTACCACAACAACGGGAACGGGACTTTCACGGATGTGACGACGCGCGCCGGCCTCGATGTGGAACTCTACGGTATGGGCGTTGCAGTCGGCGACTACAACAACGATGGCTTTCCGGACATTTTCATCACATCTGTCGGCCAGAATCGGTTGTTCCGCAATACTGGGAAAGGCACGTTCGTGGATGTGACTAATGCAAGCGGCCTGGGAAAGCGCGAGGGATTCAGCACGTCCGCTCTATGGTTCGACTATGATCGCGACGGCCTGCTCGACCTCTTCGTCTGCAACTATGTCAAATGGTCGGCAGAACGCGATGTTTTTTGCAGTCTCGATGGGAAGCACAAATCCTATTGCACGCCTGAAGCCTATCGCGGAGAAACCTGCTGGCTGTTTCACAATCGCGGCGATGGAACGTTCGAAGATGTTACGGCGGCCAGCGGTATCTTTGACAGCAGTTCCAAGTCGCTGGGCGTTGCCCTGCTTGAGGCCAATCACGATGGATGGCCGGACGTGCTCGTTGCGAATGACACCCAACCGAACAAGCTCTACCGCAACCAGCACAATGGCACGTTCAAAGACGTTGCCGTTGAGGTTGGACTGGCTTTCAGCAGCGAAGGCAAAGCCCGAGCCGGCATGGGAATTGACGTTGCCGATTTCGAGAACTCAGGCGCATCCGGTGTCGCGATCACGAACTTCGATAATGAGATGATCGGGCTGTATCGAGCCAGCGGCAAGGGATTTGAAGATATCGCGGCACAAGCTGGCGTGGGCATGGCGTCCAAGAACAGCCTTGGTTTTGGCTGCATTTTTCTGGACGTCAATCTGGACGGCTGGCTCGACTTCGCCGTGGCGAACGGACACATCGATGAAACGGTGCGCAACATCCGCGGCAATGTGGGATACGCCCAGCCTCCGCAACTGTTTCTCAACAGTGAACGAGGCAGCTTCCGTGATGTAGCTTCAGAGGTTGGAGGCGGCTTCGATCAGTCCAAAGTTGGACGGGGCCTCGCATACGCAGATTTTGACCGTGACGGCGACCTTGATCTGCTTCTGACCACCAACAACGGTCCAGCTTATCTTTATCGTAATGACCTTTCGAACGGCAATCGCAGCGTTCGCTTTCATTTGACCGGCACAAAATCCAACCGCGACGCGATCGGGGCCACCATTCGCGTCTTCGCTGGGGGGATGACTCAGACGCGAGTCATCAAAGGCGGTTCCAGTTACCTTTCGCAATCGGAATTGCCGGCTACTTTCGGTTTGGGCAAACGGGATCGACTTGACAATGTAGTAATCGACTGGCCGAGCGGAAGGACTGAGGAATACAAAAATCTCACTGTTGGTCGCGCCTACGAATGCGCCGAAGGAAAAGGAATCGTGCCTCGCGAAGGTTATTGAACGGCGCGATCGTTGGCGGCGCTGTGTTGAATCACACTTCCTCCTGTCGCCAAATCAATCTCAACCGAGTCGCTCACGCGCAAGAATAACGTACTGGGATTCTTCATCCCCCATTTTGCATAAGGGATTGTGAAGCGCACCATCGCGGTCCAGGACTCCGCGTTCATGTCAACCACCGCCGGAACTGTGATTTCGCGGCTTGTCCCATGAATGCGGAACACCCCGTGCACCATGACCGAGGACTTTCCCTGGCGCGCCACCACTCCTGAGATGCGGTCTGGGGAAAATGAAATTTCAGGGAAGCGATCGCTTTCGAGGATGTCCCGCTGCATTTTTCGATCGCGCATGCCGTTGCCGGTTACACCGCTTTTCGCATCCACTAAGATTTCTCCGGAAAGTTGTCCTGAGTTCGGATCGAATTGCAGCAAGCCCGGTTTTGCCTGAAAGATTCCGTGCACATCGTGGAGAGCGGCATCCAAGGTAATCGTCACTGTCGTCTTTGAAGGGTCGAGTTTGAGATCGGTCTGCTGCGCCGCTGCTGGGATCGCTGCGATCAGCAGGATCAAAGCCACGAATTCAGTTCGACACCTCGTGCGGTTCTTGACCATCAAGCTGTCAGCAGCCCCCATCCCAGCGTCAGCCCATCCTTGATGAGATGCGATGGCGGCATCGCGCCCACGTGCAGCGCAAGAAGGCTGCGGAAGACTTCCGGGTGTTTCTGAAAAACCTGCAAGGTACGATGTTGCAGGCGGGGCCGCCCATTCAAAGTGAGCATGAGACGGGCCATCCACAGCGGACGGCGGGCAAGCCTACGATGCTCCGCCTCATAGTACCTTAGATCGCCAGAGGCGAGGCTCTCTGCTAGCGCTAACGCCTGGCTGAAGGCCAGTCCTATGCCTTCACCTGTGATTGCGTCAACGGTACCCGAGGCGTCTCCGATCAGCACGAGATTCTTTCGCCAGACGCTGGCGAACACACGATTCCCGGTGGGTGCTCCTCGCTCAGAAGAGGTGATCTCGGCTCCAGCCAGTCGCGCGCGCAGTTCAGGTAACTCGGAGAGACCTTCTTCCAACCTTAAATTCTTATCGCTCGACGCTAACGCTACACAGACCTGGTCGCGGCTCACGGCATTAGCGTAGCCCTGACATCGTTCGCCCCAGTACACTTCCATATGATCGCTCCATGGAGCGATGCGAAAATGTCGGCGAAAGGCGTAACGAAGTCGCGGCCGCCTACTGCGGCCTAGTCCGGCCCAGCCCCGGACGCGGGAATTCGACCCATCCGCGCCGACAATCCATCGAGCGCGAACGAAGTAATCCCTGACATGGACGCCATCATCGGAAACGCCGGTGACCGGGCAACCCCACAATAAATTGACGCCCAACTGGCTGGCAGTTTCGGCTAGCAGTAGATGCAATGAAGTACGGCGGATTGCCAGACCCTTGGCGTCATGGGGGAAGCGAGCGTCGGCTGACCGTCCCGCGCTCACAAAGCGAATACCGTGAAAAGGATGGCAGTCAGTTACGGGCAAGCGAATTCCCAACAGTTCCAGCGCAAGAACTCCATCGGGCAACAGACCCTCGCCGCAGGCCTTATCGATCGGAGGCACAGCCCCGTCCGCGAGCACGACATCGAAGCCACGTTGACGTGCTGCAATCGCGGCAGCAAGCCCGGCCGGACCGCCTCCAATTACGAAAACGTCGGTCGCTCGTGGCGCGCTCTGGCTCATGCTCGTGGCTTTACCATTGCAGCAACAGCAATTCCGAACAGAAGCCCGGACCCATCGCCGCCAGCATTCCGAGTGTCCCGGCCTCCGGGCGCCGGTTTCGCATCACGTCTTCCAGTACGACCAACACCGAGGCGGACGATAAATTCCCTACTCTTCGCAGGCACTCCCATGACGCATCAAGCTGCCCGTTGTGCAAATCGAGAGCGTCCGCGGTCGCCTCCAGAATCCTGGGTCCTCCCGTATGCAGCACCCAACTCTTGATATCGCTTCTGTGGTAGCCATGATCGCCGAGAAAAGCATCCACATCATGTCCCAAATGCTCGCGGATCAGGTTCGGCACTTCGGGCGACAGTGTGATGCGGAATCCTTTCTCCGAGACCTTCCATCCCATCATCTCTTCTGTTTCAGGGTAGAAGACGGAGCGAGTCGCCAGAATCTTCGGTCCCGCGGATTGCACGTCACTGCCAGTAACAATCACGGCCGCGGAGCCATCGGCAAACAAGCCGGAAGAGATCAGGTTGGCGACCGAAAGGTCATCGCGCTGAATAGTCAGGGAACAAAGTTCCACCGAGACCAGAGCCGCTGCCTGAGAAGGATATGCCCGCACATAATCGGCGGCTCGCGCAATGCCTGCCGCGCCGGCAACACAGCCGAGGCCAAAAATCGGCACCCGCCGGATGTTTGCCGGTAGCCCCATGCGGTTGATCAGCAGAGCGTCAATCGAAGGGCTGGAGATACCCGTCACGGACGTAAAAATCAGAGCACCCAATGCTTGCGGGCCCAGTCCGGCGTGATGCAAGGCGCGGCAGAGCGCCTGCTCGCCCAATTCTTGCGCTACAGCGATCCAGTGATCGTTAGCCTGGCCCCAGGTCTCGATGTCGTAGTACTTTTCGGTGGGCAGCGCGAGGTAGCGCCCTTCCACGCTCACATTGCGGTGCAGGCGGGCTAGAAGTTGAGGATTGCGAAGGCGATCTCCCCAGTACTGCTGGAGCTGCTCCAGCAGAAATTTTTGTGAATAGTAGTGCTTGGGAAACGCGCTTGCGGCACTGGCGATTCTCATGGGTTCAGCGTCCAGTTGCGGCACCAAGTCGCCTCGCTTTCAGATTTCAGAGATGTAAAGTTAGATGGCGCTGTCCTTGGCCTCAGTTGCATCCTTTCAATTACCGCATGGATATTGTCCCGAACCCGGATTCGCCGGTTGTCACGCGATTGTTAAATTCAATACTGCGCATGGCAGAGTGACGATCGTTTGATTGTCGGTCAAAGACGCACTGAGAACAGGCTCCCTTCAACAATCAATATTCATGAACCGCAATCGGCCGATGCTTCGGTGTGTCCGCCTGCTACACGGTGACTACGGCGTCACCGCGATCGACGTCGGTTTACTGCCGACCGAGTACGAAGCAATGACGCTCAGCGTCCCGCTACCCGAATCCAGGCTGAAGGACTGAATAGCCGCCGTCGAAGAACTCCCTACGAAGATGTATTTTCCGCTGGGATCGCTGACCAGGTAACTCGGCGACGCGTTGGTAGCGACGATGTCATTGGTCGCCAGAAGACTCAAAGAGCCATTCGAGGCAATCGAGAAACCGGCAAGATTGGCGGAGGCGGTGTTGGCCGCGTACAGATACTTCCCTGAATTGTCGATCAACAGGGCGGTCGGTCCGGTCAAGTTCGATCCCCCGATGGTCGCGAGAAACTTCAGCGTTCCATCCGAGTTAATCGCGTATTCCGAAATAGTGTTATCGGGACCGGAGTTGGCCAGGTAAAGATGTCCTCCGCTGGGATCGATTGCCAAGCCGTAAGGATTCGTGCCCACTCCCTGCTGCATCAGCTGCACTTGAGTGAGAACACCAGCAGTGAAACTGCAAATCTCGATCGTTCCCGGAGTGCCTGCCGAAGTCACATAAAGAATATTTCCGGAAGGTGCGAGCACCATATTCAGCGGGGAAGTGCCGATGGCGAATGGAGAGCCGGTTACCTGGGACAGGCTCCCGGTGCTGGCATCGATCGAGAAAGAAGAAATATTTCCCGATCCCACGTTTGCACTGTAAAGAAACTGTCCGGCCTTGTCCATGGAGAGCAGCGTCGGTGTGGTGCCGGTCAGAGTGCGCGAACCCTGCTCGGTGAGTGCACCAGTACTACTGATGGCAAACAGGGAAATGTCATTTTCAAACGAGTTGGCCGCATACAAGAATTTCTTTGAAGGGTGAATTACCAAGGACTGCACGGCCGGCCCTGCGGTGATCGGGCTGCCCGCAAGCACCGTCAGCACACCCGAATTTGGATCCTCGCGGTAGGCCACGATCTCGCTGGGGGTAGGAAGCGCCGCATAGAGATAACGGCTCGAGTTTGTTACACAGCCCATCCACATCGCTATGCTCGAGGCGAGCAGGAACATAGCAGCGGCTTTCTTTAGCATCCGTTACTCCTCAAAGAAATTGTCCAAGCGAAAATCGGAGAAGTCGTGGCCCCACCGGGCCGACTTTCCTGGGTCCGTGAAATTGCCGATCACCTATCATACGGGAGAAGCGGCAATTTCGCAGCCGCCCATCGCGCGAATCGGCTCTCCCACGTGTCGGGACCACTCGATGTGCCTAAGGTCCTGCGATGCAGAACATCTCCGCCGAGGTTGCACAAAGGTCCGAGGATAGCTGAGTTGGTCTGACTGTTGCGGAGAGTTCTGCTACCGCCTGGGTTTCCGCCAATCTCAGTGGGCCGGGCTCGGGCTTGGCGGCGCGGAGGTTTCCGGCAGCGCCCCCTCGGTACCGCCGCGCAACGCCAAACGCAGACGGTCGAGATAAACGTAGACAACTGGCGTGGTGAACAGAGTCAACATCTGGCTCACAGTCAATCCGCCGACGATGGTGATACCCAACGGCCGGTGTAATTCCGAGCCCGTTCCAGTTCCTAAGGCCAACGGCAGTCCGCCGAGCAAGGCGGCCATTGTCGTCATCATGATCGGACGGAAGCGCAGGATGCAAGCATCAAAAATCGCCTCGACCGGCTTTTTGCCTTGAGTGCGCTCTACGTCGAGGGCCACGTCGATCATCATGATGGCGTTCTTCTTCACCAACCCGATTAACAGAATGATGCCGATGGTTCCGATGACGTTGAGCTCGTTGTGCGTGATCAGCAACGCAAGCAATGCTCCCACGCCCGCGGAAGGAAGCGTAGAAAGAATGGTAATGGGGTGAATGTAGCTCTCATACAGCATGCCCAGCACAATGTAGACCGTGATCAATGCGGTTAGGATCAGAATCGGTTCGCTGGAAAGCGAAGACTGGAAGGCCGCAGCCGTTCCCTGGAAACTGGCCTGGACGGTGGACGGCATGCCGATCGATTGCTGCGCGCTCTCAATGGCCTGTGTTGCCTGGCCCAGCGAAACTCCAGGCGCCAGGTTGAACGAGATCGTGACCGACGGTACTTGCCCCTGATGGTTCACTGCCAACGGAGTGTTCGATGGCTCGTAGTGCGTGAATGCGGCCAAGGGCACAGGAGTTCCGGCCGTGGACCGCAGGTAAATGTTCTGCAGGGCTTCCGGCGTTTGCTGGAACTGCGGCGCCACTTCCATAACCACGTGATACTGATTCAGCGGCCGGTACATGGTGGACACTTGCCGCTGTCCGAAGGCGTCATAAAGCGAATTGTCCAAGGTCTGGGGAGTAATGCCCAGGCGGCTTGCGGTGTCGCGGTCAATCACTAATTTGGCCTGCAAACCCTTATCCTGCTGATCGGAGTTCTGATCGCGCAATTCGGGCAAAGTTCTCATCTTCTCGAGCAGGCGCGGGGCCCAGTTATTCAGATCCTCCAGATTCGCGCTTTGCAGCGTGTACTGGTACTGAGCGTTGCCAAAGCGCCCGCCAATCGTCAGATCCTGCGCTGACTGGAGAATCAATGTAGCGCCGGGAACCACAGCCAGCTTTCCACGAAGCCGGTTGATCACGTCATCAGCCGTCACATTCGGGCAGCGTTGCCAGAAGTGTTTCTTCTCGCACTTGCTGCGTTGTTCCAGGGGTTTGAGCATCATAAAAAAACGGCCCTGGTTCTGAGCAGTATTGCCACCTGCAAACCCGACCACCGTATCCACCGCGGGGTCTTTCATCACGATGGTGACGTAACGCTGCATCTTCTCGCTCATCGCCTGGAACGAAATATCTTGCTCCGCCATCACGCCACCCATGATGCGTCCCGTATCCTGCTGCGGGAAAAATCCCTTGGGCACCTTGATGTAGAGGAACACGCTCAGGCAGGCGACCAGAATGGTTACCGTCAGCGTGACCGGTTGATGTGCGAGAACCCACTTCAGCATTGCGGTATAGGTCGCCAGGAGCCGATCGAAGAACCATTCGCTGCTACGGTAAAAAAGATTGTGTCCCTCCTTCTTGAGTGGCCGCAGGAACTTCGCACACATGGTTGGCGTCGTGGTCAGGGAAACCAGCAGTGAGACGCCGATCGCGATACTGAGCGTCACGGCAAATTCCCGGAAGAGGCGGCCAACAATGCCACCCATCATCAACAGTGGGATGAAGACAGCCACCAAAGACACGCTCATCGAGAGAACCGTAAAGCCGATTTCAGCTGCTCCCTTGAAGGCTGCCTTTACCGCGTCCATGCCGTGCTCTACGTATCGGGTAATGTTTTCGAGCACGACGATGGCATCATCGACGACGAATCCGGTGGAAATCGCCAGCGCCATCAGCGACAGGTTGTCCAGGCTGTAGTCGAGCAGGTACATGCCACCGAACGTTCCGACCAGCGAAAGGGGCACGGCAATGCTCGGGATGATGGTAGCTCGCACGGTGCGCAGAAACGCGAATACAACCAGGATCACGAGAACTACCGAGATCATCAGCGTGGTTTCAATGTCCTTAACCGAGGCTCGCACGGTGACGGTGCGGTCCATTGCAATCGTCAGTTGAATCGCGGGAGAGATCGAAGACTGCAGAAACGGCATCAACGCCCGCACGCGGTCCACGGTGGCGATAATGTTGGCTCCCGGCTGCCGGAATACGATGATGAGGACGCTGGGTTTGCCGTTGGCCAGTCCGATGTTGCGCCGGTCGGAAACCGAATCCTGGACATCCGCCACGTCTCCCAGGCGCACTGCGCCTCCGTTGTTATAGGCCACAATCAGGGGACGATACTGGTCCGCGGTGAAAAGTTGATCCGTATCGTCAAACTCATAAGATCTTGTTGCGTCGTACACCTGTCCCTTGGGCCGGTTCGCATTCGCCGCATTGAGCGCGTTTCTGACGGTGTCAAGGCCGATGCCCAACTTATTCAGAAGGGTCGGATTCACTTCCGCCCGGACGGCGGGCTGTGCCGCGCCACCGACGAAGACCTGACCCACGCCGTCCACCTGCGAGAGCTTCTGCGCGAGAATTGAATCCGCCGCGTCATACATTTGCGGCACGGTCATGGTGTCGGAGGTAAGGGCCAGAATCAGGATCGGCGCATCGGCGGGATTCGCCTTGCGGTAGCTGGGATTGCTTGGCAGATTCGCAGGCAGCTGGCTCCGCGCCGCATTGATCGACGCTTGAACGTCCCGGGCCGCGGCGTCGATGTTCCGATTCAGATCAAATTGCAGCGTGATGCTCGTCGTGCCCAGTTGGCTCGACGACGTCATCTGGTTCACGGCCGCAATTCGTCCGAATTGGCGCTCTAAAGGAGTGGCTACGGCTGAGGCCATAGTCTGCGGATCAGCCCCCGGCAGACCCGCGCCGACGCCGATTACGGGAAAGTCCACTCTTGGCAACGACGCAACGGGCAGAAAATTGAACGCGAGAATCCCCGAGAGCAACAGCGCAGCTGCCAGCAGTGACGTGCCGATGGGACGACGGATAAATGGAGCTGAGATACTCATGATCTAATCGGCCGACATCGGCTCCTCGGTGATCGGATTACCGATCCGGTAGCGCGAGAATCTCTGTGCTAGCCGGTCAAACCACAAATACACAACCGGCGTCGTATACAGCGTGAGCAACTGGCTGAGCAGCAGTCCGCCAACAATCGTGATGCCGAGCGGCCGCCGCAACTCCGCACCGGTTCCTGAACCCAGGGCCAGCGGTAGTCCGCCCAGCAGCGCTGCCATGGTCGTCATCATGATCGGACGGAAGCGCAGCAGGCACGCCTGATAGATGGCTTCCTCCGGCGGTTTATGCTCTTCTCGTTCCGCCTCAAGTGCGAAGTCGATCATCATGATGGCGTTCTTCTTCACAATCCCGATGAGAAGGATGATGCCGATCAGGGCGACCACCGTCAGATCGTTCCCGGTGATCATCAAAGCGAGAATCGCGCCCACGCCGGCCGATGGCAGCGTGGAAAGAATGGTGATGGGATGAATGTAACTCTCGTACAAAACGCCCAGCACGATGTAAACGGTGATGACCGCGGCCAGAATCAGGTAAGGCTCGGAGGCGAGCGAGTTCTGAAAGGCAGCAGCCGTTCCCTGAAACGCGGCATGAATGCTGGGGGGGAGCTGGATATCTTTCTCAGCCTGTTGGATCGCTTTGGTCGCGTCGCCCAGCGAGGCGCCCGGAGCTAGATTAAACGACAGCGTTACTACCGGGAACTGGCCCTGATGGTTTACGGCGAGGGAAGTGTTTGTCGACCGCATCTGCGTGAACGTGGAGATGGGCACCGGCGATCCGCTTGTTGTCACCGCGGCGCCGTTCGCCGTGGGTGCGCCCGAGTTCGGCGTCACAGTGCTGGGCCGGATGTAAATATCCTTCAGCGCTTCCGGGGTCTGCGCAAAGCCGGGCAGCACTTCCAGCACCACATGATACTGATTCAACTGGGTAAAGATGGTCGAGACTTGCCGCTGCCCGAACGCGTCATACAGGGTGTTGTCGATCGCTTGGGGAAGAATACCCAATCGCGAAGCCGTATCCCGGTCAATGCTGATATTTGTCCTCAGGCCGCTGTTGAGTTGGTCCGTAGCGATGTCGCGCAGTTCAGGTAATGTGCGCAGCTTGTCGACCAGTTTGGGAGTCCACTGCGCCAATTCCTGCGCATCGGCGTCTTCAATGGAATATTGAAACTGTGTCCGGCTCACGCGGTCTTCTACCGTGAGATCCTGCACAGGCTGCATGTACAACGTGATGCCTTCCACCTGCGCCAGTTCCGGCTGCAGTCGGCGGATGATGGCGGACGCATCATCGCTGCGCTCGTCGCGTGGCTTCAGATTGATCTGAATACGGCCTGCGTTCGGCGTCGTGTTGGTTCCATCAACCCCGATGAACGAAGACAGGCTATCTACATCTTTGTCTTGCAAGATGATCTTAGCGAGTGCCTGTTGCCGATCAGCCATCGCATCAAAGGAAATCGCATCGGGCCCGTCTGATACGCCAAGAATCACCCCTGTGTCCTGCACTGGAAAGAATCCCTTCGCTACTACCACGTACAACGCCAGCGTCAACACCAGGGTGCTGAAGGTCACAAGCAGGGTTGCCGTCTGGTGTTTCAGAACCCATTTCACCGTGCGTCCATAAAACGCGATGATCCGGTTATAGAGGTCCTCGGTCTTCTCGTAAAACGTTCCCTGTTGGCCTTCCTTGCGGTGCTTGAGGAGCTTGGCGCACATCATCGGCGTGAGAGTCAGAGAGACTCCGGCCGAAACCAGAATCGTCACTGCCAGCGTGACCGCGAACTCGCGGAACAACCGGCCCACGATGTCGCCCATGAACAGCAGCGGAATCAGGACGGCGATCAGCGACACTGTCAGTGAAACGATGGTGAAGCCGATCTGGCCCGATCCCTTGAGCGCGGCGTCCAGCGGCGAATCTCCAGCCTCAAGATAGCGATCGATGTTCTCGATCATCACGATTGCGTCGTCGACAACGAAACCGGTTGAGATCGTCAGCGCCATCAAGGTCAAGTTGTTCAGGCTGTAGCCAAGGAGGTACATCACGCCAAAGGTCCCGATCAATGAGAGCGGAACGGCAACGCTCGGGATCACTGTGGCGGAAAGATTCCGCAGAAATAGAAAGACGACCATCACCACCAAGGCGATGGCAAGCATCAACTCGAACTCAACGTCCTTGACCGAGGCCCGGATGGTGGTGGTCCGGTCCGTCAGAATCTGCATTCTGACCGCTTGCGGCAGCGAAGCCTGCAGTTGCGGCAGCAGTTTCTTGATCCGGTCGACAACGCTGATGATGTTCGCGCCTGGCTGGCGTTGAATGTTGACAATCACCGCCGGGGTAAGATTCATCCATGCGGCCAGTAGCCTGTTCTCTGTGCCATCGATCACATTCGCCACGTCGCTGACCCGCACCGGCGCGCCGTTGTGATAAGCGATCACAATCGGCTTGTATTGATCGCCGGAAAAAAGCTGATCGTTGGCGCCGATCGTGTAGGACTGCCGCGAACCGTCGATCACGCCCTTGGCCTGGTCCACATTCGCCTGGACCAGTGCGGCGCGCAGATCTTCAAGACTGAGGCCGTACGAGGCCAGCGCAGTGGGATTCGCCTGTATCCTCACCGCGGGTTTCTGCCCGCCGCTGATCGAAACCAGGCCGACTCCCGGAAGTTGCGAAATCTTCTGCGCCAGCGAAGTGTCGGCGAGATCCTCAACTTTCGGCAAGGGCAACGAATCCGACGATAGTGCCAGGGTCAGAATCGGTGCATCGGCGGGATTCACCTTGTTGTAGATCGGAGGATTGGGCAGATCTGTGGGCAAGTACGTCGAACCCGAGTTGATGGCAGCCTGCACCTGCTGCTCTTCGACGTCAATATTCTGATCGAGACCGAACTGCAGCGTGATTACCGAACTGCCAAATGAACTCGTCGAAGTCATCTGGCTGAGACCAGGGACCTGCCCGAATTGACGTTCCAGTGGCGAAGTTACCGAAGACGCCATCACTTCGGGATCCGCACCGGGATAAAACGTCACTACCTGGATGGTCGGGTAATCGACTTCCGGCAGCGCTGAAACCGGGAGTTGCATGAACGCGACCCAGCCCACCAACAGCACGCCTATCATGAGAAGCGTGGTGGCGACCGGCCGCAGAATAAATAGCCGTGAAGGACTCATGAACCTGGGCGCCCTGAAACGGAAGTGCCTGAAACTGGATTGCGGGAAGCTGGCTTAGTCGAATGTCGAGCGCCCGTCGTCTGCGAGCTGGATCCAGCGCTCGCCGTGTCCGTCCAACCCTTCTCGCCGACTCCAAGCGTAGCGGTGGGCGCACCACCACTCGGATTAGTGCTTGGCGCGCCGCTGCGGGGTTCAACCCGGCTGCCTCGCTGCAGCTTATCCTGTCCGTCGGTGACCACGACGTCTCCCGGGTTCACGCCAGTGGTCACTACCGTTGTCGTTCCCTGAGTAAGAGCGACGGTGACCGGCTTGTCTACGAC
>Ga0307478_10001174_pt1 | contig 23474 bp, 19 predicted proteins | sample atmos_gasesECM4C_2_FD_203713 | JGI IMG/M metagenome (GOLD analysis project Ga0307478, IMG submission 203713) | Hardwood forest soil microbial communities from Morgan-Monroe State Forest, Indiana, United States - atmos_gasesECM4C_05 | ecosystem: Environmental > Terrestrial > Soil > Temperate...
TGAAACCACGGACGCGATCTCGTTACAACTTTAGCCCCGGCAGCATTGTAGTGGACCTGCGCGCCCTGAGGGGAGAGGAACCGTTATCGTGACTCCCTTACGTTACTGAGTCAAGTATATTAATGCCCTTACGAGCCACCTGCAACTTGCTGAGAACGCAGCCGCTTTAAGTCCTGCATTTGCCACTCTTACGCGCCGCGTCAAGCATAAGCCCTTTGTTTGCCACTGGGTCGAAAGACGCGGTCCCCGTGCTGAAAACAAAGCAGTTACAGAAACGGCTTTCATAAGGTTTCGCGGGCCGCAGGCCCTAAAGGACACTTACAAAAAACACCCGGGGTGGGGGTACCCCGTTAATTGCGAGTCTCCTCTTCGGTGCCGACTCCTTAACTGTCAACTGTCGACTGTCAACTTTCTTCTGCTACCATCCCCTCCGCATCCAGGAGCCATCCATGCCTAATACCGTCCTTTCCACCATTTTCCGCACCGTCGCTCTTGCGTCTTTAGCCGCCTGCTCTCTCTCGGCCCAAACCACATCTTCCTCATCCCCGCTCCGCGTCGGCATCGCCGGCCTTGTCCACGGACACGTCCGAGGTTTTCTCCAGCAAATACAGCCGCGCACCGACATACAAATCGTCGGAGTCGCCGAGGCAGACAACAAACTCACTGAGTTCTATGAATCGAAGTTCGGCCTGGCGCACAACATCTTTTTCGCCAGTGTCGACGAGATGATCGAGAAGACCGAGCCACAAGCGGTGCTCGTCTACACAAATACCTTCGACCATCGCAGCGTTGTCGAAGCCTGCGCCCGCCACGGTGTCCCCGTGATGATGGAAAAGCCGCTGGCCGTGAGCCTCGAGGATGCCCGCGCGATGCAAGCTGCCGCGCAGCGCGGAAAAATTCAAGTCCTCGTAAACTACGAAACCACCTGGTATCGCAGCAATCGCGCCGCCTACGATCTTGTCCACGAAAACGCCATCGGCGAAATCCGAAAGGTCGTCGTCCACGATGGCCACCAGGGCCCAAAAGAAATTAATGTCGAGCCTTGGTTCCTCGCTTGGCTCACCGATCCAAAACTCAACGGCGCCGGCGCCCTCTTCGATTTCGGATGCTATGGCGCCGATCTCATGACCTGGCTCATGGATAACCACAGACCAGACACCGTCACGGCAATCACACAGCGCATCAAGCCGGATATCTATCCACGCGTAGACGATGAAGCCACGATCGTCCTGACCTACCCCAAGGCCCAAGCAATTCTCCAAGCCTCCTGGAATTGGCCATTCTCTCGAAAAGACATGGAAGTCTACGGCCAGACTGGCTATGCGATCACCGTGCAACAAAACGCTCTGCGCGTTCGCCTTCCCATGCAGGAAGAGAAACTGCAAGACGCCAAGCCCCTCGATCCCCGCGAAAGCGATTCGGTGAATTATCTTAGAGCGGTCATTCTGGATGGAATGCAGCCGCAAGGCCTCTCATCGCTCGAAACGAACATGATCGTCATGGAGATTTTGGACGCCGCGCGTCAATCCGCCGCCACCGGCAAGACCATTCGCTTGGCGGATAAACAATGAACGAGCGATTTGGAGTGCGGCAGCTCTGCTGCCGCTTTTCTCACCAACCCGCACGACTCTATATTTGGCGCAGCGCAATAATGCGTGCTAGCGCGCCGGATGCGCGCCTTATTTTGCGTGAACAGGACTGTCCAAAACGTCGCGCACTTTTTGGACAAGCGCACTCGGCGTAAAAGGCTTTTGCAGGAAAGACAGACCAGCCTCCAGCACGCCGCCCTGCTCCAGCACGTTGTCCGTGTAACCAGACATATAAAGGACGCGCGTTCTCGGATGGCGCCCGGTAATCCGGCGAGCCAGCTCCCGCCCGCTCGTTCCCGGCATAATAATGTCCGTCAACAAAAGGTGAATTTCACCGGCGTGCCTCTCGGAAAACTGTTCCGCTTCCTTCGTACTCTTTGCGGCCACAACGGAATAACCCTTCGCGGAAAGAATCCTGCTGGCCAGCTCGCGCACAGCCTCTTCGTCTTCGACCAGCAAAATAGTCTCGCTGCCTTTGCCCGCTGCGGAAATCTCCACAGCCTCCGGCTTGGAATCCACCTGTCCCGCAACGCGCGGGAGATACACCTTGAAAGTGGTTCCTTTGCCCGGCTCGCTATACACCCAGATGTACCCGCCACTCTGCTTCACGATGCCATATACGGTCGACAGACCGAGTCCCGTCCCCTGCCCGCTCTCCTTCGTCGTGTAAAAAGGTTCAAAAATATGCGCGACGGTCTCTGGGCTCATCCCGATACCATTATCCGAGACCGCCAGCATGACATAAGCGCCCGGCTTCACACTGACGTGATCGCGCGCATACGTGGAGTCCAAGTCCACGTTTGCCGTTTCCACCATGAGCCGCCCGCCCTTCGGCATGGCGTCGCGGGCGTTCACCACCAGATTCATAATCACTTGTTCGATTTGTGCCGGATCCGCTTTCACTTGTCCCACGTTCGCGCCACACCGCGTCACCATCTCGATGTGTTCCCCCATCAGCCGGCCCAACAGTTTGTCCAGCCCCAGCACGATGGCGTTCAGGTCCAGAATCTTGGGCTGCAAAACTTGTCTTCGGCTGAACGCCAGCAATTGGCGGATCAATGTGGAAGCGCGTTCGGCGGCATTCTCGATCTGTTGCACATCGGCGCGCAGCTCCGGCTGTGTCCCGTTGCGCTGCAGCGCCAGTTCTGCATAGCCCTTAATGATCGTCAAAAGATTGTTGAAGTCATGCGCGATGCCGCCCGCGAGCCGGCCAACGGCTTCCATCCTTCGCGACTGCTGCAATTGGTTCTCCAGCAGCTTGCGCTCCGTTATATCGACGATGATCCCTTCCATCACCGGATGCGCGTAGCTTCCCGATACCACCACGGCCGTGTCGCTCACCCAAATCACCGCGCCGTCCTTGCGCACTATCCGGTATTCCGCCTGAAAACGCTCCCCGCGTACACTGGCTGCTTCGGCCGCCTCAACGACCGGGTGATCCTCAGTAGGGATGTGACGCGTCCACTCGCGAGAGGTGGCCAGCCATTCATCCTGCGAGTAGCCCGTTATTGCCTCGATTTGAGGGCTGACGTAGTGCCATTGGCCGTTGATACCCAGTTCAGCGATGTAGCTGATCGCTGCAACCTGTTCCACAAGCGTCCGATATTTGGTTTCCGCCTCAGCCCGCGCCTTCTCCGCTTCTTTTCGCGCGCTGATATCGTGCCCGATACACGCGGTCACCCCGTTGGCCAAAGACGTTATCGCCATTTCGACAGGGATAACCGTTCCGTCGCGTCGTCGCAGATTGATTTGGCCGGACCACTTGCCCCCCGTCGCGAGAGACTTTCGAACCTGCTCCTGGAGCAATTCGACATCGCGCGGGTCATAAATCTTCCGCCAGTTTACGCCCAGCATGGATTCCGGGCTCTCTTGTCCCAGCATGCGGGCGAAAGCCGCGTTCACGTAAATATGTTCGCCATTCTCTCCAATGATGGAGATTCCGTCTGCCGCCGAATCCATGGCCATGGCCTGCCGGCGCACCGTCTCCGCGGTATTGGCCTCCCGGTATCCGCTGATGCCCAAACGGACGGCAAAACAGAGAATGGACACTCCGAGAAGGGAAAATCTCAGGATCCGCCATTCAGAAGGAAATTGCGCCACCTGCACCAGGACAATCAGCGGGGCGAGCACAAAAATTGCATTGGTCAGAACTACTCCGCTAAATGTTTTCCGGCCAGGGGGACGCGCTTCCCGCGAGACTGGCGCGGGTTGCCACTGCGCTGCCCAGAACGCGCCCCAAAGAAACGGGAGGGTCCAACACAGGTCGAACAACGTTCCCGTTGGCGTACCGCGAACGGTCTGATGATATTCAGACAGGGCCATGCCTGCGATAGCCAAGGAAAAATAAATGGCAAAGCCTGCGTACAGTTTGCGGATGTGATCGGCTCGCGCCCGGATAGCCTGGAAGCAAGCCAGCGACAGGATTGTGACCAGTTCTCCGAACTCAACCCACAGCCGGCGAGCCGCGTCGCTGTGCGGATCGAGCTGGGAGGGCGGCAGGTAATAGAGGCCAAGGTACAAAAAGAAAAAAACAATCGCGATCTGCGTGAAATCAAGGAGGAATTCTGGTTCAAACTCGGAGGAATCTTTTTCCTGGTCGAGGAAGAGTACCATGGCAAAGAAGATTCCCTGCGCATTGAACAGGAACCGCACAACGGAGCCGGGGGCCGGCTGAGCGTGCAGGAAGAGCTCGTAGTACATCCAGCCGAGATTCGCCACGCCCCAGATGGCCATTGCGCAACCCAGCAGCGACCAGAACGGGCGAGCCATTCCGCGCGCCCGCTGCGACGCTCCAATACACATGACCGCCGCTATAGCGCTGGCTGAAACTTCCAGGAGGTTCGCGATGAATGTACCGGCCGGGGACACTCCGAGAATCAACGCTTGTGCAAGCTGAGCGCCGACAAGGGTGGCCGCAAGAATGAGGAGCTTTCGGGGCATTCCTGCCTGTTCCTTCAGGGTTGGTGACGGATGATCCCTACAGTTCTAGCTTAACCGAATTAGTAGGCGGAACTTCCGTTCTTGCGGGCTACGTGCCTTGGCATGCAAGGGGTCAAGCCAGCCTGGAATGGAAAGGCATCCTGACATAGACAGCGAGTCTGATTCCGCGGAAACCGCTGAGAATTTCCAGCAGACCGCACTTACTTTCCTTTTGAAACGTATGAATGCTACAGTAGAACTCCGCTCACAAAAGTGAGGCAGCCCAGGGCAACTCCTGGGCATCTTAAAAACGTATGACCACAGCCCAACCCAACCCAAGTATTACGCCAAAAGAGATTCTGAGCGCTTGGGGGAAAATTTTGACCGGCAAAGCGCCGATGCTTTCCATCGAGATCACGCGCGAATGCCCGCTCAGTTGTCCCGGCTGCTACGCCTATGGCGACGCGCACCTCGGCGGCGGCAAACTTCTTACCGACCTGAACGATTTTCGCGGCGACGCGCTCGTCAATGGCGTCCTGGATTTAGTGCGCAAACACCAGCCCATGCACGTCTCGCTGGTAGGGGGAGAGCCGCTCGTCCGCCATCGCGAATTGAGCGCCATCCTGCCCGCTCTGAGCGCCATGAACATCTTTTCGCTGGTCGTTACCAGCGGCGTTATTCCCATTCCGGCGGCATGGATGGAATTGTCGAGGGTTCGCGTGGCCATCTCCGTCGACGGCTTGCCGGAACACCACGACGTCCGCCGCAAGCCCGCCACCTACGATCGCATCCTGAAAAATATCGATGGCTGTAAAGTGAACATCCACTGGGTGATCACCCGTCCGATGCTCGAACGGCCCGGCTATCTTGAAGAATACGTTTCGTTTTGGAATGCCCGTCCGGAGGTCGATCACATTTGGGTGAGCCTGTACACGCCTCAGATCGGTGAAGAGAGCGCGGAAAAATTGACTCCGGAAAATCGGGAAGAAGTGGCCCGCGTGCTACCTCTCCTGGCCCGGAAATATCCCAAGTTCTTGATGAACGACGGCATCGGTCGCGCTTTCCTCCATCCGCCGAAGAATCCCGCTGACTGCCTTTTTGCGAAAATGTCCGCAAACTATTCCGCCGATTTGCAGACGCGCGTCGAGCCTTGCGTCTTCGGCGGATCTCCTAACTGTGCAGAATGTGGATGCGCAGCCAGCAGCGGCTTGCACTGGATTCGCACCGTGAAGGTCGTCGGCCCCCTTCGCGTCGGACACTTCGTGGGCGGGTCCGTAAATGTCGGGTCGTTGGTCAATCGCGTGCGCCGTCGTGGCGTTAAGCCTTCGCGCTGGGGCTCGAGCGGTCCTCAGGCTGGCAAAAAGCCCGAACTGGTTCAGATTGCGAGTTAGTCCGGCTTGACCTCGATGGATGCCCTTAGCGCTTTCGCCACTTCGCCGGCGATGTCGTCCTGAACCATCAGGATGTCGTCGAAGGGCCGATCGTACGTTTCAGACCACACCACATACCCGCTGTCCGCACGAATCAACCGCGCATCGACCCTCACCCTGGCGCCTGACTGGCGCACGCTCCCATCGAGTACATAAGTGACACCCAGCGTCTTGGCGATATCGGCGATAGTTATTTGCGGAGTCCCATTCGAACGCGGCCATAGTTTGCCCTTGAAATAGAACGAGGAAGTGGGAGGAGGTACGCGAAGGCCCGGGATTTTGCTGAGTTTGTCGATCAGCTCCTCGGTCATGCCGTCGGCGAAGGGCTCCTGGTTCATCTCGTCGGTCAGGTCAAGAAAGGGCAGCACGGCGATGGACTTCGGTGGCTGCGAAGTGATGGCAGGTGAAGCCGAGGGATTGTTTCTGGCGAGCTTGCCATGGAACAGGAAAGCAACGACGACGGCGAGGCAAATCGCCGCGCCGACGGCCCAAATGAAACCTGCCTTGAATCGCGAGCCGGACTTTTTCGGTGCATCGGAGGCCGCCCGGTCCACAGGTTCGCTGTCCGAGGCCTGCGAAGAGCCCGTCGCTACATTTATTTCTGTGCCTGTTCGGGCGACGGACTGATCCGCCCAGGGGCTGACCGTCGCCACCATTCGATACCCCAGTCTCGGCACTGTCTCGATGTACGTGGGCTGCTTGGGGTCGTCACCGAGCAAACGGCGGAGCGATGTCACAGCTTGATAGACGGAGTCCGGAGCGACGGTGACGTCAGACCAGACGTGGCTGAGCAAGTGATCGATGCTGACGACCTCGCCGGCATGCTCCGCGAGGCACACCAACAATCGCATGGTCCGCAGCTCTACCCGGGAGGTCTCTCCATCCCGTGAAATCTGGCCGGACGACGGATTGACGCACCAGGCGCCGATGCGAAGCGTTGTCGTGGTTGGGCGTTCCATGCAGGATCGCTTCTTGCCTTCTGTTTTTGAATAGAAAAGCGGCGCTCGGCGAGTATACCAACACCATATAGAAATGCCGACTTGGTTCCCGCCGATCTTCTGCTTGCGGGGTTACCCCACCGCGCCACCGCCGATACAGCGTGAAATTCAGAAGTATTCAGAGCGTTTCAGACCCTGGCTCCGGGCTTCCTGCGTCTCACCTGAATATCTTGGCATTGCGGGTTGCAAAAAAATCAGAGGTGAAAGAGAGGATATCGGATGACTGAAGATTCTGTACCTGGGCCATCGGGGAAAAGCAACGCGCTGTTGGCAATCGCGGCCGGGGGAGGGATTGCCGGGACTTTGGACCTTTTACAAGCTTGCATTTTGTTTGGATGGGACATTCCGCTCGTGATTGCCGGCGGCCTGCTGGGAAAGGCGGCTTTCAATGGAGGTGTCGGGACTTATGTTCTTGGCGTCGTTCTGCACTTCTTTATCGCTTGCTCAGCAGCGGCTGTTTACTATGGGGCAAGCCGCAGGCTGCGTTTTATGACCGAGCACCCGCTTGTGTGCGGCTTGTTCTTTGGCGGCGCGGTGCAGGAAGTAATGAATCTCATCGTGTTGCCACTCTCCGCGCTTCATTCCAGGGGCCCTTTCAATCTTCACGACCTGATTCTGGGGCTGGCCGTGCATATGGTCGTGGTCGGGCTGCCGATTTCGTTCAGCGTCCGGCGGTTCGCGAAGTAGCGGCTTCGCCGCGGATTCGTTTGCCAGCCAATTTGTAGACAACGCAGGTGTGTCTATCAGAGAGACTCAATTACTGCGCGGCTGAATTCATGACAAGGCTTGGGGGAATGAGTCGGCAGATTATTTGGATGGGATGAGCGTGCTTTGGCTGGCCACGCAGAGCCAAGCGTCGTTACGTTTGATCCAGGTGTCTGTGAAACGGGAACGGATAACGTAGGCTTTGCCTTTGTTCGTGCCGGTCTCGCGATAAATACCGATGGCGACGGCGGCGTCGCCGTACACCTGAACGCTCATGCCCTCGTCGTAAATGTGATCCGCCTTCTGCTGCGGCGCAGCCACCCATTTCATGTATTCCGACTTGTTCATGAACGAGCCATCGTAATCGGTGTAAACGAGAGTGTCCGCGAGCAGGGACGAGACTTCCTTGACTTCCTGCTTGGCCTCGGCTTGATTCCAGGCGCGCTCCAGTTGCTTGATTCGAATTTCGTCCGCGCCCGCGGATTTATCGTGGGCGAATGGGGCCGTGGAAAACAGCATTGCGGCCAGCGTTGCGAGCGCAAGATGTTTCATGGCGTCTGCCTTTTTACTGATGGAAGTTAGTGAATGAAATCAGGCCTGATAAACGTTAGCAAGAATGCGCGGCCCGGAAACGGAGAGTTTTTGGTCTTGTACACTAAGAGGCAGGGCAAATTTAGCGATGCATCCCGGAAAAAGCAAAAGTTACCAATGCGAGCGCCGCCGTGCGCCCGCACCACGTTCCGGGCGTCCTCTCGCACTTTATTGTTGCGTTCTCAGCGGCTTTCGAATGGATAACGGTCCTGCGACTGGACAGCGGCAGCGACACGCCGGCGCAAAGCAATCGTATCCACAGGAGCTCGCTTGCCGAAACGCTTCAAAACCGCCATCTGCGTGGTAAGCATGTCTCCTTCATGAACCGCCGCGATGGCGCGCTTGGCTTCGTGCTCGACACGTTCCGCCGCATCTGCGATAAGCACGCGCGTCGCGTCGATCATCGTCTGTGTGGCGGATTCGCCTTTTGCCGCAGCCGCTTTTTGGGTGCGAAGCAGGCATGACTCCATCGCGTACACTTCCATCACGACATTCGAGAGCGCCCCGATGAGTTCCTGCTCTTCGGCAAGCTTTTCGCGGAATTTCTGCACCGCCCCGCCAGCCGCTTGCAGGAACATTTTCTTGGCGTTGGCCACCACGCGGGCTTCTTCGGCGAGCACACCTTCCGGCGGTTCTTCGAAGGAGGGACCGGAGAGAATTTCATCCGCCAGTTTCATGGCCGCGGGAATTAGCGCCAACTGGCCGCCCATCGCGCGCTTCATCAGCATCTGGATGATTAGCATGCGGTTGATTTCGTTGGTGCCCTCGAAGATCCGGTTGATGCGCGAATCGCGGTAGGCGCGGCACACCGGATAGTCCTCGTGAAAACCGTAGCCGCCGAACATTTGGACGCCTTCGTCCACGACGTAGTCCAGCATCTCGCTGCCATACACCTTGGCGATCGAGCTTTCGATGGCGTATTCCTCCAGCACTTTCATGGTGTTCTGGATTTTGTCGCCTGAGCCCGATGCCGCCACCATCGCTGCCTCGATGTTCCCGGCGGAGCGGTAGACCATCGACTCCACGCCAAAAATCTGAATGGCCATTTCCGCCAGTTTTTCCTTCATCAGGCCGAAATCGCCGATCTGCTTGCCGAAAGCCTTTCTCTCTTTCGAATACTTGGAAGAGTTCTGCAGCACGTGCTTTGACCCGCCAACACAAGACGCGCCAAGCGTGAACCGTCCGGCGTTCAAAATGTTGAACGCCACGATGTGCCCGCGGCCAATCTCGTGCAGCACGTTTTCCTTGGGCACTTTGCAGTTCTCGAGGAAGATCGGCGTCGTGGAGCTACCGTGAATGCCCATCTTGTGTTCTTCGTTTCCCGGCTTGAATCCGGGGAACGTCCGTTCGACGATGAACGCCGTGAACTTTTCTCCGTTGATCTTCGCGAACACGATGTAAATATCCGCGAATCCGCCGTTGGTGATCCACATCTTCTGGCCGTTCAGGATGTAGTGCGTGCCTTCCGCATTCAATTCCGCGCGAGTCAGGGAGTTCTGCGAGTCCGAACCAGCCTGCGGCTCGGATAAGCAATAAGCCCCAATCCATTCGCCCGTCGCTAGCTTCGGGAGATACTTTTTCTTCTGCTCCTCGTTTCCGAAATAGACGATCGGGAGCGTTCCAATACCAGCATGCGCCCCGTGGGTAACCGCAAATCCGCCATAAATCGAAAGTTTTTCCGTCAGAACTGTCGTCGCGATCTTGTCGAGCCCAGCCCCGCCGTACTGTTCCGGAATTCCAGCGCTCAGCAAACCCAACTCCCCGGCCTTTTTCACAAGCTCCGGCATCAGCCCGGGCTTCTTGTTCTCCAATTCCTTTACCAGCGGAAGGACTTCCTTGACGACAAATTCCTCCGCGGTCTGGCCGATCAACTTTTGGTCGTCGGTGAGGTCGGCAGGTGTGAATACTTCCTGGGGAAGGGCAGACTCCAGGAGAAAACTGCCGCCCTTAGCGGCTGCTTTGCTAATCGTTGCGGTGGCCATCATGGTCTCCTTGTCGTGCTGTTAGGTGGGACAGAATTCAGTCTGTCTCCCCTTCAACCTGAGCAAAATTGCACATGCCCGCGTGTCTATCCCGAACCTAAGTCACATGCCCTTCTGCAGGCGCCTCGAATGCCAGTGGATGATGTCGGGAAACGCGTGGGACGGCCTATTTTACTACTCCTCAGGGGAGCAGGTAAACAGCGTTAACCGGGTGAGTTCGGGCAGCCAGCCAGACTGTAAAGGGGCGCGCGAGGCGCTCATGCGAATGGACCGTACAATAGGTCTTGACAAAATATGTGGTCCATTAGAGACTGCGCATGCGTTTACCGGAAACGCTAGAGGGCAGCATGCGCATCACCCGCAGCGGCGATTGGAAAATCCCCAGCACCCGCCCCACGCAAGTCCTCGGGGCCACTGCGGGCTCCAGTCTCGACCTTGTTCGCGAGCCCGCCCAGGCCGCAGTCTTACTGCATCATCCCCTCCGGCTAAGGATTCTTGCCGCCCTCCTCGAGCCCGACTCCGCGACTGGGGTCGCCAGGCGTATGAAGCTCCCCCGGCAGACGGTGAACTATCATGTGCGCGAACTCGCGCGAGCTCGCTTCTTGGCGCGCGCTGGTCGCCGGCGTCGCCGCCACCTCTTCGAACAATGCTACGTAGCCACAGCGCGCGGCTATGTTCTGTCTCCCGAATTGCTGGGTAAACTCGCCGCCGACCCCGCCCAAGTCGCGGACACCTTATCGGCGAAGTACCTGCTCGGGCTCGCATCCAAGCTCCAATCCGAGCTCGCACGTTCCGCGGAACTAGCCGCCGCGGCAGGGAAGCGGCTTGCCACGCTCTCGATCAACACCGAGCTCCGCTTTACCTCACCGGATCAGCGCGCCAAGTTTACCGAGGAGCTGCAACGCGCCATCGTCGAGGTCGCCGCCCGCCATAGTTCTCCATTCACGAAAACCGACGGCTCCGCCGCCGAAGGCCGTCGATTCCGGCTTGTAGTAGGCTGCTATCCGATTCCCCCCGCGAAGGATCCAGAATCTCAACCGCAGATTGCAAAAAACGAACGAAGCGCGCCATGACCGAGCCAAAACAAGCCGAAGAGCAAAAAAGAGAACGCCGCCTCGAGCGAGAAACAGAGGTCAACGCTTGCAAGAAATCTTTCAAAACGAATAGGAGGAATCGCTCATGAAGACGAACTGGAAACTGGCTGTTGCCGCGGGAGCTCTGACGTTGATGATTTGCACTGCTGGTTGGTCGGCTCGTCAGCAGAAGAGCGCAGGCACACCAGAAACTGCCCCGAAAGCTGCTCCCGAAATGGACCGCCTGAGATTTTATCTCGGCGAGTGGGATTACACAGAGTCCTATCCAAAGTCAGCCGCCTACCCCAACGGCGGTAAAAACACCGGCCTATACACGAGCAAACTCGGCCCCGGCGGGAATTCACTCGTAAACGGTTTTCATTCGAAAGGCCCCGTTGGTGATTTCGAAGGATTGATCCTAATGACCTGGGATCCCAAAGAAAACGCCTACAAGGCTTATGTCTTCGGCGATTCCTTTCCGGGCGCCGTGGTCGAGACGGGCCAGTTCGAAGGCGATGCGTTGGTTTTTCGATCCGAATTCTCAGCCGGGGGTTCCACGCTAAAGCTGCGAAACGTCACCCACGTTGTCAGTCCGGGAAAACTCGTGAGCGAGGAGTACTTCGCCGCAAAAGATGCGCCGGAAACGCTGTTCGTAACTGTCGAAGCAAATAAGCGTTAGACGCGCGGCGCACGCGCCATCGTCGCCAACGACCGCCGCGCAGCTATTTCGCGGCAGCCGCGCCCGAGTCCTTAAACGTGATCAGCAGAAACCTCGACCTGGTTCCCAGCAAATCCACGACCTTGCGCGAAGTCCCCGCAGGCAGCCACAGCACGTCAGCCTCATGCAGAAATGCAGCGTGCTCGCCGCCAAGTGAAACCTCCAAGTTCGCATTGCTCATGGCAATCAGAAGGGTAGCCGCTCGCGGCGCCGGCTCCTCATACTCCTTGCCCCCTACGATGTTTACCCTGTCCAGTCGAATTTCATCGCTCTCAAAACAACCGATCGTTTGTTCGAACGGTACATGGGTGTTTTGTTTCGCGTCAGGGGCCTTCTCCGGACACGAGCCCAGCGGACGTTCGTCACTCTTATCGCCGAGATTCCGCGGCGAACCCTGCGGGTGCACCAATTCGACCGTTACGTTGTGGAACAGAATGCCCGCGTCCGTCCGCGCAATATGGGCAAAACTTCCCAGCGAGTACCGCGTCGCTCCGTCGTCAAACGTCAGGTGAACTTCGGGCTTCCCCGCCACAGCATTGATGACGTCGCCTACTCCCAGCGTCAGGTAGATGTACGGCAAATCGTGCTGATGAAGCAGCGTGGCATCCAGCGGCGGAACCGTAACGTTGTAAACGTGGACGTATTCGTTTCTTAACACCAGCACATGATGCGGTTCCGCGCTCACCGGAACCGCGCCTTCCACCTTGATGGGATTCGCAATGTCTAACTGGATTTCTTTTTTGATGTCAGGAGGATGCGGACTCGCCGTTTGCGCCAGCGCAACGGGAGCAAACAGCACAGTAAGTGTGGGCAACCAGGCAATCTTCATCGCGACGTATCCTAGGATCACAGGCAGAGCACTGGCAAGTTAAACGCTTCCCAGGACAGAAGCGTTACAGTCAGGACGGAGATTGTAGCAAAGCGGCGTGCTAAAGCCGCTCGAAGATTCCTGCGGCTCCCATGCCGCCGCCTATGCACATGGTCACCATTCCATAACGGGCATTGCGCCGCTGCAATTCGCGCAGAATCGTCGCCGTAAGTTTCGCACCCGTGCACCCAAGCGGATGGCCGAGCGCGATCGCTCCCCCATTCGGATTCACCCGCGCAGGATCAAGACCCGCTTGCTGAATCACCGCCAGCGACTGCGCTGCAAACGCTTCGTTCAATTCAAACACCGCGATGTCCTTCAACGTAAGCCCCGCCAGCTTCAGGGCCTTGGGAATCGCCGCCACCGGCCCGATCCCAAACTCCTCCGGCAAAACGCCAGCCGTTGCATACGCCACAAAACGCGCCAGTGGTTTCAGCCCCAGCGCTTTCGCGCGTTCCTCGCTCATCACCACTGCCGCCGCCGCTCCGTCGCTCATCTGCGAACTGTTGCCTGCGGTCACTGTTCCCTTAGCGTGAAATGCAGGCTTCAGCTTCGCGAGCGCCTCCAACGAAGTGTCCGCTCTTGGCCCTTCATCAATTTCAAAAGTAAAGGTTTGCGTAGCTGCTTTTGCCGCAGCCGTTCCCCTGCCACTGCCCGAAGCGCTCCCAGGAGCACGGCCCGCAGAAACCCCGTTCCCGTTGTCGACCGCCGTAATCTTTACTTCCACCGGTACGGTCTCGTCCTTAAAGTGTCCCGCCGCAATAGCCGCCAGAGCCTTCTTGTGAGACTCGACAGAAAACTGATCCCCCTGTTCCCGCGTAATCCCAAACTTCCTGGCAATATTTTCCGTCCCCAGCCCCATGTTGATGTATGTATCCGGGTTGTGATCCACCAGCCACGGATTCGGAGAAACCTTGTTCCCACCCATCGGCACCATGGTCATCGATTCCGTTCCACCCGCCACAATCGCGTGCGCCGATCCCCCGCGAATCCGTTCCGCCGCAATCGCAATCGCCTGCAGCCCCGAAGAACAAAATCTATTAACGGTCATCGCTGAAGTTTCAATTGGCAACCCGGCCCGCAGCGATGCAATCCGCGCCACGTTCATCCCCTGCTCGCCTTCTGGCATCGCGCAGCCAAGAATCACATCATCAATTTCCTTGGCGTCCAGCCCAGGCACTCGCGCCAGCGCCTCCCGAATAGCCAGCGCCGCCAAATCATCAGGCCGCGTCGCCCGCAACGACCCCTTAAATGCTTTTCCCACTGGTGTTCGAACAGCAGAAACGATCACGGCTTCAGCCATGGCAACCTCGCAAACTGGACTTCCTTCTTATTGTTGTGCGACCAGCCAAGAAATGCAAACGAAGGAACTTCGAGCAGTCGGTCAACTCCAATGACGCCCGCGATCTCAGGTTGTTTTGATTCTTGCCTCACCTGTTTAAGTCTCCGTTTCTTGCTTGTCCGCCCCAATAAAGGCTATTCGCCGCGTACGGCCAATCGTTCACGATAGTCGCAATCTAGTCCGCCGTCTTGGGCGGGCCAGTAGTGAACCCCGTTATTTTGATCAGCTGCTTTTCGAGCTGAGCGGCAGCTTCTGCCGCGCTTCTCTGTCCAGTCAACACCGAATGCACGGCGCCGATATAAGCTCTAGCAACTTGCTCATAAGTGCGCCCGGTCACGCTGGACGGCCGGCTAACAACACCGTTCCTCTGTTGACTCGATATCTCAGAGCGGTCGGGCGAATCTGGGAGAGACGGCCGATCATGGACTTCGGGCTGGTTGGCGGATGCCCTCTCCTCCTCCTCGCTTGACTGGATTTGCGCGCGAATCAGGAACCGGACAAGCTCGATACCCTCTTGAGGATGAACCGAATGTCGGGAAACCGCCAAGCCAGAGCCTCCCAAGGTGGCGGCCCAGCCGCGCGCGCCGCTGGGAATATTGGTATACCCCGTCTTGCCGACCGGCAGCGAACTTCGCCAATGAAGTTGCCTCGATAGCCCCTTACGCGTAATCGGCGCTCCGCCCCACACTCGATTGAAGGCCGCTTTGCCCGCGTCAAAAACATTTATCGTATCGATCTCGCGGTACGCCACGACACTGGGCGGTGATATCCAGCCAATCCAGTGCTTCGCCCGCTGCCAGGAACGAATCGCGGCGCGATTGTTCACGCTGATCGTGCGGTCGTCTTCGATGATTTTTCCGCCGCCTTCGGCAGTTTGCCATTCCAGTGCGTTGCAGGTTAGCGCTTCGCCATTTTCACCCTGCCACACATAACCCCAGAAGTCCTTTACGCCTTTGGCGCGCTCGCCGGTCTGAATTTTCAGCGCCATCCGCTCCAGTTCGTCCCACGTTTTCGGTGGATGATCGTAGCCATAGGCGCGCAGAAGGTCGGTTCGATACTCCAGAACTCCGACCTGAACGGAATAAGGAATCGCCACAATCTTTCCATTGACGGTATAGCTAGGCAATAATTCCGGTTCCACCAAAGCGATTTCCGCCGCCAGAGCAGGACGCAAATCCATCAAGTCGTCTTCCAGAACACCTGACCAAATCAGATCTAGACCCAAGACGTCCGGACTCAAATCACCACTCTCAAGAAGCTTGCGCGAGGCTTCCAGTTGGTCGAGAGTGGTTTCCGGAACCGGAATGCTCCTCAATTGGATGTCGGTTTCTTGCGTGAATCGGTGCGACAAAGACACCGCTGTCGGCAGTTCATCGGGTTGAGCCCAGCCAAGGCGGAAGTAACTCAATGTGACTGGCTCTTTTACTGGCTGCGGGTGGGAACAGGAACTGAGCGACATAGCAACGAGGAACATTGCGAACGTATTCGCCGCGCCTGCTGAAATACGGTGCCTAAGCGCCACACTTGCGTGGCGCTTAGGCACCGAACCGGACATGGGGTCCACTCGAACTCTCCCGTCTTCCAACAATTCTTGCCGAACTCTGGTTCGCGGATGTTCTTGGATGCGCTTGTGCCGCAGTCGAAATGACCGGTAAAGATAATTCAAGTCCGCTTTTGCGAATGGCTTGGCGCTCCCCTTGTATATCCTCTTCAGAAGCAAGGCGCAATCAAGACCAAATTTTTGATCCGGGAAGGAAGGGAGTGAGGGAGAAGCCGGTCGCCTGGCAGGTAGATGATATCCCGTCTTCGGAACGGACTTGCTAGCCGTTCAACTTGGTGGCAGCGAGGAATTCTCCGGCGATAAGGACGGTGGCTCGCCGCGCGAAAACCTTGTCGATCAGGTTGGCGTGCAATTCCGCATCGCCGTCAACGCAGCAATCTTTAATCACCGCAAGCCGGTAGTCCGCATCCGAAGCCTCAAGCAAGGTGGAGAGCACTACACCGCTGGTTGCAATTCCGAATAGCACCAGTGTAGCGATGTCCTTGGCGCGCAGGATCAGCTCCAGGTCCGTTCCACGGAAAGCGCTTACCCGGTGTTTGGTGATGACAATATCGTCCTTCTCCGGCGCCAAGCCAGGATGAATTGCCGCCAGCTCCCCTTCAAATAGTTTCTGATATACGCTCGAGTTTTTGATCGCGCCGAACAACAGATTGCGCGCACTCACTTCCGGCATCCCCGGCCGGAATCCCACCTGAATATGAATCACGCACATCCCCAGGCTGCGGGCCCGCTCCAGAACGCTTGCGCCTCGCGCCACGAGGGTCTCTTGATCCTTCGCGTAACTCGCAACGATCCCAGTCTGATTATCCATGCTCAAAACCGCGGTCCGCGCAGGGTCAAACGAGAGTTGTTCAGTCATGGGTTCCTCAGACGAAGGGTAAAGCACCTTCTTCCATGGCGCAACTCGACGATTTTTTTCGTGCGGGGCTGGCGTTCGAGTCCCAGCGTTTGTCGTGGTTAGTATCTAGAGGGGGTTGGCGGACACGGCTCCCCTAGCCTGTGCCCGCCTTTTTTGGTGTGATGGATACGAGTGTCGCGTATTCCCAGCCAAACTTTCGACCTTCGAATGGTACCTACAAGAGGCCTAAGGTGCTTAGCGTCTATCTCCATCATGATCACCATCATGATCACCATCATGGTCATCCGTCTTGTGGGGCAGGCGAACCACGCCGTGGATGGGCAGGCTTCCGAAATGCCCAGTTGCAGGAGTCTTAGCCGCGAACGTTAAGGTCACATTCGAATACGTGACCTCCGACCCTCCGGTGATGCAGACCTGGAGCGTGGAAAGGGTGGTTACTCCCCCCTTAGTTTGAAATGGGGCGGCAGTCCCGTTGCCAGTAATGTCGGCTTGGCCGGTGACCACGAAACGGACTGTGGTAGCAGGGTTGTCGACAGGACAAACGGTCGGGTCATAGCTGACTACGGCGTCCGTCATGGTGAGGTGGTGCGTATGAGGACTGCGTGCCCCGGGATTATCAACGGTAGCAGGGGCAGGGGGCGTAGAAGGATTCGCCAGAACCCAATAATCGGGATGTTCCATCGTCATAACGGCAGAGAAATCAGCTGTACCTGAATCTCCTTTCAACTTCAGCGACCACGAGCCATGCATTTCCCAAGGGCCGCCCACGCCAGTTGCGGCGGTATAGTCATTGAGGATGCCGCTGAAGTGCCTGGGCGACGGGGCTTGTGCCTGAGCGCCAGTACCTGCCGCGAGCACCAGCACAGTGATGACGCGTAACGTCCACGAGAAAACTTTGCAGTTCATGAAAAACCTCCAATTTTCAGATTTAGTCCTTGTTGCCGAAAGCTCCTCGGGCGAGGGGACGTCAAGTCCCGTGGGAGAGTTGCCACCGAAGAATTACGGTTCGGCGATTTAAGACTTGTGACATACGCACACGATGTAACATCTAGGAGGGCGTCGTCAAAGGGCAATGCGCAGAATTGCAGCCATGCCGCTAATTGCCGTCGAATGCTGTGTCTTGCCGTCGCCCGGCGCGGACGTTACAATCCGGGCTGTTCACGACGCAACCGCGGACGAAACTGGAGAGCGCATTGGGCGACCCATCCCCTGGCATGCCGCCATCCGTAAGACCTGTCGAAGACCGGCTGGACTCGTGGAAGGAAATCGCGGCCTACCTCAACCGCGACGTGACCACCGTCCAGCGGTGGGAGAAGCGGGAGGGGATGCCCGTTCACCGACACCTCCATGACCGGATGGGTTCGGTTTACGCTTTTCGGGCGGAGTTGGATGCATGGGCGCGAGGCCGGAAACCTCAAGCGGAGCAGGAGAACGGGAACAACGCCCCCTTACCCGATCCTTCCCCATATCCTCCGAGCTCGGCGATATCGACCGCTCTAAGCCGATGGAAGTTGGTATTGCCGGTGGCAGCGGCTGGAGCCGCTCTGGCGATTGGCGTGGGCCTCTGGATTCAAAGGACGGAGTACTTCTGGAGAAGCCCCATTGCCGACGCGCGAATTCAGACAGTCACAGACTTCGAAGGAGTGGAGCAGGATGCTGCGGTGTCACGCGATGGTCAGTTTGTGGCATTTCTGTCGGACCGGGACGGGCGGATGGACGTCTGGGTTACGCAAGTCGGTTCAGGACAGTTTCACAACTTGACTCACGGGAGTACGCCGGAACTCGTCAATCCATCGATCCGCACGCTGGGGTTTTCGCCCGATGGTGCTTTCGTCACGTTTTGGGTTCGCAGGCAAGATGGCTCGGGGAGCGGCGACATCGGCATCTGGGCCGTCCCAACGTTGGGCGGACAGCCGAAGCCGTACCTTGAGGGCGTGGCCGAGTTCGACTGGTCGCACGACGGCTCTCGACTTGCCTACCACACCCCGGCACCCGGAGACCCGCTGTTCGTCTCAGACGGCAACCAGCGATCGGAGACTCGGCCCATCTTCACTGCGCCTGCCGGTCTCCACAGTCACTTTCCGTTGTGGGCGCCCGACGCGGCCCTCATTTACTTCGTTCAAGGCTCACTCCCAGACAAATTGGACATCTGGCGTATCCGTCCCACCGGCGGAACCCCTGAACGGATCACATCGCACTTCGGGCGTGTGACTTATCCCGTGCTATTGAATCGGCGAACGCTGCTGTACCTTGCCAGCGATCCCGACGGTTCGGGGCCAAGGCTCTATAGCATGGACGTCGAGCGCCGCATTCCCCACAGGCTGACCGCTGGCCTTGACCAGTACACATCTCTAGCGGCCAGCGCGGACGGACACCGTTTGGTTGCCACGCTCGCAAGTCGGAAGACAACACTCTGGCGCTTGCGGATCGCTGACTCACTCGCCGAGACGCCGGCGGCGGCGCGAATTTCGCTGACAACTAACACGGGTAACACGGGGTTCTCCCCACGACTGGGTCCAAATTATCTTTTGTATGTTTCTGCGACTGGCACGAGCGAGAGTATCTGGAAACTCGCCAACGGAACTGGAGCGGAGTTGTGGAGTGGTCCGGGAGCGCGAGTGTTTGGCGGCCCGGCAATCTCGCCCGATGGACGGAATATCGCGTTCTCGGTCCGGCAACGCGGGCAGACGCTTTTGTACGTGATGCAGGCCGACGGCACGAACGCGCGGATTGTGACTGATTCGCTCGACTTGCAAGGGGCTCCAGCATGGGCGCCCGACGGCCAATCGATCACTTCGGCGGTGAACGACCACGGCATTTCGCACCTCTTCCGCGTGCCGCTCGACGGTCGATCCCCCGCTCTTTTTATTCAAGAATACTCGGTCGATCCCGTGTGGGCACCTGACGGGCGCTTTGTGGTTTACTCGGGACCCGACATCGGCACCACGTTTTCTGTGAAAGCCGCCACGGCTGAGGCCGCAGCGCATCCTCTGCCAGCTCTAACCCTGACTCGAGGGGCTCGACACCTGGCCTTCTTGCCTGGAGGACGAACGCTGGTGCTCCTGAAAGGAGAGATTCAACACAAGAATCTCTGGGTCATCGACCTGGAGACGGGAACCGAGCGGCAGTTGACCGACCTCGCCCCCGACTTCGACATTCGCGATTTCGACATCTCCCCAGACGGCCGCGAACTTGTCCTCGAACGAGCGCAGGAGCATTCGGATGTGGTGCTGCTGGATATCCCCCGTCCATAACGCGGCTTCAACCCAAGGGCCGCGGTCGGTACGCGCTCCGATTATTGAACTGGGCGAGCCTTTGGAGCTATAGCACAAGTCTTGATCCGCTTGATGCCTTTGTCCCTGTCGCCTAAGCTATTCTCAACCCACAAACGACGTCACTTCTTGATGGCCGCGCCCTTCCGCGGAATAAACAATGTCCCCGGAGGCGTAATCTTATTCACCTGCGAAAAATTCCTCTGATTCAGCGCCAACCCAATCCTCCCCCGCGAATCTATATATAGCAGCGCCTCTCCCACCGGCACATCCATAAACGTCTTCACATAAGGCACGTTCAAAGACTTCTTGTTCAACTGTACGATGATCTTGTCCCCCAGTTGATAACCCAGCTTCTTGAATTCCTCGCCCGGTATGTCGCTGATCAGGGATCCGTACGGATCGTCCAGCCCAATAATGTCGCCCTCGATCCCATTGTCCGATGTGCTGGATACTTTCGGCGTGAGCTGCACCAACTGAGGCACCACCTCTCCCGCCAAAGTGAAGTCCCATCCTTCCGCCAGATGCGCCGCCGCCGGCGAAAAAATATCGCGCCCGTGAAACGTCGAGGAAACCTGCGGTTGCAGCATCCACGCCGTGTTCGTAATCTCCCGCGCGGAATCTAATCCATCCCGTTCGATCACCGGGGTAATCACTCCATTGTCCGGCAGGACAAAATACTGCCCCTTCTTCGATTTCACGATTACTGCCTTCCGCGACGTCCCCACCCCTGGATCCACCACCACAAGAAAAATCGTCCCCGAAGGGTAGTAGGGCGTCACTCCCGCCAAAAAGCGCGCGGCCTCGTCAATCTGGAACGGCGTCACTTGATGCGTGATATCCATCAACCGTGCATCCGGCGTGATCCCCACGATCACCGCCTTGCACACCGCCACCGCATCATTGGCCGTCCCGAAGTCCGTCATAAACACGATCGTTGGCCGCGCACCCGTTCCGCCCGTCCCCTTATCCGCGGGCGTTTTGCCGCACGCACCGCAAAAAACAGCCCCTGCCAAAACCAAAATTGCCAAAAGTCGAGCGCGCAAAGCCATCGAGTCTCCCAAGTTCAATGAATTGTAAAAGTTCAGCGAGAGCCGGGCTTGTCTCGCCTTATCGGATATCGGACCACAAACGCTGGACGCATCACCCTGCCAGGACTCCTCAGGGCCATCACTATTCGTCCATCCCCTCGAGCACGGTCATAACTGGCGGATTATACAGGAAGGCCGGAATCAGTGCCTCCCGGGATCTCCACGCCGCAGGTGCGCCAGCTCAGCCCGACAAGTTCCTTTCAACGATCCCTTTCTCTCAGCAATCCTCTCGCTGGCTTCACGAAGAATGACCTCATCCTTTCCACCGGTGTGCGCTTGACATTCGGGAAGGGCGTGTTTTAAATGAATCGCACACTTCCCGGTCAGAACCACACCTAAGCAAAGGAGGCAACGCATGATCTATTGGCTCGTCGTTGGTCTTATCGCCGGCTGGCTCGCGGGACTCGTAATGAAGGGCGGTGGCTACGGCATCCTCGTGGATATCCTTCTCGGCATCGTTGGCGGCTGGCTTGGTGGTTGGCTTTTCGGCCGTTTGGGCATCTGGCCCGCCGGGGGGATGATTGGCTCCATCATCGTGGCCTTCGTCGGAGCTGTCATCCTCGTTGGCATCACTCGACTCCTCAAACGAGTCTAGCGCTTCGTTTTCGCAGCAATACCATGCAAACAAATCGCGCTGCCAGGGCCAGAGACACCCTGTCAGCGCGATTCTTCTTCCGCTGCCCTACGAGCGGGCCAGGAGCCCCACTGTCGGCCTTCTAGCCCGACCTGTCCTGCCCCGTTTTGATACAAATTCGCCTTATTGCTCACAATCTGGAAAGGCAAAAACCCCTGTCCCTAGGGTCAGGTTCGAAATGTGTAGTACAGGGAAAACTAGGCGAAAACGATGGCGAAAGGTCATGCATTTATAATGTACTGATGACAAAAGACTTATTGCGTTTCATAATGGGTCATGGCAGTACCAGACGGCTAGTTTGGGGCCTAAAATGTGTCTTCCGTACCATCGCGTTTAGGACAGGTATGCTGTCAAATGGGACAGGTGCAAGGGGCTGGACCAAATACCGGGTCCCGCGCATCAAAGAGACAGGCCAACGAATTAGCAGCAAGAGCTGAAAGAACCTGCAAGAGTTCGCTGAGTGGGGATCAATAACAGAGGGAAGATGAAGATCAAAGACAGCAAGCGGAAGTGGATGTGGTGGTTCTTGGGGATTGTGCTCGCGCTGCAACTGTACTTCGTGCGTGAGCTTCTGGCGGCCTTTGCGCTTTTTGCGCTAGGATTCGCAGCCATCGCGTTTGTGGTCGTGAGCCTGTACATGCTCCAGAAGGTTTGGGAAGTTGGCGTTCAGCGTGTAGCCGAAAGCCGGCATCCAGTAGTCGATCTAGCGCGGCGCGGTGTTAACGCCGTCGAAGATCTGGCGCGCCGCCCGTTGCGCCGCCCAGGTTCAGCCGCGGCTCGTTAAGCTGCCAACAAGCTTCTGGTTTGCCAGAGCACACAGAGCTGCCAGTCCTGCCTCCTTCAGGGTGAATGCAGCTTCTGCGGAAATAAAAAGAAGAAGGCCAGCCGCCCTGAGAGAACGGCTGGCCTTCTTCTTTCTACCGGCGCCACCGCCCTCTCCGACATGGAGCAGGGCCGGAGCGAGAGCCTCTACGGTCTCGCCGATGAAGCGGACAAAATCTCCCGATCTACATCAGCCGATCGTCGCTCGGACTCAGTCAAGAATTGAGTGTGCGATGTTGTTCCGCCCATCTTTTTTCTTCCCATCGCTGTCGCACGGAAGCTAGGAGGTGTTCCTTGTCGGTGCGCATTTGCCGGACAAGCGCCTGGTTGCCAGTTTCTTCGTGCCTGGCCGCCCAGAGGACCATTTCCGTGAGGACGGGGGCAAGATCAATGCCCTTGGCCGTCAACGTATAGATCATTTTTCGGCCATCAGAGGGATCTCGTTCCGAGCCGACAATCCCGTAGGATTCCAGGCGGCGCAGACGGTCCGCCAAAATATTGGTAGCGATTTTTTCATCCGAGTGGAGAAATTCATCTGGTATCCGCGCAGCATCATGTCGCGCAGGATCAAGAGAGACCAGCGGTCGCCCAGCATCTCGACGGAAGCATTCAGTGGACATCCGGAGCGGCGCTCGGGGGCCGCTTTCTTTTTGCTCATAGTTTGAGGGTCCGAGCGGAAAAAAAGAAGCTTGACATATTCCCATGCTGGAATGTATTGTGAGTTTGATGGCGCGAGCTGCTACCACTTCTGACGCTTTCAACGCTGTCGCTGAGCCGCGACGGAGAGAGATACTCAACTACCTGGCGCTGCAGGAGCGGCCGGTGGGGGAGATTGTGGATGCTTTGGAGATGGAGCAGCCTTCCGTTTCGAAGCATTTGCGCGTCTTAAAGGATGTTGGGCTGGTGCATGCGCGGCGCGAAGGCCGGCAGATGTTTTACCGGACGAATGCCGCGGCAATCCGGCCACTGTATGAGTGGGCGGGGACGTTTGAGCGGTATTGGAAGCATCAACTGATTCGC
>Ga0307478_10001176_pt1 | contig 23446 bp, 18 predicted proteins | sample atmos_gasesECM4C_2_FD_203713 | JGI IMG/M metagenome (GOLD analysis project Ga0307478, IMG submission 203713) | Hardwood forest soil microbial communities from Morgan-Monroe State Forest, Indiana, United States - atmos_gasesECM4C_05 | ecosystem: Environmental > Terrestrial > Soil > Temperate...
GAGGGGCGATACGGGGTGCCTCCGTGAAGCGTCGAGCCATGCGACGCTCGGTCGCCCCTCGCCCGCGCAGCGGGAGAGGGGAGGGGGTGAGGGCGCCGAGCTACCCGATACGCTCAAACACCAGGTCCCACACCGCATGCCCCAGCCGCTGCCCGCGCGCATGGAACTTGGTCTGCAGCCGCTCGCACAGCGGATTGGCCGGTGTGGGCGCATAGTCCGGATGCCGGTTGGACAGGTCCACCTCCCGCGTAAGCACCTCCAACATCTGCTCGGCGTAGTGCTGCCAGTCGGTTGCGCAGTGGACATAGCCCCCGCGCCGCAGGCGGCCGGCCAGGCTGGCGACGAAGCCTGGGGCGATCAGGCGCCGCTTGTGATGTCGCGCCTTGGGCCACGGATCCGGAAAGAAGATGTGAACGCCGGCCAGCGAGGCGGGGCCGAGCATGTCGCGCACGACCTCGACCGCGTCGTGCTCGATGATGCGCACATTGGTCAGCTGCTGCCGCGCCAGGCGCATCGCGAGCGAGCCGATCCCGGCGGCGAACACCTCGACACCGAGAAAATCCAGCTCGGGATGGGCCGCCGCGATCGCCGCCGTGGTCTCGCCCATTCCGAAGCCGATTTCCAGAACCAGCGGGGCCTCGCGTCCGAAGCAGACCGCCGGTTCGATCGGCCGCGCCAGAAACGGCAGCGCATAGCGCGGAAAATCATCCTGATAGGCGCGCTGCTGGGCGCGCGTGACGCGGCCGCGCCCAGGACCGAACGAGCGCACCGTGCGGAGCCTGGGCGGTTGGGCCGGCACCGGGTTGATTGCGGGCATGAGGGGCGGCGGAGGAGCACCTGTCGGGAACAGGGCAATGATCGCGATTGCCCGTGACCGGCGTCAAGTCGGCGTTACGATGCGGGTCTAACGCGGTTCACCGAGCGGAGGAACGCCATGGAAACGGTTACCCGGGACAAGCTGGTGTCGGACGTGAAGGATGTGCTGGACGACGTTGAGCAGCTGATGCGCCAGGCCGCAACGGCCGGCGGGGAACAGGCGATCGAATTGCGCAATCGTGCGGCCGATGCGCTGGAGAAGGCGCAGGACAAACTGGAGAGGCTGCAGCGCGACGCGGTCCGGGCCACGCGCGAGGCCGCCGATGCGGCCGACAAGTTCGTCCATCAGAATCCGTGGAGCTCGATCGGAGCCGCCGCCGCGATCGGCCTGCTGATCGGCGTGCTGGTGGGTCGTCGCTGAAGACAGGGGTTCAGGCCGTGGGACCCGTGCACCGGGCGGCCAGGGCGGCCTCGTCGCTGCTGCTGACGCGCGCCCAGTTCGCGGCGGTCGAGCTGACGCAATTCGGTGCCGACTCGCTGCGCTGCCTGCTGTGGGCCCTGGGTGCCACCGCGCTGCTGGCGCTGACGCTGATCGCCGCCACGGCAGCCATCGTGCTGGCGTTGTGGGAACGGCTCGGGTGGTATTCGCTGGGCCTGCTGACCCTGGCCTATGCGATCGCTACGGGCTACCTGGTCTACCGGCTGCGGCGGGCGCTTCGCAACCTCCCGCCGCTGCTCGCGCAGACGCTGGCCGAGCTCGCCAAGGACCGCGAAGCCGTGTTCGGCCGGGGCAGCGGCGCCGGCCCCGAGGCGAAGCCATGAAGGGGCGCTGGGCCGACCGCAAGCTGCAGCTGGAGCTGCTGCGGGCACGCGCCATGGCCGACCGGATCGAGCTGATGCTGGCGATGCAGGATATTTCGGATCGACTCCACCCGCTGCGGCGTGGCGCCGACTGGATCGGGTCGGTCACCAGCGTGCTGACGGGGCGCGGCCGCGTGATGGAATGGCTCGCGGCAGCGGGCGATGCGCTGGCTCGCGCGCGCTGGACCCGGGGGGCCATCGTCGGTGCGGTTGCCGGACTGCGTGCGGGTGCGCCGCCGGTGCGCATCGTTGCGCTGGGTGCGCTGGCGGCGTGCCTGGTCGCGCTGCTGGTGCGGCGCCTGCGCCGGCCCGATGCGCCCGATGATGAGCCGCCGGCGAGCGAGGGCGGCGAAACGGGCTAACATCGGCGTTCATGGCCATCTGGACGCCCGCCCCGCGGCACGTCGTGCTCGCGGTCTTCCTGTTGTCGGCGCTGTATGTGCACCTGCGCGGACGGGTGCGCTTCGGCCTGCTGCGGGCACTGACCGATTTCACGGTGCTGCTGGCGCCGTACAACGCGCTGATGTACGCGTTCTCGAAGGTCCGGTCTTCGGGATTCATCGATCCGAAGCAGTTTCCCGAATTGGAGCCGCTGATGTCGCATTGGCGCCAGATCCGGGAAGAGGCCGTGCGGCTGAACGACGAGGGCTTTATTCGCGCAGCCGCCGGCTACACCGACATGGGATTTAACTCGTTCTTCCGCACCGGCTGGAAGCGCTTCTACCTGAAATGGTACGGGGAGGATCTGCCCTCGGCGCAGCGGATGTGCCCGCGCACGTTCGAGTTGCTGAGCGCGATTCCAAGCGTGAAGGGCGCCATGTTCGCCTCGCTGCCGCCCGGAGCCCGCCTGGTGCGGCACCGCGATCCCTACGCGGGTTCGCTGCGATTTCACCTGGGGCTGATCACGCCCAACAGCGATCAGTGCTACATCGTGGTCGACGGCCAGCGCTATTTCTGGCGCGACGGCGAAGCCATGATGTTCGATGAAACCTTCATCCACTACGCCGAGAACACGACCCAGCTGCAGCGCGTGATTCTGTTCTGCGATGTGGAGCGGCCGCTCAAGAGTCGCATGATGACGGCGATTAACCGGTGGTTCGCGCGCAACGTGATGAAAGCCTCCGCGACGCAGAACGTCGAGGGCGAGAAGATCGGGGTGCTGAACCGGATGTTCGGCGGCTTCTATCAATTGCGTCTGCGCGCCAAGGCCCTGAAAGCCAGAAGCCGGACAAGCTACTACGTGCTCAAATGGACCGTGCTGGGCGGACTGCTGTATCTGATCTTTGTCTAGCGGGCCACCAAAAAGCGATGGGGTGAGCAGGACGTCTATCGAGTCCATCACCCCATCGTCATCAATCTCAGAACGAAAGCTTGCTGATGCGGGTTGCCCAGTTTGCGTTCGCGGTGCGCGTTCCGGTTGCGCCGGGAGCGCCCGAACATGTGCCGAGCAGGTTGTCTCCGGTTCCGCCCGCGATGAAGGGGCCGGCCCACGTCGTGAAGTCGCAATGCTCCGCGATGTACTCGCTGGCGATCCAGATCGAATTGCCATCCACGACCGCCGCGCCGAAGTCGCCCCAGCGGGTCCGCGGCGGAGCTCCGACCTCGGCCACATAGCTGGTAAAGCCGTCGTCGTCTGCCTCGCCCCGGCCATCCGGGCCGGCGAACTTCCAGGCTCCGACACCGGCCACGGCGTCGATCGGCGCGTAGGCCGCGCTGGGGGGATGCTCGTCGCCAGTCGCGGTAAACGCCATCACTCCGCGCCCGCTTTCGGTGACGCCGATGGCCGGGTAGGTGAAGTCATAGCCTTCGGCTCCGAGGTAGCCCTGCAACAGGACGGTGCCCGAGTTCGGATTGACGACGTAGTAGGCGATGCCGGCGCGCTGGGGGCCGCCATCCGGGTTGATCGCCGTGTCGAGCGCGCCCCACAGGTTCCCGTTGGCGAACATGACCTGCTGCATGCGCGTGTCGTTCGAGTCCGGAGTCGAGATGACCTCGTTGTGCGCCGGTTCTGAAGCGAACAGTACGGTCCAGCAGCCGGTCAGCCCGTTGGCCATCGGTGTGGTCGAGTCGTTGATGCAGGCGCCCAGCGGCGTGTTGTCGGTGGCCAGCGTGCCGTAGCCGGGCTGCTTCATCTTCGGCGGAATCGCATATTGCTGGACCGTCACGACCTTGTTGCTGAGCTCGAGGTCGGGCGTTGCCGTATTCAGCGACGACGTGTTTTTCAGCTTCCACACGACGATCTGGTGCGAGATGTAGTTGCCGCCGGTCCCGGCGACCGGGTGCGTTGCCTCGTCGGCCGCGTTCGAGCTCATGAAGAACTCGGTGCCGCCGTGGCTCTTATCGAACGTCGCATTGGGTGACTGCGCGGGCCAGACGGTGAAGCCGGGTTGCGTCGGTCCGGCATCGCTTGGAGCCGCGACCGTGCCGAACGTATCCAGATGCACGATCGTGACGTTGGCGGCGCCTGCCGCGAGTTGCGCCTTCGAGAACGCGTAGATCTGCGCGCCCGCGAAACCATTGCCGTTCCACGGGTACGAATTGGTCGTGACGTAGAAGCCGTTCGCATCGGCCCCGATGTGCGGGTAGTCGCCCAGGCAGGGGCAGGCGTTGCTCGGGTCAGGATTGGACCCGTCGTTGGTCACGTCGACCTTGTAGATGTTCCATGCACCGGTCGGATTCGACGTCGCGCTGACTGCGACGTCGATGTGGTTCACGAGGGTCAGCGCCCCGCTCGGCTTCGTCTCGAGCGTCAATGCCATGACGAAGAAACGCTGCGTCGCCGCGTCGTAAAGACAGCTCGGATCGGTGACGGACTGGGCGCGCACGCCGGTGCTGCGGTTGATTGCGGCCGCATAGCCGAGGAACGAGTTCAGGTCGACCGCATGATTCACGTTTCTCGGATAGCCCGACACGATATTCGTGGCGGTGTTGTCCGGAAGGACCGACTGCCCCGACGTGTTGTAGATGTTGAGCACGTCGTTGACGACTTCCAGGACGTAGCCGTTGCCGACGCACAATCCCTGATCGGGCGGCTCGACTGAAAACTGGTTGCCGCCGCGCGAGTAGCGCTGCTGGTAGTGGTTCAGCCCGTCGAAGCTGATCTCGAACTCGGGGTTCGAGCTGGCTCTCTGGCCGCTTCTGGTCGATGCGCCCTCTCCGCTGCCCTTGGAAAGGCGACGGCCGACGATATGTCCCGGAAACGGAGCGGGGCCTGCCGCTGTGTCGAGCTGCGCGGGAAATTCCGCGTAGGTGACGTCCGCACTGCCGGACGGCGTGAAGGAGCCGGTCTGCGGCACCAACGTCGCACTCAGGGCAACGGAGCGCGTGACGCCGCTCGGCGCGGCCGCTGCGACACCGGAACCTGCGATAAGACACAGCAGGGCAGCTGCCGTGCCGGCAATTCTCGTGCTTGCGCTCCATGAAATAAGCGTGCCAGCTCTTAGCACCATTTGTGGTCCCCTCGTTTCTTTCTTGGTTGATGTTCTGAAAGACACCCGCAGTGACGAACGTCGTGGACGGACGTCGCGCAGCGGCATTACTGACCCGCCGTCCACTACTGTCAATGGGGAATACCCCCCACTTTACATTAGGCGGAATTTACGCAGGGGTCGTGCGCCGCGCGGCGCGACGATAAGCCGCTAATTAGCGACGGCTTATGCACCTTTTCGCGGCAGCGCCGGCGGGCTGTGCAGACGACTATTTGGATTCCGCAAGTCATGCGGTCCGGAGTTCCGAAACGTCCGCAGCAGCAAAGAGCCGCCGCTTCATCGGCCGGTTCGAGATCCTTTCGACCCTCGGCCAGGGTTCCCAAGGCACCGTCTACCTGGCGGCCGACACTCGTCTTGGGCGTCAGGTCGCGCTGAAAACGGTTTTGCCGGCTTTCGAAGCCAGGCTCGGCCGCCAGGGCATGGCCACCTTGCTGCAGGAAGCGCGGATGGTCAGCGCGCTGTCGCATCCCAACATCGTGCCGCTGTACGACGCCGGTGAGGATGGCGGTATCTCCTACCTCGTATTCGAATTCGTTCAGGGCCGCAGCCTGGCTGACCTGATCCGGGAGCGCGGCAAGCTCGACATCGGTCAGGCGGCGCAGATTGCGCTCGCGCTGGCCCAAGCCGTGGCCTACGCGCACGAGCGCAACGTGCTGCACCGGGATATCAAGCCGGGCAACGTGATGATCACGCAGGACGGCGTTGCGCGCCTGATGGACTTCGGCATCGCGTCCCATGTGGCCATCGGCGATCCGGCTTCGCGCAGTCTGGTCGGGACCCCCTCTTACATGGCGCCGGAATACGTCACCGAGGGCATCTACCAGCCTTCGAGCGATGTGTTCGCGCTGGGCGTGGTGCTGTACCAGATGCTGACCGGCGAGGTGCCTTTCAGGGGCTCCGATTCACACGAAACGGTCCGGTGCATCGTGCAGGGGAGCCTGGTTCCGGCGTCGCGTCACAACGGTGCCATCGACGAGCGCCTCGATGCGGTGCTGACCAAAGCCCTTGCCAGACAGCCTGCGGAACGTTTCGGCCGGGCGGCGGACATGGCCGCGGCCCTTGCCGAGTACCTGGAGCCGCCCGATACGACGGGGCAACCGGGCGCCGCGCGCGGCACGCTCGAATACCTGCTGCGACGGATCCGGCACAAGGGCGACTTTCCGGCGCTGTCGGCCACGATCAGTGCCGTGAACCGGGCGGCCTCGTCTGACCGCGAGCCGGTCGCCGTTTTGTGCAACTCGATCCTTAAGGACTTCGCGCTGACCAGCCGTTTGCTCAAGATCGTCAACGCCTCGAACCTGAACCAGTTCGGCGGGTCGATCGGCACGGTGTCGCGCGCCATCTCGATACTGGGCTATGACACCGTGCGCAATGTCTCGATGTCGCTGCTGCTGTTCGAGCACATGTACGACCGCTCCAACGCGCTGGCACTGAAGGACCAGGTGGTCTCGGTCTATTTCAGCGGCCTGCTGGCGCGCGAGATGTGCGACCGGGCCGACCTGCGCGAGGCCGAGCAGGCCTTCATCTGCGCGATGTTCCACCGACTGGGCAAACTGCTGGCCACGTTCTACCTGTACGAGGAGGCGCAGGTCGTCGAGCGCAACATGCACAGCCGCGGCTGGGACGAGCAGCGGGCCTCGCGCGAGGTTCTGGGCGTGAGCTACGAGGATCTGGGCGTCGGCGTCGGCAAGGCGTGGAACCTGCCCGAGGACATCATCGACAGCATGCGGCCGATGACCGGTCCGCTGAAAAAATGCCCGGGTCAGCAAAGCGAAAAGCTGCGAATGATCGCGAGCCTGTCCAACGAGCTGGCCGACGCGATCCACGACCCGGACGAGGCGGGGCGCAAGCGGCGGCTGGCTGCACTGGTCGGACGCTATGGCCCGGCGACCGGGATCACAGAGCGCACGCTGACCGGCGCGGTGCAGGCGTGCTCGGGAGCTCTGGTGCGCGATGCCGAGGCCCTTGGGCCCGGGGTGGCGCGCAATGGTTTCCTTCAAAAGGCCCGCGCCTGGCACCCCTCCGATCGCACGGTCGAGATCGAGGCGCCGAGTCCCGCCGGAACGGAGCCGCCCGCCGCTGATGCGACGGCGAACGCTGCCGGCGCTGCGACCCTGTCAGCTGCGGCGCGGGCTGCGCAAGCCTTGGCCGAGACGCAGCGACTGGTCGCCGACGAAGAGCCGTCGAACGGCCCGTCGGGGCCCGCCGAGCCCGGACGGCGGCAGGCCGCGCTGGCGGCCGGCGTTCAGGACATCACGAACACCCTGGTCGGCGAGCACACGCTCAACGACGTGCTGCGGATCATCCTGGAGACGATGTACCGCGCGATCGGCTTTGACCGGGCGCTGCTGTTCACGCTGGACGCGCGCCAGCAGGCGCTGCGCTGCCGCTTCGGTTTTGGCGCCGACGCCGAGGTGATTGTCCAAAAAGGCGTTGCGATCCCGCTCGACGGCGCGCGCGACCTTTTCTACGCGGCCGCCGTGATGGGTGCGGACCTGTGCATCCAGGACGTCGAATCGGACAAGGTGCGCCCGCATGTGCCGGCCTGGTATCGGGCTGCGATCGGAGCGCGCGGCATGGTCTTGCTGCCGATCGTCGATCGCAAGCGCACGGTTGGCCTGATCTACGCGGACAGCCATTCGCCTGCCACGCTGCACTTCAGCGTCGAAGAGCTCGGGCTGCTCAAAACGCTGCGCAACCAGGCCGTGCTTGCAATGCGCCAGTATTCCTAGCGCACGTACTGGACACATCTGCCAGTCACTGATACAGCGCCACCATCGGAAGCGTTGCGATTCCCGCTGCGGTCCAGGCGGCACCAGCCGTTGCCTGGATCATGTACGTACTGAACGGCGCCGCGCCTCCACAGGCCACAACGTTCAGGCCGCCCAGTCCGCCCGGCGGAGCAACGACCAGCCAGTAGTTCGTGTTGGCCTGAAGCACGACCGGGGTCCTGCCGAAGATGCCCTCACTTCCAGGCAGGCTGAGGTCAAACGTGTTTCCGTTCCGATCCTTCGCCGCGGACTGGACGCCTATGACCCCGACGGCAGCAGGCGTGGCGGCATACAGTGCCTGACCGGGCATACCCCCGTTGTCGGAATAGATGGCGAGGGAGGAAAGTGTCCCGGGATAGGGGTATGCACCGACGCCTACATAGCGAAAGGCGACGCTCGCATTCGTCAGGAAGTCGACGGTGTTCGTCCTGAACGGAATGGCGTGCAATGCGGCGGATGGCGCGAATTCGGCTGCGCAGCCGCCGGCGGTCGATGTACCTTGGTAGAACTCGATCACAAGCGGCGAGGTCGATACCGCAAACGGCTGTGCCGTTGCTCCGATGCGCAGGCTTGCGGAGTTGGTCTGGCCCCAGTCACCCGACAGGGCGTCGAGTTGCAATTGGTCGCCGGCCTGGGCGTACGTGTACGTGTACGAAGAGGGGATGTTGTACGTCCCCACGACCGTGTTGACCGTCATCTCCGAAGCCGGCAGCGCGGTCCCGTTCTTGAGCAGCACGGCGTTTTGCGCCTCGACATAGACATACGGCCCGTCCATGATGCTCGGCACCGCAACCACGTCGGAGAGGTAGTGTTCGGGCGAGGATTGCGTGGTGACGAGCGCGTTCGTGACGGGTGTGAAGACGAATGTCGTCGCCAGACCACTGCGGCGCGGCAGCGCACCGCTGTTGTCCATGTCCAGCCAATCCTCAAACGCAGGCGCAGTCAGCTTGAGCCCTTGCGACGCGTAGTAGGCTTGGACATTCGCCCTGATGTTCTCCGGCCAGAAGTTGGCGGACACCGCAGACGCGCGTGCGCTTTTGAAGGAACCTGGAACGGCGCCCGAGTCGACCAGTGACTGCGCGGTATCGCTCAGAAGCTGGGACAGATTCGCGGGATTCGAACCGGCCATGCTCAACAGGATCGCCGAAGTCGCAAGCAAGATGGCGTCCTGGTCGGTCGAGCCGTTTAGCGAGGCTTGACCGAAGGTCTTGTAGTCTTTCACCTTCGATTGGTCGATTCCAAATCCGGCAAGAACCTCCCTCTCCGCCTGCGACTCGGCCGCCGCAAACGTCTGGCCACCGGCGATCAGGCTCTTGATGCGCGAGGCCTCGAGGATCGTAAGCACGTTCACGTTCGAGGTAGTCGTCACGCGAAGGTCCGCGAGCGCGCGCAGCGACAGCGGCGAGCCTGACAACGCGTCGGCCAACTCGTCGAAGTAGTACCCCTGCGCCAGTATCTCGACGAGCGGCGTACCGACCCCTCCGGGAATCGTGAAGTCACCCAGGCTATCGGTTGTCTGAACGATGTACGTCTTGCCGTTGGGAACCAGATTTTCGCCGAGTTCGGAAACCGTGACGCTCGAACCGAGGATCAGCGGGCCCTTTTGGACGACGCCGTTTACAGGATAGCGCGTGCCCGCACCCGTTCCGCCGCCACCGCAGGAGCAGAGCGCCATTGCGGCGATCGCGAAGCAGATCGACCTGCAGTCGTCCACGATTGCCCTCCTCGTACGTCATTGGGCACCGACGCCGCTATCGCTCATGCCCACCTGGAGCGCAGTGCTCTTCGGCGAGCCATCCACAGTCCTGCCCAGCCATCGAGAGCGTCAAATGCGTTTGCCCGATGGCCATGGGCAATCCGAAATCATGAAACTGAAGCGCTACCCCGTCCAGTCACGCGGTTCGACGCAACCTCCTGTGCTGATATAAGAAGCGCCGTCAGGCCAAGCGCTGGCAGTCGACAAACTGTGGCGGTCCATTTGACTTAAGGGTCCTTTAAACGCAGGACTCCCATTCTCAAAGACGGAAACACTGTCCGCAAGACGACGCGGCTCATACCAAGGACGAGGTGATCGCTTCCTCCAGCATTAGGTTGGCTTTAGGCGGCAATCGCATCAGAGGATGTAAAGGCAAACGAAGTGTCGGCTAAGCCGACACTTCGACACTTCCGAGGCGTCTCTGAATTTCCGCACTGCCCGATAGCGCTTCGGCACGTTCGCGGCACGCTAGTCCGGACGGCATTGAACTCCCGGATTGGGGCAAAACCAAGTGGTCGAAGAAAAAGCCTGCATCATTGCAAGCCCAGCAGCATGCGCTGGAGCGGGCGAAGGGAGTCGAACCCTCGTCACCAGCTTGGGAAGCTGCGAGCCCAGGGTTCGACCGTCCCACGAATCTGGTCGACACGCAAAGCGCGGGCAGAATGACCTGGGTGTTGTTCCCCATCCCGATACGCGCGACACCCGGACATCTTCGCTTTTGAACCTTGCGCGGTTTTGGCGGCACTAACCCGGATCAAAAGCACGCGGCAATATCACCGGCGTTGGAGGAGAAGATGTCGAAGATGCGTATCCCGGCGGCCGTTCTGGCCGCGTCTGCTTTTATCGTTTCCACTGGCGTTTCGGGTCCGGCATCGGCGCAAAACGCGAGCGAGCGATTTCGGGCTTACAACGGAACGGCGCACATTGATGCCTCGCGCATCGCGGCGCTGCACGCGCCGCAAAAGGTGCAGGTGGTTGTAGTGATGTCCGAAGACTCGATTGCGACGGCGCGCGCGAAGTCGCCGACCCGTGCGATCAACGACGCCGACCGCGCTTCGATAGAACAGCGCGTATCGAGCCAGCACGAATCAGTGCGGCCCGCCATTGAAGCGCACGGCGGCAAGGTGCTCGGGAATTTCCACAGCGCGCTGAACGGCATCAAGGTCGAGATCGATTCGCGCCAGGTGGGAGCACTGGCCACCATGCCCGGCGTCGTCAAGGTACTGCCGGTCGGCAGATACCACCTGAGCAATATCGTCAGCGTGCCCTTTATCGGCGCGCCCACTGCGTGGAACGGTGAGGACGGGTTGCGCGGCGAGCACATCAAGATCGCGATCATCGATACCGGGGTGGACTACACGCATGCCAACTTCGGGGGACCCGGAACGACGGCGGCATTTGCCGCCGCGCAAGCCGCCGATACGCTACCTGCGGATCCCGCGCTCTTTGGTCCGAACGCTCCGAAAGTGAAGGGCGGAACCGATCTGGTCGGGGACAACTACGACGACAGCTCGACCGATCCAGCGAAGAAGACCCCGATGCCGGATCCGAACCCGCTCGACTGCAATGGTCATGGCAGTCACGTTGCAGGTACCGCGGCTGGATTCGGCGTCACCTCGGCCGGGTCTACATATCCGGGACCGTACAACAGCTCGATCTACGGCGCGCCGCAGAATTTCACCATCGGGCCGGGCGTCGCTCCGAGGGCCGACCTGTACGCGGTGCGCGTGTTCGGCTGCGCTGGGTCGGCGTCAACCGCCGTCGTGGTCGACGGGATCGACTGGGCCGTGCAGCACGACATGGACGTGATCAGCATGTCGCTGGGAGCCGACGAGGGCCCGCCCGATACGGCTGACTCGGTCGCATCGACCAACGCGGCCAACGCCGGCATCATCGTGGTGGCGGCGGCCGGCAACGCGGGCCCGCAGCCCTACGTGCTGGGATCTCCGGCCGCGGGCGACGGAACGATCGCGGCGGCCGCTACCGACGCCCATCCGAGCTTTCCAGGCGCCACCGTGACCTTGAGTTCGGGCACGCCGATCGTGGCGCAGGACTCGAACGGCTTGGCATTGCCCACGACCGCGCTACCGGTCTTCGTGCTGCCAGATACGAAGGGAACGGGGTCGAACGGCATTTCACTGGGCTGCGATCCCGCCGAATACACGGCCGCGGGTGTGACCGGAAAGCTGGTGGTCGTCGTACGTGGAATCTGCTCCCGCGTCGCCAAACCGATCTATGGCCAAATGGCAGGAGCCGCGGCGGTGGCGATGATCAACAACGGGCCGGGTTATCCGCCGTTCGAAGGGCAGATCACCTCGAATCCGGATACGGGCCAAGCGTTTACGGTGACGATCCCGTTCCTGGGAATACAGACGAGCGACGAAGCCGATCTGGTCGCTGCAGCGGGCGGCACGGCAACGCTTGCTGCAGCGTCGGTCGCGAATCCCGGATTCCGGGCGGCTGCCGGCTTCAGCTCGGGTGGGCCGCGCTGGGTCGACAGCGTGTTGAAGCCGAGCGTGACAGCGCCGGGCGTCTCGGTCGTATCGACCGGGATCGGCACCGGCAACGGGCCGGCGACCATATCGGGAACTTCGCAGGCGACCCCGCACGTGTCGGGCGTCGGTGTGCTGACGCGTCAGGCGCACCCGGAGTGGAATGGGGAGCAACTGGCGGCGGCTGTTGTCGAGACGGCCGATCCGGCGCAGCTCGTCGACTACGCGCCACGGATCGAAGGGGCCGGCCTGGTCCAGCCGGTCGGGGCCACGCGCACCCAGGCGGTCGTGATCCCACAGAGCCATCCGTTCGCGAACTCGGTGTCGTTCGGCTTTGCCGAATTCACGCGAGACTTCCAGGCTTCGCAGCAATTACAGGTGCAGAACCGTGGCGAGTCGTCGATCACGTTCAGCGTAACGGCAACGGCAACCGGCGGGGCGCCGCACACGATCACCTTGAGCCAATCTTCGGTGACGGTCGGCGGGCACGGCGAGGCGCCGCTGAGCGTCACTCTGTCGGTGCCGGCCGCCACGGTCGGTAGCACGCACGACGCCGCCGGCAATGATGTATTCCAGGAAGTTGCCGGCTTCCTGACGTTCACACCCGCCAGCCCGTCGATGAATCACGGGATCTCGCTGCGCGTGCCGTACTACCTGGTGCCGCGCGCGCGCTCGGCCCTACGGGCGTCGCTAAACGGCGCATTGACGCCGCGCCACCCGCAAAGCATGGTGCGCCTGTCCAACCATAACGGGGCAATCACCGGCAACGCCGACTTCTATGCCTGGGGACTTTCCGGCACGAGGCAGGGCATAAGGTTCTTCGACGTGCGCGCAGTTGGGGTGCAGACCAATCCGGTGTCGGCGACCGATAGCCTGCTGGTGTTCGCCGTGAACACGTTCGACCGATTCTCGAGTCCGACGGCCGGCGAGTTCGACATCCTGATCGATACGAACGGCAACGGTGTTCCCGACTACGACGTGATCGGGGCCGATCTCGGGTGGCTGACCACCGGGAACAGCTTCAACGGCGAGATGGCGGTAGCGGTGGTGAACCTGAAAACCGGTGCGGCCGCGATCGATTTCTTCGCCGATGCGCCGACCGACGGCTCGACCGTGCTGATGCCGGTGTTCGCTTCGATGCTCGGGCTGTCGCCGTCGAACTCGAGCTTCAGCTACCAGGTCAACTATTTCAATAACTTCGATACGACCGCCGCTTCTGTGCCGGGCATCGCCTCGTTCGACGCGTTCAATCCGGCCATCTCGAACGCCTTGTTCATTCCGGTGGCACCGAAGACGACGGCGTCGGTACCGGTTCAGATCGTGCCGGGTCAATTCGCTAAGACCCCGGCACTGGGACTGATGATTGTCACGGAGGACAACCGCTCCGGCTCGCAGGTGAACCTGCTGCGGGTTGGTGGGGGCGACTAGAGACCAGGACTCCCCTCTTCGAGAACAACACCCCTCTCCCGCGCAGCGGGAGAGGGGCCGCGGTCAGGTGACGCAGATCGCGCTCGCCCCGGCTCACGCCGTGGCCTACGCGCACGAGCGCAACGTGCTGCACCGAGGCATCAAGCCGGGCAACGTGACGGCTGGAGCGGGCGAAGGGAGTCGAACCCTCGTCACCAGCTTGGGAAGCTGGGGTAATGCCGTTATACGACGCCCGCAAGCGGTACGAATCCTAAACGATTCCTATCGTCCCGCACTCGTGACAACCCCGTGATTCTTCAAGTTATTGCATGATCCCGCAGCGACATCACCGTTCGCCCTTGGCGACTGCGCTCGACAACCGCGGGGGCCACATGGGCAAGCGTTCCTAGCTTGCCGGGCAAATAGAGCGCGCGTAGCCTGCTGAGCACTCGTACCGTTACTCGAGGAGGAGTCGATGAGAACGCCGAACAACGCTCAAGCAGAACTGCCTGAATCGCTCGCTAGATCGAGCCGAATCGGAATTGCGCGAACTTGGGTGGTCGCGGGTCTTGCGCTCGCTGCAACAATGACTGCCTGGGCGGAGTCCGGGTCTGCGCACTCGCCGTGGGTGCATCGGGCAACGAAGGTAGCGCCCGCCGATGAAAACCAGCAGGTCACGATCGCACTGCACTTGAAGCTGCACAACGAGACGGCCCTCGTGCAACTCATCAAGCAGCTCTACGATCCGGCCAGCAGCCAGTACGGCCACTTCCTGACGTCGGCCCAGTTCCGGGCCCAGTTCGCCCCGACCGCCGGCGACGTGCAGGCGGTGGCGGACGTTCTGGCCCAGCACGGACTGACCGCGGTTCCGACTGAAAGCCCGCTGTACGTCAAATTCATGGGCACGGTCGGCCAGGTCAACGAGGCCTTCCAGGTTACCCAGAACTACTATTCGTACAGAGGCAAGACGCTGCGCGCTCAAGACACGCGGCCCGTGCTACCGGACAAGCTTGCGGATCTGGTCGTTTACGCGAACATCGACGACACCCGCGCGCTCGTGCACCCGCTCTACCGGAGGGCAGGTGAAGATCCGAACGCGCCACCCCCGGCGCCGACCGCCCCCCTGGCCTTCTGCAGTACGTACTGGAGCGACCACGTAGCCTCGGTCTCACCGGCGCCGACGCCGTACGGTGCATCGGGTACGGTGCCGTGGGCGATCTGCGGTTACACACCGCAGCAGCTGCGCGCCGCGTACGGTGTCGACAAGACGACGCGCGACGGCAGCGGCGTTCGGGTCGGCGTCGTCGACGCATTCGCATCGCCAACCATCTTCTCCGACATCAACACCTACGCCAGCCGGCACGGACTGCCACCGTTCACTTCCGCCAACTTCAGCCAGATCATTCCGGCCGGGATTTACAACGTACCGGCTACCGACCCGTGCGGACCTCAGGGCTGGTACACGGAAGAGTCGCTCGATATCGAGTCCGTGCACAGCATGGCGCCGGGCGCCACGATCGTCTATATCGGCGGCGCGGACTGCAGCCAGGGACTTCCGGACGCTTTCTATGCGGCCATCAACAACCAGGTCGCGGATATCCTGACGAACAGCTACGGCTACGACTCCGAGGACGTCGGGGCGGCGCTGATCCTGGCCGACCTCGCCGCGCACGAGCAGGCGGCCGCGGAAGGCATCACGGTGCTGTTTTCGAGCGGAGATCTGGGCGACAACATTCCGGCCGGAAACCAGATCGCGCAGGGCAGCTGGCCTGCGACGAGCCCACTCGTCACCGCGGTGGGCGGTACCAGCCTTGCACTGAACGCGAACGGAACGAAGCAGGAGTGGGGGTGGGGCAACGTCCGAGCCGCATTGACAAGCCCCGTGATTAGTCCTGATGGCTCCTCGGTCACCGGGGCGAGCTGGGGCGCCTTCGCGTACTACGCTTCATCCGGCGGCGGCACCAGCCTGCTTTTCTTTCAGCCGGATTACCAGAACGGGACCGTACCGAACGCCCTCGCGTCGCAGACGGCGCTCGACTCGGGGCTGCTTGTGACGCTGCTGCCGGAGCGCCGGGTGATCCCCGACATCTCGATGGTCGGCGACCCGATCACCGGCTTCCTGTTCGGCATGACCTACACGACCTCCGCCAACCCCCAGGCCAACCTCGGCTGCACGCCGATCGACTCAACGACCGAGTACTGCGAAGGCGGCATCGGCGGCACGAGCCTGTCGTCGCCGCTGTTTGCAGGTGTGATAGCGCTCGTGGACCAGCAGCGCAAGGCGCACGGCCGCGGACCGGTAGGATTTGTGACACCCGCGCTCTACCGCGTACCGAGGGGGAACGCGGGCACGTTTACGCACGCCGTCAACGACATCGACGCACCGTCTTCGCCCACCGCTGCTCTGGTGCACCGCCTCGGCGGGCTGGTTCGCGTGTATACGATCAATTCGGAGCCGGATGCGACGGGGACCGCCGTGATCGAGGGCGCGGAAACCTCGCTGCTCACGACCCCCGGCTATGACAACGTGACCGGGCTGGGCGTGCCATACGTGCCGGCCTTTCTGAATGCTTTGGGCGGCCACGACTGAGTCGACCGCAACTTGTTTTCGATGAAAGGGGGCTCGGTCGGGCCCCCCTTTTTTCGACGCGCCCGCAGGGAAGCACTCACTTGGAGGTCGAAGTCCTGTACACACCCGGCAAGCGAAAGTGTTAGCGGAAGGCAAGGGTTCCGTGGGGACCGCGCGCGGTATAAACCCTTGACAGTCTCATTGGAATTGGATTACACCCTCGGCGCGCGGGGCAGGCAACGAGCGAGCGCCCGTAGCGCTACGTCATGAAGTCTGATTTAACGAGTCATTGGAGGAGAACGATGCGTACCGTATCGCGCTGGTTGATGCTGCTTGGGCTGTTGTGTGGGACGGTGGCGGTCTGGGCTGAGGAGGAACGGCCATACACCGAGGGAACCGTCGTGTCGGTTGGCTACATCCGGACCAAGTACGGAATGTTCGACGAATACATGAGGTACCTGAGCGGCCCGTACAAGCACTTGATGGAAGAACAGAAGAAAGCGGGTGCGATTGTCGATTACGGGGTGTACCAGGCGTTTCCTCACAACCCCCACGAGCCGGACATCATCCTGACGGTCGTTTACAAGAACTGGGCAGCGATGGATGGTCTGCGCGACCGAGTCGATCCAATCGTGAAAAAGGTGTTCGGATCGTTGGACTCCGCCAGCAAGGGCGCGGTCGACCGCGAGAAAGTGCGCGAGAGTCTCGGCGGTGCCTTATTGCAGGAGTTGAAGCTGAAGTAGCGCGGCGCAACAGACCCGCGGCGCCTGGTCCGAGGCGCCGCCGACCCTTTCCCGCCAGGCTCTTTTACTTTCCTCTTAGAAGCCGCCGAGGCAGACGTACTTGACGACCAGGTATTCGTCGATGCCGTAGTGCGAGCCCTCGCGCCCGAAACCGGACTGCTTCACGCCTCCGAACGGCGCGACCTCGGTCGAGATGATCCCGGTGTTGATGCCGATGATCCCGAACTCGAGCCGCTCGGCCACGCGCAGCACCCGCGTGACGTCACGCGCGTAGAAGTAGGCTGCCAGGCCGTACTCGACGCTGTTGGCCGACTCGACGACATCGGCCTCGTCGCGGAATCGAAACACCGGCGCGACCGGCCCGAAGGTTTCGTCGCGCGCGAGCAGCATCTGGTCGGACACATCCGCCAGCACGGTCGGCTCGAAATACGTGCCCCCCAGCGCGTGCCGGTGCCCGCCCGTGACCACGCGTGCGCCCTTGCTGACCGCGTCGGCCACGTGAGCTTGAACCTTGGCGAGCGCTTGCTCGTCGATCAGCGGACCCTGCTGCACTCCGGTCTCGAACCCGGGGCCGACCTTCAGCTCAGAGGCGCGCTGCGCGAGCCGGCGCACGAACTCGTCGTAGATGCCCTGCTGCGCGTAAAACCGGTTGGTGCACACGCAGGTCTGACCGGTGTTGCGGTACTTCGAGGCCAGGGCGCCTTCGACCGCCGCGTCCAGGTCGGCGTCGTCGAACACGATGAACGGCGCGTTGCCGCCCAGCTCCAGCGACAGCTTCTTCAAGGTCGGCGCGCATTGCTGCATCAGGATGCGGCCGACCGCGGTGGAGCCGGTGAACGACAGCTTGCGCACCGTGGGTGAGTCGCACAGCGCCCGGCCGACCTCGATGCTGTAAATCGAATCGGACGGCAGCACGTTCAACGCTCCCGGTGGTATCCCGGCCCGGTGGGCCAGTTCGGCCAGCGCCAGCGCCGACAGCGGCGTCTGCTCGGCCGGCTTCACCACCACGGTGCAGCCGGCGGCCAGCGCCGGGGCCACCTTGCGTGTGATCATCGCGTTCGGGAAGTTCCAGGGCGTAATGGCGGCGCACACGCCAACCGGTTCCTTGAACACCAGCAAGCGCTTGTCCGGCGCAAACGGGGGGATCGTCTCGCCGTAGACGCGCTTGCCTTCCTCGGCAAACCACTCCACGAAGCTGGCCCCATACGTGATCTCGCCGCGCGATTCAGCCAGCGGCTTGCCTTGCTCCGCGGTCATCAATCGGGCCAGGTCATCGGCGTTGGACAGGATCAGGTCGTTCCAGCGCTTAAGGATCGCCGCACGGTCTTTCGCGGTGCGCGACCTCCAGGCGGGCCAGGCTCGGGATGCCGCCGCGATCGCGCGCTCCGCGTCGGGAGCACCGCAGTTGGCCACTTCGGCCAGCTTTCCACCGTCGGCCGGATTGCGCACGTCAAAGCGTCCGGCCGAACCGTCCATCCAGGCTCCATCGATATACGCTTGCGTCCTGACCAGCGACTTATCGGTCAGGGAGGGCAGGGGCGATACTCGTTGCAACATGGCGTTTCTCCGGAATACGCTCAGGATAACTCAGCACCGTGTCAGGCTTCGCAGATGCGATTTTCCTCGTTGGCGTCGGACCTTCAGACCTGGCTTAGGCAGTCGATCGAGCAGGGCTGTTCGGCCGACGCGATCGAACAATCGATGCGGGCAAGCGGCTACCAGGGCGAGTTCGCGCACCGCGCGGTGACCGCCGCTTTCAAGGCATTGGCCTCCTTCGCCGGGGCTTCCGCTCCGGCGGAGGAGGCCAAGGCTACTGAGGCCTTAGCCGCGTCCGGCGAGGCTCCGGAGGCCGAACAGCAGTCCAGCACCCGGATCCTGGCGGGCAGTCCGAGCGAAATCGATGCCGGCGATCGCACGGTGCACATTCTGATGGCGCTGAACGCACCCCGGATTCTTCTGTTTGGCGATCTGCTCTCGGCCGAGGAGTGCGAAGCGCTGATCGAAATGTCGCGCGGCAAGCTGGAGCGGTCCAACGTGGTCGATCGCCAGACGGGCCGCTACGAGCGTCACCCGGATCGCACCAGCGAAGGCACGTACTTCCGGCGCGCCGAAAACGGGCTGATCACCCGCATCGAGAAGCGCATTGCGGAGCTCACCGGCTGCCCGCTCGAGCGGGGCGAGCCGATCCAGGTGCTGCACTACAACCCGGGCGCCGAATACAAGCCGCACTTCGACTATTTCGACCCGGCCGATCCGGGCAATCGCCAGGTGCTGGCGATGGGCGGTCAACGCGTGGGCACGCTGATCATCTACCTCAACGATGTGCAGGGCGGCGGCTCGACCGTGTTCCCCGATATCGGGCTCGACGTGCTGCCACGCCGCGGCAATGCGGTGTTCTTCGCCTATTCGGATGACGAAGGCCGGCTCGATTCGCGCACCCTGCACGGGGGCAGCCCGGTCGCCGCCGGCGAAAAGTGGATCGCGACCAAGTGGCTGCGCCAGCGGGAATACTCGAACGAGGTCTGATTTTCCATGCCGTGGCTATGGGATTCGGCCCTCCCTCGGGACCACGCCGCGGTAATCACAGACCCGGTGAGCGGGCCTTGCCGGATCGGGCCGACTCGCCTGCGCGTGCCGCTCGTCTGCGGCTAAACTTACCCACTTTTTGCGGCTCGACTGCGCCCGGGAGAGTGGGGCGCGGACACGAGGCCGGTTTGACAGCGCCCGGACACAGACCATAAGACAAGGGCGTGCATGGAGACAGCACAGGATGGACTACGCCGAGGCACAACGGAGTCCGACCAAGCACCTGGTCGGGTTCACGATTGTCGTTCTGTTGCATATTTTGATCATCTACGCACTGGTCACGGGTCTGGCGCGCAAGGTCGTCGACGTGATCAAGAAACCGATCGAGACCAAGCTGGTCGAAGAGGTCAAGCCGCCGCCGCCGCCCGACACCCCGCCCCCCCCGCCGCCCAAGATGCAGCAGCCGCCGCCCCCCTTCATTCCGCCACCGGAAGTGCAGATCGCGATCACAGCGCCGCCGACCAACACGATCACGGCGGTTACCAGCACGCCGCCGCCGCCGGTGGCTGTGATCACGCCGCCGGCGCCGGTGCGTGCGCCGGTGCACGTGGCGCCCGTGATCGACACGGCACGCAACTGCCGCAAGCCGGATTATCCAGCCGCGTCGCGGCGCGCCGAGGAGACCGGATCGGTCACGTTGCGCTTCGTGATCGACACGGACGGTCGCGCCATCAAGGGCGAGGTCGAAAAATCGAGCGGTCACCGCCGGCTGGACGACGCCGCGCTGGCGGGGCTGAGCCTGTGTCAGTTCAAGCCGGGCACCGTCGATGGCAAGCCGGAACAGTCGGTCGCTCACGTTCTGTATGTATGGAAGCTAGAAGAATGACCGCCCGCCGAATGGGCGCGGTCTGACGGTCGGCGAATTGTTGAATCGGAGGGGAGGAACGCGCATGTCGATACGAAACCAATGCATGGTCTTGCTGGGCGCAGCGTTCATGGCTGCGGCGCCGGCCATCCTTGTGGGAGCGATCCCGCAGCCGGCCGCCGCGCAGCCGCAGGAGCAGCCCGCGGCCGCGAACCCGCCGGCGGCGTCGGCGCCCCCGGCTGAAGCGCCCATGGGCAAGGAGGTCGTCGAGAACCCGTACGGGCCCGAGGCGATGTGGAAGGGCGGCGATTTCATCACCAAGGGTGTGCTGATCATCCTGGGGATCATGTCGTTCGGCAGTTGGTACATCATGGTCACCAAGCTGTTCGAGCAGTTCAAGCTGATGCGGCAGGCGCGCCAGGCGCAGCAAACCTTCTGGACGGCCAAGACCGTCAAGGACGGTATGACCGGGTTGAAGGAAGGCAGTGCCTTCCGCTATATCGCCGAAACCGGGATCAATGCCACCGAGCACCACGAGGGCGCGATGCTCGAGCAGATCGACCTGAATACGTGGATCACGATGTCGGTGCAGCGCGCGATGGAGAACATCCAGAACCGGTTGCAGGACGGCCTGGCCTTCCTGGCCACCGTGGGCTCGACCGCGCCCTTCGTCGGCCTGTTCGGAACGGTGTGGGGCATCTACCATGCCCTGACAGCGATCGGAATCGCCGGCCAGGCCTCGATCGACAAGGTGGCCGGTCCGGTCGGCGAGGCGCTGATCATGACCGCGGTTGGCCTGGCCGTGGCCGTGCCGGCGGTGCTCGGCTACAACTGGCTGGTCCGTCGCAACAAGGTGGCGATGGAGAGCGTGCGCACCTTCGGGGCCGACCTGCACATGGTTGTGCTGGGGGCTTCCAGCAAGCAGATGTCGAACGCACCCGCCGCCAAGAAATAGGAGCTTGCCGTGGCAATGACCGTTGGGTCCCCGGAAGGGGGCGACGACGAACTGGTCGCTTACATCAACACCACGCCGCTGGTCGACGTGATGCTGGTGCTGCTGATCATCTTCCTGATCACGATTCCGGTGGTGATCCACAACGTGCCGCTGGAGTTGCCGAAGGAGCGCAACCAGCCGCGTCAGACCAAGCCGGAGAACATTTCGATCTCGGTCAACCGCGAGGGCGACGTGTTCTGGGGCCAGACGCGCATCTACGACAACGAGCAGCTCGTCAAGCGCTTGAAGGAGAAAGCGGTGCTCATTCCACAGCCCGAGGTGCATATCCGGGGCGACCTGAATGCCCGCTACGAGTCGATCGGGCGCGTCGTGTTCGACTGTCAGCGGGCCGGGATCGTGAAGGTCAATTTCATCATCGAACCGCCGGTCGGCGGCGTCAGCGGCTAGACGGGAGCAAGCGATGGCGATGACCGTGGGACCGGGTTCCGGCGCCGAGCCGGATCTGATGGTCGATATCAATACGACGCCGCTGATCGACGTGATGCTGGTGCTGCTGATCATGCTGATCATCACGATTCCGATCCAGCTGCATTCGGTGAACCTGAACATGCCGGTCGGCAATCCGCCGCCGCCGCCGCGTCCGCCGATCGTGGTTCAGGTCGACGTGGATTTCGACGGCACGATCTACTGGGACGGCAAGCCGCTGCTGGACCGCGCGGCCCTGGACGCCAAGCTCAGGGACGTGGCGGCCCAGGCCGATCAACCCGAGCTGCACCTGCGGCCCAACAAGCTCGCCACGTACAAGTACGTGGCCGAGGTGATGGCCTCGGCGCAGCGGCTCGGTGTGACCAAGATCGGGCTGGTCGGCAACGAGCAGTTCATCCAGTGATGGCGTGGAGAGTGCTAGGGCTATGGTGCGAATCAGATCGATCCGAACCGCGATAGCTGCGGCCTGGCTGGCGGTCCTGGCCACGGTGGCGGTCGCGGATGAGCCGGCCAAGCCGGCCGAGACCGTGCGGGCCGAAGTCGGCAAGCCGATCCAGGCCGCGCGCGAGCTGATCCAGGCCAAGAAGTTCCGCGAGGCGCTCGCCAAGGTGCACGAAGCCGAAGCGGTACCGAATCTGACGGGCTACGAGAAATTCGCGGTCGACTTGACGCGCGGCTCCGCGGCCCAGGGTGCGGGCGACAACGATGTGGCGCTCAGCTCGTTCGAATCGGTGCTGGCCTCGGGCCGGCTGGCGCCAGCCGATCAGCTGAAGTTGATCGTGGCGATCACCGATCTTTACTACCAGGCCAAGAACTACGCGAAGGCGATCTCGTGGGCGTCGCGCTACGAAAAAGAAGGCGGCAACGATCCGGCTGTCCACCAGGTGCTGATCCAAGCCCATTACCTGAGCGGCGAGTACGGCAACGCGGCCCGGCTGCTGCGCGAGCAGATCGAGGCCGACGAGAAGGCCGAGCGCGCCCCCACCGAGGAGAGGCTCCAATTCCTGGCCAGCTGCTATCTGAAGATGAACGATAACGCCGGCTACTTCTGGGCGCTGGAAAAACTGGTCACCCACTACCCGAAAAAGTCCTACTGGGCCGACCTGATCTCGCGGGTGCACCGCAAGCCGGGATTTTCGGACCGGCTGGAACTGGATGTGTTCCGGCTGCAACTGGCCACCGGAAACCTCGGCAAGCCGGCCGAGTACATGGAGATGGCGCAGCTCGCTTTGCAGGCGGGTTTCCCGTTCGAAGCCAAGAAGGTCCTGGACCAGGGTTACGCGGCCGGCGTGCTGGGCAAGGGGACCGATGTGGAACGGCAGAACCGGCTGCGCGACCTGGCAAACAAGCAGGCCGCGCAGGACGCCGCCTCGATCGCGCAGGGCGAATCCGAGGCCAGCAGCGTGAAGGACGGCGATGCGCTGATCGCGATCGGTTACAACCTGGTCGTCAATGGCAAGGCCGATCGCGGCCTTCCGCTGATGGAGCAGGCGCTTCGGCAGGGGGCGCTGAAGCATCCCGAGGATGCCAAGCTGCATCTGGCGCTCGCCTACGCCCAGATCGGACAGAAAGGCAAGGCGGTGCAACTGCTGCAATCGGTACACGGCAACGACGGCACGGCCGACCTGGCACGACTGTGGCTGCTGCAGACGGGCCGGGGCTGAGCTGCGTCGGTAAGGGACGCTCCCTCACCCCCTCCCCTCTCCCGCTG
>Ga0307478_10001178_pt1 | contig 23398 bp, 36 predicted proteins | sample atmos_gasesECM4C_2_FD_203713 | JGI IMG/M metagenome (GOLD analysis project Ga0307478, IMG submission 203713) | Hardwood forest soil microbial communities from Morgan-Monroe State Forest, Indiana, United States - atmos_gasesECM4C_05 | ecosystem: Environmental > Terrestrial > Soil > Temperate...
GGGATTTCCCGCAACTCGGCAGGGCGGCGAAAGTGCTACTAACAGAATTGAAATGTGGGGAGCGGGTCGGAAATAGGTTTGACTGTCAATCCATACGGTTGACACATTGAACGATGTCAGTGACTTAGCGGAGTGCGGCGCGGCGTGGTAGAATGCGGAAACTCAGGAGGACGCCATGACGCCGGAAGAATGGAGGAAGGTATTGGTGAAGATCGAGCCAAGGGGCAAACCTTGGATTCTGGACGGGCTGGCCGACGCGATGCCGCATATGGTCGAGCGGTTCCACATCAACACGCCGCTGCGGCAACAGCATTTTCTGGCGCAGTGCGCGCACGAATCGGATCATTTCCAGACGACCCGCGAGTACGCGAGCGGCAAGGCTTACGAGGGCCGCAAGGATTTGGGCAACAACCAGAAGGGGGACGGCGAGCGGTATCGGGGGCGCGGGCTGATCCAGCTCACGGGCCGGGCGAACTACGAATCGGCGTCCAAGGCTTTGGGCGAGCCCTACGCCGCCGATCCGGCGCTGGTCGAGAAGTTTCCGGCCGCCGCCGTCGTGTCAGGCTGGTTCTGGTCGACGCACGACATCAACAAGCACGCCGACCGGGACGACGTGCGGGCAGTCACGAAAGTCGTGAACGGCGGCTTGAACGGGCTCGACAGCCGGATGGTGGCGCTCAAGAACGCCAAGACCGTCATCGTCTAGGAACACGTGGCAGCGTCCGCAATATTGCTCGCGCTTGTCGTTGGGGTTGAAGCTGACCGCGTTGCAGCGCGGGCAGACGAAGGGCGCCTTGGCGTCCCAGCGCCACGGGCACCGATGCCACGGGAGGCCGCACGGGCATCTATCGGGGCGGAACTGGCTCATATTGGGACCGCTTAATCGCCTTTGCTGCCGCTAGGTCGCTTCGAAGTTCGCTTGCGCAGCGTTCCAACATATCCGCGTTTTCTTTGTTTAAGTCCCACTCCTGCTCGCTTGGCTCGCAATCGAGCTGCGCCGCCCGATAGGACGCGGCTAGCCTTTGCCACTCGCGGACGCGTTTTTCGAGCCGGTTTTCCAGCGTCGTCATGTTTGCCCTCCTGATCGTCGGCGCGAATGTGCGCCACCGGAACGCCTGTCAACTCTGAGATGGTCGCCGCCTGCTCGGGCGACGGCCGGAACCGTTCGTGCGCCCACACGTACATCGTCTGACGTGACACGCCGATCGCGCGAGCCCGCGCCGCCAACGTGTCGCCCGGAACCTTGGCGAGGATTTCAGCCATGGGATGTTCGAGCCGCCGCATGATAGCGGTCAGCTCGTCGCGCATCGATGGGAACGGCGCAGACTCGCGTGCTCTTTCAAGGTCTTGTTGGAAGCCCATAGCAGTCAATCCCTATCAGTTGACATATGCACGCGAATCAGCGTACCGTCAAGGAGGTAATATGACACAATCAACAGGAGGCAAAGACATGAACGAACTACCTCATGTTTCCGATCTGCAAGACTACGAGCGCCATCAACGGACGACGGCGCAGCAAGTGGGCGTCGCCGCGTTGGAACACGAGCTGCACGGCGAGACGACCGACGTGATCGAAATCGCGTTGTGGGTTCGCGGGCGTGAGCTGCGCACCAGCACGGACAGCGCGACCATCGAGCGGATCATGCGCATCTTGACGGGGCTTGAGCAGTGAGGGCGCTGGCGTTCGTGGCGGTCCTGCCGCTGATGCTGGACCCGGCGCAAGCGTGCCATCGGTTCAGCGTGTGGAAGTATCCGTATGCGCAGCGGTGCAGCATGACGCTGGTCGGCGACGACAAGATCATTCCTCAGCCGCCGACGCGGGCATGGAACATCGCGATGGACCCGCGTTGGAAGATACTGCCCAACGGCAACATCGAAGTGGTGCGCACGCCGGGGATGACTGACGAGGAAGGGCGAGCCATCGCCATCGAAGCGTTGAAAGCCGTGATGGGGCCTTGATGGACAACGAGGAAGCGGCCGACCGGAGCGGCCGGGCGCTTGCTCTCGCCGCCCTGTGCGGGATGGTCTTTGCTGGCGAGGACGGAGAAGTGGTCGGCGTGGCGCTGGCCGATTTGATGTCGACCTTTCTGCGCAACCATCAGATGCCGGGCAATCCTCGCGGCGAGCGCGAAATGCGCGATGCGGTATTCGAGAATTGGATCGGCACGGTTCGCAACCTCGTCCTGCTTTACGACAAAGCCCTTGGGGGAACGCAATGAACGACACAGGCAGCGAAGGCGAGATCATCCAGCGCATCGAGCGGGCCGCGCCAGCGGAGACGTTCGCGGCGGTCCTCATGCAGATGCTGACCAATCCGGACATCCCGGCCGACAAGATGGAAGTGGTGATGAAGATGCGGCGCGAGGTTCTGACCGATCAGGCGCGCGAAGCCTTCATGGAGCACTTCGCCGCCTTCTCGGCGGAACTGCCGCAAGTCGAGCGGGACGGGACGGTGGCGCTCGTCAAGGACGGGCGCGAGGTTGGGCGCTACGCCTTCACCACCATCGAGAACATGGACACGGTGTTGCGCCCGTTGCTCGCCAAGCACGGGTTCGCCATCTCGTTTTCGTCGGCCGACAACAAAGAGGGCGTGACAGTGACCGGCACGCTGAGCGGCTGGGGCTGGGAGCGGTCGTCAACCTACACGCTGCCGCCCGATGCTGGACCGGGGCGCAACGCGGTGCAGGCGCGCGGCAGCTCGCGGCGCTACGCCAAGCGGTATGTGACCGACGATCTGTGCAACGTGGTGCGCAAGGGCAAGGATGACGACGCCAAGGGCGCGCTGGAAGCCTTGATCGACGCGACGCAGATCAAAGAGCTGACTGCCCTGATCAAGGCGACGAACACGGACGAAGCGAATTTCCTCAAGCTGATGGTGACGGGCGCGGAGAGTTTGGCCGACATCCGGCAGCGCGATTTTCCGCGTCTCATCATGGCGCTTCGCGAGCGGCAACAGAAGCAAAGGGCGACGAAGAAATGATCAAAGCCGAGTGGTTGGAAAGCACGGACAAGAGCATCTGCCTGTGCTGCGGTCAGAAGGTGATGCACCCCGGCAAGCCGATGTCGCCGGAACGCTCGCTGCGGGCCTTGCTGATGTTCAACGCGTTTGGGCTGACGCGCGAGGATTTGCTCGGCAAGCATCGCGAACAGCTCGAATACCAAAGCCCCGGCTTTGTCGCATGGCTTGAAGGGCAATGAAGATCACCGCTCGCAAGGGCTTCGATTGGCAGCGCGTGACGTGGGGGCGGCCGGACTCGGTGCCGACCGTGTTGTGCTCCTACTGCTCGGCCGTGATCCCTGAAGACTTCGTGCCGCTGATCTTTTGGAACCGGGAAAGCTATTCGTGCCGGTTTTGCGAGAAGTGCATGACGACGTACTTCGGCTTTAAACCGCTAGAACGGGAGGACGAATGAGAAAGCCCGGACAATTCCGAGACGTTACGGCGATGGAAGTGCTCATGGCTGGCGAGTCGGAGGCGATGGAGAAGCTGGGAGCTTCGGCGCTGTCCATCGAACGCATCGCGACAACAATCGACGCTCGGTTGGCGGCGATTGAGGCAAGGCTAAAGGCGCTGGAGGAAGGCAATGAAGCTGTATCGGGTCGAGCAAGGGTCGGTGGATTGGTACAGGCTACGCCTCGGCAAGCCGACCAGCTCGAACTTCCACCGGATCGTGACGCCGTTGGGAGCGCCGTCGAAACAGGCGGTGAAGTACCTCTACCGGCTGGTGGCGGAACGGCTCCTCAACGAAACGATGGATGACGAAATCGGCTTCGTGAAGTGGGTGGCGAGCGGCAAGGAACAGGAGCCCTATGCGGTCAAGCAATTCGAGTTCGTCAACGAAGTCGAATTGGAGCCGGGCGGATTCGTGACCAGCGACGACGGGCGGATCGGCGCGTCGCCGGATCGGATTTTCAAAGGCTACAAGCAGTCGCTTGAAATCAAGAGCCCTGCGCCGTGGACCCAGCTTCAATATCTGCTTGAAGGCCCGGACGACGCCTACATCGCGCAGACGCAAGGGCACTTGCTGGTCGGCGACGGTTTCGACGCGGTCCATTTCTATTCGTACAACCCGCGCACGCCGCCCTTTCATCAGGTCGTGCGTCGCGACCCGCGCTATCAAGGCATTCTCGCCGCCGCGCTCGACGCGTTCTGCGATCAGCTCGACAACGCGACAGTGCGGGCTCGGGCGCTTGGCGCTTTTGTGCGCGTGCGCACCGTCGAGACGCCCGCCGACATTGCCTACCAGCAAGACGAGTACGTTCAACTGAAACTGCTCAACCCGGAAGACGGAGACATTGGCGATGCCCCCGCATGAATTCGTGTGTGCTGACTGCAAGGCGGACGTTTTCAGCTTCGGCGATCTGATGTCGGGGCCGCGCTGCGCGAGCTGCGAAGTGGTCGCTGAGCTGAAGGTCGAAAGGGGACTGACGCCGGAAGCGGAAGCTGAGCTGCGCCGGTTATTGGGCTGCGAGCTGCCGAAGGAGGAAGCATGAGCGACGTGTTTGTAGCGGTGTATCACTAGCAGGAGAGAGAGGAAGGCAAATGTTGGATAAACCGGAAGTAGACGGCGTCGCCAAGGAAGCGACGGTGACAATCAGCCCGCCCGACATTCGGACGGCTGAGTTTATGATCCGTGGCACTGCGCCGCTGGTCGTCAATGCGTTCTCCGAAAAGGCGCAGGCGCAGATGCGCGCCAAGCAGGAGGCGGGCAGCACGGCGAACAGCAAGCGCAAGCGCCCCGCGCGCGACTTCGACGCGGACTTGAAGCGCGCCTTGCACATCTCGACCGCAGGCTGGGAGGGCATCGTCGCGACGGCGTTCAAGCACGCGCTCGTGTCAGCTTGCCGGACGGTCGGCTTCAAGATGACGCTGGCGAAGCTGGGTCTGTTTGTCGAACCGGAAGGCTTCGACAGCAAGAACGGTCTGCCGCTCATTCGCATCGTGTCCGACAAGGGCTACGAGACGAGCGTGATGCACGCGCCGAACACGGGCGGCACATTCGATCTTCGCGTGCGGCCAATGTGGCGCGAGTGGCGAATGAAAATCCGGATCAGCTACGACGCCGACATGTTCACGTTGAGCGATGTCGCGAACCTTCTGATGCGGGCCGGTCGCCAAGTTGGCGTCGGCGAAGGCCGCCCCGACAGCAAGCGGAGCGTCGGTCAAAGCTGGGGCACTTTCACCGTCGAGCAAGGAGAGTGACATGGGCATGTCGAGACAGGAAATCGCGCGCGAGCTGAACAAGATCGCCACCGCGCACGGCGGCCACGCGACGGCCGAACAGGTTGTGGAGGCGGCGGCGCCCTTGGATCATCCGCTGCATCCGCAATTCGAGTGGGATGACAGCGCGGCGGCGCATCAATGGCGCGTGAAGCAAGCGCGAGCCATGTTGCGCGTCACGGTCTACATGCGCAAACCGGAGGATGGTCGGGTCCGCATTCCGATCTTCACCAGCCTTCCGAGTGATCGAGGAGTCAACGGCTATCGGCGAACGGAGGACGTGCGAGCCGATCCGGACATGTCCCTTGAGCACGACCTCGACGTTCTGCGTCGGGTCGAAGCGATTTTGAGCCGGGCGAATAGTCCCCGGTTTGACGAAATCCTCCACACGCTTGCGTTGCTTATTGGGCGTTTGGAGGAGACTGCGCCAGAAATGGCGGAGTAAGCCCGGCAGCAAGGCGCGGCATGGCGCGGCTTAGCGCGGCCCGGCCCGGCCCGGCGATGCAGGGCGAGGCATGGCAGGCACGGCACGGCATGGCGCGGCTTGGCGCGGCATGGCTCGGCACGGCAACGCATGGCAGGGCAGGCTCGGCACGGCAGGGCTTGGCAAGGCCCGGCGGGGCACGGCTCGGCAGGCACGGCATGGCGTGGCTCGGCGGCGCAAGGCCCGGCGGCGTCTGGCACGGCCCGGCCGGGTTTGGCTTCGCGCGGCACGGCAGGCAAGGCGGGGCACGGCCCGGCCTCGCTGGGTTTGGTAGGGCGCGGCACGGCAATGCGCGGCGCGGCCGGGCACGGCAGGCAAGGCGCGGCACGGCGCGGTGCGGCAGGGCAGCGTTTGGCACCGCGCGGCTCGGCGTCGCATGGCTAGGTCTGGCTTCGCGCGGCAGGGCATGGCTCGGCAGGCTTCGCATGGCCCGGCTTGGTATGGCTGGGCACGGCGCGGCAAGGCGCGGAGGGCGGCTCGGGAAACCGGGCCGCCCAAGCGCGGGAGGAAAGATGGTTGACATCGTCATCGCTATTCAACGAAAGCGGGCGAGCAAAAGGGCGTGGATTTGGCCCGCGCCGCCAACGGGCAACACTGAACAGCAATATCTGGTGTTTTTCGAGGGCGAGGAAATCGGCTCTTGGGGTTGCCCGGAGTGCGACGCCGCTCGCTGGTTGCTCGCCAACGGCAAGGCGCAGCGTTCCGACACGCTGCGGACGCGCCGCCGCAATCCCGAAGTCGCGAGCATGAAGGGCGGCGTCGGCTGGTTTGCGGATCGAGTCGTGATCGAGGACGACAATGGTCCTATCAGGTGGGGGAAATATCGCCCGTTCCCCACCCTACCGTCACCTACAGGATCGGCGTTGGAGGGGTCGGACGATGCGGAATAGCTGGCGACCCCTAAAAGAGGGTTTGAGCGGCTTATCTTCGGCTCGACAACCAGACCATCGGGATCACGACGCTCGCGCAATAGACCGCCAGCATGATCATGGCAGGCGTCTGAACCGCCGCCGGGGCGTCGAGCGCGATTTTGGCGAGGTAGAGCGCCCCGATCACCGCGACCAAGAGCACGAGTCTGACCGCAAGGACGACCGCGACGACGTTTAGGGCGCCCATGACGCCCGCTTTCCACGCCGACCGATGGATATATTCCCCTGTTTCACGTGAAACAGGCGGCTTAGTCTCCGTCGTCTTCGCCGCCGTCGCGATCAAACTCGACAATGTTGGAGGATCGGGAAGCTCTTTTTCCGCCACGAGCTGCATGGGGGGTCGCGAACGCGGTGGCGTATTTCCGGACGGCTGATCCTGCATTGCCATAATCGTAATCGGCCTTTTTGAGGGACGCGAAGATCGTCAAAATCCGGCCCACCGCGATCAGGGCTTGAATGCGCTGCGGCGTTGTCATGACTTCGTCGCGGTCGGCGCTTTCGAGGTCGTCTAGCAGTTTGCCGATCTGCTTATACAGCCGTTCATTGATTTTTAGGGGATCGCTGGTCGCCATCATTTCACCGACTGCTCGATTTGCGAGCTGATTGCCCCGGTCGTGGTCGGCGCTTTCATCGCCGCCGCCGCCAATCCGGCGAGCGCCGACAGCGTGTGATGCACGGCCCACGGCGAGATGTAGCGCCCGCCGCTGCCCATTTCGTGCGCGAGAGACGCCATGCCAGCGAGCGAGCCCGGCGTCGTCACCGCCGCGTATTTCGCCCAACCCGGCAGCATTCTCCAACCGGCCCGCGTCACACCGCCGATGGTTCCGACTTCGCCCCCGGTTTTTGCGCCCTCGCCTCGATCGCCGGAATTGACCGACGCGCCGCCGATCGCGCCTTTCAATCCGGCGTTCAATCCGGCGTTGGCGAGCTTCGCCAACCGGCCCGCTGTCGGAATGAAGCCGATTTCGGGCGCCGCAAAATCGAGTGCGACGGACGGGGCGAGATCAGCCGCCTCGCGGCCGACCCATTCAGCCGTCGAGTGTCCGGGGTCTTTTGACTTCGCCCACTCGGGAGCGACGCCGACAGTCCCCGCCGCCTCTTTAGCTGCGCCCTTGAAGCCCGCGCCGATCGAGCCCATCGCGCCCATGAACCCGCCGCCGTCTGCGCCCGGCTGACCGCTCGGCGGCGCTCCTGCGCCATGCCATTGCTGGAATTTCTTCCATTCCTCGTCGGTCATCGCGCGATTTCCCAATTCTCCCGCGCTTCCGGGTCTTCCGGATTGACGCCAAGATAGCGGAATTTCGTCCCGTCCGGGTGTGTGACGACTTCGTTGGGGATCGCGCCGGTCACGTAATCCATCTTGCCGATGTCGACCATGCTCTTTTCGGCTTCGGGGTTATAGCCCGGCATGGCGTCGCCGGTCCTGTAGGACGCCCACGTGTTGTGCATCTGTTTGGTGCGGCTGTAGGCTTGATCCATGTCGCGTCTGACGGCGGCGCGATAACCGGAAATGCTGCCGAGATAGGGGATTTGCGGCTGCGTGTTGATCGCCTGTTCGGCCATGCCCACGGACGGACTGCCTCGGGTGATGACGTCGATGTCCTCGTTGTACCTGATCCAATCGATCTTGAGCTGCGCGTAAAGCGGGTCTTTGCCGAGTGCGGCCATTGCATCCTCGGGGCTCATGTTGGCGTTGGACCCGTCCCGCTTTTGAATCGCGTCGAGGTCGCGCCGCACGTTCTGAGCGGCTTCGACTGCTGTTGGGATGCGCTGGATCGGCGAATTCGGCTTTTGCGCTTCCTCGCGGAAATCGGAGACAGCCTTATAGGTCGATTGGTTCCATCCGCCGATTCCCTGCGCGTCGCCCGGCTGCGCCAAGCGTGACAGCGACGCCAACCGGCCGCGATATTCCTGTTCCTTTTGGCCGCCCGCCTGTCCGGTTGAGCCCGCGCCCGCGCGATAGTGCATGGTGTTGTCGAGTTCCTGCGCGATCGACGGGCTGACCTTTCGGACTTCGGGGAGAATGTCTTCGGGTTTGATTTTGCCGCTGTTGGCTTCGCCGATGATCTGGTCGAGCCGCGCGTTTTTCTGCATCCCGTTGAGGATGGCGGCGCGTTTTTTGTTCGGATCGAGGCCGGTCGTGGGCTCGTTGCCGCGCACGACGTTGTCGCCCTCCTCCTCGATCGGGGTTTCGCGCGGCTCTGCGTCAGGCGACAGCGGGTCTTGTCCTGCGCCCGGCGCTCGAGCGTCGGGAGCTGGGGCGCCGCCGGTCCCGGCGGCAGGCGCCGCGCCCGCGCCGGGCATTGCGCCCCTTGGGTTCGTGTAGGGATCATAGGGCTTATCGTCGCCGCCGCCGGGCGTCAGACCCCATTCGGCGTTGTCAACGTCGGTGTCTTCCGCCTTCTTGTTGGCGGCCGACAGCGCCCGGATATGCGCCTCGTGACCCGCCAAGAAGCGGCGCACCTTCTCGGCGCTGTCCCCGTTTTCCATCATGCGGATCACGTCTTGGTCGCCGTGCTCGACCGCGACCCGCCAAAGGTCGTCATGCAGGGAGGTCGAGCCTTGGTCGCCTTCTGCGGCGTGCCGGATGAACACGTCGGCGTACAGGGTGGATCGGGCGTTTTCCAGATCCTCCAACTTCTGGCGGGCAGCGTCTTGCTGCGCTTTCGCCAGCCGCATTCGCAGCTCTTGCCCCTTCGCGTAGCCCTCTAGATATTCCTTGGACGAGCCAGCCAATTGGGCTCCAAGCGGCTGGGTCGCGAAGCTGCCGTGTTGCGCGAAATAATTGCCGGACTGACCAAAGAGCCCCTGTAGCTCGTACGATTCCGGAAGCCGGGGGAATTGTTCTGGCTTGCCCCACGTGTCGTGATCGCGGGGAACGGGCATCATGTAGGGCTGGAACGCGCGGGGTGGCTGTGGCGCATTGGCGGGCACGGGAGCGAAACTTCGAACGGTCGGGTCCGGCGGGTCGTTCGGACCCAATTCGGGAGCCTTTTTCTGCTGGCCGCCCGGCGCCGGGGGGAGAAACTTCGGGTTCGGCTTGCCTTGACCGAAAAAGTGCTGCGCCAAGCCTTGCAGGGCGCTCGGAAGCTGCCCCGGCGGGCCGCGCACGTTCCCGGTTTGCGGTCCAAGACCGGGCATATCGTTGTCTAGGTCGCTGGCTCCAAAAGTGTCGCTCATATGTCAATCTATTAGGTTGACAGTCTAACCTATTGACCCGCGACCATCCCTTGGCTCGACGGCGGCAGTTGGGCGGCGGCGTTGCCGGTACTATAGGCCGGGATGTCGCGCTTCGGGTCGATCGTTTTGGAATAGGGCTGGCCTTTAAAGCTGCGGTTGATCCCGGCCCATTGGGTCAAGCCCAGCTTCTTCATCGTGGTCGTCCAGCCCGGCGACCATCCGTCCTTCGCCGCGCGCATCATCGCGTAGTCGATCTGTTTCTTCCACGTGCTCGGATCGCGCGGATCGAGCCCGGTGTCGCGCTGGAAGTCGTCGCCCATGGCGTGACCATCGGGAGCAAAGTGGAGCTGGAACGGGCCGAAGCTGGTCCCGGCGTCGCCGGGGCGTCTCGCCTGTCCATAACTGCTTTCTTGTCCCAAAAATTTCGAGGCAATGTTCGGATCGATATTGTACTTCTGCGCAGCTTGACGGGTGTAGTCGTCAACCTCCTTCGCGCCGACGCCGGGGATCGCGCCGCTGGTCGGCGTCTGGTCGGGCGGCCCGGCGGCTGCGCCTGTCTCTTTCGGCGGCCGGTTGGGATCGGGCGCGTTCGGGTCTTGGCCGGGCTGTCCGCCGCCTTGCTGACCGCCGCCGGTCATTCCCATCTGGTCGGCTTGCTGCGGGCTCAAGGGGAGCCAGCCGCCGCCCGGATGCCCGTGGTGGAAGTGCCAACCCATTTGCGGATGGTGATAGGGCCACAAGCCTCGGCCGGGCGGATGGAAGCCGCCTCGGAAGCCGCCTCGCCCGCCTCGGAAGCCGCCGAAGCCGCGTCCGCGTCTGCCGCCGCCGCCTGCCAGCGCCATAGCGATCAGCGGCATCGCAATCTGCGCCAGTTCGGCGAGCGCGGTCGGGACGCCGGTCGATTGCCCGGAGATGTCTTGCATTATGCGGGACGGCGCTTGCGGCGGGGGAGCCGCTTCCGCTGGTTGCTCGGTTTCTGTCGGTTGCTCGGCTTCCGGCGTCGGCTTGCGGGTCGGAAGGGCAGGACCGCCGGGCGCAACCTCGCCGGGCTCGTTCCTCGGAGGCGGCATCCCCCGCACCGGCGGCTGCGATTGCGGGCCGGTTTCGCCCTTCGCCACACCCGGAAGCGTGTACTGCGGCGATTGCGGGCCGGTTTCCCCCGGAGCGACATTCGGGAGATTGGTTATGCCGCCCTGATTCGGAAGCCGCCCTTGGACTAGCGGCGACTGCGGGCCGGTTTCGCCGGGCTTCGGGGTCAGCCCGGTCGGGCCGGGCGGCTTGCCCTGAATTTTCTCTAACAGCTTGTTTAACTCTTGGACCGCGTCGGGCGGGGCGTATGCCTGCTGCTGCTGCTGATTTTGCTGCGGCTGTCCTTGGTTCTGGCTTTGTCCGGGCGTGGTCGAGGATTGCGTGCCGCTGGACGATCCGGTCGGGTCGCCGCCGGTCGCGCTCGGGGGCGAGGACATCGAGGCCGCCTGCGCGGCTTGCGGGCTCGCCCCTGCCCCGCCGCCAGCGAGGGCGTTGGCGATGCTGTTGAACGAATTGAAGCCGCCGGCGGCTGTGGCGTCGCCGCCGAAGATGTCGCCGCTGCCGCCCATGAACTGATCGCCAAGGCTGGCGTCGGAAAAGGTCTGATCGAGGCCGCTCGTGTCGGTCGTGCCGGTTCCACCCGTGACCGAATCGCTTTGGCTCATGCTCCCAAGCTCCCCGCGAGTTTCGTCAATCCGGTCGCCGCGCCGATGTCGCCCGCGATATTGGGTTGGATGGGCTGTTGCAGTGCGGGATTGAACGCCGGGTTGCCGACTTCTTGGGTTTGGGTCTGGCCGACTGCCGCCTCGCCCAAGAGGTTTTGGTTCGACAGGTCTTGCTGTTCTGGCGTCGAGCCGCCCATGCCAAGCTGGTTGTAGCGGGCTTGGATCTCCTGATCGTTCTGGCCGGTTGCGCCGAAAATCTCGCTGATGTCGAACGGGCTCGGGCCGAAGTTGAAGGGTTGCGTGTCCTTGCCGCTCTGCTGGCTCATGTACTGCTTCCCAATCCGGCGCTAAATCCGGCTGAGCTGTCGGCCGTTTTGCCCGCCTGAGTTAGCGCCGTCGTCGCTTGGTTCTGTTCCTGCTGGTTTTGGCCTTGCGCGATGTTGAAGGCCTGCAACTCGGCGTTCGCGTCGGTCTGGCTCTGGCCGATATTGCTCAACGCTTCGCCGATCCCGGCGCCACCGGCGACTTGGGTCGCCATGGTGGACAGGGCGTTGCCGCCGCCTTCGTCGCCGCCCCCGAATTGCCCCTGCCCTTCGAGCAAGTTCTGGCCGAAATTGTACTCGGAAAGCGCGCCCTGCTCGGGGGTGATGCCACCGGAGGTCTGGAAGATGTTGCCCTTCTCGGGTTGACTCATGCGAGCCTCAAAACGTGCCGGACGTTCAGTTCGCGCGCCCCCAGTTTTAGCGCGATCGGGGTTAAATCGTAATCCGTCTCGGAGCTGACCCGCCAAAGGGAGCATTTCCGCCGCCTCGCCCACTCGATTGAGGCGCGCAGAAGCGTGACCGCCTGCCACATTGCGCCATCGTCGGCGCACACCATGACGACGTTGCATTCGGGGACGGAGGGCATCCAAGGCGTGGTCGACAGCATGGCGATCAGGAAGGCGTCATCTGTCCTGATTGGCAGGAAGATCATCGGTCCTTTGAGGACCAGATTTCTCACCCATTGCTCGGTCGCCAGCCGGTCGTAGTGCGCGCTGTAGCGGCGGTCGCCCACGTCGACCATCCACGGCACATCGGATTCGAGGATCAGACGAGGCCGGTTCTGAGCGCCGCTAGGTTCAGTGCATCGTGCTCTTGTGAGTTGATGAACAGCCACGTCTGGAATTGCCCATGGACTTCGGTCGAGCTGTCTATCAGAGGCAGTGACGGCTGGACATTGAAGAATCCGGCGGCGTCGTCGTGGGCTTGCTGATGCACCAAGTCCCAATTGCTCGCGCCGTTCATGGCGTCGAGGGGCATCGGGTCGAGGAGATAGCGGGCGAGGTTATAGTTGGTCGCGTTCGAGCCCATCGCCGCGATCAGCTTGGCGTGCTCGTTGGCGTGGTCGAACGACCACATCGCTTGCGCGCGGGGATCGTCCGGCCAATGGTTGAGAACGCTCAACGGTCGTTTCGGCGGCGCACTTGCTCGGTGACGAGGCTGGACGAGGGCATCGGGCCGATGCGATCGTCAGGCGTTCCAATAGGATCGAAGCCACGCGGGGTAATTCGATCCATCCCGAAATCGCTGTCACGTCCTTCGCCTGCCGCGTTTCGACCGTCTGCGCGCGGGCCGACGCGTGGCTCGGTTCCCGTTCGCAAAGGCCCGGCGAGTGAGCGCGTGGATTTCAGCACGCCGTCCGGCGTCTGGAAGAATCCCAGCGGTGCGTCCCGATTCAGCCATGGGTCAGTCGAGCTGTAAGGCCAAGTCTGGCGTCTGTTGGGCATCCTACTTCCTCCTGCGTCGCCGGGCTCGGCCTTTTCGAAGGTTACGCCGCCTCGCCCGCTTTTGCGCTCTGGTTCCCCGTGCCATCGGCCCACTCCAAGTCTTTGCGACATGTCCCGGCGCTCGTTGTCCCGGCTTTCCCGCCGTAGCGGACGAACACCAAATGCTCGTTGAAAGACGTGATGATCCCGCGATCCAGCCTGCCGCCGGTGTATTTGGCTCCGATGTAGACCACCCGGCGGCCGATGTCGTCCAAAGTCGGTTCGATCATGTTGTCCCCGCGCTGCGAGCAAGGTTGTTGAGGGACGGCGTGCCGCCAAGCAAGCCGAGAATGAGCTGAAACAGCGGGCCGCCAGCGGTATTCGGCGAGCTGGGGGAGTTCGGGGCCGTCGTGGTGGCGTTGGTTTGTGCTTGCGCTGTCTTGGCGGCTTGGGCGAGCGAATTTTCGTTGGCGGTGGGCGCGGCGGGCGCGGTGTCCACGTTCGACGCGAAAGCAGAAGGTCCGTTGGGGCCAGCCGGTCCTATCACCGATGGCGAGCCTTGCGTCGGACCCGGCGAGGCAGCGTGGCCGCCGAAGCCGCCGAGTCCGGGGCTTGCGCCCTCGATGGCGGGGAAGCCCATCGTCGGCCCGGTCTGAGCGGACACTTTGCCGACCAAGCTCGGGTTATTCGGGCCGGGCGCGGCTGAGCTGCCAGCGCCGAACGCTTGCTGAGCCAAAGACGACAGCCCGCTGTTCAATCCGGGGGCAACGACGTCAGGGGAAGCCCGCAGCGAAAACTTGGTGTCTGGATGTTGAAGCGGGTTGACGGCTGGTTGCCCGGTCAGGACGCCGGGCGGGACGCCCATCAATCCGGCTGAGATGAGGGCGTTGACGACGGACGGATTCATGCCTTGGACGGCGCCCGATGACGCACCGCCCGAAGCCGTTCCGCCGCCGCCGCCGGTGACGCCGCTATGTCCTACGGCGGTTGTGCTGACCCCGCCTCCGGTCGACGCGCCGGGCGCAGTTGCCCCGCCGGGGGCGCCGCTGCCCGACGCGGACGGGCCTGCGCCCGCGTTGCTCGCGCCTTGGCCGCCGAAGCTGACGCTGGACGCCACGCCGTCCGACACGCCGCTCGGCCCGCCGCTAGGACCGGGCGCGCTGCCGTCGCTGCTCGTGCTGCCGCCTGCCGCCGCCGCCGCCGCTGAATTTGACGCGCTGCCGCCGGGGGCGCCCGTACCAGCCGGTGCGCCGGACGTGCCGACTGCCGTTGCCGTGCCGCCGGGTCCGGCGCTGTTTGCCCCGGTCGCGGCGCCCGGCCCGCTATCGCCGTCGCCGCCGTCGCCGCCGTCGCCGTTATCGAACCAAAGGAATTTCGGCAGTCCGGGGAAAAGCCGGGGATCGAGGACGGGGCGCATGACTTACCCCTTCGCCAACGCCTCGATGACAGCGATTGGCGCGCGAATTTCGATCTTCGCCGGGAGGGCGATCACGTCATTGAAGCGCATCAGCCCGGCGAGGCCGATCAAGGCGGCTTCCGCCCGGCCGTCGTCCATCTTGCGCGAGAACAGGATCGCTTTGCCCGGCCAGCGATTGATGGCGTTCGAGCGCGCCTGATCCTTCATGTCTTTGCCCGGCGGGATGCCGACGATGCGCTTCCATTGGGCGGGCTGGATGAAGATGGCGGGAATAGCTGCGGCAGCGAGACAGCCACGGACAACACCTTTGCAATCGCCGAAGGCGAAAGCCCCGACAGCTCCTTCCATAGGTCGAGGACCGACGCGTTCAACAAAGGCTCGATGGGCGTGAGACTTGTAGATGATTTCAGCGAGGAGAGGCGCACTGATGGTCCTCCGGTGCTTCGGCCCGTCGCGCAGACACGGCATGTCTTGCACGTCGAGCAGCTCGCCCGTGTCGGCTAGTACGGCGATTGCGCCGCCCGCGCCGATGTCGATACCGAGAATGCTCATCGCCGCTTGCCTCTGACCGGGCCGGTTCGAGCGCCCGGCCGTGGCGATCGGCGGGCCTTGCGCTTGCCACGCCCCCAATCACCGGGCCAAGCGTCGTCACTCCACGGCATCCGGACGACCGGGCCGTTTCCTTTCGGTCTGAAGTGACGACGGGCCATTTACGGGTTCCTCCGTCCACGACGGCCACGGCCGGTTCCTTGGCGATGCCCTCGGGCGCGCTTGATCCGGGTGGTCGGTCGCTTGGTGGGGAGTTTTCCGGCGGGGTCGACGCGGCTGCGCGGCCCAAGCCTTACGCCTCTAGCCATCGTCACATCCTCCTGCCTTTTCTGTAGGAAAACAGGCGAGGCGTCCACCGGGGCAGACGCCAGCCCTTTGGCCGTAATTGCCTCTGCACGTTTTGAGTGTTGCGGAGGCCAGTTCGCTTCACGGCTTACCTACGCTTGCGGGCGCGGATGCGACGGGCTCGGCGTGTCTGTCGGAGACGCTTCGCCACGGGTGCCTCCTACCGTCTGCGGCCCCTTCGCCTGCCGCGCCGTCCCCGGCGATCTTCAGTGAAGTCGAGCCAATGCGTATTCGGTCCCATGGGGGTTTCTCCTATCGATGATGTTTACGGCCACGGCGCTTCGAGCGAACCATGGCGGCACCTTCGCACTTTCCCGCGTCAAGGTTGGACGCGCACCGGGGAGGCTAGCTCCGAATCAGGCTCCGAACAACTGGCGTTCTTCGGTCGTCAGATGGACCCGCTCAAGTGTAAAGTCAGGAGATTGACTCTGCAAGTCGATAGCGTGCCAGATCCCGCTGCCGGACACGGGCGATGGAATGATGGCGGACTTGACGCCGGGCGTGACCTCGAAATCGACGCCCTCGACGCCGCCGGGGATGCCGCCGCCGCCGCTCGTCACGGTCCCGGTGATTGACACGCCTTGCGCGGCGCCCGTGCTGGAAAAGGAATCGTCTGTGATCTCGGCGTACACCCGCTTGGTGTTCTTGATGGTGAGCGCGGAGAACTTGCTCGCCTGCCCGCGCAGCTTCTTGGTCGAGAGGCGCTTGACGAGGGTCGGGTCCGGCACGCCCAAGAGCTGATAGACGTTGGTCCCGTCAGTCCCGAACGGCCGAATGATGCTGTTTTGCTCGTAGCTGCCGATCTGCGTCAGCTCATGGCCTTGCGTGGCGACCGACCAGAATTCATTGCCCTTGGTCGGGTGGAACATCAGCATCATGCTTCGGGTGACGCCGAACGGATCGGTGAAGCGCCCATTCAGCAGCATGACCCGGAAGCCGAACTTGGTCGCGGGCGCGAACGTCGGCAGATAGAGCGACGTGTCGACGGTATTCCAGATGTTTGTGACCTTGTCGCCGATTGGCACGGCGTCGCCGCCTTGCAGGAGATAGATGCCAGCGCCGTTGAAGGTGCAGAAGTAGCGACCAAGGCGGCCGACCGGGCGAGGGAATCGCTGGCCGACTTGCGGATCGACGTTGAAATAGTTGAAGTCGGTCGTGACCGGGCTGGGGAGCGTGCCCGGCGTGCCGATCAGGGTGACGTTGTTGATGGCGTCGATCGAGCTGTCGCCGAACAGATAGAGGTATCCGGCGGACGCTGCGATGTCCATGTACGAGTACACGAGCCGGTCGCCGAAATAGCCGAACGAGCCGCCGCCATCGGCGGTCGAGAAGTCAGCGCCGTTCGAGGGCGCGCTGAAGCTGACCACGTCCTTGCCGACCACCCAAAGCCGCGAGCTATAGACCTCCATGGCGTAGATGCCCGGCAAACCAACGGGCATCGTCACAACCGGGCCGCCGGTTTCCGCCGCGTCGGTCAGCCAATCGGGCGCGGTCCCGCCGGGACGGCTGAGCGTGGTTCCGTCCCACGCATAGAGCCCTCCGGGTCCGGTTCCCGCGCTTGGACTGCCGAACAGGACGCCGCCGACTTGCCCGGCGGTCGAACCGAAGAACGACGGTCGCCAGACTTTGGCGGACGCCCAATATTCGGGGGCTATCGGGTTCCAAATTGGCCCGTTGTCGCGCAGCGTCGTCTTGGCGAACGACGCGAGATCGAATTCGTCAATCGTGCCGTCAGACAGGAACATCCAACCCATTGCGCCGGGCGGCGGCGTGCCGAACTGCGGCGTCTGCGCGCCGTAAAAGCCGAAAAACATTCGAAGGATCGTCGTGCCTGCGGGCGCGGTGTAAATCGCGCCGGTCGGTCCCCAGCACGTGCGCAGATTTCCGGGTCCGACTGCGAAAAAGTTCTCGTTCCACCACTCCTCTTGATCATCGATCGATCCGCGCTCGGACTGCTGATTGAGCCCGCGCCATTGCTCGATCGTTGTCAGATCGGGAGGGTTGTCAGACTGAATAGGCATGTTTTATTCGGGTTGCCGGGCGTCCGGGTCTTCCGGGTCTTTAAGCCGTCCCCGCGCCACCTTGCCGCGCGCCTTTTTCGTCAGCGCGCCAGCGACGGCGTTTTCCCCGACCGCGCTCGCCGTGTCGGCCGCCTCGCCCGGCGCCCAAAACCCGGCGCCGCTTCCCGTGGGCGGATTGAGCGCCCGGTCGACGGCGCTCTCGCCGTGCATCTGCCCGCGCGTGCGATCAACCTCGGCGGTCGGCGAAGGGGCGAGCGCCCGGTCGACGGCTTGCTCGCCTTGCGCCTGCGCTTTCGGACTGCGCTCGGCTTCCGAGTAGCGGGAGCCCTGCCCGCCAAAGAGCTGTTGCGCGACCGCGTCCGGTCCAGCCGCCGCTGCGCGCGGATCGGGAGGAGGAGGAGGAGGCGGTGCGAGCGCGTCCGCGACTGCCGCTTGTCCTGCAATGGACGCGCGTGGGTCGGGCATCGTCGGTTGCTGCATCGTCGGCGTGCCGCCTTGCGTGCCATAGGGGTCTTCGGACAGCAACCACGTGCGCATGAGCTGGTTGAGGGTGTCTAAGTTTCCCATTTGATTTCACCTAGCCAGACGCCCAGCTCGACCGCCGCTTTCCAGACCGGCTGAAGCCAAGGCGGTTCATCGTGGTAGCGCCAATCGCGGGCGTCTTGGATTGCCTCCATGAGCCCGTCCCTCACGCTGAACGGAGTGTTGCGCCATAGGCGTTCTGAATCATTTGCGGACAAACGACACTCGCGCACATCGGTAGGTCCGTGTTGAACAGCTCGGCCATCGCCTGCGCGTCCTCCTTGCGCTGCTGCTGCAAGTAGGCGAGGCACGCCGCCCAATAGCTGACGGCGTCGACCCACGGGTAGGGGATCGGCTCGGCGTCGTCATCGGTCAGCAAGGGACCGGGGATCAGGGTGAGGTCAACTTCCATCGGCGCTTCGATGGAAGGAATCGGCGCGAGGTAGAGCGCGGCCAAAGGCCCAGCGCCATATTGGGCATACCAGCCGGGCTGACTGATGGTTCCGTAGAACGTCCCGCCGTAAATCCGGAAGCGCGCTTGGAAGTCGGTCCAGACGAGCCGTTTCCATAGCGGCTTCCACGTGCCCTTCTGGATCGACCACACGCCGTTTTCGTCGGGCGCCCATTTGCCGCCGATGCCGATGGCGAGCGAGCGGCAGGCGAGGACCGATTGCGCTTGCGGGCAAAGCCCCTGCACCAGCGTCCGCCAATTGGAAAAAGGGTAAACCTCTTGTCCCGGCTTGGTCGTCGTGCCCGGCGGGATGACACGCAGGCAACCGCTCACGGCGGCGATTCGGCGGCGCGAACGGTTGATGTAATTGGTCAGGGTCGCTTGAGAGAAAAACTGCCCTTGGGTGTCGTTAAGGTGTCCCTGAACCTCGTTGATGTATTGAGCCAGCATGACGCATCTTAACGCCTCTTGGCCCGTTTGGCAGGCGTGTGAGCGACGCGGCGGGCGGGCAGCGTGCCTTCCTCGTCGGCGGCGGCGGCGACAACGATGCTGACATTGACCGGCGCGCTCGTGCCGCCGGTATTGGTGGCGGTGACGCCCAAGGTGGTCGACCCAGCGATGACGCCCGCTGCGCCTGCTGTCGTCGCGCTGAGCTGGCCCGCCGCGTTGATTTGCCAGTAGCCGCTGGCGTTGCCGCTGGTGATCGCGAACGCGCTCGGAGTGGGAGCTGTGCTCGTTACGAGGACGGTTCCGATGCTCTGATCGGCGACCAGCGGCAGAGTGGCGTTGAAGCTCTGACCGGAGGTCGGGATTGCCAGCGCCGGAAGGACCGGCCCGATTTCAAGGCTGTCCATGCTTGCTTCGACGCCGTTGGCGTCCTTCGCCGTGACGTTGCAGGCGATCAGCGTACCGAGATCGGCGGCGGTGAGCGTGTAGCTGAGCCCGGTTGCGCCTGCGATGGGCGAGCCGTTGCGCCACCATTCTCGGGCGTAGGTGAGCGGCGGCTCCGTGGTTGTCCACGTTCCGGTGGAGGCGGCCAGCAGTTCGTTGACGTTGATCGTGCCGATCGGCGTGACCGTTGGTCGCACGGTGTTGACCGGCGGCAGCTCGGGGAGGTCCGGGTTGGGGTTCCACGGCAATTGCGGGATGGTCGGGACCGTGGAGACGGTGATCGGCTGACTGCCTGCCGTGAACGGCGGCGGTCCCGGCCCGATCTGCATCAGGTTAGTGAGCACGATCGGCTGGAACGGGCCGGGCGAGCTGTAGTCGGGGAAGTAGCTCGCTGGCGCGGTCGGACTGCCGGTCACGAACTGCGGCTGCGTCACACCCGGCAAGCCGCTTCCCGGCGGGACAACGGGCGTCGGGAACGGCACGTTGCCGCCTTCGCCGACCAGCGGCGGGGGCATCCACGTTCCGGCGGTGCCGAGAGGGAAGGACGGCGGCAGCGATTCGCCGCCGGTCACAATCACCGGCTGCGGAATGCCGGGCGCGCTGCCGGGCACGTCGGTCCCGATGAGCGGCGGCGGCAGATCAGCGTCGGTGCCAACGATCAGCGGCATATCGGAATGAACAGGTTGGGCGGATAGATGCCCGGTTGCGGACGTTGGATCGGATCTGACCAGCCGACCTTGCGCTGCCAAGCTCGCCACGCCTCGAGGTATTGGTCATGTGTCGGCCACAAGGTGCGCGGCGGGCAGCATCGCGAGGGCCGGACGGTCCCCGGCAAAATTCCGGTTCCCGGCGCCCGGCATGGATTGTCCTGAAGAAACGGCTGGACCCATGGCGGCGGCCACACCGTGACCGGGGGCGGCCACGTCCATCTTGCCGGGGGCGGCCAGCAATGCATTAGAACGGCGCTCCCCCGGTGATGCCGTTGATGATGGTCCCGGTCGACGGCTTGCTACAGACCAGATTGAGCGCGGTCAGGCTGAGCCCGACGCTCGCAATCTGCCCTTGTGGGATGGTGGAGTACCACCCGGTCCATGCAAAATTCGCGTCCTCGTGAACAACCAAGGTGATGTACTTGGAATTGAAGCCGTAGGCTGTTCCGACCGGGCAATTGAGGTCGAAAAAGATCGGCGTGTCGCCCAGCAAGAGCCCCCTAAAGCCGCTGTTGACAGGATCATCCTTGCCCCATCGCGAGCTGGGATCATTGTTGTACCTCTCGACGGACATGAAGTCGGTCAGGAGCGTCGTCCAATCCTCGACCGACGTGACGACGAAGTCGAGCGCCTCGCCGCCCGCGTTCTTCACTGCCGCCAGCAACAGCGGGATGAACGCCGCGCGGGTGAGCACGTCGCCCGCAGCGGGCACAACGAGCCCTTGCCAATCGGGATAGGTGACGCGCGAGAGTCCGCCGAACACCGGCGCCGTGGCGGCGTCGCCATAGGCGTCGTTGAGGCTGAACATCTGCAACACGTTGGTCACAGGCGGGCCGAACAGCGCGGTTGTGAGCGCCTGCAACGAGCTGTTCTTCAGGTCGTTGAGCTTCAGCATCAGGCGCGAGGCGACGGCGATCGCGTCCTGCGTGACGAGCTGTTCGAGGCCAAGCGAGCTGACCGGCGTCGCCAGACAACACATATTGAATTCGGCGTTGACGGTGGCGGCCACGTCCTGCGGCAAGTTGAACTGACCCGCCGGGCCTATCCAGCTTGAGGCGACATACTGCCCCGTCTGCACGGGCTGGGTGTAGGGCGAGACGCCGCCGCTTGCCCGAATTGCATTCCTAAGCAAAAGCGCCAAAAGCGGATTCTGCTTGTAGATAAGAATGACGACCATTTGCGCGAAGACGCGACGAACGGTCGCTTGCAATTCCAGACCGATAGGACCGGCCGGAATGATGCCAGCGCCGAGCAGGGGCATGAGTTATCTCCCTCGGGCGCGCTCCTCGTCGCGATGGATTGCGCCTAGAAGTTCTTTTCGTCCCCACGCTTCAGGGTCTTGGGCTATTTCCTTGAAGTCCGGAGCCTTTTCGTGATGCCAGAACTGGCTGTCATAGGTCGGACTAGAGGTCTGCGGGTTCTTGCTCGCCCGGTATTCGGCCGCCACTTCATGATCGGCGACGGCTTTTTCGTGCATCCACGCTTCGAGGTCTTTCATGCCCTCGTCGGTGAATCCGTATTGTTTCTGCACTTTGGCGCGGCTGGCGTTCCACGCGTCGCGGTCTGCCTTGGCCGCCGCGTCGGCCGCTTCCTTCGCCTTCGCCTGATCGGCGGCGCTTAAGCGAGCCTCGACCTTCTGTTCAAGATCGTAGTCGGGGATCGCGAGATTCGGATATTTCTTTTTGATGAGCGACTTGGCTTCCTTGTTGAGCTTCGGATCGTTGTAGATGCCCTCGACAAAGTCGGCGGTCATCCGCTTGTTTTGGAGGAAGTTCCATTCCTCGTCCGAGATGGTGCGCGGCATCGACCGACCCTAGTTCTTGTTGTCCTTGCCGATGATCGACGGCTGCAACGGCACGCCGCCTTCAGGCTTCGGCACGACAGCCGGAATCGCGCCCCATTCGCTGACTTCGGACTGAGTGTCCACCTGAAGGATGGTGCGGGGCGGCGTCTCGGGCGGCGTAACGATTGGTGGATCATATGACCGATTCTGAGCCATGTTTTTCCTCCAAGTCTAAGTTAGACTGTCAACCCATACGCATTGACAGCGTCGGCCGCCGGTAAGCGGCCCACGCCAAGAAACCGCCGCCGATCAGGAACATCGCCCAAGTCGACAGCTCTGGCGTCGGAACGGCGGTCACGGTGCCGTCGATTGCGATGTGGATCGGCGCGAGGCCGCTCGCCCCGGAAAATTCGATGAAGTAGCTGCCCATGCTGAGCGCGTCGGGGGTGACGGTCGCCTCCTGCCCGCCGGTGACATTGTTGAGCGGCGAACTCTCGATCAGCGCGCCGATCGGCTGGAACGGCGAAACCGGCGCGGTCGAAGTCTGAGTGTTGAGCGACAACACGCCGCCGGTGATTCGCTGAAGGCCGGTTGCGCTGTCGCTCATCGAAACCGTCACCGTCTCGCGGGTCGGCAGGGTGAAGCTGAAGAACTGCTCGAATCCGATACCGCTGCCGGGCGTGTCCTGCGCCGGGAGGGCGAGGCTCTCGTTGAGAATCGATCCAATGTCCTCAACCGTGATTTGGGTTGCCGCCGCGGCGGGTCCGGTTGCGGCAAAAAGAGCGGCGGCCAATAGCAATCTGTTCATCGTGCGTCCCCGTGCTGCTCGAAATTGAGCGCGCTGTGGTAGCACGACGATCAACTCCCCGGCAAAGGAGTTGCGGGCATCGGCGGGGCTTGCCCGCCCTGTCCGCCGCCCTGTCCGCCCTGTCCGCCAAGGATTTTCTGCAACAGCGCGTTGCGAATCGTGCTCTTGAGCTGGTCGCCGATCATCGTCTTCTGAATGCCGACTGCCGGTCCCATGCCGCCAGCCCCGCCAAGGTGGCGCGAAAGCTGGCTGATCGTTCGAAACACGTCGCTGTGCAGCTTCGAGCCCGGCTGCAATCCCAGCCCGGCCTGCTTCAGGGTTTGGATAGCCTGAATAATCAGGTTCATTGAATCAGCTTGATTGCCGGGTCCGGGCGCCGAGACTTGCGGTCCCATCTTGGAGCGGGCGAAGGCTGCGAGATCCCCGCCGGGGCTGGCGGACTGGCCGCCCGGAGGCGCTCCGGTGGGAGGACCGGGCGGTGCGCCGCCGGGCGCCTGTCCCATCTCGGGATCGTCGTCTGTTACGTCGCCGTTCGCCATACTCGTCACCCGGAGGCCGCCCCCGGCTCAGATTGGGGGGCAATGGTTGGGACGGGGGCGGTCCATCCTATGTGGTGCGGCTCTCGGGGGTTTGAGCCATAGGACGG